>ERZ941706.509-NODE-509-length-12419-cov-13.708023_pt1 | contig 12419 bp, 9 predicted proteins | sample MGYA00521232_ERZ941706 | MGnify/ENA primary metagenome ERZ941706 (study PRJEB32759, sample SAMN07749893) | skin metagenome | biome: transportation; feature: city; material: polyester macromolecule | host: Homo sapiens | place: Hong Kong:ER line | collected...
CGCCCTGGTTGGGCACGCCGACCTCGTAGGCGTCGGGGTACATGAGGGCCCAGCGCGTCGTCAGCTCCTGTCCGTCGGGGCCGTAGCCGCCGCAGTTCCAGTCCTTGACCTGGGCGTTGAGCTCGCCACCGACGTACTGGATCGGCTTGTTCACCTGCTCCAGCAGCGGCTCGAGATCGTGGAAGACAGACTCACCAGACATGTCCACCAGGGTAGTTCGGCCCAGGACGAGCGCCCAATCGTCGCCGGGGCGCCCGCTCAGGCGCTGCCCGTCTCACCTCCACGGCGTGACGCCGCCACGAGCGCGGCGACGAACGCGTCGACGTCCTCGTCGCGGGTGTCGAACGAGCACATCCAGCGCACCTCGCCGCGTGCCTCGTCCCAGTCGTAGAACCGGTAGCTCTCGCGCAGTCGGTTCGCGACGTCGGCCGGCAGCGTCGCGAAGACGGCGTTGACCTGCGTCGGCTGCGTGAACGCGACCTCACCGAGCGCACCGCGCGCCTGCTCGGCCTCGATCCCGGCCCGCAGGCGCCGCGCCGCAGCGTTGGCCTGCGTCGCGTTCTCGCGCCACAGCTCACCGTCGTAGAGCGCGAGCAACTGCGCGGAGACGAAGCGCATCTTCGACGTCAGCTGCATGAGGAACTTGCGCGAGAACCCGAGCCCCGCACACGCCTCGGGCGTCAGCGCCACGACGGCCTCGGCGAGCATCGCGCCGTTCTTCGTGCCACCGAGGCTGATGGCGTCGACGCCGGCGTCCGTCGTGATGGCGCGCAGCGGCACCTCCAGCGCGGCGGCGGCGTTCGACAACCGCGCGCCGTCGAGGTGCACCTTCAGCCCCAATCGGTGCGAGTGTTCGGCGATCGCGGCGATCTCGTCGGGCGTGTAGAGCGTACCCAGTTCGCTCGACTGCGTGATCGACACGACGCCGGCCTGGGCGCGGTGCTCGTCCCCGAAACCCCATGCCTCGCGGTCGATGAGTTCTGGGGTGAGCTTGCCGTCCTCGGTCTCGACCGTGAGCAGCTTGAGCCCGCCGGTGCGCTCCGGCGCGCCACCCTCGTCGACATGGATGTGCGCCGTCGTCGCGGCGATGACGGCGCCCCAGCGCGGCAGCATCGACTGCAGCGCGAGGACGTTCGCGCCCGTGCCGTTGAAGACCGGGTAGGCGATCGCGTCGTCACCGAAGTGGCCCCGCACGACCTCCTGCAGCCGCTGCGTGTAGTCGTCCGCACCGTAGGCGCCCTGGTGGCCGCCGTTGGCCGCGGCGAGCGCCTCGACGACGCGGGGGTGCATCCCCGCGTAGTTGTCGGACGCGAAGTCGCGCCGCGCGGTGTCGTGCAGCGCCTCGAACGGTTCGTGCTTCATCGTCGTCTCCTCAGTCATCGCGGCCCGTGATGCCTCGCGTCGAGGCGATGACGGGCGCCATCTTGCGCTCGAGCGCCTCGAAGAACATCGACAGCGGGAACTCGTCGTCGAGCACCGCGTCGGTGTAGCCCTTCGGCGGCCCCGCGAGCACCTCGTCGGGCAGCCCGCGCGCCCACACCGACGCCGGGTGCGGCGTCAGAACGGAACGGATCAGCTCGTACGCCGCGAGCCAGTGCGCGACCTTGGGGCGGTCGATCGAGCGCCAGTACAGCTCGTCGACGGCGTCGGCGAGTTCGATGATGCAGGCGGGCAGGCGCGACCACTCGACCGTGAGCTTCGAGTCCGTCCAGTTCATCACGCCACGCTGGTGCAGCCACGCGAACAGCAGCTGCCCGCCGAGACCGTCGTAGTTGCGCACACGGCCGCCGGTGAGCGCGAACCGGAAGATGCGATCGAGCAGGACGGCGTACTGCACGCCGCGCGCATGCGTCAGCGTGTCACGCTCCACGGCGGTCAGGTTCTCCCCCGCGACGACGCGCTCGCCGAGACGACGCTCGAGGTCGACGCAGTGACGGAACGCCGTGAGGTCGCAGCGCAACTCCTCGAGCGAGTAGAGGAAGTACGGCATGCGCTGCTTGATCATGAACGGGTCGAACGGGAGATCGCCGCGCATGTGGCTGCGGTCGTGGATGAGATCCCACATGATGAAGGTCGCCTCGGTGAGCGACTGATCCTCGAGCATCGCCTGCGCCCCGCTCGGCAGTTCGAGCTTCGTGATGCGCGCGGCTTCGCTGACGACGCGCCGGTAGCGCGCTGCCTCACGGTCCTGGAAGATCGCACCCCAGGTGAAGACGGGCGTCTCACGCGTCGCGACGGTCTCCGTGAACAGCACCGCCGAGTTCGTGTCGTAGCCGGAGGTGAAGTCGACGAAGCGCAGCGGCACGAACAGCGGGTTCTCGTACTCGCGCTCGAGGGTGTCGATGAACTCCGGCCAGATCACCTCGACGAGGACGGCCTCGAGGTGACGGTTCGGCGAACCGTTCTGGGTGTACATCGGGAACACGACGAGGTGGCGAACGCCGTCCTCGCGCTGGTTCTGCGGGTCGAATGCGACGAGCGAGTCGAGGAAGTCGGGCACGCCGAAACCGTGGTCGGCCCACCGGCGCAGGTCGACGACGAGCGCGTCGAGGTAGGCGGCGTCGTGCGGGAACGACGGCGCGAGCGCCTCGATCGCCGTCACGGCGCGCTCGAGCTCGGCGCCTGCGGCGCCGGCGTCAGCCTCGGGGGCGAGAGAGCCGTCCTTGACCTGCATCGCGGCGATGGCCTCGCATGCGGCCTTGAGCTCGCTCCACGCGGTGGTGTCCTCGACGACCTCGGGCTCCCCGACGACGGCCTTGACCTCACGGGTGGACGTGAGCAGCTGGGCACTGGACATGGACAACCTCCGATCGCTGAGTGCGAGCCGATGTAAGCGGCAAAGGGACTTGACGCCCCTCACACTATCGCGAGACGAAGGGTGGTGATGACCTGAGGCACACGTGACCTGCGCGGACTCGGCGCGCGTGCGGGCACGCGAACGGGGCACCCGGGCGTCATCGGCTCGAATGCCCCGTTCGTCGGCCCGCGCGGCGGGCGGGCGTCAGTCGGTGTAGAGCTCGTCGAGGTCGTCCTTGAACTTCTTGACGACGACGCGGCGCTTGATCTTCATGCTGGGGGTGATCTCACCCTCCTCGACCGACAGGTCGCGCGGCAGGATGATGAAACGCTTGATCTGCTCCCAGCGGTTGAGCCGCAGGTTCATCTCGTCGACGTAGCCCTGCACCATCTCCCGGCACGCGTCGCTCGTCACGACGTCGCGGTAGCTCTTGCCGGCCATGCCGTTCTTCTCGGCCCACTCGGCGATGGCGTCCTCGTCGAGCGTGATGATCGCGGAGACGAACTTGCGGCCATCGCCCTCGACGACGAGGTTCGAGGCGTACGGGCAGACGCCCTTGAACATCGCCTCGATGGCGCCGGGCGATACGTACTTGCCGTTCGAGGTCTTGAACAGATCCTTCTTGCGGTCGGTGATGCGGATGTGGCCCGACTCGGAGATCTCACCGATGTCACCGGTGTGGAACCAGCCGTCCGTCAGCACCTCGGCGGTCTCGCGCTCGAGGTTCCAGTAGCCCTGCATGACGCCGGGACCCTTGACGAGCAGTTCGTCGTCCTCACCGAGCTTGAACTCGGTGCCCGGCAGCGGCCAACCGACGGTGCCGACCTGGTTCGCGCCGAGGTAGGGACGGTTGACGCTCGCCGCCGCCGACGACTCCGACAGGCCGTAGCCCTCGAGGATCGGCAGACCGATCGCGGAGAACCACAGCGCGATGTCCTTGTTGAGCGCCGCCGAACCGGAGATGAAGTAGCGCACGTGACCGCCGAAGCGGGCGCGGATCTTCGACAGGATGATCTTGTCGGCCAACTTGTACTCGATCGCGAGACGCCCGGACGGCTCGCGGCCGTCGGCGCGCTCGTTGGCCACCTTCGTGCCGACCTCCACGGCCCAGCGGTACAGCTTGAGTTTCGCGCCGCCGTCGGCCTCCATCATCGTGTTGATCTTGCCGTACACCTTCTCGAAGATGCGCGGCGCGGCGCCCATCCACGTCGGCTGCGTCTCGGGCAGGTTGTCGATGATCTTGTCGACGCGACCGTCGACGACCGTCGGGAAACCGACCTGGATCGGCAGGCACAGCAGCATCTTGCCGAACACGTGCGACAAGGGCAGCCACAGGTACTGCACGTCACCCGCGTTGAGCAGACCGGTCGAGTCGACGGCGGACGCCTCGTACGTCCAGCAGTCGTGCGACAGGCGCACACCCTTCGCCTTGCCCGTCGTGCCCGAGGTGTAGATGAGGGTCGCGAGGTGCTGCGGCTTGATGCCGGCGACGCGGTCGTCGATGACGTCGGGCGTCTCCTCGAGACGGGTGCGGCCGAGCTCGCGCAGCTCGTCGAGCGTCATGACCCACTCGCCGTCACCCTCGCCGTCGAAGACGACGACCTTGACGACGTCGGGGATCTGCTCGCGTCCGCTACGCAGCTTCTCGACCTGATCGGTGTCCTCGGCGAACACGACGCGCGAGCCCGAGTCGGTGAGGATGTGGACGACGTCGGCGAGCTGGCTCGTCGGGTACACGGTCGTCGTCGCCGCGCCGGCGAGCATGTTGCCCAGGTCCGCGAGGACCCACTCCAGGCGGGTCGAGGAGGCGATGGCGACGCGGTCCTCGGCGTCCACGCCGAGCGCGACGAGGCCCGCCGCGATCTGACGGGCGTGCGTGTCGGTCTGCGCCCACGTCATCGACTTCCAGGCGCCGCCCTGCGGGAAGCGGTACGCCTCGTCCTGGCCCGACTTCGCGACGCGGTCGATGAACAGATGCGCGACGCTGCGGGCTCGGTTGTCGATGAGATCGCGCTCGAACTTCTCGTCGGCGATGTTCATGACCATGGGTAGGCGCCTCCAGTCGCAACTCGGCAGAGTGGTTACTCGCCAGTTTTCCTCGGTGTAGCCCTCACCCTAGGCGAGAGCGGCGGGTCTTTTGGATGTTTCCGACGAGCCCGATGGCGGCCCAGCACGAAAACATGCTCGATCCACCGTACGAGACGAACGGCAGCGGCACCCCCGTGACGGGCATGAGACCGAGGTTCATCCCGAGGTTCTCGAGCGTCTGGACGAGGAACCATCCGGCGAGCGCGACGCAGACGAGGCGCGCGAAATCGTCCTCCGAACGGCGCGCCACGTGCAGCATGCGGACGACGACGAACAGCTCGAGCGCGACGACGCCCACGGCCCCGACGAACCCGAGCTCCTCCCCCGCGACGGAGAATACGAAGTCGGTGTACTGGAACGGGATGAACCCGCCCTGCGTCGAGCGTCCCTCGAACAAGCCCTCACCGAACAACCCCCCGGAACCGATGGCCGTCTTGACCTGCGCCACCTGGTAGCCGATGCCACTCGGGTCGGCGGTGGGGTCGACGAACGCGAGCAGCCGGTCGCGCTGATACGGCGCGAGCACGGGGGTGAACAGGGCGACGGCGACGACTCCCGCGAGCGCGGTGCCTGCGCCGAGCAGCACCCGCCGTCGCACCCCGGGGACGAGCAGCGCCGAGACCGCGAGCAGGGTGAGGACGACGGCTGAGCCGAAGTCGGGTTGCAGCATGATGAGCGCCAGGGGCACGGCGACGACGGCGAGCGGCAACCGCAGCTGCCGCAGGCCGAGGGGGCGCGGGTCGTCGCGGTCGGCGAGGACGGACGCGAGCGTCACGGCGAGCGCGACCTTCGCCATCTCCGACGGCTGGATCGAGAAGCCGGGTAGTTCGATCCACGAGCGCGAACCGTTGATCGTGCTGCCGAGGGGTGTCAGGACGGCGACGAGGGCGAGCAACGTGAGGAGGTAGATCGCCGGGGCGAGCGCGCGCAACGTCCGCGGATCGAGGCGCATGATGAGCGCCGCGAGGCCCACTCCGATGACGGCGTTGATGACGCCGCGCACGGCGAAGGCGGTGCCGGAGACGTGTGCGGTGGCCGACCACGTCAGCAGGATGCCGATGACGGTGAGGCCGGCCGCCGCCGTCAGCAGGCCGAGGTCGAGGCGTGCGAGGTCGGCGAGGACGCGTCGCGGCTCGCGTCGCGCTGCGTTCACGCAGGCGCGAGCAGGTCGCGTGCCGCCTCGACGTCGCGCGTCATCTGCTCGATCAGTGCCTCGATCGAGTCGAATTTCACGTTGCCGCGCAGGTGCTGCACGAACTCGACGGCGACGATCTCGCCGTACAGGTCGAGGTCGGTGCGGTCGAGGACGTACGCCTCGACCGTGCGCTCGGGGATGTCGAACGTCGGGTTCGTGCCGACGCTGATGGCGGCGGGCAAGCGGTATTCGGGGTCGTCCTGGGCGAGCGAGCGACGCACGAGCCACCCCGCGTACACACCGTCAGCGGGGACGACGCCCTCGGCGTCCCGCGCGAGGTTGGCCGTCGGGAAACCGAGTTCGCGCCCGCGCTGGAAGCCCTTGACGACCTCCCCGACGACGCAGTGGTTGCGCCCGAGTACCTCGGCGGCCTCATCGACCTTGCCGCCCGCGATGAGTTCGCGCACCTGCGAGGACGACCAGCGCACGCCCGGGCCGACGTCGTCGAGGGCGATGACGTCGAAGCCGAACTCGCCCCCCAGCTCGCTCAGCGTCCTGATGTCGCCGGAGTTCTTCACGCCGAAGCGGGTGTCCTTGCCGACGACGACGCAGCGCGCATGCAGGGCGTCGACGAACGTCGCCTCTACGAACTCGCGCGGCGTCTGCGCGGCGAGCTCGCGGGTGAACGGCATGACGACGACGGCGTCGAGGCCGAGCTGTTCGAGCAGGAACAGCCGGTCCTTCATGCCCGTCAGCATCTCGGGCGCCTTGTCGGGCGCGAGGACGGCGAGGGGGTGCGGCTCGAACGTCACGGCGACGCTCTTGAGCCCACGGGCGTGAGCCTCTTGCGCGACGCGCTGCATCACGGCGGCGTGGCCGCGGTGGACGCCGTCGAAGTTTCCGAGTGTGACGACGGTGGGCCCGAAGTCGGCGGGCAGGTCGTGGGGGTCAGTCAGGCGCAGCACGACGCCACCTTATCCGCCCGTGGACAGCTCTCGCTCGTCCATGCGTGCGAGACGCCACACGGCGAGCGCGCCGGCCCACGTCAGCACGAAGAGCGCGACGATGACGTACCCGACCGAGTCGAGCGGGATCGAACCCAGCCAGGCGACCGGGCCGCTCGTGATGTTCCACTTGTCGCTCACGACGCCGGCCAGTTCGATCGTGCCGATGACGAGGGCGACGAACACCGACAGGCCCGTCACGGTCGCGTTGTAGTAGAGCCGTCGCAGCGGTTTGGCGAAGGCCCATTCGTAGGCGCGGGACATGAAGATGCCGTCGATCGAGTCGAGCAGGCTCATGCCGGCGGCGAAGATGATCGGCAGGGTGAGGATCGCGTACCACGGCAGCGCGAAGGCCGCCGCCCCGCTCGCGAGGACGAGCAGCGAGATCTCGGTGGCCGTGTCGAAGCCGAGGCCGAACAGGAACCCTGTCGGGTACATCTGCACCGGCTTCGTGATCGACTTCGTCGCGCCCCGCAGGATGCGGGCGAAGAATCCGCGGCCATCGAGATGCCCCTCGAGCGCTTGCTCGTCGAGGCGGCCTTCACGCGCCCCGCGCCAGACGCGCACGATGCCGATGAGACTCATGAGGTTGAGGATGCCGATGACCCACAGGAAGACGCCGGAGACCGTCGGGCCGAAGACGCCGAGCCACTGGTGCAGCGTCGAGTCGTCGTCCTTCACCGGCCCGGCGATGGCCTTGATCCCGAGCGCGAGCAGCAGACACATCGTGAACACGACGCTCGAGTGGCCGAGGGAGAACCAGAAACCGACCGACACGGGCTTGTTCTCGCGACGGTCGGTGAGCAGCTTGCGCGTCGTGTTGTCGATGGCCGCGATGTGGTCGGCGTCGAAGGCGTGACGCATGCCGAGGGTATAGGCGGTGAGGCCGAGGCCGATGCCGAACAGCTGCTTGTGCCCGTCCGAGGTGATCTGCAGGTTCTGCGGTTCGACGACGAACGCGAGCACCCCCCACCCCACGACGTGCAGCAGCGCGACGAAACCCGCCATGCCGAGGATCGAGCGCTTCTCGTGGGCGTTGAACCCGTGCCACCAGCCGGTCAGACGGCTCATCGCCCATCCTTCGTCTCGTCGTGCGTTGCAGCGTCACCTTACCGCCCGGTGCGACAGCTTCGCACCTGCGCGAGCGTGGCGTGCGTCGCGGGCGCTGCGGGCGCCGCGGGTGGTGACCGCGGCGCGCGCTGCCTGCAGGCTCAGGCCGGGAAGGTGACGCGCGACTTCGCGGTGGCGGCTCGCTCGTCGAGGATCGCGGCGAGACGCCCGTCGGGCGCGATCGCCGCGACCGTCTCCTCCCCGCGGTGCGCCGAGGCGATCCGCTGGCCGTACCCGAGGGCGCGTTCTTCCTCGACATCGAGATCGTGGACGACGAAGGAATCCGCCGCGGCCTGCGCCATCGGGATGACGCGCGGGACGCCGCCGTCCCCGGCCTGCTCGGCGATCGTCTCCAGCGTCGCCGCATCCTCGAGGGTGAACGCGCCGACGCGGGTGCGCCGCAGCGCTGTGAGGTGCCCGCCGACGCCGAGCGCGGCGCCGAGATCGCGCGCGAGGGCGCGCACGTAGGTACCGGAGGTCACCTCGACGACGACGTCGAGGTCGACCACGGGCATGCCGTCGTCCGTGCTCGCCTCACGCACGTCGAGCACCTCGAAGCGGCTGACGGTGACGGAACGCGCGGCGAGGGCGACGTCCTCTCCCCCACGCACGCGGGCGTAGGAGCGCTTACCGTCGACCTTGATCGCGCTGACGCTGCTCGGCACCTGCTCGATGTCGCCGCTGAGCGAGGCGACGGCCGCCGCGAGGGCCTCGTCGCTCAGCTCCGCGCGCGTCAACGGCGTCGAGGCCGTGACGCCGCCCTCCGCGTCGTCGGTGATCGTCGTCTGGCCGAGGCGAATCGTCGCGGTGTACTCCTTGTCGCACCCGACGAGGAACGTCAGCAGCTTCGTCGCCTTGTTGACGCCGAGCACGAGCACGCCCGTCGCCATCGGGTCGAGTGTGCCGGCGTGGCCGACGCGGCGCGTGTTCGCGAGGCGCCGCATGCGGCCGACGACGTCGTGCGAGGTCCATCCGGCGGGCTTGTCGACGAGGACGAGCCCGTCGGGCGTCTGCGGACGCGCCTCGCGGCGAGGGCGCTGCTCGGCAGCGGACTCGCTCACGCCTCGTCGGCGGGTTCGGCCGGCTTCTTGTACGGGTCCGCCTCGCCCGCGTAGGCGGCGGTAGAGCGGTTACGGGCCAGTTCCTCGTCACGGGCGCGCGTCTGGGCGAGCACGTCCTCGAGGTGTGCGGCGCCCTCGGGGATCGCGTCGGCGATGAACTCGAGCGTCGGCGTGAGACGGATGCCGAGGCCCTTGCCGACGTGGCTGCGGATGCGGCCCTTGTTGTCGGCGAGCGCTTCGGCCGTCGCGGCGCGCTCCTCGTCGCTGCCGAAGACGGTGTAGAACACGGACGCGTTCTGCAGGTCGCCGGTGACGCGCACGTCGGTGATCGTGAGGAAGCCGACGCGCTCGTCCTTGAGACGGAACTCGACGTACTCGGCGACGAGGGACTTGATGCGGTCGGCGACCTTGCGGGCGCGGGCCTGGTCGGCCATGGATGCCTCCTGATGCTGAAGTGAACTGCCCCAACCCTAGGCGATGGGCGCAGGCGGCGGCTCGACGACGCAGCCGGGCGCGGCCGTTACCGATCAGGGTGTCCCGTATGTACCGCTCAGCCCTTGCGCGCGACGACGATGTCGCGATCGATCGAGGCGTCGACGCGGTGACGGAAGGCGTCGGCGGCGACGTGCCCCTGCGTCGGGCCGTCCACGCCGTGGCCGTGCACGACGGTGAAGCCGTGAGCCTCGAGCACTTCTGCCATCGCCTCGGGCCCGGCGACGTGACGGTTGTACGCGAGGCCGATCGTGCCGCCGGTGCGCAGCGCGTCGTGCCAGCCGGGCAGCGCGCGATCGAGCAGGCGCAACGGTGAACGGGCGAGCCGCTCGCCATTGCTACCGTGGCTGCCGTGCTGCACGCCGTAGGGCAGGTCAGTGACGACGACGTCGACGCTCGCGCGGCGCATGACGTCCGGCAGCTTGGTGGTGTCCATCGACAGGTACGTCACCTGCTGGGTGCGCCCCGCCTTCCAGTCCTCCTTGCTGGGAGCCGTCTCTAGCTCGAGGGCGCGACCGTACGTGCGGCCGCTGCGACGGATCTGTGTCGCGTCGATCTCGTGCTTGAGGCGGTGCGTGCGCAGCCACGTCGTGATGAACGCCTGGTACTGCTCGAAGTCGCCCTTGTCGACCTCGATGCCGGTGATGTCGAGGCCGCGCAGCAGACACGTGTTGAGCGTTGTGCCGCGCCCGCACATGGGGTCGAGGACGTGCAGCGTGCCGTCGAGCAGCTGTGCGGGACGCTTGCTCAGCGCCGCGGTGACGTTGAGCAGCAGGTGCGTGAACTGCTCGTTCGTCTTGCCCTGGTACTTCTGGATCGTGACGACGTCATCGGTGTAGAGCCTTCGTCGCTCCAGCGGGGTCGGGCTCAGCAGCCCGTCGCGCGCGCCGAAGAGCGCGAACGCGCCGCTGGCCTCGGAGACGACGCGGTCGAGCCGGTCGTCGTCACCGGCGACGGCGAGGTAGTCGACCCCTGCCACGGTGACGGGTTCGACGCTCGCCTCGATGCCGAGCGCACCCGCGAGCAGCGTGATCTCCGCAGCGTTGAGGCGCGCCGCGTCCCCCGCGTACACGCGGTTCGACGACGGCGCGAGCAGCAGCAGGCGCCCGTCCGGCGCCACGTCGGGCGGGGTCGAGACATCGGGGTTCAGCACGGGAGCGTCAAGAGTCACGGGCCCCATTCTGCCCGATCTGCCGCGCACGGCCGATGCCGCATGGCGCCGCGCAGCGCCGTGGCCCGGTGCCACGGCTGACTCACGCCATACACGACGGCGACCCCGCCCGAACCCCGGTGTGCGGGGTTCGAGCGGGGTCGCATCCGACCATGTGTCCGAGGCGATGAGGTCATCGCCTCGGACACGGCGAGGCGTCAGGCTCGGGGGATCTCCACCATCTCGTACGTGGTGATGAGGTCGCCCGTCTGGACGTCGTTGTGCGAACCGAGGTTGATACCGCACTCGAAGCCCTCGCGGACCTCGGTGACGTCGTCCTTGAAGCGTCGCAGACCGGCGATCTCGAGGCCTTCGACGATGACGACACCGTCGCGCGTGATGCGCGCCTTGGCGCCACGCTTGATCTCGCCGCTCCTGACCATCGATCCGGCGATGTTGCCGAACTTGGACGAGCGGAAGATCTCGCGGATCTCGGCGGAGCCCGTCTCGCGCTCCTCGTACTCCGGCTTGAGCATGCCCTTGAGGGCGAGCTCGATCTCCTCGATCGCCTGGTAGATGACCGAGTAGTAACGGATCTCGACGCCTTCCTTCTCGGCGTACTCCGCGTTCTGGCCCTCGGCGCGAACGTTGAAGCCGACGATGATGGCGTCTGAGGCGACGGCGAGGTTGATGTTGTTCATCGTGATCGCGCCGACACCACGGTCGATGATCCGCAGGTCGACGTCGTCGCCCACGTCGATCTGCAGCAACGCGTCCTCGAGGGCTTCGACCGAACCCGACACGTCACCCTTGAGGATGAGGTTGAGGGTCTCGACCTTGCCCGCCGCGAGGTGCTCGTTGAGGTCCTCGAGGCTGATGCGCTTGCGCGCCTTGGCCAGCGAGGCCTGACGGTCGGCCGCTTCACGCTTCTCGGCGATCTGACGGGCCGTGCGGTCGTCCGGAGCGACGATGAACGTGTCACCGGCGCGCGGCACCGAGGCCAGACCGGTGACGAGCACCGGGCGGCTCGGGCCCGCTTCGGCGACGTTCTGGCCGTGCTCGTCGAGCATGGCGCGAACGCGTCCGTAGGCCTGACCCGTGACGATGGCGTCACCGACGCGCAACGTACCGGACTGCACGAGAACCGTCGCGACGGCACCGCGACCACGGTCGAGGTTGGCCTCGATCGCGACACCACGGGCGTCCTTGTTCGGGTTCGCACGCAGGTCGAGCGCGGCGTCGGCGGTGAGCAGCACGGCCTCGAGCAGCGAGTCGATGTTCTGACCCTGGCGGGCCGAGACGTCGACGAACATCGTGTCGCCGCCGTACTCCTCGGCGATGAGGTTGTACTCGGTGAGCTGCTGACGCACCTTCGCCGGGTTCGCGCCGTCGACGTCGATCTTGTTGACCGCGACGACGATCGGCACGTTCGCCGCCTGGGCGTGGTTGAGCGCCTCGATCGTCTGCGGCATCACGCCGTCATCGGCGGCGACCACGAGGATCGCGATGTCGGTGACCTTCGCACCGCGGGCACGCATGGCGGTGAACGCCTCGTGACCCGGGGTGTCGATGAACGTGATCG
>ERZ941706.515-NODE-515-length-12343-cov-3.843099_pt1 | contig 12343 bp, 8 predicted proteins | sample MGYA00521232_ERZ941706 | MGnify/ENA primary metagenome ERZ941706 (study PRJEB32759, sample SAMN07749893) | skin metagenome | biome: transportation; feature: city; material: polyester macromolecule | host: Homo sapiens | place: Hong Kong:ER line | collected...
ATCGCATCGTCGACGAGCTGGAAGGCGATGCCGAGGTTGCGGCCATAGGCGTCGAGCGCGCGCTCCTCCGCCTCGGGCCGTTCGGCGACCACCGCCGCGATGCGGCAGGCGGCGGCGAAAAGCGCGGCGGTTTTCGCGCCGATCACGTCGAGATAGCGGTCCTCGCCGGTTTCGACCTGCCGCTGCGTGGTCAACTGGTTGACCTCCCCCTCCGCGATCACCGCCGAGGCGTTGGACAGGATCTTCAGCACCTTGAGCGATCCGTCCTCGACCATCAGCTCGAAAGACCTGCTGAACAGGAAATCGCCGACCAGCACCGCGGCGGGATTGCCGAAGATAAGGTTGGCGGCGGTCTTGCCCCGGCGCATGTCGCTGCCGTCGACGACATCGTCGTGGAGCAGCGTCGCGGTGTGGATGAATTCGACCGCGGCGGCGAGCTTGTAGTGCCGGTCGCCCTCATAACCGACCAGCCGTGCCCCCGCGAGCGTCAGCATCGGGCGCATCCGCTTGCCCCCGCCCGCGATCAGATGACCGGCGAGTTCGGGGATCAGCGGAATGTCGGACTGCATCCGGTCGAGAATTACGCGGTTGACCGCGTGCATCCCGCCAGCCACCAGCGCCAGCATCGGATCGAGCGACGGCGTGCCGCCGGTTCCGCTTTCGGCGCGCTTGAGCGGGTGGACGGTGGCTGTCATGACGGCTGCGATGTGGCAAGGCGTGCGCCGCTTGGCAAGCGTGACGCAAGCGGAAACGGGGGCAGGCGATGGGCGAGAACGACGGTCAGCTGGCCCGTTACCGCGACAGCATCGACAATATCGACGCCGCGCTGGTCTTCATGCTCGCCGAGCGGTTCAAGATCACGCAGGCAGTCGGCGAGTACAAGGCCGCCCATGCGCTGCCCCCCGCCGATCCGGGACGCGAGGAGCGGCAGGTCGCGCGGCTGCGGCGGCTCGCAGAGGATGCGCGGCTCGACCCCGAGTTTACCGAGAAGTTCCTGCGCTTCATCATCGACGAGGTGATCCGCCACCACGAGCAGCTGCGCGAGGCGTAACACCGGTCAGGAGACCGCCTCCGGCTCCTCGTCCCACAGATCGAGCGGCGGCGGCAGCGCGTCGGCGAGCGTGATCTCGTCGAGCACCTGCGCCGTGCGGTCGCGCACCATCAGCATCAGCGAGCGCAACCGGCATTCGTCCTCGGCGAGGCAATTCTTGCATTTTTCGTGGGCATAGCGGCTGGCGCAGGGGACCAGCGCAATCGAACCGCGCATGATGCGCACGATGTCGCCGTAGCGGATATCGACCGGCGGCAGCGCGAGCCGATAGCCGCCGTTCTTGCCGCGCACCGAATGGACCAGCCCCTCGCGCGCCAGCTCCGACAGGATCACGGTCAGATATTTCGCCGGAATGTTCTGCGTAGTCGCGAGATCGACGAGGTGCGTCAGCTCGCCATGATCGTGTCGGCGGGCCAGTTCCTGCAATGCCCGGATCGTGTAGCGGACCTTTTGCGACAGCATGGCGACCGCCTAGCATGGTATCGGCCTATTCTCCAGCGGTGTGGTAGAAAAGATGCGCGACAGGTGACAAGCGCGCCGGATTGGATTAGCGGGCGCGCCGATGAGGGGTTTGCGGCACTGGGCGAGGCATCGCACGGCGTGGGCGGCACTGCTGCTGGCCGCGGTGCTGCTGATGCGCCTTTTGCCCGGCGGCACCATGCTGTCCGCCGCGCCCGGCGCCATGACGCTCGACGTGGTGATCTGCGCGGGCAGCATGGCGGGCAGGACGATCTCTATCCCGGTCGATCGCGACGATCCCGCCCCGGCCGACCATGATCCAGCCAAGGCCAAGCCCTGTGCCTTCGCCGCGCTGGGCGATCCGGCGACGGGCAGCGACGTGCCGGCGTTCCTGTTCGCCGCCATCCTGTTCGCGATGCTGCTCGCGGTGCGGCCCTGGCCGCTCCAGCGCCGTGCCGCATTCCGCCTCCGCCCCCCGCTGCGCGGTCCGCCGCTAACCGTCTGAAACCCTCGCACATCGTTTCAGACCGCGTGCCCGATGCGGCGCGCCAAGTGGATAATATGACATGACCATGACCGTTCGCGCGGGCCTTTCCGCGCTCGCCCTCAGCTGCGCGCTTGCCCCCTTCACCTTCGCCACCGCCCATGCGGAGGATGCCGACAGCCAGAACCCCACGATCATCGTGACCGCGACCAATGCGGCCCGGGACGCCGAGGAACGCGCCGCCAAGACCCCCGGCGGCACAGATGTCGTCACCTATGCCGACTATGCCGACAAGACGGTGATCAGCCTGCGCGATGCGCTCGCCTTTTCGCCCGGCGTCTATCTGCAGCCGCGCTACGGGCAGGAAGTGCGCATCTCGATTCGCGGATCGGGCATTTCGCGCGGCTTTCACATGCGCGGCCTCACGCTGCTGCAGGACGGCGTGCCCATCAACCTTGCCGACGACAATGGCGACTTTCAGGAACTGGACCCGGTCTTCCTCCAGCATATCGAGGTGTATCGCGGGGCGAATGCGCTGCGCTACGGCTCGGGGACGCTGGGCGGCGCGGTGAATGGCGTGACGCCGACCGGCCTGACCTCACCCGGCCTCTACCTGCGCGGCGACGCGGGCAGTTTCGAAACGTTCCGTGCGCTTGCGACCTATGGCGCGTCGGACAGCGTCGGCGACGTCTGGGCCGGGGTCAGCGCCGAAACGTCGAACGGCGACCGCGGCCATGCCCAGCGGCAGGCGCTGCGCTTCGGCCTGTTCGGCAATGTGAAGACGCTTGATCATCCCATTTTTCAGGTGATCGATCAGGAGAGTTTCGACCGGGGCTTTTTCGGCCGTTACGACTATGCGGGCAATGTCTTCGAGGCGACGCTGGGCGGCGAGCTGCGCTATGGCACGACCGACAGCCGGCGGTTCGTTAATGTGGGCGGCGAACCGGGCGCGCTCACCTATGACGCCGATCTGGAGGCGCGCACCGCCAACATCTATGGCGAGTTGCGGGTCAAGCCGCTCGCCGGCCTCAGCCTGATCGCCGGCGGGGTGTGGGCCGATGGTTTCCGCGAGCAGGACGCCGATCTCGGCAGCATCGATGCACGCGCCGAATATGACGCCTTCAGCCCCAAGTTCGGCATCCTCTACGAGCCAGCCGAGGGCATCCAGCTCTTCGCCAATGTCAGCCGGAGCGCGGAGTTTCCCGGGTTCGGCGAGATCATCCAGACGGTGAGCAACGCGCCCGTCTTCGTCGCCGACCTCAGCGAGCAGCGCGCCTGGACCTACGAGATCGGGACGCGTGGCACGCTTGGCCGGGTTAGCTGGGATCTGGCGCTTTACCGCGCGGACATCGACGGCGAACTGCTGCAGTTCACGGTCGGCCCCGACATTCCCGCCAGCACCTTCAACGCCGACCGGACCCGGCACGACGGGATCGAGGCGGCGCTGCGCTTCGACGCCGCCGACTGGCTGCGGCTGACCGGGGTCTACACCTTCTCCGACTTCCGCTTCGTCGATGACCGGAGCTATGGCGACAACCGGCTGCCGGTGGTGCCGCGCCATGTGCTGCGCGGCGAGGCGCGGTTCGATTTCGGCCGCGTCCACGTCGCGCCAACGGTAGAATGGGTGCCGGAAGGTGCGTTCGCCGATTACCTGAACAATGTGCAGGTGCCGCCCTATGCGCTGCTGTCGCTGACCGCCGGGGCGAGCATCACCGACCGGCTCGACCTGTTCCTCGACGCGCGCAACATCACCGACAATGCGAAAATCGGCGATATCAGCGCGGTAGTGGACGCGACGACACTGTCCTTCGGGGCACCGCAGCGGATCTACTATCCGGTCGAGCGGCGCGGCGTGTTCGGCGGCGTGCGGGCGCGCTTCTGACGATGGCCGCGACGCCGCAGCCCCGCGACTGGCACCGGACGATCTGGCGCTGGCATTTCTATGCCGGCGTCATCGTCATTCCCTTCATCCTGATGCTGAGCGTCACCGGCGCCCTGTATCTGTTCAAGCCCGACTGGGACCGGTGGGAGGAGAACGCCTTTCGCGTGCCGGCGGTCGAACGGCAGGTGGGGGCGGAGGCGCAGGTTGCCGCCGCCCTCGCCGCCAGCCCGCCGGGCACCCGCTGGCACAGCTATCGCCTGCCCGAAATACCGGGCGATGCCGCGCTGGTCCATGTCGGGCGGCCCGACGGCACGATGCGCGACATCTTCGTCGCGCCCAACGGCAAGGTCGTGGGCGACCGCGACCCCGAAGCCACCATCGCGATGACGCTGGCGCGCATCCACGGCTCGCTGCTGATGGGCCGGGCGGGCGGGCTGATCGTCGAGGCGGCGGCAAGCTGGGCGATCCTGCTCCTCCTCACCGGCCTTTACCTCTGGTGGCCGCGCGACGCGAAGGGGCGGCCAGAAATGGGGGGGCTGGGCGGCGTGCTCTGGCCGCGCCGCCTGACCGGCCGGCGATTTTGGCGCGATATTCATGCGGTGACCGGCTTCTGGGTGGCGGGGCTGGCGCTGGTGCTGCTGGTCAGCGGCCTGCCCTGGACCGATGTCTGGGCCAGCGGCTTCCGCTTCGTGCGCGCCGAACTGGGGTGGGTCGACGCAAAGCCGCAAAGCTGGAAAAGCGGCGGCGACCCGCATGGCGGGCACGATCATGCCGCGATGATGGCTTCCGATCGTCTGGCGCCGGTGCCGCTCGCGGGTCTCGACCGCATCGTCGCGCAGGCGAAGGCGGAGGCGCTGCCCTTCCCGGCCCTGATCCAGCCGCCGGGCGCGCCCGCGAAATTCGGCCCGCCCAACGGCCCCAACTGGAAGGCGACGAGCGAGACGCAGAACCGGCCGCTCGGCCGCACCATCCTTTATGACGCCGCGACCGGGCGGCTGGTGAGCGTGAGCCGCTTTGCCGACAAACATGTCATCGACCGGGTGATCGGCACCGGCATCGCCTGGCACGAGGGGCAGTTGCTCGGCCGGTTCAACCAGGCGGTGGGCGTCCTGACCGCGCTCGCGCTGATCCTAATGGCGGTGAGCGGCACGATCCTCTGGTGGCGGCGACGGCCCGAAGGCCGCTGGTTCGCGCCCCCCGCCGCCGCCCCGGCCCGGCTGCCTCGCGGCTGGATCGCGATCCTTGTCGTCGCGGGGCTGCTGCTGCCGATGCTGGGCGTGTCGCTGATCGTGCTGCTGCTCGTCGATACCGCGCTCCGTCGCCTGGAGCGGTTCTCGATCTGATTGGATCAGATCGGACGCTCCAGGTTGTTGGTTTGCCGCGTTTTCTGAAACGGCAGACGATTCCGCCTGACTGGAAAACGCTCCAGCGGAACGCCTGAACCGCCGTCGTCGTTGTCCCCGCGTCACGAACAGGATCATTGGCGGGGCAGCGGCGATGGCGGCACGGGCATATTGGAAGGGGCAGATCAGGCTCGCGCTGGTCTCGATCCCGGTCGAAATCTATTCGGCGACCAAAAGCGGCGCGTCGATCAGCTTTCGGCAGATCCACGAGCCGTCGGGCAAGCCGGTCAAATATGAAAAGACGGTGCCCGGCATCGGCGCCATTGACCGCGAGGAAATCATCAAGGGCTTTGAGCTGTCGAAGGGCAATTATGTCCTGCTCGACGAGGAGGAGATCGAGGCGGTCAAGCTGGAATCGAAGCGCACGCTCGATCTCGTCCAGTTCGTCGATGCCGACGCCATCGACGTGCTCTACTATGAAAAGCCCTATTACGTCGTCCCCGCCGACGATCTGGCCGAGGATGCCTATATCGTGCTGCGCGACGCGCTCCGCGCCGCGCGCAAGGTGGGCATCGGCCAGCTCGCACTGCGCGGGCAGGAAGTGCTGGTGAGCCTCAAGCCCTGCGGGCGCGGGCTGGTGCTGGAAACGCTGCGCTACGCCGACGAGGTTAACAAGGCGCAGGGCTATTTCCGCGACATCCCCGACGCCAGGCCCGATCCCGAACTGCTCGACCTCGCCACCTCGCTGATCGAGAAGAAGAGCGGCGACTTCGATGCGTCGGACTATCACAACCGCTATATCGACGCGCTCCACCGCCTCATCGACAAGAAGGCGAAGGCCAAGGGCAAGCGCGTGCTCGAGGATGTCGAGTCACCCGCCGAAACCACGGAAAAAAACAATGTCATCGACCTGATGGCCGCGCTCAAGGCGTCGGTCGAGGGCAAGGGCGGCAAGACTGGCGCGACGAAGAAAGCATCTGCGAAAAAGTCTCCCGCCACAAAGAAGCCGGCGGCAAGCACGACGCGCAGCCGCAAGCGCGCGTGATGGAGCACGGCGCACCTGACTGCTCACTCCCGTCGTCATCCCGGCGGGAAGACGGTGAAGATGAGGGTGGCAGCCGCTATGGCCAAGCCTGATCCGCTCGCCGCCTACAACGCAAAACGCGATTTCAAGGCGACGCCCGAACCGGCGGGCAAGCGGCAAAGCTCGGCGGGCGGCAACCGGTTCATCGTGCAGAAGCATGACGCGACGCGGCTGCACTGGGATTTCCGGCTGGAAGTCGACGGCGTTCTAAAAAGCTGGGCAGTGACCAAGGGGCCGAGCGCCGACCCCGCCGACAAAAGGCTGGCGGTGCGGACCGAGGACCATCCGCTGTCCTATGCCGAATTCGAGGGCAGCATCCCCAAGGGCGAATATGGCGGCGGCACAGTGATGCTGTGGGACCGGGGGACATGGGCGCCCATCGCGGGCAAGAGCGCCGCCGATCTGGAAGAAGGCCATCTCCATTTCACGCTCGACGGCGAGCGGATGCAGGGCGAGTGGCTGCTCGTCCGCATGAAGGGGCGACCGGGCGAAAAGCGCGAGAACTGGCTGCTGCGCAAGATCGACGATGCCCAGGCCGGCGCGTCGGGCGACCTCGTCGAGCGCGGCCTCACCAGCGTGCTGACCGGTCGGACGATGGCCGAGATCGCCGCCGACAAGGGCGGCAGCCATGCGCTGGCGGGGAAGAAGGGCAAGGCTTTCGCCACCGAAATGGCGAGGGCATCCGCGCACAATGCGAAGGCCGCCAAATCTGCACCGGCCAGGCGCCTGCCGAAGCTGCCGGCTTTCGTGAAGCCGCAGCTGGCGACACTGGTCGACAGCGTGCCGACGGGCAACGGCTGGATGCACGAGATCAAATATGACGGCTATCGGGCGCTGGTCGCGGTGGCGGAGGCGAAGGTGCGGGTGTTCACCCGCAACGGGCTCGACTGGACCGACAGGTTCGGCCCGCTGGTCGAGGCGCTGGCGGCGCTGGGCCTGCCGCCCGCGCTGATTGACGGGGAGATCACCGCGCCCGGCGAAGACGGTAACCCCAGCTTTTCGGCGCTGCAGGCAGTGCTGAAGCGCGGGCATGGCGTGCAGGGCGAGAGCCAGCGGCTCGATTTCCACGCCTTCGACCTGCTGTCCGTGTCCGCCGAGGATTTGCGCGACCGGCCCAACATCGAGCGCAAGGAACGGCTCGAGGCGCTGCTGGGGCAGGCCGCGCCGCCGATCCATGTCGCCGACCATGTCATCGGCGCGGGCGAGAAGCTCTACGATGCGCTGTGTAAGGCCGGTCAGGAAGGCGTGATCGCCAAGCGCATCGATGCGCCCTACCGCTCGGCGCGCACGAAGAGCTGGGTGAAGGTGAAATGCACCCGGCGGCAGGAATTCGTGATCGTCGGCTGGACGACGAGCAAGGCGCGCGCCCGGCCCTTTTCCTCGCTGCTGCTGGCGCAGCGGGAGAAGGAGACGCTGGTCTTCAAGGGCAAGGTCGGCACGGGTTTCGACGGCGACACGCTGGCCGACATCGCCTCGCGCCTCGTGAAACTGGCGCGCAAGACGCCGCCGGTCGAGGTGCCGAAGGCGGAGGCGCGCGGCGCGAACTGGGTCGCGCCGAAGCTGGTCGCCGAAGTCGCCTTCGCCGAATTCACCGGCGAGGGCCGCGTGCGGCACGGCAGCTTCCTCGGCCTGCGCAACGACAAGGCGGCCAAAGAGGTGACGCCCGAACGCCCCCTGCCCGCGCCGAAGGCCGACGATCTGGTCCGCATCAGCAGCCCCGAGCGCGTCATCTTTCCCGACAGCGGCCACACCAAGGGCGCGCTCGCCGACTATGTCGCGGCGGTCGCGCCGCTGATGCTCGCCCATGCCGCCAGCCGGCCGATCAGCCTCGTCCGCTGCCCGCAGGGCCGGGCGAAAAAATGCTTCTTCCAGAAGCACGACAGCGGCAGCTTCGGCGACCATGTCCGGCACGTGCCGATCCGCGAGAAGGACGGCGGGTCGGAGGATTATCTCTATGTCGAGGACGCCGCCGGGCTGCTGCAATGCGTGCAGATGGGGACGATCGAATATCACGGCTGGGGCGCGCGTGTCGCCGATGTCGAGGCCCCCGACCGGCTGGTGTTCGACCTCGATCCTGATGAGGGGCTGGACTTTGACGATGTGAAGCGCGCCGCGCGCGACATAAGGGACCGCCTTGCCGACATGGGGCTGGCGAGCTTCGCCATGCTGTCGGGCGGCAAGGGCGTGCATGTCGTCGTGCCGCTGTCGAACGGCGGCAGGGATGGCCATGACTGGGAAGCGCACAAGGGCTTTGCCCGCCTGTTCGCCGAAGCAATGGCGACCGCGGAGCCCGACCGTTTCGTCGCGACGATGGCCAAGGCGAAGCGCAAGGGGAAGATTTTCATCGACTGGCTGCGCAACCAGCGCGGCGCGACCGCCGTCATGCCCTACAGCGCGCGGGCGCGGGCGGGCGCACCGGTGGCGGCGCCGGTGAGCTGGCGGGAATTGACCGACATCGACAGCCCAGCGCGCTGGACCATCGACGACGCCGACGCGCTGATCGATCGAGCGAGCGCGCCCGACCTCAAGGGCTGGGGTTTCGCCGAACAGGCGCTCGGCCCCCTGCTCGAAATGCTCGGCTGAGGTGCAGCGCGCCGGTGGCCCGGTCGGGACGAGCGGTCCGGTCAGCCGATATCGAGATACTTCGCCGCCGCGACGATCAGTGCCATCATCGCGCCGACCGCGATCGAACGCGGATCCCTGATCGCGAAAGCCACCGGATCGCCGTCCACCTCGCCGCGCCGCGCCATCATCCACACCCGGTTGAGCCAGTAGAGCAAGGGGATGACGAGCAGCCACAGGAGGTCGGGGCTGGCATAGCCGCCGCCCTCGCGCATCGCATTGGCGAAGAGGATGATGACCAGCAGCGAGACCATCCCCGCCGCAATGCCGCTCGTCGCCACGATCTCCGCATCGCTGCGCACATAGCCGCGGCCCGACAGCAGCTCATGCTCGGCGCGGGTGGAGGCCATCAGTTCGATATAGCGCTTGAGATAGCCGAGGCTGAGGAAGAAGAAGATCGAGAAAAGCAGCAGCCAGCTCGACACCGCGACGCCCACCGCCGCCGCCCCCACCCACAGCCTTATGGTGTAGAGGCAGGCGAGCGCGATGACGTCGGCAATCATCGCCGCCTTGATGCGGAAACTGTAAGCGACCGTCAGCGCGAAATAGACGCAGAGCGCGATCAGCGCGGGCAGGCCGAGCAGCAGTGCAGCCCCGCCCAGCCCGGCGACGATGAAGACCGGCGCGGCGAGGACCGCGACCGGCACGGGCAGCGCGCCGCTGGCGAGCGGGCGGTGCCGCTTCTTCATGTGCAGCCGGTCGGCATCGATATCGAGCAGGTCGTTGACCAGATAGACGCTCGACGCGAGCAGTGACAGGCAGAAGAAGGCGATGAGCGCCCTGCCCCACGCCGCCGGGTCGAGCGCCAGCCCCCCGGTGACGAGCGGCACGAAGACCAGCGCATTCTTCGCCCACTGATGCGGGCGGATGGCCTTGAGCAGCGCGCGCGGCAGCGGCTTCGGCTTCGCGCCCAGCCGCACTTCGTCGGCGCGTCCGGTCGCTACCCCGACGGTATAGGCGGTGCGCGCGGCGCGCCACAGCGGCCGGTCGGCAGGCGCATCGCCGACATAGTCGAACGGGGCATGCCCAAGCGCGGCGCGGATCGCGGCGAGCTTGCCCGCGCCTTTCGCATTGCGCCCCCGCCGCGTGCCGATCAGCCGGTCGGCACCGCCGATCGCGCGCGCGACCCGCACGACGTTGCGGCCGTGGCCCGCACTCGCCAGCCACACCGGCCGTCCCGCGCGCCGCGCCTCGGCGATCAGTCGCAGTACGTGCTCGTTGAGCGGCAGCCGGCCTGCATCGACCGGGTCGCGCCGCGCCAGCCACGCCTTCAGCCGCGCCCTGTCGCCGCGCAGCAGCAGTGCGATCAGCGTCAGCAACGCCAACACTCCCTGCCGCGCTACGCGCACCAGCGATTCGGCGGCCATGTCGGCGGGGGTCAGCGTGCGGTCGATATCGACGATCAGCGGCACTGCCGGCTCCGCGTCGCGTTTGCTGTCGATTGCCGCCGCCGCAGCCATTCCGCTTCCCCCGAAGATGCCGAACACGCACCTTATCCGCAATTTCTTACCAGCCTGCCAAATCGTTGAACAGCCGGAGACCCGCTTGACAGCGGCCCTGCCGAATCCTATTTCACGCCCCTTCCACCAGTCCGGGACAGCTGTGCCTTTCGCGCGGGCGCATCGAGGTATGGACGGTGGAGTTCCGGTGCGGATCGACGTGTGACGGGCGGCCCTGCGGGCTTCGCCCCGGTCGCGCTTCGCCCCGTCCGGTACCGCCCGCGCCCGTCGATCCAGTGCAAGAAGGCTCTCTCCCTATGGCGACCGCTCCCGTCACCCCCACCAAGGTGAACCTGCCGACGCGCAAGAAGCGCATCCGGAAGATTTTCGGCGACATCCACGAAGTCATCCAGATGCCCAACCTCATCGAGGTGCAGCGCGAGAGCTATGAACAGTTCCTGCGGTCGGACCGGGCGACGGGCTATGTCTCGGGTCTTGAAAAGACGCTGCGCAGCGTTTTCCCGATCCGCGATTTCGCGGGCACCGCCGAACTCGACTTCGTGCATTACGAGCTCGAGGACCCCAAGTATGACGTCGAGGAATGCCGCCAGCGCGGCATCACCTATGCCGCGCCGATGAAGGTGACGCTGCGCCTCATCGTGTTCGAGGTGGACCCCGATACCGAGGCGCGCAGCGTGCTCGATATCAAGGAGCAGGACGTCTACATGGGCGACATGCCGCTCATGACCGAGAACGGCACCTTCTTCATCAACGGCACCGAGCGTGTGATCGTCAGCCAGATGCACCGTTCGCCGGGCGTGCTGTTCGACCATGACCGGGGCAAGACCCATGCGTCGGGCAAGTTCCTGTTCGCCGCGCGCGTCATCCCCTATCGTGGGTCGTGGCTCGACTTCGAATTCGACGCCAAGGACATCGTCAACGTCCGCATCGACCGGAAGCGCAAGCTGCCCGCCACCAGCCTGCTCTACGCGCTGGGCCTCAACGGCGAGCAGATTCTCAACCATTTCTATGACCGCGTCGCTTTCGAGCGGGCGAAGGACGGGTGGAAGATCCCGTTCGTCGCCGACGCCTGGCGCGCCGCCAAGCCCGCCTACGACATCGTCGATGCGAAGTCGGGCGAGGTCGTCTTCCCCGCCGGGCAGAAGGTGACGCCGCGCGCCGCCAAAAAGGCCGAGAAGGACGGGCTTACCGACCTGCTTATCCCGACCGAGGAAATCTTCGGCCGCTATTCGGCCTATGACCTCATTAACGAGAAGACCGGCGAAATCTATATCGAAGCGGGCGACGAGGTCACCGCCGAGAATCTTGAAAAGCTCGACAAGGCGGGCATCGACCGGATCGAGCTGCTGGACATCGACCATGTCACCACCGGGCCCTGGATCCGCAACACGCTGAAGGCCGACAAGGCCGAGGACCGCGACCAGGCTCTGTCCGACATCTACCGCGTGATGCGCCCCGGCGAACCGCCGACGCGCGAGACCGCCGAGGCGCTGTTCGAAGGGCTGTTCTTCGACGGCGAACGCTACGACCTGTCGGCGGTCGGCCGGGTGAAGCTCAACATGCGCCTCGGCCTCGACGCCGCCGACGACATCACCACGCTGCGCAACGAGGATATTCTCGCCGTGGTCAAGGAGCTGGTGAACCTGAAGGACGGCAAGGGCGAGATCGACGACATCGACAATCTCGGCAATCGCCGCGTCCGATCGGTGGGCGAGCTGCTGGAGAACCAGTATCGCGTCGGCCTGCTCCGCATGGAACGCGCGGTGAAGGAGCGGATGAGCAGCGTCGACGTCTCGACGGTGATGCCGAACGACCTCATCAACGCCAAGCCGGCGGTCGCGGCGGTGCGCGAATTCTTCGGTTCGTCGCAGCTGTCGCAGTTCATGGACCAGACCAACCCGCTGTCGGAAGTCACCCACAAGCGTCGCGTGTCGGCGCTCGGGCCGGGCGGTCTGACC
>ERZ941706.516-NODE-516-length-12340-cov-4.924298_pt1 | contig 12340 bp, 11 predicted proteins | sample MGYA00521232_ERZ941706 | MGnify/ENA primary metagenome ERZ941706 (study PRJEB32759, sample SAMN07749893) | skin metagenome | biome: transportation; feature: city; material: polyester macromolecule | host: Homo sapiens | place: Hong Kong:ER line | collected...
GGCGCGGCAGGCGATCGTGACGCGGCTGCTTTCCGCGCAGCAGGCCGAATTGAGCGCGGGGCAGGCGCCGGTTGCGCGGCTGCTCGCGGCGCTTACCGCCTTGGCGCGGCGTCCGACCGTCGTGGCGATCGCGCAGCCCGGCTCGATCGATGATCTGGTGCATGTCCGCGCCGTGCTGGGCGGCGCGCTGCCGATCGTGCGGGCACGGACCGAGGCGGTGCGCCAGCGGATCGTGCAGACGCGCAGCCTGGAACGCAGCGCCGTGCTGGCGGCGGCGGCGCTGCGCGCGGGCCGTGCGCGGCTGGAGGCGGATCGCGTGGCGCTCGCGCGGCTGGAGGCGGACCATCGCCGGCGCGCCCAGGCGTTGGGCCGCGATGCGATGAGCGAGGAGGATCGCGCGCTGGCGTTGGGCGAGCGTGCGCGCGACCTCGTCGAATCACTCGACGTCGGCGACGCGGCGCAGGCGACCGCGGCGGACCTCGCCAGCCTGCCCGGCCCGCTGCCACGCCCGCTGGCGCCCGGCACGGTGGCGCCGCCGGCGGTGACGGGCGTCTATCGCCTGCCAGTACGGGGACGGCTGGTGACCGGAACGGGCGAGGTGTCGGAGGCGGGCGTGCGCTCGCGCGGGTTGACCTTTCAGGTGTCTGGCGGCGCATCGGTGGTGGCACCGGCAGGCGGCGTGGTGCGCTACGCCAAGGCGTTCCGCGGCTATGGCACTATCGTGATCCTCGATCATGGCGACGGCTGGACCAGCCTCGTCACCGGGCTCGCCGAAACCAGTGTACGGGCTGGCGAGCGCGTCGCGGCGGGCGCAAGGCTGGGCGTGGCGGCGTCCGGCGAGGACCCGCGAATCACTGTGGAACTGCGTCGGCGCGGGCGACCGGTGGATATTACGGCGCTGCTGGGGTGAGGGTGGCTGTCGGGTTCAGTGCGGTTACGGGCTGGGCAGCCTCCGCACGGCATTCTCCTCGCCCCGCCCGTCGGGTAGGTTGCGGGGCGGTGATCCGCTGCCACACCCGTCAGCCCCGGTTCAGCCTGCGCGTGCTTTGCTCTGCGGGATAAAAGCGATAGACGTGCGGGGTTTTCCCGCCTTGCAGGACTTTCGATGCCCCGTCCGCTGCTGACCGCGACTGCCATCATCGGTTCCCTGTCCCTGATCCCCCTCGCCACGCAGGCGATGGCGGCAGTGGACACGGATACCTATCGCGAATTCGACCAGTTCCTCGACGTGTTCAACCGGATCAAGGCGGATTACGTCGACAAGGTCGACGACCAGAAGCTGATCAAGGGCGCGATCCAGGGCATGCTGGCGAGCCTCGACCCGCATTCGAGCTATGTCGACGCGCTCGACTACGACAATCTCAAGATCCAGACCGAGGGCAACTACGGCGGTCTCGGCCTCACCGTCCAGATGGAGGATGGTGCGGTCAAGGTCGTCGCGCCGCAGGAGGATACGCCTGCCTATCGCGCCGGCGTGAAGTCGGGCGATTACATCACGCACATCGACGGCAAGCTGATCTACGGCGAGACGCTGGACGAGGCGGTGGCGCTGATGCGCGGCAAGCCCGGCAGCAAGATCACCATGACGCTGGTCCGCCCCGGCCAGGACAAGCCGATCGACGTCACCATGGTGCGCGAGGTGATCGTGCAGAAGCCGGTGAAGTGGGAGGTCCGCGGCGACGTCGGCTACATCAACATCAACACATTCTCGGAAAGCACCGGCGCGGATACGCGCGCGGCGATCATGGCGATCGACAAGAGCCTGGGCCACCGGCCTTTGGGGTATGTCGTCGACCTGCGCGACAATGGTGGGGGCTTGCTGACGCAGGCGATCGCGGTCAGCGACGCGTTCCTCGACCATGGCGAGATCGTTTCGCAGCGCGGGCGCGAGAAGTCGGACATCGAGCGCTATTACGCCAAGCCCGGCGATGACGCGCACGGGCTGCCGGTCGTGGTGCTGACCAACCCCGGCACCGCGTCCGCGTCCGAGATCGTGGCGGGCGCACTGCAGGACCATCACCGCGCGCTGATCATGGGCGAGCGCAGCTTCGGCAAGGGATCGGTGCAGACGCTGCTGCCGCTGGGGCCGCAGACGGCGCTGCGCCTCACTACCGCTCGCTATTACACGCCCTCGGGCCGCAGCGTGCAGGAAGGCGGTATCGAGCCCGACATCAAGGTGCCGCAGATCAGCGATCCCGACGTCAAGACGCGGCCCGTGTTCCGTGAGGCCGACCTGCGCCGCCACCTGATCAACGAGGTGAAGGCCGACAACAAGATCCTCGAGGAAGACACCAAGGACGATCCGCGCTTCGCGATGACGGCGGAACAGCTGAAGAAGCAGGGCATCGACGACTTCCAGCTCTATTATGCGCTGAAGACGGTCGCGCGCCTGGGTGGACCGGCGCAGGTCGCTGCTGCGACCAAGCCGGTGCCTTCGACCCGGCCGGGCGGCAAGTGAGCCGCGCCTTCACCCCTGCCGAGCGGCGCGGCCGTGCGCTCGCATTGTTGCTGCCGGCGGCGCTGCTCGCGGGGGCGTGGTTTTCACAGCTCGTCGGGCACCTTTACCCATGCGAGATGTGCCATTGGCAACGCTGGCCGCATTATGCGGCGCTGCCGTTCGCGCTGCTCGCGTTCGTCGTGCCCCAGCGCAGCATCGCGAAGGCGTTCGTGGTGATCGCCGCGCTGCTGATCGCGGTATCGGGGGCGATCGGCGTCGCCCATGCCGGCGTCGAATATCATTGGTGGAACGGCTTTACCGCCTGCACCCAGACGGTGGACCTGCGCGGGCTGGACAGCGCGGCGCGGCTGGAGGCGCTGATGCATGCGCCGATGGTCCGCTGCGATACGCCGCAATGGACGCTGTTCGGGATGTCGCTCGCCGGGTTCAACGCGATCCTTTCGCTGGGTGGTGCGTTGCTGATCCTTTGGTGGATGAGGAAGGCGCGATGACGAGTGGGACCGCTAACGACCGCCGGCCCGGCTGGCGGCCGGGCGACCGGCGCGAGGCGACGCAGGCGATGATCCGCGTCGACCAGGCGGGCGAATATGGTGCGACGCGCATCTATGCGGGGCAGCTTGCGGTGCTTGGCGACCGGCATCCGGCCGCGCGCGCGATCCACCACATGGCCGCCCAAGAGGAGCGGCACCGCGCCTTCTTCGACGACATGATGGCGCGACGCGGGGTGCGACCGACGTTGCTCCATCCCTTCTGGGACACGGCGGGCTTTGCGCTGGGCGCGATCACCGCGGCGATCGGGCCGAATGCCGCCATGGCGTGTACCGCTGCGGTCGAGACGGAGATCGACAAACACTATCAGCAGCAGCGCGACGAGCTGGGCGACAGCGATCCTGAGCTGTCCGATGCGATCGCCCATTTCCAGGCGGAGGAGCTGGAGCACCGCGACCATGCGCTGGCCGCCGGCGCCGAGCAGGCGGTAGGTTATCCGGTGCTATCCGCCTTCATCCGCATGGGCTGCAAGGTCGCGATCGCGGCCGCCAAGAGGATCTGAAAGGACGATATGCGAGCCTTCATCGCCACCGCGCTGATGCTGAGCGCCGGACCCGCCTTCGCACAGCAGACGGTTCCGCCCGCACAACCCCCTGCGCAGACGGTGAGCGCCACGCCGGCCAAGCCCGGCGCGCCCAAGCCGATCGTGATCCAGGCGCCGGGCGAGGTCGCCAAGCGGGCGCCGGTCAACGGCGTGCTCGTCCTCTACGGCAACGAACGCTGCCCGACCAACAGCGACGGGCAAGAGATCGTGGTGTGCGAACGCCGCAGTGCGCGCGAGCAATATCGCGTGCCCAAGGAGCTGCGCGAATTCCAGGTGACGCCGCAGAACGAAAGCTGGGCGGCGAGGGCGCAAGGAACGCTCGATGCCGGCGTCGGCGCGAACAGCATCGGCAGCTGCTCGACGGTGGGCGCGGGCGGCCAGACCGGCTGCTTCCTCCAGAACGCACGCGCGGCGCGCAAGGAGAACCAGGCGCGCAAGGCCGAAGAGGCGCGGGTTCCGTAAGGCGGACGGCCCGCGGGTTTAGTTGACCGGCAGCATTGCCTGCCACCGAACCCAATCGGTAGCCTTCAGGGATGTACGAGACCGATACCATGCGCGGGTGACGCGTTGGTCGCGGCGCGGGTCCGTCGCGCATAGGGGCCGTAACCCTGTCGCTTGCGTCGTGTGCAGTGTCCGCTACGCTGACCACAAGGGGGACGACGACATGGCAACAGCGATCGGGCGCAGCGGGATCGGGGCCCAGCCCCTGGCGGCGGATGCGTATGAAAGGGTGCTCTCCGGCGCCGCGGCACTTCTCCTTGCGGCGGTGCTGACAGCCCTCCTCAGGGGCCACGCGCATTGGGCGGCGGTACCCGGGATCGTCTGGGCGCATATCCTCACCATCCTCGTCGCACTGACGCTAACGCCGGTGATGCTGCTGTCGCTGCGCGGAGATGCGCGACACCGGCTGCTCGGGCAGATCTGGGCCGTGGCGATGATGCTGACCGCGCTGCTGTCGTTCGGCATCCACCTGACCAACCCCGGCGGGTTCAGCATCATCCATATCCTGTCGATCTGGGTGCTGATCCAGGTGCCGGTGCTGTGGTACGCCGCACGCACCCATCGCCTCGCGCTACACCGGCGCAGCGTGCGCGGGCTGGTGACGGGGGCGCTGCTGATCGCGGGCTTCTTCACCTTCCCCTTCGATCGGCTGCTCGGGCACTGGCTATTCGGCTGACGGCATGCGCAGCCTCCGTATCGTCCTGTTCGCGCTCGTCTGGCTGAGCTGCGTCTGGTTCGGGTCGTGGGAGCGCAACGACAATCAGGCGACGCGGATGTATGCCGCGATCGGGCTGGTCGAGCGCGGCGATGCCTCGATCGATCCTTATGCGTCGCTGACCATCGACAAAGCGATGTTCGGTGGCCGCACCTATCTCGACAAGCCGCCGGGCATGACGCTGATGGCGCTGCCCGCGGTGTGGATCGCCGACCGCGTCACGCTCGATCGCGCGAGCCATTATGATGGCGCGATCGGCGGCTATGCGTTCGACCGCTACCTGCGGCTGCGCGTGCGGCTGGCGGCGGCGATGGGGCCCGCGCTGCTGACGGCACTGGCCACGGTGCTGCTGTTCGATCTGGGGGTGGGGCTGACCGGGAGCGCGGGGGCGGGGCTGTTCGGCGCGCTCGGCTATGCCTTGGGCACGCCGGTGTGGGGCTGGTCGACAACGCTGCTGGGACATGCCGTGGTGGCTGACCTGTATGTCGCGGCGATGTGGGCGGTGTGGCGCGGGCTGGCGATGCGGCGTGGGGCGAGCGGGCATGCGCTGCTCGCCGGGCTGGCGCTCGGCTGGGCGGTAGTGGTGGAGCATCAGGCGGTGCTGGCCGGAGCGGTGATCGCAGGCTGGGCGGTGTGGGAGGCGCGAGCACGGGTGGACCGCTGGTGGCTGATCGCAGCGGCGCTGGTCGGCGGGATCATCGCGCTGGTGCCGTTCCTCACCTATAATCTGGTCGCGTTCGGGACGCCGTTCCGCATCGGCTATGCTGGTGTCGTCGGCTGGGAAGGGATGCACCAGGGGCTGTTCGGGCTTGGCATGCCCAAAGCCCGCGTGCTGCGCGAGATCACGATCGGGTGGCAATACGGCCTGATCTGGGTCGCGCCCGTGCTGGTGCTGGCGCCGTTCGGGTTGTGGATGTGGTGGCAGCGACCCGCCACGCGCAACCTTGCGGTTGCCGCAACGCTGGCGGCGGCGGTCGTGCTGCTGGTCAATGCCGCCTACATCTATTGGCAGGGTGGCAACACCACGGGACCGCGCTTCGCCATCCCCGCCGTCGCACCGCTGGCGCTGGGTCTTGCCGCCGCTTGGGCGCATGCCGGCGACCGCGCGATCCGCATCGGCATGGCGGTGCTGCTGGCACTGTCGATCGCGATCAACGCCGCAATAGCGTCGGCCGAGATTTTCGCGCCGCCGGGAAGCGCCTTCCCGGTGTGGCAGGCGGTGATCGCCGGCCCGTTCGCGAGCGGCTTCCTGCGCACGGCCCCGAGCGAATGGTTCGGCTGGACCCCATGGGCGGGGTTCTTCTGGTGGGCGGCCCTCGCGCTGCCGATGCTGGGGTGGCTTGCCTGGCGGGTGCGTCAGGCCTGAGGATTGCGCTTCAGGCCGCGGACGCGGTGCCAGATGTAGAAGGCGACGAGGGCGACGAGGACGATGCCGATCAGGAGGTCGGCCTGGTGGAAGGCGGCCTTGACGCGGGGATCGCTGTTCCACGTGTCGCCCAGTTTCATGCCGACCCAGGCGAGGCCGAAGCACCATGGCCAGCTGCCGATGAAGGTGTAGACGTGGAAGGGCACCAGCCGCATGCGTGCGACGCCGGCGGGGAAGGCGATGAAGCTGCGGATGACGGGGAGCAGGCGGCCGATCAGCACCGCTGCCGATCCCCAGCGCGCGAAGAAGCGGTCGGCGGCGTCGAGTTCGCCCGGGCCGATCAGGACGTAGCGGCCCCAGCGTTCGGCAAGCGGACGGCCGCCGCGCTTGCCCACTTCGTAGGCGACGATCGAGCCCAGGTTGCAGCCGATCGCGCCGGCGGTGGCGGCGAGATACAGGTCGAACCGGCCGGTCGAGACGAGATAGCCGGCGAACGGCATGATGATTTCCGACGGGAGCGGGATGCAGGCGCTCTCGATCGCCATCAGAATCGCGATGCCGACATAGCCGCCGCTGGAGATCACCCAGATGGTGAAGGTGGCGAGCACGCCCAGGATTTTCTCGAACATGGGGCTGGGGCTTGGCGGATCGGACGCGGGAAGGGAAGGGGGAACCGGGCGTAGGCCTCGGGCGCTGTGGTGCGATGACTGATCTTACTCTTAACGACGGCCGGACTATGCCCCAATTGGGCTTCGGCACCTGGAAACTGCCCGATGCGCAGGCGCCGCTGGTGGTGCGCCGCGCGCTCGACACCGGATACCGGCTGATCGATACGGCGGCGATCTATCGCAACGAGCGCGGCGTCGGCGAGGGCGTGGCGGGCAGCGACGCCTTTGTCACGACCAAGCTGTGGAACGACCGGCAGGGCGATCCCGAAGCCGCGCTCGACGAGAGCCTGGCGTTGCTGGGGATGGACGCGGTCGACCTGTACCTGATCCACTGGCCGGCACCGGGGCAGGGGCAATATGTCGAGGCCTGGAAGGCGCTGGTCGCCCTGCGCGAGGCGGGCAAGACGCGCTCGATCGGGGTGTCGAACTTCCTGCCGGAGCACCTCGATGCGATCATTGATGCGACCGGCGTGACGCCGGTGCTCAACCAGATCGAGTTGCATCCGCGGCATCAGCGGTTGGAGGAGCGCAAGTATCACGAGGCGCATGGCATCGTGACGCAGAGCTGGAGCCCGCTGGGGCAGGGCGGCGACCTGCTCCACGATTCCGCGATCGTGCGCGTTGCGGACAAGCATGCGCGATCGGCGGCGCAGGTGGTGCTGGCGTGGCATCTGGCGCACGGCTTCTCGGTCATACCCAAGGCTGCCGACCCCGAGCATATGAGCGACAATTTCGCCGCGGCGGACCTGACGCTGGATGACGAGGACATGGCGGCGATTGATGCGCTCGACCGGCAGGAGCGGATGGGCGAGGACGCGCGGGCGATGTGATCCTACCGGCGCAACATGGACAACATGAACACCTTAACGGAACGATCGAGGTTTATTATTTTCAAATGTGAGCCGGTGCTGAGAAAGGGCGGTCTAGCATCAAGCTCTGCCTGAACAGAACGGTGTAGGACGGCGGGTCGAAAATACGCTGTTATGACAACGGCTTGTAGAGAAAGGCGTCCAACACCGCTTGCCGGCGTTTCAACGCGGATAGCCCCCTCCACCATTCGGCTGTGCCGAATGGTTACCCTCCCTGTGCCGGGGAGAATTTGAAGGTCAGCCCAATGCGGCTTTGGCCTGCTTCAGGTCCTCGACAAACCGCGCATATTCCTCTGCCTTCTGCGTTTCATCGGGGAGGCGGAGGAGGTAGCTGGGGTGGACGGTGATCCAGGCCTCGCCGCCTTCGGGTAGCGTGATCGGCCGGCCGCGTTCGCGGCTGATCGTGACCGTCCTCCCCAGCAGAGAGCGCGCGGCGGTGGCGCCGAGGGCGACCGTCACGCGTGGTCGGATCAGCATCTGTTCCTGTTCGATCCACCAGCGGCAGGCCTGGATTTCACCGGTGTCGGGCTTGGCGTGGATGCGGCGCTTGCCGCGCTGTTCGAACTTGAAGTGCTTGACCGCATTGGTGACGTAGACGCGGGCGCGGTCGATGTCGGCTTCCGCGACGGCACGGTTGAAGACCTGTCCTGCGGGGCCGACGAACGGCGTGCCGGCGAGGTCCTCCTGATCGCCGGGCTGTTCGCCGACGAACATCATCGCGGCATCGACGGGACCTTCGCCGAAGACGGTCTGCGTCGCGTGTTTGTAGAGGTGGCAGCGGGTGCAGGCCGCCGCTTCGTCGCGTAAGGCCGCCCAGGCGGCGGTGACGTTGTCGCCGATCGCGGGTGCTTCGCGTGACTGCGTGATCATGCCACTCTCCCGTGCCTGTGCGCCGGCGATCAACTGACCGACCAGTGCGGTTTCCGGCATGTTCTTCCAATATTTGCGCGGCATCTCCTTCAGCATCGCGCCGACCTTGACGCGCGCGGGGTTGAAGATGCTGGCGTAATAGGTCTTCCACACCTCTTCGGTGGGGTCGCCGTCAGGGGCGTCGCTCTTCTGCGTGCCTGGCCCTTCGGACAGCGCCTTGCCGTCCCAGTGCAGCGAGACCTCGGGCGTCAGGATCGACCAGCGCATGCTGGCAAAGCGGTTGACGAAGAAGGCGGCGTTGGCGCGGACGATATGGTGGTCTGGTTCGAACCAGGCGACGTAGCGCGTGCCCTCGTCGTCCTGCTGCTCGCGGAAGCGGAGGAAGGCGCGCATCTTGTGGATGTCGCGGCGAACCGATTTGGCGAGCCCTTCGAGACGGCGGACGAGCGGGTCGGCATGATCCTCGATCAGTTTGGGTTCGCGGCGTAGGCGGGTGAGCGCGGTGTAGAGCAAAGCGAACCGTTCGGGATCGTTCGACAGGACGACGTCGCGCGCGAGATCGATGAAGGGGCGGGGGACGGAGAAGCTTGCTGCTGGGGCCGGGGCAACGGTGTCGTCTGCGGCGGTGGCGAACAGGTTGGCGGGGGTGTCGCCGACTTGCCAGACGACATCGTCTGGCGGGACCTGCGCGGTGGCGAGGCTGCGGGCAGTGTCACGCCAAGCGTCGAAGTCGTCGGGGGTGGGGAGGGTGGCTATGCGCATGGTATCTACTGTCCGTCACTCCGGACTTGTTCCGGAGTCCACCGGGCGGCGAAGGCATCGTGCGAGCCTCTTGCCGTTACGCCTGCGGCACCGTGGACCCCGGAACGAGTCCGGGGTGACGGGGGAGGTGGGGTCAAGGTAGCGCGACTCACCGGTCAGTCGCGCTCGTCGCCGCCGGCGGGTTTCTCCTTGGCGAGTTTCAGTTCTTCGGGTTTGCGCTCTTCGTAGATGGCGGCGAGCTTGTCCTCGGTTGCGTCGTCGAGCTCCTCGGCCGCGGCAGGGAACATCTCTTCCTCTTCCTCGGTGATGTGGTGTTCGTAGCGGCGGCGCATGTGGAAGAATTTCTCGTTCCACGCGTCGGACGAGACTTCGAGCTCGGTCATTTCGCCGAGCAGGTCGTCGACCTCCTTGTGTTCGGACACCGAGTGGCGGGCGTCGTCGCGCAGCTCTGGGTCGCGCAGCATCGTGGCGTAGAGCGACTCTTCCTCTGCGGCGGCATGGCTTTCGACTTCAAGGCGGAAGGCTTCGAACAGCTTGCCACGCTTGGCGGTATCGGTGAGCTCCGCCAGTTCCTTGAGCATCTTGCGTTGCTTGTCGTGGTCCCGCTTCAGGTCCGCGTAAATCTCTGCCAGCGCCATGGGTGCGTCTCCTTCGCCCGTCCAACCGGTGAAGGCCTGCAGCGTTTCATCCGCGAGTCATTCTCACGCGGCGAACAGTTCGAGCTGCTGTTTCTTGGGCGCGACGAGGGGTTTCAGGTCGGCGCGATCGGTGAGCAGGACGGGGCGCCAGTCTTCGGTGACGATGAAGGGGCGGAGCTTGGCAACGCTGACCGTCAGGCGGGCGACATCGTCCAGGCGCAGGCGGCGCCAGCGGCGGGTGGTGAGAATGGCGTTCACCGCCTTCACGCCCAATCCGGGCACGCGGAGCAGCATTTCGCGGGGCGCGTGGTTGATATCGACGGGGAAGCGGTCGCGGAACTTGAGCGCCCAGGCTAGCTTCGGGTCGATATCGAGCGGCAGCATGCCGGTGGCGTCGTCGGCGGCGGCGACGACTTCGGCCGGGCTATAGTCGTAGAAGCGCATCAGCCAGTCGGACTGGTACAGGCGATGTTCGCGCATCAGCGGCGGGCGTTGCAGCGGCAGCACGGTGCTGGCGTCGGGAATTGGGCTGAATGCGCTGTAATAGACGCGGCGCAGACCGAAGCGGTCGTAGAGCGTCGAGGCACGTGCGACGATTTCGCCATCGGTTGCGGCGTCGGCGCCGACGATCATCTGCGTCGACTGGCCGGCAGGCGCGAAGCGAGGGGCGGATTTGTACTTTTTGCGCGCGTCACCATTGTCGGCGATGGCGCCCTTCACGTCGCGCATCGCGCCTTCGATGCGGGTGCCGTCCTTTTCGGGCGCGAGGCGCTTCAGGCCGCTGACCGTCGGCAGCTCGACGTTGATCGAGACGCGGTCGGCGTAGAGGCCGGCCTGGTGGACCAGCTCGGGGTCGGCATCGGGGATCGTCTTGAGGTGGATGTAGCCGCGGAAATGATGGTCTTCGCGCAACGATCGCGCGACCTCGACCATCTGCTCCATCGTGTAGTTCGAGGATTTGATGATGCCGGAGGAGAGGAACAGCCCCTCGATATAGTTGCGCTTGTAGAAGGCGATCGTCAGGTCGACGACCTCCTTGGCGGTGAAGCGCGCGCGGCGGACGTTGCTGCTCTTGCGGTTGATGCAATAATGGCAGTCGAAGATGCAGCTGTTGGTCAGCAGGATCTTCAGCAGGCTAATGCAGCGACCGTCGGGGGCATAGGCGTGGCAGATGCCCATGCCTTCGGTCGAGCCCAGCCCCTTGCCGTCGCGGCTGTTGCGCTTGGCGGTGCCCGACGAGGCGCAGGACGCGTCGTATTTCGCAGCGTCGGCGAGGATTTCCAGCTTCTGGCGGGTGTCGAGCTGGGCCATGCGTTCGATATACGTTCTGCTCGGTGGGCCGGCAAGGGGTTGGACGGGTTGGTTTTTCGGTCGGGCGCTTTGTCTCTGTAACTCCGTTCGTGCTGAGCTTGTCGAAGCACGGCTCCCGCGAGGGTAAGGCTTGTGGCCAGCTGCCCTTCGACAGGCTCAGGGCGAGCGGATCTGTGGGGCTGCAACCGATGCCGGGTCGCCGGCACTATTCCGCCGCCAGCAGGCTGGTCGCACCGCCGAGGTCGACCGATACCAGCCGGCTGACGCCGCGTTCGACCATGGTGACGCCGAACAGGCGGTGCATGCGGCTCATCGTCACCGCATTGTGGGTGACGATTAGGTAGCGGGTCTGCGTCTCGCGCGTCATCCGGTCGAGCAGGTCGCAGAAGCGTTCGATATTGGCGTCGTCGAGCGGCGCGTCGACCTCGTCCAGCACGCAGATCGGCGCGGGGTTGGTGAGGAACAGCGCGAAGATCAGCGCGACTGCGGTCAGCGCCTGTTCGCCCCCCGATAGCAGGGTGAGCGATTGCAGGCGCTTGCCGGGGGGCTGCGCCATGATCTCCAGTCCCGCCTCGAGCGGATCGTCCGAGTCGACCATCTCCAGATGCGCGGCGCCGCCGTCGAACAGGGTGGTGAACAGGCGGCGGAAATGGCCGTCGACCGCCTCGAACGCCGCGGTGAGGCGCTGGCGGCCTTCGCGGTTGAGCGTGCCGATCGAGCCGCGCAGACGGCTCACCGCCTCGACCAGTTCGTCGCGTTCGGCGGCGTTGCTTTTGCCCGTCGCTTCCAGTTCGGCGAGTTCGCGTTCCGCGACGAGGTTGACCGGGCCGATGCGCTCGCGGTCGGCGGTGAGGCGTTCGTGTGCGCTGCTTTCCTCAGGCGGCGTGCCGACATCGGCGCTCGCAAAGCCGAGGCGTTCGGGAAGCACCGGCGCGGGGCATTCGAAGCGTTCGCCCGACAGGCGGCCCATCTCGACGCGGCGCAGCTCCTGCGATTCGAGGCGCGCTGCGGCGCCGGCGCGGGCTTCGCGCGCTTGGGCCAGCGCCTCGATCGCGCGGCGCTGTGTGTCGTCGGCGCGGCGGGCGGCGG
>ERZ941706.517-NODE-517-length-12317-cov-3.667754_pt1 | contig 12317 bp, 10 predicted proteins | sample MGYA00521232_ERZ941706 | MGnify/ENA primary metagenome ERZ941706 (study PRJEB32759, sample SAMN07749893) | skin metagenome | biome: transportation; feature: city; material: polyester macromolecule | host: Homo sapiens | place: Hong Kong:ER line | collected...
CGGTTGTCGTCCCAGAGGACGTTGAGTCGACCGAGCCGCAGATGCCCGGCAAGGCCCACCGCCTCATGGTTGATGCCTTCCATCAGGCAGCCGTCGCCCGCGATCACCCATGTGCGATGATCGACAAGATCGTCGCCGAAGGCGGCATTCAGATGCCGCTCGGCCATCGCCATGCCAACTGCGGTCGCCAGCCCCTGCCCCAACGGCCCGGTCGTGGTCTCGACCCCCGGAAGCTCGAAGTTTTCTGGATGCCCGGCACAAGGGCTTCCAACCTGTCGGAAATTACGGATATCGTCCATCGTCGGACGGGCATGGCCGGTGAGATGGAGCAATGCATAGATCAGCATCGATCCGTGGCCCGCCGACAGGACGAAGCGGTCGCGATCCGGCCAGCGCGGGTCGGCCGCGTCGAACTTCAGGTAGTCGGCGAACAGCACCGTCGCGGCATCGGCCATTCCCATGGGCATGCCCGGATGACCGCTGTTCGCCGCCTGCACCGCGTCCATGGCGAGTGCGCGGATGGCATTCGCCAGCTGTCGGCGGTCGCACCCGTCGCCTGTCATGATCATCTGCTGATGCTATCCCTTGCCGCGCCGACCGTCGGCCCGATTCGTCGCGCACTCCCTTGCGAAGCCACCCCGGTCAGTCAAGCCGCGCGCCCCGGACGGCGTCCCGGCAAAGGCCCGCCGCCGTCCCGGCACTGGCCGGGCCGCCGTTCCGCTTGCCCGCCACCCTGCTTCGCACTAGCACGGGCGGATGAGCGACGGCCCGCCCGCCACCATCGACCGGATCGAATCTGCGCTTGCGCGGATCGAGGCGGCCCTCCCCCGGCTCCGCTCGCAAGCGATCCCCGACCGCGATCTGGAGGCGCGCCACCGTCGGCTGACCGCCGAGGTGGGAGCGGTGATCGCCGAGCTCGACAGGCTTATCGGACAAGAGAACGACGATGACCCGGCTTGATCTCGACATCGGCGGGCGTGTCCATGCGGTGCAATGCGCCGAACAGGATGTGGCGCATGTCACCGCGCTTGCACGCCGGATCGACGGCTTCGCCGAGCAGGCGCGGCAGCTGGTCGGGTCGAGCACCGAGAACCGCATTTGGCTCTACACGGCGCTGCTGATGGCCGACCAGCTTGCCGAGGCCGAAGCGTGTACAGCGTCCCCCGAGGTGGGACGGACGGACGAGCCTCGGCTCGGCGCGATCGCCGCGCGCGTCGAGGCGATCGCCGACGCCCTTGAGAAGGTTGCCGGAGCAGCTTAGATTGGTCTGCGGCGGGACTGCTCGGCACGAGCTCGAGCGAACATCCCTGAGGCGATAAGACATCCACGGGAGTCGTCCCTGGGGGGATCCTGGTCCTTTCTAAACGGCGCCCACCTGACGTACTGGCGTCAGAGGATTTTCCGGCAAACGACCATAGCGGTTCCGCCAACCCGCCTTTCTCCTCGCCCGGATGTTCGTCCGCCATGACCGACAAGAGCCAGTTGCGGGCCAGCATCCGCGCGCGCCGGGCCGCATTTGTCGCGGCGCTGGCACCGGCCGAGCGGGCGCGCTGCCACACTGCGCTGCCGTCGCCGCTCGCCCGGCTGATCGGGCCGGGGCGCTGCGTCGCCGCCTATCGCGCGAAGGGCGCGGAGGCCGACCCGGCGAACCTGCTCGAACGAGCGGCCGAACTGGGCGCGGCGACCGCGCTCGCCTGGACCGGCGCGCCGGTGCAGCCGCTGCGCTTCCTCGGCTGGTCGCCGGGCGAACCGCTGGAAATCGGCCCCTATGGCATCGAGCAGCCGCCCGGCGACCGGCCGGTGGTTCGGCCCGACATCATCCTCGTGCCGCTGCTCGCTTTCGACGCCGCGCTCAATCGGCTCGGTCAGGGCGCGGGCTATTACGACCGCACGCTGGCCGCGCATGATGCGGCGCTGGCGGTCGGGATCGCGTGGAGTGTTCAGCAGGTCGACGAAGTGCCGGTCGATGCCTGGGACCGCCCGCTCGACGCAGTCATCACCGAAAAATCATGGATCTGCGCATGAAGCCGAGTTGGCGAAAACCCGCGGGAATGCTGTTCCTGCTGATCTATATCACGTTGTGGAGCATCGGCGCGGTGAGCCTCTGGCCCGCCGTGGTGGCGCAGCACTGGACTGTGCAGGCACTTTATTTCGCCGTGGCCGGGCTGGTCTGGATCGTGCCGCTGGGCCCGCTGCTACGCTGGATGGAAACGGGCAGGCTGCGGCGGGCGGATCGCTGAAACCATTTCCGGCAACGGAGAATGGCGCGAGTGACGGGGCTCGAACCCGCGACCTCCGGCGTGACAGGCCGGCGCTCTAACCAACTGAGCTACACCCGCTGAAGCGGTGAGCGGCGCGTCTACGCACCCTGTCCGCCGCTGTCAACGCCGCCTCGCCGTCTTTATTTCCGGGTCTGCGCGGGGTGGTAAAGGACAGTTTCACCAAATTCCGAAATACCGAAAAGCCACGGCCGAAGCCGGCTTGGGCACGATCGGCCCCGCGATCGGTTCCACGGCTTAACCCCGTTTTAAACCGATCTGGCGCAAGCGGGCATCATGGACAGCAAAACGCCCCGCGCTTCGGCGCCCCGGTTCGTCTCGTCGGCAGTCGTCGGCCTGACGGCCTTCGCCCTCCTCCCAGCTACTGCGCACGCCGCCGGAACGCTGGCGGGAACGACCATCGACAACGTCGCGACCGCGACCTTCGACGGGCCGGGCGGCCCGGAAACGATCCAGTCGAACACGGTGACGATCACCGTCGCCGAGCTGCTCGACGTCGTGGTGAACAGCGCGGATCCGGGCAATGTCGCCGCCGATGCGGGCGCCGCCGGCCGGGCGCTCGCCTATACGGTGACGAACAGCGGCAACGGGCAGGAGGCGTTCGCGCTGGTCGGCAACGGCACGGTGGCGGGGGACGATTTCGACCCGACCGTGCAGTCGATCTATATCGATGCCAACGGCAACAACCAGTATGATGCGGCGACCGACACGCTCTACGTGCCGGGCAGCAACGATCCGGTGCTAAACCCTGATCAGAGCGTGACCGTCTTCATCCTGTCGTCGATCCCCGCGGGCGCGACCGACAACCAGACGGGCGATGTCGCGCTCACCGCTTCCGCCGTCACCGGCACGGGACCGGCGGGGACGACTTTCGCCGGCGCCGGCACGGGCGGCACCGATGCCGTCGTGGGCACCAGCACCGCGCGCCAGAGCGACGCGGGCACCTTCATCGTGCGCGCGGCCAGCGTCGCGCTCAGCAAGGCGCAGTCGATCGTCGACGGCTTCGGCGGCAGCCAGCCGCTCCCCGGCGCGACCGTGACCTACACCATAACCGCCACCGTGACTGGTTCGGGCAGCCTCGCCAACCTCGGCATCGCCGACAGCGTGCCGGCGGGCACCAGCTATGTGCCGGGCTCGCTGAGCCTGCAGGGCGCGGCGCTGACCGATGCGGCGGACGCCGACGCGGGCCGTTTCGACGGCACGGGGATCAGCGTGGCGCTCGGCACCGTCGCCGGTGGCCAGACCCGCAGCGTCACCTTCCGGGTGACGATCGACTGATGCCGCGCGTGGCCGCCTTCGGTTTCGGCCTGATCGCCGCCGTCGCCGCCCCGGCGGCGGCGGCGCACGGCCTGGTGGGCGTCGCCGCATTCGTCGAGCGGGCGGCCGACGACGGTTCGCTGCGGATCGAGCAGGTCCGCTCGGCCCGTTCGGGCGACCGGCTGCTGTTCCGCTCGCGGCTCGATGAGCCCCGGCGGCGCGCACCATATGTCACTGCCGCCATTCCCCGGGGCGTCGAGCTGATCGACGCGCTCGGGAACGCCGAGGGCTCGCTCGACGGCGGACACAGTTTCGCCCCGCTGAACCGGCTTGGGGGCCGGACCGGCGGAGTTACGCATCTGCGCTGGCGCAGGGCCGCCCATGGCGGCGCGCTGCCGGCTGCAATCCTCTTTCGTGCGCGGGTCGTCTGACCCGCATCCGTCGCTTTCCGACACACGGGACCCGACGCGCGCCCGGGCCATCGGCGCGCACAGCAAGAAGGAGCTCAGTGATGACCAGTAAGCTGAATCTCCTCCTGGCGACTGCCCTGTGCGGTTCGGCCGGCATCGCCGCGATGCCTGCCTACGCCGCAGGGACGGCCGCGGGGACGGACGTAATCAATAATGTGACCGTGAACTATCAGGTGGGGGGCGTCGCGCAGACCGCCACGACCGCCACCGACACGTTCAAGGTCGACCGCAAGATCATCTTCACCGTGGCGGAAGCGACCCCGGCGGGCACCACCAGTGTCAGCCCCGGTCAGTCCGACGCGGTGGCGACATTCGTCGTGACCAACACGTCGAACGGCACCGTCGACTTTTCGCTCGCCGCCACGCAGCAGGCGAACGGCGCGACCGCGGCGCATGGGGGCACCGACGGCTTCGACGTGACGAGCCTGCGTTTCTTCGTCGACAACGGCGACAACGTCTTCAACGCCGCGCAGGACACCGCGACCTTCATTGACGAGCTCGCTCCCGATGCGTCGCGGCGAGTGTTCGTGCTGGGCAATGTCCCGCTCAGCCTCGCCAACGGCCTGGTGTCGGGCGTGACGCTGACCGCAACCGTGCGTGAATCGGGTGCGACCGGCCTCGGCGCGGCGATCACCCCTGCTACCGACGCCACCGCGAACGGCGCGGGCACGGTCGAAACCGTGTTCGCCGATACCGGTCGCAACGGTGTCGAGGCGGCGAACGACGATTATACGATCGCCGCCGCCACCCTTTCGGCCAACAAGTACAGCCGCGTGATCAGCGACGGGGTGAGCGCGTCCAATCCGAAGGCGCTGCCGGGCGCGGTCGTCGAATATTGCATCAGCATCGCCAATGCGGCGGGTGCGGCGTCAGCGACCAACGTGTCGATTTCGGACGTCATCCCGGCCAGCCTCGCCTATCTGTCGGCGTTCGGCGTGCAGGCGGGCACCAGCGTCGACACCTCGTCGGGCAGCCCGGTGTGCAATGCCGGCACCGTCGCCGACGCGACGGTCGGGCAGTCGGCCGGGACCGTGACCGGAACCTACGGGACGATCGCGGGCGGCCAGACCCGCACGCTGATCTTCCGGGCAACGATCAACTGACGATGCCGGGCGGGGCGGCTCTGCCTGCTCCGCCCGCATTCCTCCCCGGCCAGCCGATACGATGACCACCCCGCCTCCCAGCCCCGCCGAACGGCGGACGCGCTGCGCGCTGCGGGTGGTGCTCGCGGCGGCGGGATGTGTCGCGACTGCCGCTCCGGCCGCCGCGCAACAGGTCGTCAACGTCGCGACCGCAAGCTTCGCCGGCCCCGACGGGCGGCCCGTGACCGTTCAGTCGAACCAGGTCCAGTTCACCGTGCGCCGCGCCGATGCCAATGCGGCGGTGCGCATCTATCGCTTCTCCGACGGTGCAGGCAGCAGCGCGATTCCCGTCGCAGCGCCCATGTGTCGCGGATCGGGCGGCAACCACCATATCGGTCCGGCCGGCGTCTTTGCCGATCTCGACCTCTCGCCCGCATCGCTCGCGGAGGCGCAGGCAATCCGCGCGGGCGAGCCGATCGTTATCGGCGTGGAAGCCTTGCAACGGAACAGCGATTCCGCCGCCATCGACCGTTTCGACCTCACCATCGCCTCCGCGGGCGATCGTGAAATCATCGAAGTCGTCGAAACCACGCCCGACAGCGGCTTTTTCACGGCCTATCTGCCGACCTCGCCCTTTCCCGAAACGCCGGTCGCGGGCGATTGCATAATGACTGTCGCCGGGGGAACGCTCAGCGTCGATCTGACCGACGGCAGCTTTCCGATCGGCAGCGACAGCGTCGACGTGCTCGTCGATCCGTTCGGCGAGGCGTTCGACAGCAGCAACGGGCGGCTGTTGCCCGGAACGCGCGTCACGCTGGTCGACGCGGTCAGCGGCCAACCCGCGACCGTATTCGGCGACGACGGCGTCTCGCGCTTTCCAAGCAGCCTCACGGTCGGAGAAACGGTGCAAGACAGCGCTGGTAACAGCTATGTTTTCCCTGAAGGATTCTACCGCTTTCCCTTTGTGGTGCGGGGCGATTACCGGCTGGTCGTCACGCCGCCCGAGGGCTATGATTTCCCGTCGCAAGCGTCCGCCGCGCAGATTGCCACGCTGACTCGGCCGGGGGGCGGCGGCTTCACCATCGGCGAAGGCAGCTACGGCCGCACCTTCACGCTGGACCGGCCCGAACCGGTGCGCGTCGATATTCCGCTCGATCCGCGCGCCGGCCTCGTGACGATCCGCAAGACGGCGGCGCGAACGACGGCGGAGCCGGGGGACGCCATCGGCTTCCTCGTAGAATTCGCCAACAACAGCAGCCTCGCCAGCGGTCCGATGCTCGTCCGCGACGCCTTGCCGCCGGGAATGCGGCTGCGGCGCGAAAGCGTCCGCCTTGACGGATCGCGAACGCCGGTGAACATCGCGCGCGATGGGCGGGGCTTTACGCTCGCCATGCCGGAACTCGCGCCCGAGACCCGCTACCGATTGAGCTATATCGCCGAGGTTCGCAGCGACGCCCGCTCCGGCACGGCGGTCAACATCGCCACCATTGGGCCGGAAGGCGCCGAAACGGCTGCCAGGGCCGACGCCGCGGTCCGGATCGAACGTGACGGCATCGCGGAACGCATGACCCTCGTCGGGCGCGTGACGACCGTCGGCTGCACGACGCATTTCGGCCGCGCCAAAGGGGTGGCGGGCGTGCGCGTCATGCTCGAAAACGGCATCCAGACCGTCACCGATGACGACGGGCGCTATCATTTCGAAGGGATCAAAGCGGGAACGCATGTCGTACAGATCGATCCCGACACGCTGCCCGCCGACCAACGGCCCGTCGATTGCGCCGCAAACAGCCGCAGCGCCGGAAGCGTCATCTCACGCTTCGTTACAGGTCTGAAGGGTGGATTGAAGCGCGCTGATTTCTATACAGTTTCTTCTCCAGGATCGCCCCGCCGTGCGGCTGCCTCGGCGCCCCTGCCAACGGCCGTCGGCGACAGCGAGGCGGCGGGCGGGACGATCGGCGCGGGACAGGCATCGGGCGCGATCGCCTGGCTGTTCCCCGAACCGGAACATAATCCGCGCGCGAAAGCGGTGCGCGTCGCAATCAGCCATCCGCCGGGCCACAGCGTCCGGCTGCGCGCGAACGGCAAGCCCGTGGACCAATTGTCCTTCGACGGCACGCAGAAATCGGCCGACGGCACCGGCGCGATCAGCCTGTGGCGCGGCATCCCGCTGATCGAGGGCGACACGCGCCTTGCCGCCGACATCGTCGCACCGGACGGGACTATCGTCACCACCATCGACCGCACGGTCCATTATGCGGGCGCGCCGATGCGCGCACAGCTGGTGCGGGAGGCCTCGCGCTTCACCGCCGACGGTGTGGGCCGCCCGGTCATCGCGGTCCGGCTGACCGACAGCAGCGGCCGCCCGATCCAGCATGGCGCGGTGGGCGACTTCCGCGTATCGGACCCCTATCGCCCCGCGCAGGAGATCGACGCGCAGCAGGCCGAGCAGCTTGCCGGGCTGGAACGCGCCCGCCCGGTGTGGCGCGTGATCGGCGACGAGGGCATCGCCTATATCGAGCTCGAACCCACGTCGGCGAGCGGATCGCTCAGCATCGGCTTCACCTTCCGCGACGGCAAGGTGGTGCGCGAGCAGACGGTCGAGGCCTGGCTGGAACCCGGTGACCGGCCGTGGACGGTGATCGGCCTGGCCGAGGGATCGGCGGGCTACGCCAGGCTGAACGGCGCGCTCGAGGCTATCGACGCAGGCGAGAGCGACGACAAGGACATCGATCTCGACGGCCGCATCGCGCTCTACGCCAAGGGCCGGGTGACTGGAAAATGGCTGCTCACCCTCGCCTATGACAGCGACAAGCAGGAGGATGAGGAGCGATTCGGCGGTGTCATCGATCCCACCGCCTATTACACCATCTACGCCGACCGCGCCGAGCAGCGCTATGACGCCGCGTCGGTCCGCAAGCTCTACGTCAAGCTGGAGCGGCCGCAATTCTACGCGCTGTTCGGCGACTATGCGACCGGCATCGACGAGCCGGTGCTGAGCCGGTACCAGCGCGCGTTCAACGGGCTGAAGGCCGAATATCGCTCGCCGCAGGTCCATGGGCTCGCCTTTGCCGCCGATACGCCCAATCGCTTCCGCCGCGTCGAGCTGCAGGGCAGCGGCCTGACCGGCCCCTATGATCTCGGCAGCCGCACCATCGTGCCGAACAGCGAGCAGATCGTGATCGAGGTGCGCGACCGCTTCCGCTCCGACCGGATCGTCGAAAGCCGCCAGCTGGCGCGCCACATCGACTATGACATCGACTACAGCCGGGGGAGCGTCCGCTTCCGCGAGCCGGTGTTGAGCCGTACCAGCGCGCTCGACCCGCAGTTCGTCGTGGTGAACTACGAAACCGACGGCGTCGGCGAACGGGTGGTGAACGCCGGCGGGCGCCTGAGCTGGAACGACCGCGAGGACCGGCTGCGCGTCGGCGCGACCCTGATCCGCGACGAGGACGAGCGCGGCGTCAGCGAGGTGGGCGGCGTCGATGCCCGGTTGCGCATCGGCGAGCGCACCGAGCTGCGCGGCGAACTGGCGCTTTCCGATCATGGCGGTCGCAACGGCAATGCCGCCAATGGCGCGGGCCACGCCTGGCTGGTCGAGGCCGAACATCATGACGAGGCGTTCGACCTGCTCGCCTATGCACGCCGCCAGACCGAGGATTTTGGCGTCGGCCAGCTCAACCGCGCGGAGAGCGGAACGCTGAAATACGGCCTCGACGGACGCGTGCGGCTGACCGACTCGCTCGAAGCCAATCTGTCCGGCTGGCAGGAGATTTTCGACGACAGCGACGCGCGCCGCCGCGCCGCGGCCGGTGAGGTGGCGTGGAAAAGCGCGGGCACCCGCCTCGCCGCAGGGCTCGTCCATGCCGAGGATCGGCTCGATGACGGCAGCATCCGTCGTTCGACGCTCGCCCGCGCCTCGGCGTCACAGAAGCTGTTCGGCGACGCGCTCGAACTGGGCGTGGCGAGCGAGATCGCGCTGGGCGGCCAGGACGAAAGCGCCGACTTTCCCGCCCGCCACCGGCTGTCGGCCCGCTGGGCGCTGCGGCCCGATATCGCGCTGATCGGCGCCTATGAGATTGCCGAGGGCGAGGCGGTCGAGGCGCGCACCGCGCGCGTCGGCTTCGACATCGCCCCCTGGTCGGGCGCGCGCCTGCTCGCCAGCGCCAACCGCCAGGACATCGCCGAATATGGCGCGCGCAGCTACGCCGCCTATGGGCTCGGCCAGTCGTTCCGCATCGATGAGAAATGGAGCGTCGACGTGACGGTCGATGGCAACCGTACCATCGGCAGCACCGACACGCGCGCCATCGTGAACCCCGACCAGCCGCTCGCGTCGGGCGGACATCTGGGCCGCGAGGGCCAGCTGACCGAGGATTTCCTTAGCGTCACCGCCGGGGCAACCTATCGCGGCGATCGCTGGAGCCTCGTCAGCCGCGCCGAATGGCGGAACGGCGAGGATGTCGATCGCTATGGCGCGACACTCGGCGTAATCCGCCAGATCGGCGAGGGGCGCGCGGTCGGCGGCCTCCTCAGCTGGACGCGTGCCGAAGGCGAGGATGGTGCGCGCACCGAGGTCGCGTCGCTCGAGGCCAGCCTCGCGTTGCGCCCGGCCGACAGCCACTGGTCGCTGCTCGACAAGGTCGAACTGCGCCATGACAGCGTGTCGGGCGCGGTAACCGGGGCGGAGGCGCCGCTCGGCGGCGCGCTGTTCCTGACCGGCGACACAAGCTCGCGCCGCGCGATCAACCATCTCGCGATCAACTACACTCCCGTTCGCCTGCGCGACATGGGCGGCGCCGACCGCCGCTTCGCCGAGGCGGGCGAATACAGCCTCTACTGGGGTACGCGCTATGTCAGCGAGGCGTTCGGCGATGCCGACGTCAAGGGCTGGAGCAATGTGATTGCCGCCGACATGCGCTTCGATCTCAGCGAGAAAGTCGATGTCGGGGCGCAGGCGAGTGTCCGCGTCGGCACCGATGCCCGCACCGTCGACTATAGCGTCGGCCCGTCGGTCACCGTCGTGCCCTTCGACAACGCCAACCTCACCGTCGGCTACAATTTCTCGGGCTATCGCGACCGCGATTTCGAGGAAGCGCGGACGACGCGCGAAGGCGTCTATGTCACTTTCAAGCTGAAATTCGACCAGATGAGCTTCGCAGGGCTCGGTCTCTAGACCGCGACCGGCGCGGCGATGTGCGCCTGCGGGGCATAGTCGCGGACATCGAAATCATCGATCCGATAGCCGAAAATGCTGTCCGGCCGCCGCAGCAGGTGCAGCGTCGGTGCGCCTGCGGGCGTCCTTGCAAGCTGCTCCTCGACGAGCGGGGCGTGGTTGAGATAGAGATGCACGTCGCCCCCCATCCACACCGCCTCATGCGCGACGAGACCGCACTGTTGCGCGAGCATCCTCGTAAAAAGCGCCAATGAGAATATGTTGAAGGCAAAACCTAAACCAAGATCGCAACTTCGCTGATAGAGCAACCCGGTCAGCCGGTTGCCTGCAACGTGGAACTGATAGCTCTTGTGGCACGGTGGCAGCGCCATGACGTCAAGCTCGGCGACGTTCCAACCCTCGATGATATGCCGACGCGACCCGGCATTGGTCCGCAGACTGTCGACCAGCGCCGCGACCTGATTGACCGGCTTGCCCTTGCGATAGCGATTATCCCCGATATCTTCGTAACGATCCCATGCAACCCATTGTTTTCCATACACGGGACCGAGATCACCCCAGGCTTCGGCAAATCCCGGCTCGGCGAGGATCCGCGCTTCGAACGCATCGCGGTCGACCGCCTCGCCGGTTTTCCGACGATATCGATCGAGCGGCCAGTCGGTCCAGATATGGACGCCCTGTTCGACCAGCGACCGGATGTTGGTGTCGCCGGTCAGGAACCACAGAAACTCGCGCGCCGCGGTCTTCCAGTAGACCCGCTTGGTGGTGAGCAGCGGCACCGCGTCCCCGGCAAGCGAAAAGCGCATTTCCGCGCCGAACAGCGAACGCGTACCCACCCCGGTCCGGTCGATTCGCTCGTCGCCCTCGGTCCAGATGCGGCGCATCAGATCGAGATATTGCTGCTCGTAATGCGCGCCCATGGCTGCTCCGGCCGGTTGATTCTCGCTTTGATAGCGCGGCGGCGGGGGCGCTGTCGAAGCCCCCTTTTTCGCTTGAACCCCCAATGCCCCGCACCTATAGCGCCCGCCTGCCTTCCCGCGGCCCCGGCCGACGGGTCCGGTCGGGGAGTAGCTCAGCCTGGTAGAGCACTGTCTTCGGGAGGCAGGGGCCGGAGGTTCGAATCCTCTCTCCCCGACCAACAGCCGCCGTTCGCATTCCATGCCGCATTCGCCGCTTCGCGCCGGGCGCGGAGCGGGTGGCGGACGACCGGCGGCAGCACGCGGATGGCAAGAGAGGGACAATATCCCCATCGCTCCGCCCGCGCCGCCTGTTCGTCATTCATGACCGGCGCCGCCCCCGCATAGTCGCGCGTACCATTGCGCACCGTTTCGGCGGGCGCATTGGCGTCCAGCCCCAGAAAGCGGGTCAGCATGGCAAGGGCTGCGTCGGGTGCTTCCACCAGATCCTCGTAGCGCAGCCGCACTGCGGCATGCAGATGCGCCAGATCCTCCTCGGCCTGTGCATGCGCGGCAAGCGCATAGTCGATGAGCGCATCGGAGGGCTGGTCGCACCATTTGGCGTGGGCGGCGGCGACCGCTTCGGGATGGCGCAGGATCACGATGAAATGCGCCATCGGGAACAGCTGCGCATAGAGGCGCATGCGGGTGAGGTTGACCGGCGATTTTTCGAGCCGCCAGCGCCCCGCGCCGAACCAGGGGTCCCAGTCGTGGTCGAGGCGCAATCGGGTCTCCAGCCGGTTGTAGGGCGAGCTCTCGTCGTGCCGCTGCGCCGGATCGGTGGCGAAATGCCCCGGCATCCCGTGCAGCGCCCCATGCGGGATCGCGCCCTGCAGATAGCAGCCCTCCTGCTCGGGCACGTCGGCGCCGGACAGGGTGGCGATATCGGGATGCGCCCCGAGCAGCCGGGCGAGCAGCGACGTGCCGCTGCGATGCAGCCCGGCAATGAAGACATGGGACTTGGCGGACAAGCGGCGGTTTTCCATCGGCGGCGCGGCGACACGGCCGGAACGACCGGGCGGCGCATGGGTTCAACCGCCTGTGCGTCCGCGCTGGCGGGGCATGCGTCCCCTGCCCTTGCCGGAACCGCCCATGCCGCT
>ERZ941706.518-NODE-518-length-12316-cov-14.721067_pt1 | contig 12316 bp, 26 predicted proteins | sample MGYA00521232_ERZ941706 | MGnify/ENA primary metagenome ERZ941706 (study PRJEB32759, sample SAMN07749893) | skin metagenome | biome: transportation; feature: city; material: polyester macromolecule | host: Homo sapiens | place: Hong Kong:ER line | collected...
CTAAAGAGTTTGAAAGTTTAGACATTGTAGAACTGTTTGAGGACTACGATCTTACAGATGAAGACCTTGATATTGTATACGATCTTATTCAGACAGCCAGAGTGAAGATCGAGTTTATCTAAGGAGAGCTTGATGGAAAGGTCTATGTATCAGATTACATATTGTGATCGCGCAATAGATTGCTGGGTTACTGACGCCTTTGTTTATGAAGATAGAGAAGAGGCTGAGAAGTATATCGAGGAATATTGTCCTGAAGACGAGTTCCTAACTGAAATAGAGACTGTTACTGTGTTTCTAAAGAAAGAAGATTAAAAGTGTGAAAAAGTTTAAAATTCCAAACTGTGCTTTCACTGAGAAAAGACAAAAATCTTTTTATGAGAAAGTGTCTCTTCCTGATGATAATGGCTGTATGATATGGTTGGCTTCTGTCTCCAAAACCCCTTGGGGTGCTTACGGCAGTGTAGGAGTAGGTGGCATAAGAGATGGATTAGATAAAAGGTACTCAGTAAAAGCACACAGATATTCTTACGCTCTTTTTATTGGATTTAAAAATACTGATAGTTATATTGACCATATTTGCCATAACACATTGTGTGTTGCCCCATTACATTTAAGAGAAACCACTAATTCAGAAAATGGTCAAAATAGGGCAGGTCTTGTATCCAATAATTCTAGTGGATACCCTAGAGTTCACTGGGCAAAGCACGCAAATAAGTGGCGTGTAGTAGGCAAGGATAAGTATGGAAAAAGTATACATTTAGGTTACTTTTCTGATCTAGACAAAGCAAAGAAAGTTAGTAGGGAGTATGGTGTTAACCTCTATACCCACAATGATAAAGAAAGAGAAGGTACTTTAGATGTATGAGAATATAAACATACTTAAGTTTTCCATGAAAAACTGCCAGCCCTGTAAGCGGTATGCACCTATCTTTAACGAATTCATTGAAGAGACGGGCATCAAGTCATCTAATGTAGATATTGATGAGCAGCATGAACTAGCAAGTAAGTACAATGTGATGAGTGTTCCAACCACCGTCTTCATTAAGAATGGGGAAGTTGTTAGTACTCAGACAGGTGCTATGTCAAAGCCAGCCCTCCGTAAGATGGTTGAGTCTTTCGCCTAAGCCAAGTTGACACAGCAGCACAGAGCGTGCTAGAGTGGTTCTATCAAAGATCACCTAGCACGCTCTGTGCTAGATAAAGAGAGGTATTGCAGTGAGTGATATGGTAGAGGTTCCTTTGCATGATGGAACTACCAGGCTAGTAGAGTATGGTACGCCTGTACTTGTTCACTACCCTGACGAGATTCGTTGTGTTGTTAGGTTTGCAAAAGATGGAGGATATGCAACCCAAGACTCTTCTGGTAGTTCTAAGTTTGATTGGAGCTACCACAAAGTCCTAGCCGTTTACGGCAAGGTAGATGCGCCGAAAATCAAGATCACTGTGCCAAAAAACAAGGGCGCTCTTGTTGTAGATCGTTTCGGGACGCCAGCATTTGTACGCATGTCTAGTATTTCTGATGGGGTTCCGTGGCAAAATCTGCTAAAAGATGTGTTTGTTAGTGATATTGATGTTTTTGAGGCTGTTCGTTGTGGTGGCTACAAGGTAGTGTTTGAAGGTGTAGGAGCCTGATATGGTTGATATGATGAACACCGACTTCAAGCCCGGTGATATCGTTCAGCATCCCGAGCACGGGTACGGCGTCGTCCTCAAGAACTTCCCTGGCGTCCCCACGATTTACTTCGCCGGCAAGCACGGTTACGAGAACACCACGCGCGGCTTCACCGGCTGGGAGCGCGCCGAGAGCAAGCCGCCCGCCGACGAGCAGCGGACGAGCACCACGGTTACGCTGCCCTGCCCCAACTGCGGGGAAGCGATCACGCGCACCGCTCAGGTGTGGACCGGCAGCCAGCGCGATCGCACCCTCACGTGGGTGACTCTCGGCTGGCACACCTGCCCGCACGTGAAACCCGACGAGCCAACCGAGTTTGGTGCCCGCGTCACTGTCACCCTACCCGAAGGCACCCCCGAGAAGTGGTTGCGCGTGGTCAGCGGGGACTGGGCCAACGCGGACGATGGACTCGCGACGTGGGCGTACCTCTGCCAGCGCGGCACCGTGACGCTCGGCTGGGACGAGTGAAATAATAGAAGTTTTAGTATAAGCAAGAAGGGTTACATTGTGTATTCTGAGCGTAAGTTAGTTACTGTAGAAAAGATTCTTGGTGTTAAGCCTGCTAGCAATGCAGATGCACTAGAAATCGTCAAGGTTCGCGGCTGGAATGTTGTCGTGAAGAAGGGTGATTTTAAGGTAGGAGACGACGTTCTCTATTTTGAGATTGACTCTACGCTACCTGAAAGTGATTCACGTTTTTCATTCCTGATGCACAAGGGTGTCAAGTCTATTGTTGTCGATGGTGTTGACTACCGTGGACATGTTCTGCGTACTATGAAACTACGTGGTAACTTGAGCCAAGGGCTTGTTCTGCCACTATCAGATTTTCCTGAAGTTAACCCAGAATCAGAAGACATTGCTGGTGACCTAGGTGTAGTGAAGTACGAGCCACCTATTCCTGCCAATTTGTCAGGGCAGATTCTTGGCAAGTTCCCCAGTGAGGTACGTAAGACTGATGCTGAGCGTGTTCAGAATCTAGAGTCTAGTTGGGATGCTATTAGGAAGCATCGTTGGGTGGCTACTGAAAAGATTGATGGTAGTTCAGTCACACTTGGATTTGATGGAGAGAAGTTCCGCGCCTGCTCTCGCAATTGGGAACTTCGAGTTACGGATGATCTTTCTTCGTATGATGTAGCCAAGCGATACGGTATTACTGATGTGCTAAAAGCACACCCCGGTCTATGGATTCAGGCCGAACTTGCAGGGCCAGGTGTTCAAGGCAACAAGTTGAGGCTGTCTGGGCAGCGTCTATTCATTTTCAATGTTATTAAGAATGGAGAATACCTACCTCGCAGCGAGTGGCACGACCGGCTGCTAAAGAACGCCGCCCCCACACTGCCTCTAGAACTGCCTGAGACCGTCTCTGAGACAGTTTCGCAGGTCGATGGTATGATGAGTACTATCAGCCCAGATCAGTTCGCAGAAGGCGTTGTGTGGCATTCAGCGATCGGCCAAGGTCTAGACTACCTAGACGGCAGAGATTGCTTTAAGGCTATTAATAACTCATGGCTTTTGAAGGACAGGTGACGATAGTGGATAATAAAAGAGTCTATGTTGTTTCTACAGGTAGTTACGACTCTTACCGAGTACTCTGTGCTGCACCAAATAAGAAGACAGCAGATGAGTTTGTAGAAAAGGCTGGCAAGGCGTATCGTGTTGAGCACATTCCCGTATATACTGAGTATTTAGAGAGCATTGAATATGTGATTAACCTGTCGGTATCAGCAGATATTGTTGTTCTCAATGAGGACATGTATCAAATTAAGCACCCTATGTTTGACGAGGATGAGCGTCAGAAACCTATTATGGGATATTCTAAATATAGGGCGTTTGGTAAAAGAGGTTTCTATAACATCACTGTACGTGGGGCAGACGAAAATCTTGTTAAGGAAGCAGCCTACGCTATCAAAGACATTCTAGTGTGTAACCCAGAGTTACGGCATCGGGCCTCGTCTGTCTTATGCCCTAAGTTTAATGCATGGAAGAAAGAGCGTGGTATTAAATGAGCGAAGAAATCGGAACTCTTACTGAAGGTGCAATCTGTGTTAAGATCACTCTAGATAGCAGACCTGAATTCAAGCGTAGACCGTATGTTGTTGAGATTTGGCAGTATCGAGATAGTGCCTGAGATGCTGTTGTCAAGTGGCGTTACTTTAGAAGTACGCAAAGCCTGACCCTTAAGTCAGGCGAGCCAGAAAGATTTAAGTCTTTGGAGAAGGCGCTTGAGTACAAGAACTACATGTTGTTTGACGAAGAGTACTTTCAGGTGGAGCAATCCTTGAAGCCACAGTCTACGTGTACGACAACGAGCGGTCTTACAGGCTCGTTCCTCAAGTGATCGTTAAGCCAATACTACTCTATAAGAGTCTTATTGATGAGAAAGAGTAGTAATGACTAATATTCCAAACCATTTCCCTGTCCCATCTGAACCACTTCGTATCTCATGGACAAACCTGCTCAGGTCTGAAGAATGCGTCAGACAGCAAAAACTTTTCAGCGCCGGGTATCGTAAGCCTATTTCGGATCGAAGAAGTTTTTTCGTGGGTTCCGTAACCGACAACGCCATGCGTAAATGGCTAGAACTAGACAATCCACAAGAACATGACATTGTTCAGTTCGGTAAAGAGATGTTTGAGCGTCTTACTGAAGAACAAGATGGGCAGATCAAGTGGAAAGGCAAACCACTAGAAGATCAGGCTAATCTATATAAGAATGTAGAAGACGCTTTAACTAAGTTGAGGCCGTGGCTTGAAGAGAACGTCTTACCATATGACTACCAGCCAGAGGCTCGTGGCACATCTATACTCAAGATTGCTGACTGGAATGGTGTTAAGCGTGATGTAGAGTTGTTCTATGCTGTAGATATTGCTGTACAGTTAGAAGAAAATAAGTTCTGGCTGATTGATCTGAAGACAACAAAAAACAATTCATACGTTAAGGGCAAGACACTAGCGCAGTTAACATTCTACGCTATTGCTTGGTCTATTAAGCATGGTGTATCACTAGAGGATTTTAAACTCTCTTTTATTACACCAATTGCTAAAGATTTTGAGACACCAGTATATCCTACGCAAGATGATTTCTCTTACATGTTGCAAAGGATTCAAAAGTTTGCTTGGATTAACTGGAAAGAAGACTATGCGCCAACAAAAAAAGAACCTGACTGGGAATGTAAGTTTAGGTGTGATGTTCGCCAGTCTTGTCCGCTGATGTTGACACCTGTTTCAGATGATGGTACAATTGACTTCATGGCAGTAGCAAACGCAAGAAAAGGATTATAGTATACATGTCAAATGAAGTGTATCACCCAAAGCACTACACATCTCACCCATCGGGTATTGAGACGATTGAGCTGACAGCAAACCAGTCATTCCTTGTTGGTAATGCTATCAAATATCTGGCCCGGTATAATCTCAAGGGCACACCTGAGCAAGATTTACGCAAGGCTATCTTCTATATTGAGCGTGCTATTGAGCAGCACGTAGATAGAGACGAGGTGTCGCAGAAAAACCTGCCTTGGGCCTATGAGCCACTTGTCATCAAGTGGATGAAGGCAGAAAAGAATCCTTTTGTAGCGAGTGCTGTGGGTTCGCTTTGTTCCTACAAGGCAGGTCTATCAAGGCTGCCTCTTGAAGTTGCTTTTGTTGCAACACTATCACTACTACTTGAGGAAACAGAAAATGAGTGACGAGGTGCGAAATACAGTGGGAATTGACATTCCACTGCCAGACGGCAAGGTCTACAACACAGAATACCCCAAGTTAGTTCAAGGCTCTTGGGTATCTGATGAGGCTCAGGAGTTGTTCTACCGTGACTGACGTAGATGCGTTTAAGAAAAAGTTGACTACTCTACAGTCTGCTCAAAAAGAGAATGAGCAGGCGGTCATGCGAGCCGAAATTGCTCAAGAAGAGGCCAAGAAGAAGGTACTAGAGGCTTCAAAGCGTCTCAAAGACCTTGGATTCTCGTCTGTCGGTGAAGCAGAAGAAGAAATTGCCCGTCTGGACACAGAAATCACAGAATATCTCGATAAAGCAGCACAAATTTTAGGCGTTGAGTGATATGAAGAAGTTTATTAAGATGGCAGCCTATACAGGCGTAGTAGCACTGGTCTCTTCGTCTGCAACAGCACATTATTATGCATTTAAGCGAAAGAATAAGTCAATTCTAGACCTTTTTGGCGCGCTGAGTACAATTTCTACCAACCCACCTTCAACTTCTGAAATTAATGCACACAAAAAGGCCCCAGTCCCACCGGGAACGACTAGTGTTGATCTACTTAACCTGGTGAGTAACCCTGAAGAGACCTTGAAGAAGGCTAGTTCTGCTGTTGATGAGTTTTTAAAGAAGATCGAGGCCGAAATGAGCAGGGAATTGGATAAAAAGGGCTCTGGTGAGAATGAATGAAGTTTACAGTTGACCGAAAAGTGCTTCTTGATACCTTGAACAAGGCTTCATTTGCACTTTCTCCCAAGGTTATCAATGAAACGCTCAAGACTTTTGTCTTTGAACTTGAAAATAATGTACTTACCGTGTCTACCACTGACACAGTTACAACTGCTCAGGTCACAACAGAGGTTTTTGACGCAGAAACATCCTCTTTTAGGGCTATTTTGCCATCAGACAAGATGCTTTCTATCGCTAGAACTGCCCATGATGGTGAAATGACGTTTGATATTGCACCTCGAAAGGCTGTTATCACATCAAAGTCGTCTGAATGGGTACTTAATCTATTTGATGCTTCACAGTACCCCAATATAACAGCACCCAAAGAGGTGCCGTGGAAGCCAGTTTCTCGTAATCCTTTCATTGAGGCTGTAACTGCTGTCATGTCTGCGGCAAGTTTCGACGCATCTAGCCCCGGTCTGTGCATGGTAAACATCTCTAGCGGGTACTACCGTGCTTCAGACCGTGCTAGAATGCACCAGTATCAGTCTGACTTCGGTGTTCCAGACCTATCTATCCCATCTTTTAGTGTTAAGCCACTTATCGCTATCCTCAAAACATCTTCTTCAGCAGAGTTTTTTGTGGTTCGAGGTAAGAATGGGTTCATGGCAAAGGTTGATAACCTTATTCTGACTGTTGCAGGACTATCAGCAGAGTTTCCAGACGTGACGAGTGCTCTACTTAAGCCAACCCTTGTCAATACTGTTGAAGTTACAGTTGATGTTAATGATCTGACGCAGGCAATCAAGCGTACTCGTGTGACAGTTGATTCGGTAACGAAGTTGCTTAGCATCAAGGTCACCCCACAAGGCATGTCTGTATCTACTAAAGAGCCTGTTTCTAACTCGCGTGCAATAGAGACAGTGGAAATTGGCTATGCCGGTAAAGAGTCTGTTGACGCTAATGTTAATGTGTCTCACCTATACGATGCTCTTAATAGTTCTCCAACCACAACTGTAACAATGACTTTTGGTAAAAAAGAGCGCACAAAACTTCCATCAGTAAGAATCTTCAGTACTGATGAATCGTATAACGCTGTTATTAGTCAGACACGTATAGACATTCTCTAACCTCACTGCGTGTTGACACCCGACCCACGACGTGCTATGCTCATCCCATGAACAACGATCTGGTTGAGATTCCCGCGTCGTGGGTCGCTGACTACACGGAGCCTGAGTACGATGTATTTTTGGCTAACCTGGAAGAGGACGATCAAGAGGCTGCTCTTGAGGCAGAACACCTAGATTTCCTCCGTGCATACTACTACAAGGGTGTTATGTAGATGCTTGTAGGTACGAAGATTGTCATTGCTATTATGGTAGCAGTATTGTGTCTTTTTATTTTCATCTATTACTATTATGATGATTTCTGAGTTAGGTGTTAGACTTAACTTGACAAACTTAAGGAACTAGCCTAACCTAGCAGCATGTAATCCGAATACATATAGGGGAGACAAGTGTCAGACGATAAGCCAAATATTCACAAGATTACGTGCGGCTGCGGCAATGACGTTGGTTTTGTTGATAGTAATGATCGTATGCGTTGTGCTTATTGTGGCTCAACTGCACAAGTTCGAGTTAATGGAAAGCCCTATAACGGGTAAGTAAAAATCTTACATAATGTGCTAACAGAAAGTTTATCATGGTTGCTATCTTTTTACCTTCGTAATAATGTTTTTTATTTCTCTAGGCTGGGCTGCTCGTGGGATAGTAGAAGCCCGTAAGCATAAGAAGTGCGGTGAGCCTAATAATAGTAAAATGTCAAATTTGTGTGCTACTCTTTACGCTGGTGCTAATGAACTATACATAGCGGGAGCGCGTGATATTAGAAACGGCTTTGAGTCTTCAGCAAATACTAAATTTCGTCAAGCAGATGCTTTGATTGAGCGTGCTCGCAAGATGGAGGCTAAAGAGCAGTCTGTCAGCCTGTCTACGCCCGCTGTAGAGGCTCCCTACCCCACCGAGCAGATTGAGTACGTGGACGCCTCAGACAGCCCTCGTGGCTATGGTGTGTGAGGCGAGTTGCATCCACCACACAGATGTGCTAGACTTATCTTATGAACATTGAGATTGAGAAGACGCCAGCGACGAAGTTCAAGGATATTGATTTTTGTGATTCTTTGGATTCATACGAGTGGGATGAGTTTCACGTCATGCGAGGCAATGATGGATACCTATACACAGCCGCAGGCCAAGGCTGTAGTTGCTATGGATTTTATAGTTACTTTAGCAGCGACACCGACATTGTTAGTGGCTTTGAGTATGATATTGACAGTAATGGCGAGCCAGTGAAGTGTGATTCCTGGGTGCAGGTGCTCAACAATATTAAGAAGTGGGCAGCAGAGGGATACGCCGATAGCCGTGATGGTGTCGCTTTTGCTCTCATGTCGCGTATTGCAGACCTCAAGCCTGCGGCATTTGACCCTAGTGTTGTTACTGTAGTACAGGAAGACTGACATGCTAGAAAAAGGCGACAAGGTTTTTAATACAGACACGAATGAAACATACATATTTGTCGCGTACCCATCACCCTTCGAGAGTCAGGATTGTGTCTATGTCACTAAAGATGGGCGGTATATTTTCGACGTTGATCGAAACAAGATCAAAGCGTGCTGACTTGACACGTCTCACAGTGCCGTGCTAGGCTTATGGGTATGAAGATGGTTAACATTCCCTGGCATAGTGGCCGTAACATGCGCCTACCTGAAGGCAGCCTCATTGCAGTAAGTGTGGATGGTCGTGTTGTATTGGGTAGGGCGCGTGACGATGGCTGGTCTGAAACCGCTACAAGTAACATCATGGCATGGGGCCGAAGTGTTGCAGGGTGGGCAGAGTAGCGATAGACAAAGCATCTACTCATACTAAAAGAAGACGCGATGAATAAGACGGTGCTGCATTGCGTATCCTTGATAAAATCATTACTGCTAGCGCCTGATACTCTTTTCCTAAATATTTTGGCTACACTACAACTAGGAGAACCACCATGACTGACAACAATAAGATGGTTGAAGCACCGACTGGTATTGGATCGCTCGTATCCTTTTCTGAGTTTCCGAACGACCCTGGATTCGTCCTTACCCCTAATGGATGGCTCTCGCTAATGTCGGGCGAGATTTACGACCCCTCTACGATAGCCTCTCTTCTCCGCAATGGTGGCCGCATCCTCTTCGAGGGCAGGAGACGGTGATCTGAGTCGTGGCCGAGCCGCCCGTCAGGGTGTTGATGCAGAAGATGAAGAAAGTGAGAAGACAGATGACTAGTAATCTTACACCAGCAGAACTTGATAAGATCGAGGCGGTGGCGCGTGCCGACATCGCGGTTCGCGTGGCGCCACCCACTCCCGGAGAGCCCGGCCGCGGGCTCCGCGAGGTGTGTGAGTTCCTCGAGGTCGCGACGTCGAGGAACGTGCTCGCTCTCGTCGCTGAGGTGCGGGAGTTGCGCGCCAAGGTGGAGCGGGTGCGGGCGCTGCACCAGCCTGCCGAGACCGTCGACGACGGCGGCGCCACGTTCGACCCGACACCATGCACGTGCGGGCACTGGGACTACACGCAGTGCCCCGACCGGAGAGCACTCGGGGAGGGAGCGTGAGCGCGCCAGAAGACTCAGAATTGCACACGGGGCCACGACTCACATCATTTTAGTCTTTTAAAAAACTACCTCTAGAGACATGCAGGCTTAGAGGAACTGACAGCAGAAAAGAAGTGTAACTTATGGGTATTGGTGACATTGTTGGGATTTGGGTTAGTAGTACTATTCTCAACGCTTTCGTATCGGCTGGACTTTTCATAGAACCTCGTAGTGCTATGATAGGGAAGTACCCTACTCGTCGTGTCGGAGCATGGGTAGGGTTGCTGACACCACTAGGGCCTATTACTCTTATCACCATTGCCGTCATCTGTGGTACAATAGGGTTTAAGCACCTCCTTTCTATTGCACTAGGCAAAGAAAACTAACACATCTTTACAACATTCTACTAAACAAAACTCTTAGATTAAGGAAAGCAAATGATTAGCAAGATCAAGGCAGGAATCGTCGCCGGAGGACTTATCCTGAGTCTTGGACTCGTGGGCTGTTCCAGTGATGCAGATACCGCTAGTGAGAACGTGAGCAAGGCTGCTGACAACTTCGAGGTACAGCGTAAGGTTGTATTCTTCAACGGCATCACCGACAAGTACCTCCTATCTATCGAGGGGCGTTGTTCAGTAAAGAACGAGTCAGATCAGAAGAAGCTCAGTGTTGTGTGCAAGACGGGTGAAAACACGTACAAGAAGCACCTTCTTGGACTATCAGATAACGTGAGTTACTTCGTAGAACAGGCCGATGGCGTCAAGGTCTCTGCTTACCACTACCGAGTGATCTTCAAGCCTGAGTCTGTCATCCCCAACATCGACATGAAGACAGAGGGTAAGTAATGAGCGAGCCAGCAAAGGTTCTGATTGACCGTGAGGGCTTCAAGTGGGTTTTGAAGGATGACGGTCAGTATGAATGGGATCAAGGTTATTTGCACTATAGTCGTGGCTGGCTGGAAGAGGTTTTCGGCCCCCTCACTGAACTTAAGGAAGAAGAGGAAGAAGTTATGAGTGATGTTAACATGCCAGAAGTTTTGATTGACCGTGAGGGTGACCGCTGGCATTTACAAGACAGTGGGTATTACTCGTGGAGTTGGGGTGCTTTGTATCTTGACATTGAAGACTTGCAGGGACTTCATGGCCCCCTTACTGAACCTGACAAGGGTGTATTCAAGAAGCTTGAGCAAAAGCAGGAAGAAGAGGAAGTATCTGTCGAAGCACTGCTGAACAAGGACGGTCTACCGAAGGTTGTGATTGACCGTGAGGGTGATGCATGGACTCTATGGGAGACAGACGGGAAGTACCACTGGCGTGGTGAAGGATTTTATGGTAGTCTAACCCTAGAGCCTTACGATCTAGAGCAGGACTATGGCCCTTTGCGCCTACCTGGTAAGACTGTGTTCAAGATGTCCGAACACCCGAATCCTGAGAAGGTAACAGAACCACCTTATCCTGGGACTATTATTGAGGTTGATGGCGTGAAGTACATTCGGTCAGATCACGAAACATTACCGTGGGTTAACCTTGAAACAGGTATTGCTAGAGATTGGGCTTACCTTGTGCGACAGGGAGGTGTTGCGACAGGGGCTAAGAACTCTCTGTAAGCCCCTGTAAGCCATCCTAAGCCCCTAACAGAGGCTCACCCATACAATCTATCACCCAACACCTATACGGCTCTTAGAAAGGCTATTACAATGTCTCATCTTGTTCGTGTACCTCTAAAGAATGGTACAGGAGAACTAGAAGAAGGAACTGTTGTTACATACAACGAAGCATCAGTTCCTGTATATGTAGCAGACGGTGGATTTCGCAGCACTGTTACTGGTGTAATAGTTCCGTGGTCAGACGGACAATACATCAGCCGAGTATTCAAGCAAGTTGATCTACCCGAACCAAAGGTTACGATCCCCAAGAATATTGGTGCGATCCTACGTTCAACAATCAACCCACGTTGGTACATGATTAGAATCTCTAACGCCCTGTGGTATGTGAGTACCCCTGTGGAATATGTTACGAATGAAAAGGCTCTAGTGTTCATGTCTTTTAAGAATATCTACGTAGCTTACGATGGTCTTAGCATGAAGGGTTCGGAATGATGAACAAGATCGTCCGTGGTAATCTTGACACTCTTATTAACTACTCTTGAGGAACAAAGATGCTCGAAACAATTATCATGCTCGCGGTCACAGGTCTGCTCATCATCGGTTTTATCGTTCTAGTCTTCTTGGCCGGTGTATTCTGGCTTACAGAGCATTATGATAGAGGGGCACAGTACCGTAGTAAGATCGTAACAAAGCCAGAAGACTCAGAGTAATGCTAGTGCGCCCATAGTGCACGCATAGTGATATAGTGATATATCACACAGTGATATATCACGTAAAGTGTATGTAGTACCCTTATTGTATTAGTAGGTACTTCTTGATAACTAAAAAATCGCTGGGGCCACGTCGGCAGACTACCGTGTTGACAAGATTTGACAAATACTGGTCAAGGCCACCCCCTTTTGACTTGTCATTAAAGTTTGTCAACACCGCGCCTCATGTTTATAGTTGTGCAATGCAACTATAAACATAGTAAAAAAATATACCCACTGAAACTATGTCAGTAGGTATATTTTTATTGTGTGTCAGTA
>ERZ941706.520-NODE-520-length-12263-cov-3.410878_pt1 | contig 12263 bp, 11 predicted proteins | sample MGYA00521232_ERZ941706 | MGnify/ENA primary metagenome ERZ941706 (study PRJEB32759, sample SAMN07749893) | skin metagenome | biome: transportation; feature: city; material: polyester macromolecule | host: Homo sapiens | place: Hong Kong:ER line | collected...
CGCCCATTGCGTGAACAGCACCGTCACCACCAACCCCGGCGTCCAGCCCGCTGCACCCCAGAAGGCCAGCGGGTAGAACAGCAGGCTGTCGACCCCCTGCCCGACGAAGGTCGAGCCGATGGTCCGGCTCCACAGATGCCGGCCGCGCGTCCACAGCTTCATCCGCGCAAGTACATAGCTGTTGACCAGCTCGCCCGCCCAGAAGGCGAGGATCGAGGCGGCGACGATGCGCCAAACCTGCCCGAATACCGCTTCATAGGCCGCCTGCCCCCCCCAGCCCGGCGCAGGCGGCAGCGCGACGACGATCCAGCTCATCGCCGCCATGAAGAGTAGGCCCGCAAAGCCCGCCCAGACCACCCGGCGGGCGCGCGCAAAACCATAGACCTCGGTCAAGAGATCGCCGATCACATAGCTGAGCGGGAAGAAGAGTATCCCGGCGCCGAAGGTGATCGGCACACCCGCTAGCTCCACTTGCGCGGGCTTTGCGGCACCGATCACGTTCGACAGCAGCAGTACCGCGACGAATGCCGCCATCACGAAATCGTAGGTGCGAAAGCTCTGGCCAGCGGCGGCGTCCACCGCGACCGGCGCCGCCGGTGCCGCCGGTGCCGCCTGCGATCCAGCCATTGCCTCGACCCTGTCCATCATTCCCCGCTAGCCGCTTTCGGCCGGTCGCCAAAGCGATTAGAGAGGCGGGCGGACGCGCCCTTAGCTCAGCTGGATAGAGCACGGGACTTCTAATCCTGAGGCCGCTGGTTCGACTCCAGCAGGGCGCGCCAATCATGCTCCTTGCGCGACCGCGCGATGCCTTTACGCGCTATGTTAAATTTTTGACGTCATGCGCGGAACCCGCCGGGCGTAGCGCGGGTTATCGGTCGTTATCCCGGATTGGGAGGGGCAAGTTGAACTGTCTGACTTCCGCCGACCGGTCGGTTGAACCCGACCTGTCCGGCCTTACCATCCTGCTCGTCGAGGACGAGGCGATCGTCGCCCTCGATATAGAGGACTGTTTTCGCGAATGGGGCGCGACCATATTTGGGCCGTTCGGGACGCTGACCGACGCCACGGCCGGCGCGCAAAATGCCCGGATGGACGGAATGCAGATAGACGCGGCGGTGCTCGACGTGATGCTCGGCAGCGAATCGGTGGTTCCCCTTGCCGAACATCTGCGTGACCTAGGCACCCCGCTGGTGTTCCATTCGGGCCACGCCGACCCGGCCGAACTGACCGGCAGTTTCCCTCTCGCAACGCTGCGTATCAAGCCTGTCAGCCCGACCGATCTGGCGCACAGCGTGATCGCGCTGGTCGGGGAGCGGGCCTGAGCGTCAGCCGCCGGCCGTCGACGCGCTTCGTCGCGAAGGCGATCGAGAGGCGGGCGCGCCGATTGCCGTAAATGGTGCCCGGGGGCGGAATCGAACCACCGACACTGCGATTTTCAGTCGCATGCTCTACCAACTGAGCTACCCGGGCACGGACAGCGGCGGGGGCGGCATCGGCGGCCCGCCGGTCGGGAAGGCGCCATTAGCGATGCGGCGGGCGGCTTGTCCAGCCCCTAATCGGGCCGCTCAGTCCCCATCGTCGCCTTCGCCCCGCTGCACCGCCGGTCCCGGCACGCGATAGCCCTCGCCCAGCCATTGCAGCAGGTCGCGGTCCTTGCATCCCCTGCTGCAAAAGGGCCGGTGCTGGGCGTCCTCCGGCTTGCCGCACAGCGGGCATGGTTGCGGCGGACGCAATGGTTTGGGGTCTATCATGGCTGCTCCGCCTGGACATGGCCGCCGCCGATCCGAAGCTTCGGATCGGCCGCGAGAAGAAGCCGACGCCCGGCACGGCGTTCCAGTTCCGCAATCCAGTCGGGCCGCGCCGCGATGCGTCGTTCGATCGCCGGATGTGCGCTGAGGGTGATCGCCCCGCTGCCGCCGACCCGCTCCGCCCGGCGCAGCAGGGCCAGCGCGTGCGCGAGCCGCCGATCGCCTTGCAGCAGTTCGGCGAAGCTCGCGCGCTCGCGCCGGATGGCGAGCTGAACGAAGCCGAATCCGTTCATCGCCGCCCGCTCGGCGGGGCGGGCGAGCGCGGCGTCGAGCGCCTCGCCCACCGCCTGTCGGTCGGCGCGCGCCACAAGCGTCGGAAAGTCGATGCCGATGCTGCCCTGCAGATCGTGCCGTTCGATCGCCGCGCCGATCGCCGGTGCGGCGGCAAGCGCCAGCGCGCGGGGGGCAGCCTCCCCATCGACATCGATCAGCGTCATCGCCGGCGTAAGGGCGAGCAGCAGCGCGCCGCCCGTAAAATCGATGCGGCCGTCCATCGCCTCGGCGAGCGTCTCGCTCCAGCCCGCTGCTTCGAGCGCATCGGCTTCGTGCGGTTGAACGAACCGATGGGGAACGGCGGTTACCGCGATCCGCGCGACGAGATCGGGACCCAGAGCGGGTGCTGCGTCGGGTCCGGCGGGACGGACGAGCGCGGGCTTGGCCCGCCCCCTGCCCTCGATCAGCGGCTCGCGCACGACCTCAACGACCAGCGGCGCGCCCTCGGTCAAGCCTTTCGGCACGGGTGAGAGAATGAGCTCGCTGCCGTCATCGACGCGCACCGTCGCGCGGCGCCTGTCGCCCAGCCGCGCGCCGAGCCGGACCGGCATGATGGTCCCGGCGCGCAGACCCGGCCGCTCGATCCGCGCCGCGACGATCCGCCCCCCCGCGACCAGCGCGGCGCGCGTCTCGCCGATCCCGCGCTCGATCAGCCATTCGGTCATGGCAGGGCCGATGTCACAGTGCGTAGCCGCTGGCGATCAGCAGCGCGCGCGTTTCGTGAAGCGGCAGGCCGATAACGCCCGAATGGCTGCCCGCCATCCATTGGACCAGCGCCTCGGCGCAGCCCTGAATGGCATAGCCGCCCGCCTTGCCCAGCCCCTCGCCGCTCGCGACATAGGCGTCGATCTCGTCGGGGTGCAGCCGCTTGAACTGGACGATGCTGTCGGACAGCCGGGTAAGCAGCCGCCCGTCGGGCGCGATCACCGCGACCGCGCTCAGGACATGGTGGCGACGGCCCGACAGCAGCGCGAGGAATTGACGCTGGACCTTCTCGTCGAAGGCCGGGCCGAGGATGCGGCGCCCGACCGCGACCGTGGTGTCGCCCGCCAGCACCGCCTCGCCCTCGCTCCGCGCCACCGCCTGCGCCTTTTCGGTCGCCATGCGCAGCGCATAGGCACGCGGCAGTTCGCCCGGCCGGGGCGTCTCGTCGATGTCGGGGTTGGCGATGCGCGCCGGTTCCAGCCCGAGCCGCGCGAGCAGGTCGCGCCGGCGCGGCGAGGAGCTGGCGAGGAGCAGCGGCGGACCGGCGGCGGCCACCCCCGTCGCCCGCTTATTTGAAGCGATAGGTGATGCGCCCCTTGGTAAGGTCATAGGGGGTCAGTTCGACCAGCACCTCGTCCCCCACCAGCACGCGGATGCGGTTCTTGCGCATCTTGCCCGCGGTGTGGCCGAGTATCTCGTGACCATTTTCCAGCTCGACGCGGAACATCGCATTGGGCAGCAGTTCGCGGACGATGCCGCGCATTTCGAGCAATTCTTCCTTCGCCATCGATATCCTTCAAACGCCCGACGGGCAGCCGCGCCAACCGGCGGCACGAAATATCCCGGTCGGCCTTTCGCAAAATGTGCCGCGCCTTAGCGTGCGGTCGGGCAAAAAGGAAGGCAGTCGGGCCAAAGGAAGGGGCGCGACAATTTATGACAGCGCGCCGGGTGCCGATGCGGCGCGCGATAGCGTAGCGGAACGATCGCGGCGCACCCGGATTTCCCGTGCCGAGCAAGACAACAGAAAGCAGCCATGCCCCTCTCCCCCGCCCGCCGCCGCATGTCGGCCGCCATCGTGCTGCTTGGCACCGCGGCCATGCCGCTGTCGGCCCTTGCGCAGGACGAAGGCGTGTCCGAAACGCCCGCGCCGCCCGAAGAAGAAACGGCAGGCAGCGAGATCGTCGTGACCGGAACGCGGGTGCGCGGCGCGGTCGTCACCGACCTACCCCCCGTCGCCGAGCTGACCGCGCAGGATGTCGAGGGCTATGGCGCGGAATCGCTTGACGAGCTCCTCACCCTTCTTGCCCCCGACGTGGGTTCGGCGCGCGGTCGCGGTTCGGGGCGGCCGGTCATCCTGCTCAACGGGCGGCGCATCTCCGGCTTCCGCGAACTGCGCGACATCGCGCCCGAGGCGGTCGAGCGGGTGCAGATCTTTCCCGAGGAGCTGGCGCTGCAATATGGCTATCGCCCCGACCAGCGCGTCGTGAACATCATCCTGAAGGCCAACTATGCCTCGGCCTTCGTCGATACCGAATATGGCCAGCCCTTCGCCGGTGGGCGCGGCCGCTATGAAGTCAGCACCAACCTGACCCGCATCGGTCAGAACGGGCGCTTCGTCGCCAACATCGAATATGAGCATGCCAACCGGCTGAGCGAGGCCGAGCGCGACATAACGGTCGAACCCGGCGCGATCAACGAGACCGCATTTCGCACGCTGCTGCCCGACTATGACCGGATGGAGTTCGGCGCCACCTGGTCGCGCAGCCTTTCGGAGACGACCGAGCTGTCGCTCAACGGCAATTACCAGATCGAGGATCTGAACGGCTTTGTCGGTCTGCCGCAGGCGGAATTCGCCGTGCCTGGAACCAGCCCCTTCGCACCGGGAGGGGTCGACACCACGGTGGCGCGCGCCTTTCCGGGGCTGGGGCCGCTGACGCGCGAACAGCAAGTCGGCACGCTGGAAGGCAGCGCCTCGCTCACCGGCCAGTGGGACGGCGGCTGGCGCTGGTCGGTGACCTCCAACTATTCGAACATCCTGACCCGCACCGAAACCGAACGGCGGATCGACAGCGCTGCGCTTGCCGCCGACGTTGCGGCGGGCATTGCCGATCCCTTCGCGGCGGATTTCGGCAGCGGCCTTGCGATCGGCGCGCCCGATGTCTCGCGCGGCCGCAGCCAGGCCTCGACCAGCCTCGCCACGCTGAGCGGCCAGCCGTTCGACCTGCCCGCCGGGCCGGTGACGATGACGCTGCGCGCCGGGCTCAATCTCAACTGGCTCGACAGCCGCACCCGCCTTTCGACGGGCATCACCGAGGGCAGCCTCCATCGCCGCGACGTGAACGGCGCGGTAAACATCGACCTGCCCATCGCCGACGCCGACAGCGACGTGCTGCCTTTCCTCGGACGGCTGTCGATCAATGGCAATGTCGGCTATGCGGAGCTGAGCGATTTCGGCGGGCTCGTCGAGTTCGGCGCGGGGCTGAACTGGTCGCCGATTGCCGAAGTGACGCTGATCGCGAGCTATATCGGCGATGAGACCGCGCCCGCCATCACCGACCTCGGCAATCCCGTGATCGTGACGCCCGACGTTTCGGTCTATGACTTCACGCGCGGCGAGGCGACGCGCGTGTCGGTGATCGGCGGCGGCAACCCGCTGCTCCCCGCCGAAAGCAAGCGCGACGTAAGGCTGGCGCTGAACTGGGAGGCGGACAGCGTCGCCGACGGACTGCGGTTCGAGACCGAATATCTGCGCAACCGATCACAGGGGGTGACGAGCGCCTTCCCGCTGCTGACTCCCGAAATAGAAGCGGCTTTCCCCGACCGGGTGGTGCGCGGCCCCGATGGTACGCTGGTCAGCATCGACCGCCGCCCCGTCGCCTTCGATCGGGTGGCGAGCGACCGCATCCGCACCTCGATCCGCTATCGCGGCCGCATCGGCGGCGACTCGGATCGCGGCGGCGGCGAGGGCGGAGGACCGGGCGCCGGTCGCGGCGAGGGTGGCGGAGGCGGGCCTGCTGCGCGCTTCCTGCCCGGTGGCGGCGGACCGCGTGGAGGCCGCTGGAACGTCAGCCTGTCGCACACCTACCGCCTGCTCGAAGAAGTGACCATCGGCCCCGGCATCCCGACGCTCGACCTGCTCGACGGGTCGGCGACCGGCAGCAACGGCGGCGCGGCGCGGCACAGCATCGAGCTGGAAGGCGGCGCCTTCTACAAGGGCTTCGGTTTCCGGCTGAACGGCAGCTATACCGGCCCCAGCCGGGTGGATGGCGATCCCGCGACCGGCAGCAGCGACCTCGCCTTCTCCGACCTCGTCACGGTAAACCTGCGCGCTTTCGTCAACTTCGACCAGCAGGCGTCGGTGGTCGAGGCGATCCCCCTCCTCAAGGGCGCGCGCCTGACATTCCGCATCGACAACATCTTCGACGACATCCAGTCGGTCACCGACGCCAACGGCACGGTGCCGGTCGCCTATCAGCCCGGCTTCCTCGATCCGCTCGGCCGGACGTTCGAAATCGACTTCCGCAAGCGGTTCTAGAACCGCACGCCCAGCCGCTTCGCTGCCCGCCAGCCATAGGCCTTGACGATGTTGCTGGCCGGGAAGCGGCCGGGTGCGCGGGGGTTCAGCCGCAACCGCTCGCGGAGCAGCCGGTTGAATGCGTGGGCGTCGGCTTCGCGGTAGCTCCAGTCCGACCGCCAGGTGATCGACAGCGAAATGCTCGGTTCCGGCCCGTTGCGGACATAGTGCGGCGCCATCACCGGCACGAACAGCGCCTCACCCGGCGCGAGGTCGAAGGGCGTGCCCGCCGCGTCGAACCCGTCGTCCCAGCGCAGGTTGCGATGGCCGCCGGTGTGATAGGCCTCATGCACCTGCGGCGGCGCGAAGCGCGCGTCACCGGCGGGAAACTGCACCATCCGCTTGGTGCCGCGCAGCTGCATCAGGATATTGTGCTCAGGATCGAAATGATAGGGCGTCATCGACCCCGGCGAGCTGACGAAAACATAGCCTTGCGCGGTGAGCATCCGGTCGGTCTTCGCCTCGATGGCGGGGCGGAGTTCGGCAAGCAGGTCCATGAGCAGGTCGCGATATGCAGGGTCCTGTTCGATGTTCTTCAGCACCGCCCAGCTGCCGGTCTCGGCGATGTTCCGGATCGTCTCGCCGATGCCGAGGCCGTTGGCGGGCACCGCCTCGGGCGCGATGCCGATGGGCAGGTCGCCCTTGTTATATTCGACACTCGCACGCGGCAGCGCCTCGCCGAGCCGGGCAAGGCTGGCGAGCGTCAGCAGCGGGTGGTCCGCCAGCCGATGGGCAAGCTTGTGCGGCCCTTCGGGATAGTGGGCAGCAAAGGTCGCGCGCGCCGCCTCGTTGAATATCTGCATCATCCCTCGCTCCCGCTCATGCGCCGCGTTTCGAGCGCGACCAGCGCGCCGAACGCCGCACGCCGCGCCCTGCCCCCGATGGCGACCGACAGCCGTTCCACCCGCCGCCGCCCGGTCCACAGCCCGTCGATCATCGGGTGGTTGGCCGCCGCGCAGCTGTCCATCCAGCCGAAGCCCGGATCGCGCAACCGCGTTAAATTCTCGATCTGGAGCAGTACGCCCGGCGAGAAGCGCGCCAGCGTCTCGTCGAAGGCGGTCTTGAAGCTGAATTGGCCCTGCGGCGTCACGAAGCTGACCAGCATCGCGATCGCCCGCCCATCGAGCCGCAGCGCCAGCCGGTCGAGCCGTTCCGCCGCCGCCGCGCCGGCCAGTGCGGAGCGGAACAGCCGCTCGGTCTGCTCACTGCTGACGAGCGCCGATCCCTGGCTTCCCTTCCAGCCCGCCGCCTCGAGCGCGAGATATTCGTCGCACCAGGCTGCGAGCCCTTCCGCTCCGGTCAGCCGCTCGACATCGACGACTCCCTGCTCCTCCAGCCGCGCGCGCTGGCGGCGATATTCCTTGCGCTTCTTGCCGCGCACCGCCGCCTCCAGATAGGCTGCGGGATCGGCGGGGCCTTCGAGCAGTGCCCGCTCTTCCGCCCAGACGGCCGCGAAATGGCGACGCTGCCGCGCCGCGACGGCGTGCAGCGCCGTGGCCAGCGGCCCACGCGCCGCGATGCGGTTGATATGGAGGAACAGGCCGCGCCCCGGCCGCCGGTCGAGCTCGGCGAACAGCGCCTCCCAGAACTCCGCCTCCGCCCCCGCCCGGACGAGCGGCGCACCGAGGAAGATGTTCGCGTGCATCGTGCCCGCCCAGTGCGGGATCGGCCGGGTCCCGTAGCGCGCTTCGCGCGTCAGCGGCATCAGGCCGGCCAGTCGTCCACCCTGCCGCCAGACAAAGAGCCGCGTGCCCGCCGAAGCGAACGCTTCCAGCGACGGCAGCAGATACCAGGGTTCGTAGAAGGGATTGGGTTCGCCCGCGGCGTCGGCGAGCAGCTGCCATTCGGCGGCGATTTCGGCGGCGTCGGCAGCGGACAGCCATGCGCAGTCCGGGACAGCCGCATAGCCGTCCGCACCGTCAACCGGCCAATGTGCCACCGCCATGCCCATGAAAAAAAGGCGCTCCCATCCCCGAGTCGGACAGGAGCGCCTAGCACAGCGGCTTTGGCGAATTGTTTACAGCGTCACCCCGCGCCGCCGCCCGCAAGCGCCGCGAGCAGCAGCAGCGCGACGATGTTGGTGATCTTGATCATCGGATTGACCGCCGGTCCGGCGGTGTCCTTGTAGGGATCGCCCACCGTGTCGCCGGTCACCGCGGCCTTGTGGGCCTCGCTGCCCTTGCCGCCGTGGTTGCCGTCCTCGATATATTTCTTGGCATTGTCCCAAGCGCCGCCGCCGCTGGTCATCGACAGCGCGACGAACAGGCCGGAAACGATCACGCCGAGCAGCAGCGCCCCCAACGCCGCGAAGCCGTTGGTCTGCCCCGCGACAAAGGTGATGATGAAATAGACCGCGATCGGCGTCAGCACCGGCAGCAGGCTGGGCACGATCATTTCCTTGATCGCCGCCTTGGTGACGAGGTCGACGGTGCGGGCATAGTCGGGTTTCGAGGTGCGGTCCATGATACCGGGGTTCGCCGCGAACTGGTCGCGCACGTCCTTCACCACGTCGCCCGCCGCGCGGCCCACCGCGGTCATACCCATTGCCCCGAACAGATAGGGCAGCAGCGCGCCGAGCAGCAGCCCGACGATGACGTAAGGATTGGACAGGCTGAAATCGACGTCGAGGTCGGGGAAGAACTCGGCGAGGTCGGTGGTGTAGGCGCCGAACAGGACGAGCGCGGCGAGCCCCGCCGAACCGATCGCATAGCCCTTGGTCACCGCCTTGGTGGTGTTGCCGACCGCGTCCAGCGCATCGGTCTTCACCCGCACGCTGTCGTCCAGCCCCGCCATCTCGGCGATGCCGCCGGCATTGTCGGTCACCGGGCCATAGGCGTCGAGCGCCACGACCATGCCCGCCAGCGCCAGCATCGCGGTCGCCGCGAACCCGATGCCGATCAGCCCCGCGAGCTGATAGGCGACGATGATGCCGACGCAGATCACCAGCGTCGGCAAGGCCGTCGCCTCGAGGCTGATGGCAAGGCCCTGGATGACGTTGGTGCCGTGCCCCGTCTCCGACGCCTTGGCGATCGAGCGCACCGGGCGGAAATTGGTGCCGGTGTAATATTCGGTGATCCACACGATCAGCGCGGTGACGACAAGGCCGACCATCATCGACCAGAACAGATCCCAGCCGGTGAAGGCCGCCGTGCTCGCCGCCGCGGTCTCGGTGGCGAAGCCTTCGGTAAGCAGGTCGCCGCCGATGGCCGCGTTCATGTCGCCCAGCGTATATTGGGTGACGAACCAGAGCGCCGGGATCGAGAGCAGCGCCGTCGTCCAGAAGCCCTTGTAGAGCGCGCCCATGATGTTCTGCTTCGACCCCAGCCGCACCATGTAGGTGCCGATGATGGAGGTGATGATGCACACGCCCCCGACGATCAGCGGCAGGCTCATCAGCTGGAGCAGTCGGTCGGGAGCGATGTCGACGAGCAGCGCGGTCAGCACCATCGTCGCGCCAACGGTGACGACATAGGTTTCGAACAGGTCGGCGGCCATGCCCGCGCAGTCGCCGACATTGTCGCCGACATTGTCCGCGATCACCGCCGGGTTGCGCGGGTCGTCCTCCGGAATCCCCGCCTCGACCTTGCCGACCAGATCGGCGCCGACGTCGGCCGCCTTGGTGAATATGCCGCCGCCGAGGCGCGCGAAGATCGAAATCAGCGATGCACCGAAGGCGAGCGAGACGAGCGCGTCGATCACCGTCCGGTCGCGCGGGGCATAGCCGCCCGGCCCGGTCAGATACCAGAAGAACGCCGCGATCGCGAGGAGCGCGAGGCCCGCCACCAGCATGCCCGTCACCGCGCCCGCGCGGAAGGCGACGGTCAGGCCCTGCTGCAGCCCCCGCGTGGCCGCCTCCGCCGTGCGAACGTTGGTTCGGACCGAGATGTTCATGCCGATATAGCCCGCCGCGCCCGACAATATCGCGCCGACGACGAAGCCCGCCGCCGCGACGGGACCGAGGAACACCCCGACCAGCACCGCGACGACGACGCCGACGATGGCGATGGTGGTGTATTGGCGGTTGAGATAGGCGCGCGCGCCCGTCTGGATCGCCGCCGCGATCTCCTGCATTGTCGCGTTGCCCGCCGGCTGGGCGAGCAGCTGGCGGCTGGTGATGATGCCATAGATCACGGCGATGAGGCCGCAGATCATGGCGATGACGGATATGCTCATATCTGTTGTTGCCTTCCCCTGCTGACGGGAAGCGGCCGAACCGCCGCCCCCGCGAACATCCTTTCCATTATCGGCCAGGCTCTTGACGGCGTGGCTCCGCGACACTGGCTATGGAGCGGAACGCGGCTTGGCAAGCGGCTAGTGGGCAAAGCCGAGCGAAGCGGGCAGCGCGAGCGGTGCGCCGCGCCAGCGGAGGACGAGTCCTCCGCCCGCGGTGAAGCCTCCGATCCGGGTGGCGGCAACGGCGGGCGTCTCGCCATCCGCCAGCGCGAAGAGCAGCTGATAATCGTCGCCCCAGCAGGCAAGGCGCAACCGCTCTTCGGCCTCGACCGGCACGCCGTCCGGGACCGGCACGGCGTCGAGATCGATGGCGCAGGCGCAGCCGCTTGCCGCCGCGAGCGCCGCGGTATCGGCCAGCAACCCATCCGAAACGTCCATCATCGCCCGCGCCTGCGGCCGGAGCGCGCGCCCCTCGCGCAGCAGCGCCCGCGGCCGCAGATAAGCGGCGACATGCGGACCGTCGCGCCCGGCGGCGCGCGCGGCATGGCCGAGCATTGCCGCGCCGATCGTTCCCGTGACCCACAAGGCATCGCCGGGACGCGCACCGCTGCGCGCGGGCACCGGCCCGTCGGCGCGCCCGATCGCGGTCATGCCGAACCGGCGCGGCGTTCCTCCGCTGCGAATGCAGTCGCCGCCGAGCAGCGCCGCGCCATGCGCCGCCAGCGCCTCGGCAAGCCCGCCCGCGAACGCCCGGTCGAATGCATCGTCGGTAAGGTCGTGCCCGAGCAGCACCCCCAGCGGTTCGGCGCCCTTGGCGGCGAGATCGGACAGGGTGCGCGCCACCAGTTTCCACGCCATGTCGGCGGGGTCGGTCCCGGCCAGCACATGCACCCCCTCTGCCAGCTGGTCGTGGGTCAGGACGATGTGCGCGCGCCCGATGTCGAGCACTGCCGCATCGTCGGTCAAGCCCCGCGCGGCGGGCGCCGTCGCGACCGCCCGCATCAGCGCGACGAAGGCCGCTTCGGAGGTCAGCCGCGCGCCTCGCGCGCCAGTGCGTCGAGCAGGCCGTTCGCGAACTTCACGTCCTTCGCATCGAAAAAGGCGTGGGCGACATCGAGATATTCGTCGATCACCGCGCCGGTCGGTACATCGGGCCGCGCGATCAGCTCATAGGTCCCGCAGCGCAGGATCTGCAGCAACGTGCGATCGAGCCGCGCCAGGGTCCACCCCGTCGCGAGCCGTGCCGCGATCAGTTCGTCGATCTCCTCGCGCCGGGCGTCGACACCGGTCACGACATCGTCGAAGAAATCCATTTCCGCATCGATCAGCGCATGGTCGGTCTCGCTCTCATCCTCGACGGTCATGCCGAAACGATGATCGTGGAACTCGCGGAGCAGCCTGGCGATCGGCGTCGCATCCATATCGCGCTGATAAAGTGCCTGAACGGCGGCAAGCCGCGCGGCGGAGCGCGCCTGCGATCGGGGGTGGGCGGTCATGAAGCCCCGCTAGCGGTTCCCGCGCGGCAGGCCAAGCGCAGCCTGTATCGACTGCCGCCCTACCCCACGCAGCTTCCGAGCACATCGCGGGGTGGGCGCTCTTGTCGTGGCTGGTCGACCGGTTCCGGCCCGGCCGCCAGGCCAGCCCCAGGATCGACCGAAAAACGGACCGGTATCAGCCGCGCTCCGCCTCCAGCGCCATCGCGTCCATCGTCGCGCGCACCCGCGCGGCCG
>ERZ941706.521-NODE-521-length-12254-cov-3.787196_pt1 | contig 12254 bp, 8 predicted proteins | sample MGYA00521232_ERZ941706 | MGnify/ENA primary metagenome ERZ941706 (study PRJEB32759, sample SAMN07749893) | skin metagenome | biome: transportation; feature: city; material: polyester macromolecule | host: Homo sapiens | place: Hong Kong:ER line | collected...
TCGGCTTGCCCTTCAGCGTCTCCATCGCGTGGCGCAGCGTCTTGTCCGACGACAGCTTACGCATGCCGACGCTCTCCGCCTTCGACACGGGAACGCGCAGCGTCATCTTTTCCTTCTCGAAGCGCAGGACATAAAGTTCGAGCTGCATGCCCGCGATCTCGTCCTTCTGCAGCTCGACCACCCGGCCGACGCCATGCTTGGGATAGACGACATAATCGCCGACGACGAAGGAAACAGCACTGGATGCCACTAGCAACCCTTTCAGCAGGATGATCGCCGCGACGGACGCGCGCGCCGCCCGGTGGCGGCGGCGTCCGGGGTCTCACGACAGGTCGGGACAATAAGCGTCAAACGGACCCTTCACGGCACAATGGAACGAATACGGCGCCGATCGCCGCGCAGTCGGGGGACTGCTTGGCCGTACCTTTAACAGAGTCGCAACAAAATGACAATGCGCGCGCCGCATCGGCGCCCGACCCGCTGTGGTGCGACGTGCCGACGGAGCGACCGGTCAGTCGCCCTCGCCCGGCTCCGCGCTGAAATATTTGTCGAACTTGTCGTCCTCGCCCTTATGCTCGTCGGCGTCGGCCGGGCTGTCGCGCTTGGTGGTGATGTTCGGCCACTCGGCGCTGTAGGTCGCGTTCAGCTCCAGCCATTTTTCGAGCCCGCTCTCTGTATCAGGCAGGATCGCCTCGGCCGGGCATTCGGGCTCGCACACGCCGCAGTCGATGCATTCCGACGGGTTGATGACGAGCATATTCTCGCCCTCGTAGAAGCAGTCGACGGGGCAAACCTCGACGCAATCCATATATTTGCAGCGGATGCAGGCATCGGTGACGACATAGGTCATGGGCTTGGCTCTCAGGCTCCCTGTTGCGCTCCGACCTAATGGAGCGGCGGCGGCCCAAGTCAACCGCCCCACATGATTTTACATTGCACCATTTTACATTGCACCGCTGCTGCCGGCGGCGATCTCCTCGTAGAGCGCGCGCGCCTCGGCGGGCGGGCCGCGACGGCGGGGGAGGGCGGCGACGCGGACGATCCGTGCATGCCCGCCCCACGGCAGCGTCAGCACGTCGCCCGCCCGGACGGCGGTATGGGCGCGCTCGACCCGGCGGCCGTTGAGCCGGACATGGCCCGTCTCGGCAAGCGCCTGGGCCGCCGACCGGCTGGCCGCAAGGCGCAGATACCAGAGGAGCTTGTCGATCCGCAGCTGCGGCGCGGCCGCCGCGCCGGCGGCGGCGGTGCGTGCGCCGTCCGGCCTCAACGGCTCACCAGCTTCTGCAATTGCGCGCCGAGGCTGCCGGTCGGGGCGGGCGAGGTCTGCGTCGCCGACCGATCGGCGCCCGCGCGCTTCATGCCCGTGAACCTCCACAGGTCGATGCGTTCGGTGGCGGGCTCTGCCGCCACGCCGGTATCCGCGACAGCCGGCGCGCCGGCTTCGGCATGTTCAGCCGGCGAGGTCGCCTGCGGTGCCGTTCCGGGCTGCTCGAGCGGGGGTTCGGCAGGCGCGGGCGCTTCGGCCGGAAGCTCCGGCGCGGGGACGGTTTCGGTGACACCGGTTTCCTCGCCCGGGGTTTCGCCCGCGACCAGGCCGTCTCCCGAATCCGGTTTTCCGGCATCCGCCGCAGCGGGCAGGGCAACGGGCACACGCGCGCTGCGCTTGCGGAAGCCCGCGTCGCGAAGCAGCGCCTCATGCGCCTCCGCGCCGAGGCCCAGCGAGGTGGCGAGCGCCGGATCGAGCCGGAACTCCGCCCCCTGCCCCCGACCACCCGGCCGCTTGCCGTCGGGCCGCCCCTGCTTTTCGCCGCCGCCCCCCGCCTGCCGCGCCTCGTGCGCCGCCTTCACCAGCCGCTCGGCGAGATCGATGCGCAGATATTCGCGGCCCACCCGCCGATATCCGGCGTTGCGCGCGTCGGCCCCGCCGGCGAAGCGCCAGTCGGTCAGATGCACCGCGCTTTCGGGCGGCAGTTCGGGCAACGCCCGGCCTTCGCGGACGGCGAACAGCGCGCTGCGCCAGCGCACCGCCCCCGGTTTCAGCACCGCGTGATGCCAGACGTCGAGCGCGCCAAAGACGATACCGATCTTGCGCGCGGCGCTCCGCGCATCCTTGTCGAGCGCGGCGATCGCGCTTTCCAGATAGGGCCGGCCCGCGACACCGCCCGCCTCGGCGAGCTGGATCGCCATCGCGCGTACCCCGCCGGGCACTGCCGGATCCTGCGCCGCCGCGAATAGCGCCACCACGCCGCCGAGATGGCGGGCGATCTGCGCCTCGAGCCACGCCTCGGCGCGCTCCACCACCGCGCGCAGCGCCGCGCCCTCGAGCGCGGCGACGGCGCGCGCGGGCTTCAGCAACGGCGTCACCAGCGTCTTGCCCTTTTCAAGCACGCCCAGCTCGGCATCGCGCCAGAAGATCGCGGGCCGCCCGCCCGCGCCGGTGCCGAGCCGGAACTCCGCATCCTCCGCGCCCGCCAGCTCGCGCGCCTTGTCCGCCATGATCCCTCCCAGATGCCGCTCCGCCGCGGCGAGCAGCAGCTTGCTTTCGCCTGCCCGCGCGCCCGGCGCAACGGTGAAACGGAAGCCGTCGAGCCGTCCGATCGTCTCGCCGTCGACCGCCACCGACCCGTCCGCCGCGACCGCGACGGGCAACAGCGCGCTGTCCGCGCCGATCTTTTTCAGCAGCACCGAGGTGCGACGGTCGACGAAGCGCGCCTTCAGCCGCTCGTGCAGCGCATCGGACAGCCGCTCCTCCAGCGCCTCGGTGCGCGCGGCCATCGCGGGCGGGTCGGGCAGCCAGTCGGGTCGGTGCGCGATATAGGACCAGGTGCGCGCCGCCGCGATGCGCGCGGCGAGCGTGTCGACATCGCCCTGCACATTGTCGAGCTTCGCCACTTCCTGCGCGGCATGCGCCTGCGGAATGCGGCCCGGCCCCTGCCCCAGCCAGGTCCACAGCCGCGCGACGAAGCGGCTGTGATGCTCCGGCCCCAGCTGGCGGAAATCGGGCAGGCTCGCCGCCGCCCACAGCCGCGCCACCCGCGCCGGTCCGCGCGCCGAGGCGATAACGGCCGGATCGGCGGCGAGCCGCTTGAGCACGGCCAGGTCGATCGCCTCGGGCGCGGGGCGCAGCAGCGGATCGGCGGGCTTCTGCGTCAGGTCGGCGGTCAGCGTCGCGATGCTGTCCACGCGCGGCGTGGCGTTGCGCCAGAAGAGCTGGGTCAGGGGTGCGAAACGATGTTCCTCGATCGCCTCGATCTCGTCGGCGTCGAACTCCGCGCCCTCCCCCGCCAGCGTCCCGAACGTTCCGTCGCGCTGGTGCCGCCCGGCGCGGCCCGCGATCTGCGCCATTTCCGCGATGGTCAGCCGCCACCTCCGCCGTCCGTCGAACTTGGTCAGGCTGGCGAAGGCGACATGCGCGACGTCGAGATTGAGGCCCATGCCGACCGCGTCGGTGGCGACCAGATAATCGACCTCGCCCGACTGGAACATCGCCACCTGCGCGTTGCGGGTGCGGGGGCTGAGCGCGCCCATCACCACCGCCGCGCCGCCCGCGAAGCGACGCAGCATCTCCGCCACGGCATAGACTTCCTCTACCGAGAAAGCGACGATCGCCGAGCGCGGCGGCAGGCGCGACAGCTTCTTCGCGCCGGCGTAGCTCAGCGTCGAGAAGCGCGGCCGGGTGACGATCTCCGCATCGAGCAGCAGCCCGCGCACCATCGGGGTCAGGCTCTCGCTGCCGAGGATCATCGTTTCGGCATGGCCGCGCGCCCGCAGCAGTCGGTCGGTAAAGACATGGCCGCGCTCGGGATCGGCGCCAAGCTGCGCCTCGTCGAGGCCGACGAAGGCGAAATCGCGCTGGCCGGCCGACCGTCCGGCAGGGCTCGGGACCGGCATCGCCTCCGCCGTCGCGCAATAATAGCGGGCCTGGCCCGGTTCGATCCGCTCCTCCCCGGTGATCAGCGCGACCGCCTCGCGACCCTTCAGCGCGACGATCCGGTCGTAGATCTCGCGTGCGAGCAGGCGCAGCGGAAAGCCCATCAGCCCGCTGGCATGGCCGGTCATCCGCTCGACCGCGAGATGCGTCTTGCCAGTGTTGGTGGGGCCGAGCACGGCGGTAAGGCGGGATGGCGGCGCCACGACAGGGCGCACTTCGCGCTTTGCCGGGCCGGTGACAAGCCCCGGTCGAAGGGTTCCGGCATTTGACGGTCGCGGCCAACCGCTCGCCTGCTTCTTTACACGCCCTGTCTCGTCGAAACTGCGGCGAGTCGTGCGTTAGTTTGACTTTAACCCTGTTGGCCGACAGACATTGCGTCCGATACGGGCGTTGGCCGGGAACCGCCGGGTTTTTCCGCGCCTTTCTGCGGGGTGGGGTTTGTTCAAGAGCCATGAAATGGGCATCGCGCCGGGCGCGGGCACCGCGTCGCTCGCGCTTGCCGATGCCATTGTCAACCCGCTGCGCCAGCCGGTGCTGCCGCACTGGCGCGAGCGGCTCGACACCTGGTTCAGCCGCCCCGACGTCATTCCCGACCTCGGCAGCAACATCGGCAGCGCGATCTGGTGGCGCGGGCTTGCCACACTTGCGCTGATGAGCGGCGCGGCGCTGAGCCTGCTGCCCGATTTCGGCCCGCTGCCGGGCGCGCAGCCCGCCGCGCTCGAAGGCGATGCGCTGGCCGAGGCACGCGCGCAGATGATCATGCCGCTCGCCTATGGCGGCGACAGCGGCCGTCGCATGGCCGCGACCGACCGCGTCGTGCCGCTGGCGGCCAGTCCCGAACGGCCGAGCATCGACCTGATCGCGCGGCTCGGGCGCGGCGACGGCTTCGCGCGCATGCTCGAACGCGCCGGGGTGGGCAGCGACGAGGCGGGCGCGGTCGCCGCGCTGGTCGCGGGCGCGACCATGCTCGACGATGTCGCGGCGGGAACCCCCGTCGATATCCGGCTCGGCCGCCGGCCTGCCGCAGGCCGTCCGCGCATGCTCGAAAGCCTCGCCTTCCGGGCACGCTTCGACCTCGCGCTCAAGGTCGAGCGGGCGAACGGCGCGCTGCGCCTGATCCGCCAGCCGATTCGCGTCGACGACACCCCGCTGCGTGTGCGCGGGACCGTGGGCGACAGCCTTTACCGCGCCGCGCGCGCCGCCGGGGCGCCCGCCGACGCGGTGCAGGCCTATCTGCGCGTGATCAGCCAGCGCATGCCGATCGGCTCGATCGGCGCGGGCGACCAGTTCGACATCATCGTCAGCCACCAGCGCGCCGCCACCGGCGAGACGCGGGGCGGCAGGCTGCTGTTCGCGGGGCTGGAGCGCGACGGCAAGCCGCGGGTGCAGATGCTTGCCTGGACGCAGGGCGGGCGCGACACCTATTTCGAGGCGTCGGGCATCGGCGAGACGCGCGGCACGCTCGCGCGACCGGTCAACGGCGCGGTCAGCTCGGGCTTCGGCATGCGCCGCCACCCGATCCTCGGCTTCCGCCGCATGCATGCGGGCATGGATTTTCGCGCGGGCTATGGCGCGCCCATCTATGCCGTCGCCGACGGGCGGGTGGCGCTCGCCGGGCGCAAGGGCGGCTATGGCAATTTCGTGCGGCTCGACCATGCCGGCGGGCTAGGCAGCGGCTATGGTCATATGAGCCGCATCGCGGTGCGCGCGGGGCAGCAGGTGCGGCGTGGTCAGGTGATCGGCTATGTCGGCTCGACCGGCCTGTCGACCGGCCCGCATCTCCACTACGAACTCTATCGCGGCGGCCGCCCGATCAACCCCGCGTCGGTCACTTTCACCACCCGCGCGACGCTGGAGGGGGCCGAGCTGAAACGCTTCCGCGCCGAACTGGCGCGCCTGAAAGCGGTGAAGCCCGGCGCCGCCCTCACCCCCCTGCGCAGCAGCGCCAGCTCCGCCCAGGCTCCGGTGCGCGAGATCGACCGGTTGGCCAGGGCGGGGTGACCGGCGCCTACGCGCGACCTTGCCCTTTCCACGCCGCCGCGGCCACGGCATAGCCCGGCCATGCACGCCGCCTATCCCGCCGCCCGCCCGCGCCGCAGCCGCATGACCGCATGGTCGCGCGCGATGGTCCGCGAAGTGACGCTGACCCCCGCCGACCTCATCTGGCCGCTGTTCATCGCCGCGGGCACGGGGGTCGAGGAGCCGGTCGCCAGCCTGCCGGGCGTCAGCCGCCGCTCGATCGACGGCATCGTGGCAATGGCGGGCGAGGCGATCGCGCTCGGCATCCCCTGCGTCGCGCTGTTCCCCAACACGCCCCCCTATCGGCGCAGCGACGACGGGCGCGAGGCGCATAGTCCCGACAATCTCATCAACCGCGCCACCCGCGCGATCAGGGACGCGCACGGCGATGCGATCGGCGTGCTGACCGACGTGGCGCTCGACCCCTATACCAGCCACGGGCAGGACGGGCTGCTCGACGCGAAGGGCGACGTCGCTAACGACGCGACGGTGGCGGTGCTGGTCGGCCAGGCGCTGGCGCAGGCGCGCGCGGGGGCGGACATCATCGCGCCCTCGGACATGATGGACGGCCGCGTCGGCGCGATCCGGGCGGCGCTGGAGGCGGAGGGTTTCCACCACGTCCAGATCATGGCCTATGCCGCCAAATATGCGAGCGCCTTCTATGGTCCGTTCCGCGACGCGGTCGGCTCGCGCGGGCTGCTGAAGGGTGACAAGAAAAGCTATCAGATGGACCCGGCGAACGGGCGCGAGGCGCTGCGCGAGGTCGCGCTCGACATCGCCGAAGGCGCCGACAGCGTGATGGTGAAGCCCGGCCTGCCCTATCTCGACGTGGTCGCGCGCGTCGCCGACGCGGCCACCGTGCCGGTCTATGCCTATATGGTGTCGGGCGAATATGCGATGATCGAGGCGATGGCGGCGAGCGGAGCGGGGGAGCGCGACGCGCTGATCCTCGAATGCCTGACCGCCTTTCGCCGCGCCGGGGCGGCGGGCGTGCTCAGCTATCACGCCGCCGACGCGGCGCGATTGCTCGCCCGCCAGATGCGCTGACCACGCGCTTCCGGGACATATTGCAGTTTTGTGACATTGTGCTTTGCCGGGGGGCAGGGCAGAATGGCCCGCATGAAGGCGACCATCTGGCACAATCCCGATTGCGGCACGTCCCGAAAGACGCTGGCGATCCTTGAGGAAACGCCGGGGATCGCGCTGACCGTCATTCCCTATCGGACGGCCGGCTGGGACCGGCCGACGCTCGAACGGCTGTTCAAAGGCGCGGGACTCTCCCCGCGCGAGGCGCTGCGCGTGCGCGGCACCGATGCCGAGGCGCGCGGACTGACCGCGCCCGACGCCGCCCCCGAGGCGATACTTGCCGCGATGTGCGACGATCCGATCCTCGTCGAGCGGCCCTTCGTGGAGACCGAGCGCGGGGTGGCGCTCTGTCGCCCGCAGGACCGGGTGCGCGCGCTGCTATGACCAACAGGTTTGCGGGGGGAACCGGATGAGCCAGATGCGCACCGTGGCGGTCTATAATCTGAAGGGCGGGGTGGGCAAGACCACGCTCGCGGTCAATCTCGCCTATGCGAGCGCCGCCCAGTCGCGGCGACGCACCCTGATCTGGGATCTCGATCCGCAGGCGGCGACGACCTATCTGCTGTCCGACCGCGACGGTCGGCCGCTCGCCGACGAGGCGCAGGCGATCTTCACCCGCGACGTGAAGCCCGAAAAGCTGATCCGGGGCACCGCGATCGACGGGCTGGACCTCATCGCCGCCGACATGTCGCTGCGCGGGCTGGAACGGCTGCTGTTCGACCTGTCAGGCAAGAAGCGGCTCGCCAAGCTGATCGAACGGCTCGCCGACCGCTACGACCGGGTGGTGCTGGACTGCCCGCCGGGACTGGGGCCGATCGCCGAACATGTGCTGCGCGCCGCCGATGTCGTGCTGGTGCCGGTCATTCCCTCGCCGCTGTCCGAACGGGCCTTCGCGGAAGTCGCGACCTACCTGGGCAGCGGCATGAAGAACGGCCGGCGGCCGCCGCTGCTGCCCGTCCATTCGATGGTCGATCGCCGCCGCGCGCTGCACCGCGCCGCGCTGGAAACCAATCCGGGCTGGCCGGTCATCCCGATGGCGAGCGTGGTCGAGGCGATGGCGGCCGAGCGCCGCCCGGTCAGCAGCTTCGCGCCGAAAAGCGCCGCCGCGCAGGCGTTCGACCGGCTTTGGATCGCGCTCGAACGGCGGCTGAACCAGCCCGACTGACGGCCGAATCAGCCGATCGCGGCGCGCGCGCCGGCGAACAGCATCGCGGTTTCGGCGAGCGGCATCGGCCGGCCGAAATAATAGCCCTGCACCTTCTTGCAGCCGAGCCGCTGGACCATCGCCAGCTCTTCCTCGCTCTCAACCCCCTCGGCGGTCGTCGACATGCCGAGGCTGTCGGCCATCGCCACCACCGCACGACAGATGGCGATGCTTTCCGCCACATTCTTCGCCGCCCCCTGCACGAAGCTGCGGTCGATCTTGATCGTGTTGAAGCGCGTCTTGCGCAGATAGCCGAGCGAGGAATAGCCGGTGCCGAAATCGTCGAGCGACAGCTGGACGCCGAGGCCGAGGATACGGTCGAGCACCTGGCCCGCGATGCTGCCGTCGCGCATGAACACGCTTTCGGTGACCTCCAGCTCGAGCCGCCACGGCGGCAGGCCCGACTGGGTGAGCGCGCCCACGACCGAATCGAGGAAGCTGCTGCTGTGCAGCTGGTCGGCCGATACGTTCACCGCGACGCGCACCGATTCGGGCCAGTTCAGCGCCTCGCGGCAGGCCTTGGCCAGCACCCACTCGCCGATGGGCACGATCAGCCGAGCATCCTCCGCGAGCGGCACGAACTTGGCTGGCGACACGCGGCCGAAGCGGCCGTTGGTCCAGCGCAGCAGCGCTTCGAAGGTCACGATGTTCTGGCCCGTGGCATCGACCACCGGCTGATATTCGATGGTGAGCTCGTCCTTTTCGAGCGCCTGGCGCAGCTCGATCTCCATCAGCCGCCGTTCCTCGGCATCGGTGTGGAACTGCGGCTGGTAGGCGTGGTGGACGCCGCCGCCCTCGTCCTTCGAACGATAGAGCGCGAGGTCGGCCGAGCGCATCAGCGTCTCGACGCTGCGCCCGTCGCGCGGACCCAGCGCACTGCCGACGCTGGCGCCGATGTAGAGCGTGTGCTGGTCGACCTCATAAGGCGACGACAGGGTGGAGATGATCCGTCCGGCAAGATTGCCGATATAACCCGCGTCCTGCGCATCCTTCAGCACCACCGCGAACTCGTCGCCGCCCAGCCGCCCGCAAAGCTCGTTTTCGGTCATGATCGACTGCAGCCGCTTCGACACGCGCGCGAGCAGGCGGTCGCCGACCGGATGACCGAGCGTGTCGTTCACGGCCTTGAAGCGGTCGAGATCGATCATCATGAAGGCGCAGCGGCTGTTCCAGCGATCGGCGTTGGCGAGCGCCTTGCCCAGCGCCTCGGTCAGTTGCAGCCGGTTGGGAAGGCCGGTCAATGTGTCGAACCGGGCGAGGTGCGAAATTTTGTCGGCCGATTCGCGCTGCGCGGTCACATCCGATCCGACGCCGCGAAAACCGAGGAAACTGCCGTCGTCGCCCAGGCGCGGGCTCGCCGACAATTCCCACCAGCGCAGCCGCCCGCCGAGGCTGACGGGAACGATAAGGTTCGAAAAGGCCTCACGCCGCTTCAGCCGTTCGGCGAGGTCGTGGAGCGCGCTCGGATAGCGGCCGCTGTCCCAGCATTCGCCGGCCATCAGCTTCAGCAGCGGCTCGCCTTCGATCTCGCGCGCCTCGGCGCCCAGCGCATAGGCAAAGCGCGGCGACACATGCACGACCTGCCGCGCCGTATCGGTCTGCCAAAGCCAGTCGGCGCCGGTATCCTCGAACTCGCGGAGCAGCAGGCTCACCGTTTCCGACTTTTCCTGCAACCCGGATTCGGACAGCTGCTGCAGGACGGTCGCGCCCGCGCCCCGAATCGAGGTCAGGCTGAGCATCGCCCCGATCGCCAGCGAAGTGACGGCGGTCCAGTAGCCGCCCTCGACGAGGAAGACGCCGGCCGACGCCACCGACCCGAGGATGGCGAGCGCGCAGACCGCGCTCGGCACCGCGATGCCCATCGTCGCCCCGACGATCATGAGCAGCAGGAAGACCGACCAGACCGCAATGACGGTTTCCAGCGCCCCGAACCATCCGGTGAGGACGAGCGCGCCGGTCCAGAGCAGCGCCAGCCCTGCGGCATGATAGTCGAACGCGCGGAAATCAGCCGCGCGCAGCGTGCGGCGGTCCCACAGCGGCAGCTGCGCGAGGCGGTTGCCCGAATAGAGGGTGGCGGCGACGCTGATGAGGCTCCACGCTGCGATGCCGATCAGCGGCACCTGACCGGCCATGATCGCGGCGGCGAGCAGGATCAGCGCACAGTGGAAGAACATCGCCGACCGACCGCGCCCGCGCAGCAGCTGCATGCGCGAGGCGAGGATATTGTCCCAGTAGTCGATCGGCGCGTCGGCAAGGCCGAGGATCGCGCGCGCGTCGGGGATCTGGTCGTCGGAAAGGGCAGGCCGGTCGATCACCCGCCGCAGATAGCCGGGCGATGCTTACCCAAAGGTAACATCGGGCCCGCTGTTACAAAATTTCTGTCCCTAGCCGGGGCACATGGGCCCGATGCGGGCGGTGCGCGTCAGGCGGCCACCGCATAGGGCTGGATTTCGCCCGCGAGATACAGGTTTCGCGCCTTCGCCCGGCTGAGCTTGCCCGAGCTGGTGCGCGGCAGGGTGCGCGGCGGAACCAGCTCGACGACGCAGTTCATGCCGGTGACCGAACGCACTTTTTCCCGGATGGCATCGCGCAGCTCGGCCCGTTCGCCGCTGTCGGTGGTGCGGCAGTGGACGAGCACGGCGGGTGTCTCCTCCCCCGCCGGGGTGGTGATGGCGAAGGCGGCGATATCGCCCTGCTTGAAGCCGGGCAGCTGCTCGACCGCCCATTCGATGTCCTGCGGCCAGTGGTTCTTGCCGTTGATGATGATCATGTCCTTCGCCCGCCCGACGATGAACACGCAGCCGTCGGCCATATAGGCCATGTCGCCGGTATCGAGCCAGCCGTCGACCAGACAGGCGTCGGTCGCCGCCGGATCGCGGAAATAGCCCTGCATGATCGACGGGCCGCTGCACCACAGCCGCCCGATCGCGCGGTCGGGAACGGCCCGGCCGTCTTCGCCCCGTATCTCCACCGCCATGTCGCGCACCGGCTCGCCGCAATTGACGATGGCGCGATAACGCTTCGGCTTGCCGGGCGGCTGGGCATGGCCCGACAGCAGCGCCTCGTCGACCAGATCGACCTCGATCCCCTTGCCGGGCGGCATGATGGTGACCGCGAGCGTCGCCTCGGCAAGCCCGTAGCTCGGCAGGAAGGCGCGCGGATCGAAGCCCGCCTCGGCGAAGGCATCGACGAAGCTCTGCATCACGTCGGGGCGGATCATGTCCGCGCCATTGCCCGCCAGCCGCCATTTGGACAGGTCGAAGCGATCGGCCACCCGGCTCTGCGAACCGATGCGGCGCGCGCAGATGTCGTAGCCGAAGGTGGGCGAATAGCTGATCACGCTGCCGTCGGCGCGGCTGATCATGTCGAGCCAGGCGAGCGGACGACGCGCGAAATCCTCGGTCTTCAGATAGTCGACCGACACCTGGTTGGCGACCGGCGAGAGGAAGCAGCCGACCAGCCCCATGTCATGATACCAGGGCAGCCAGGACACGCAGCGATCGCCCGGCTCCAGCCGCATGCCGTGCGAATGGGCGGCGAGGTTGTTGAGCAGGCCCCGGTGGGTGACCGCGACGCCGTGCGGGAAGCGCGTCGAACCACTGCTGTACTGGAGGTAACAGATATCGTCGGGACGCGCGGGCGGCAGCGTCGCGTCGGGCGCGGGCCGCGTGGCGAAGCTGTCCCAGTCAGCATGGCCGCAGCCCTGCCGCGCGCCCGCCTCGCCTGCCATGCCGGCCAGTTCGGCGGGATAGAGGAACAGCGCCGGATCGCAGCTCGCCAGCTGCACCGCGATCTGTTCGACATAGCTGTCGCGGCCGCCGAAACTGGTCGGCAGCGGCAGCGGCACCGGCCAGGCGCCGGCATAGACCGCGCCGAAGAAAAGCGCGGCGAAGTCGGGACCGGTCTCCGCCACCAGCGCCACCCGGTCGCCCGGTGCGATGCCCGCCGCGATCAGCCGCCGCGCATGGGCGAGGGCGTCGCCGCGCAGCTCGGCATAGCGATAGACCCGCGCGA
>ERZ941706.523-NODE-523-length-12229-cov-4.044110_pt1 | contig 12229 bp, 10 predicted proteins | sample MGYA00521232_ERZ941706 | MGnify/ENA primary metagenome ERZ941706 (study PRJEB32759, sample SAMN07749893) | skin metagenome | biome: transportation; feature: city; material: polyester macromolecule | host: Homo sapiens | place: Hong Kong:ER line | collected...
GAGACTGGATGGTGGCGACGTTGATCACCTCCTCCTGCTTGCGGAACTTGCGCTTGCCGTCCGGACCAGGCTGCCCCACCGGCTTGTACTCGATGAAGACGGTCGCCATGCCCTTGCCAACGTTGTCCTTGGTAAAGTTGGCCATCTTGTTGCCACCCTGACCATCGAGCTTGATGTTGACCTGGGGACGGCTGTATTCATCGAAACCGGACTGGGCACCCACGATGTGGTCACCGGTCAGGATCACGCGCTTTTGCAGTACCACGGGACGACCGTTGCGATCGTTGTAGACCTTGGAGCTCGGCGGCACGCGGCCTGCGGCAGCGGCCTGGATATCGGCAGCCTCATCGACCATGTGGAACTCCAGGGTCGCGGTGGCCCCCAGGATCTCCTTGGCACGGGCGGTGTCCTGGATCCCCGGCAGCTCGACGATGATACGCTCGCCGCCCTGCTGCTGGACCAACGGCTCGGCCACACCCAGTTCGTTCACCCGGTTGCGGATGATGGTGATGTTCTGCTCGAGGGCATACTTCTTCACCTCTTTGACCTTGGCTTCGCTCAGACTGGCCAGCAGGATGAAGTCATCCCCTTTCTGGTCGGTGGTGAAGACAAGATCCGCATTCTGGCGACGCAGGAAGGAGAGTGCCTTGGCCTGATCGGCCTCGTCACGGAAGACCACCTGCACCTGATCCCCGACCCGGCGTACACCGGAGTAGCGGATCTTCTGGGTGCGCAGCTCGGCGCGGAAATCCTGCACCATCTGTTCCTGCTGCTTGGCCAGCGCTTCGGCCATGTCCACTTCCATCAGGAAGTGCACACCGCCCCGCAGGTCAAGACCGAGCTTCAGGGGCGCCGCGCCGATGGCCTCAAGCCAGGCGGGGGTCGACGGTGCCAGGTTGAGGGCGGTGATGAAATTGTCGCCCAGCTTGTTGGCCACGATGTCGCGCGCCTTGAGCTGGTCTTCGGTGTTGTTGAAACGGATCAGGATGAAGCCGTGCTCGAACGCCGCATGCTTGACCGGGATCTTCGCCTCGTCGAGGGTTTCCTTCACCTGATCGAGGGTTTCTAGTTTGACTTCGGCACCACGGCTGGCAGAGACCTGCAAGGCCGGGTCTTCGCCGTAAAGATTGGGGGCTGCATATAGAAAACCGATGGCGATCACGACGATCACCATCAGGTATTTCCACAGCGGATAGCGATTTAACACGCTGTGCTCCTCGGGAGATTAGAGGGACTGGATAGAACCCTTGGGCAGAACGGCAGAGACGAAGTCACGCTTGATGGTGACCTGGGTCTGATCGTTCAGGGCCAGCACAATGTAGTCGCTGTCGGCGGAAACCTTGGCGATCTTGCCGACCAGGCCACCGGAAGTGAGCACTTCGTCGCCCTTGGAGAGGGAGCTCATCAGATTGCGATGCTCCTTGGCACGCTTGGCCTGGGGACGGTAGATCATGAAGTAGAAGATGAGACCGAACACGGCCAGCATGATGATCATTTCCATGCCACCACCCTGTGCTGCCGGAGCCGCGCCTTCTGCATACGCCTTGGAGATAATGCTCATTTAACAACCTCTTATTGATGTAGATTTGAATACTAACTTATATGTCGTTGTTATTTCACGTCATTTTCAGCCAGTGGAGGCACAGGCTTCCCTTGCCGACGGTAAAACTCAGTTACAAAGTCGTCTAATTTACCCTGCTCGATCGCGTCCCGCAAACCCTGCATCACGCGCTGGTAATAACGCAGGTTGTGGATGGTATTCAGACGGGCACCGAGGATCTCGTTGCACTTGTCCAGATGGTACAGATAGCTACGGGTGTAGTTCTTGCAGGTGTAGCAATCGCAGTCCGCATCCAGGGTGCTGGTGTCTTCCCGGTACTTGGCGTTGCGGATCTTGACCACGCCATCGGTGGTAAAGAGATGACCGTTGCGGGCGTTGCGGGTCGGCATCACGCAGTCGAACATGTCGATACCGCGGCGCACCCCTTCCACCAGATCCTCCGGCTTGCCCACCCCCATCAGGTAGCGCGGCTTGTCGGCCGGAATTTTCGGGCAGACATGGTCAAGGATGCGATGCATGTCCTCTTTGGGCTCACCCACGGCAAGACCGCCGACCGCGTAACCGTCGAAGCCGATCTCAAGGAGACCGTCCAGCGACACATCCCGCAGCGGTTCGTAGACAGAACCCTGGATGATGCCGAACAGGGCGTTCTTGTTGCCGAGTGCATCGAACTTGTCACGGGAACGCTTGGCCCAGCGCAGGGACATCTCCATGGACTTGCGCGCTTCCTCGTAAGTGGCCGGGTACGGGGTGCACTCGTCGAAGATCATCACGATGTCGGAACCCAGATCGTACTGGATCTCCATGGACTTCTCGGGGTCGAGGAAGATCTTCTCGCCGTTGATGGGATGACGGAAGTGCACCCCCTCCTCGGTGATCTTGCGGATGTGCCCCAGACTGAACACCTGGAAACCACCGGAGTCGGTCAGGATGGGCCCCTGCCAGTTCATGAAGTCGTGCAGATCGCCGTGGGCGCGCATCACTTCCTGACCCGGGCGCAGCCAGAGGTGGAAGGTGTTGCCAAGCAGGATCTGGGCACCGGTCTCACGCACCTCTTCCGGTGTCATCCCCTTGACCGTGCCGTAGGTGCCGACCGGCATGAAGGCCGGGGTCTGGACCACGCCACGCTCGAACACCAGTTGACCGCGACGGGCACGCCCATCGGTGGTTTTCAATTCAAATTTCATTGCTACCTCTATTCAGTCAGAGAAACAGTCTGACAACAAAGGGCCCGAGGGGCCCGGTAATATGAAGCCGGCCGGCATACTGACAAGCAGAGCCTGAACGACTTCTGAAGGGCAAGGCTTAACCCTGCACCCGGCGACGGGTGACGAACATGGCGTCCCCGTAGCTGAAGAAACGGTACTGTCCCGCCACGGCGGCCTGATAGGCGGCCATCACGTTGTCATAGCCGGCAAAGGCGCTGACCAGCATGATCAGGGTGGATTCGGGCAGGTGGAAGTTGGTGATCATGGCATCGACCACCTGGAACTCGTAACCGGGGAAGATGAAGATGTCGGTGTCATTGAAGAAGGGCGCCAGCGGCTTGCCCTGGGCCAGGGTCGCCTTGGCCGCACTCTCGAGGGATCGCACCGACGTGGTCCCCACCGCAACCACCCGACCGCCGCGGGCGCGGGTCGCCGCGATGGCATCCACCACCTCCTGGGGCACTTCGGCGTATTCCGAGTGCATGTGGTGATCTTCAATCTTGTCGACGCGCACCGGCTGGAAGGTGCCCGCCCCCACGTGCAGGGTCACGAAGGCCATCTCCACGCCCTTGGCACGGATCTGCTCGAGCAGCGGCTCGTCGAAGTGCAGACCGGCGGTCGGCGCCGCCACGGCACCCGGCTTCTGGTTGTAGACGGTCTGGTAGCGCTCCTTGTCGGCATCCTCGTCGGGACGGTCGATATAGGGAGGCAGCGGCATATGGCCGATGGCATCCAGAATGGTCAGCACAGGGCGCGGGTCCAGGAAGTGGATCTCGAACAGAGCGTCGTGACGGGCACGCATCTCGGCCTCGACGGGCACGCCGTCGGCACCGCCATCCAGAAGGAGGCGGGTACCTGGCTTGGGGGACTTGGACGAGCGGACGTGCGCCAGCACGCTGTGCTCGTCCAGAATGCGCTCCACCAACACCTCCAGCTTGCCGCCGCTGGCCTTCTGGCCAAACATGCGGGCCGGAATGACACGGGTATTGTTGAACACCAGCAGATCGCCGGGGTTGAGCTGGTCAAGCACATCGACAAAATGACCGTGGCGCAGGGCGCCGGTTTGACCATCGAGCTGCAGCAGGCGGCTAGCGGTACGCTCCGCCATGGGATAGCGGGCAATCAGCTCGTCTGGCAGATCAAAATGAAAATCGGATACTTGCATCTTTCACCTCGGGGGAATCGGCGGCTAGTCTAGTTATCCCCCTCTTCCAAGGCAACCCAAAAGACTAAAAACCCAAGGAAGACAAGGGATAGCGGGCCATTTTGTGAGGCTGGGCCCGTTAAAAAACCTTTAAGGTTTTGTATTGACCCCGATCATGTTCTGGCGACGGGGGCTGGGCTAGGGTGGAAGCAGACACACAAGGAGGCCCACCATGATGACCCTCTCCGAGATCATGACTGAACACCCCTTTACCCTGGGTCCGGAAAACAGCGTCAAGCAGGCGATGGAGCTGATGCAGCAGGAGCGGATCCGTCACGTTCCCATCGTCGATGAACACCAGCATCTGCTTGGTCTGGTCACCCTCTCGGACATCCTGGCCACCCGTGAATCCAAGCTGCTGCTGATCAACCCCGAGCGGGAGGCGGAGTTCACCGACAGCGTCCAGCTCGACGAGATCATGACTCGTCAGGTGGCGAGCGTGGATCCCCACGCCGGCATCAAGGAGGCGGCCCTGTATCTGCAGCGCCACAAATATGGCTGTCTGCCGGTACTCAAGGGGCGCAAGCTGGTTGGCATCGTCACCGAGTCGGACTTCATCGCCGTGGCCATCAATCTGCTGGAGCTGATGGAGGAGCAGGAGCCCCCAACCGACTTTTGATCTTAAAATTCTGTAATAAAATTACAATAAAAGCGTTTTAAGCCTAATTTAACGGCTATTTAAGTGAAACACTTTCAATTTGACTGTAAAATTACACCACAAAACTTGCGTTGTGACATTCATCACACTATGATGCCCACTATGCAATGGTTGCCGAAGAGGAGATGAGGATTGTGCACCCGCCATCTTCTCTTCATATGTCTGCAAGTTTGCACACCCCGTAGTTAGTCTTTGCTGTAAAGCATATTTATCGCCATTCCTTGTTTGATGACCCGGCCCTGTCTGTGCGACTGCGCCGGGATTTTTTTATCCCTCTTTTTTCTACTGCGCCGCCTCGTCTGCCCCCTTCTCTGCTCACGCAATGAAAACAAATCCGGCCCAGCCCTTGAAAATGTGACATGCAGGACAGAAATTGAACTTCGACAATGAGTTATCTCCGAAGGCCTGAGATATTCATGTTAGGTACAGTTGTGATGGTCTATCTAATAAATAGATTTATGTGATTCAAAATTGTGGCTTTGACCGATTAGAAAAAGTCACTATGATGACTCCATCGAAAGTTAAGCGCCTCGTCTGGCACGACTCTTCAACACCAGACAGGCATATGTACATCACCAAGGAGCAAATACATGTCTACCTACATCAACACTGAAATCAAGCCGTTCAACGCCACCGCCTACCACAATGGCAAATTCGTTCAGGTGTCTGACGCTGACCTGAAAGGCAAGTGGTCCGTGGTGTTCTTCTACCCGGCTGATTTCACCTTCGTCTGCCCGACCGAGCTGGGCGACCTGGCCGACAACTACGCCGAATTCCAGAAGCTGGGCGTCGAGATCTACGCCGTCTCCACCGACACCCACTTCACCCACAAGGCCTGGCACGACACTTCTGACACCATCCAGAAGATCCAGTACCCGATGATCGGCGACCCCACCGGCACCATCACCCGCAACTTCGGCGTGATGATCGAAGAAGCTGGCCTGGCTGACCGCGGTACCTTCGTCATCGACCCGCAAGGGGTCATCCAGATCGTTGAAATCAACGCTGGCGGCATCGGCCGTGACGCACTGGAACTGCTGCGCAAGGTCAAGGCTGCCCAGTACGTTGCTTCCCACCCGGGTGAAGTGTGCCCGGCCAAGTGGAAAGAAGGCGACGCCACCCTGGCCCCGTCCCTGGATCTGGTAGGCAAAATCTAAGCCTCCCCGCTCTGAAGACCGGCCCGTTCAAGGGCCGGTCTTGTTTACGGCCCTCAGAAAATGCGCCGGTCTGCTGTGTGGACCTCTGTTTTCTGTATCCGGTCATCGTGCCGACCCGCATTCAGCAAGAAGGAATTCGACCATGTTAGATACCAACCTCAAACAACAACTCAACGGTTACTTGCAGTACATCGTCAATCCCATCGAGATCAGCGTGTCCGGCAATGACAGCGACAAATCCGCCGAACTCCTGGCATTGGCCAGCGAGATTGCCGAGATGTCCCCCAAAATTTCCCTGACCGATGGCACCAATACCCGCAAGCCTTCCATGAGCATCGCGCCCCAGGGCCAGGCCCCGCGCGTGCACTTTGCCGGCATTCCCATGGGTCATGAATTCACCTCCCTGGTGCTCGCCCTGCTGCAAAGCGGCGGTCACCCCTCCAAGGCCGATCCGGCCGTGCTGGAGCAGGTGAAGAACCTCAAGGGCGAGTTCCACTTCGAGACCTATATTTCACTCTCCTGCCACAACTGTCCGGACGTGGTACAGGCCCTGAACCTGATGTCCACCCTGAACCCCGGCATCACCCACACCATGATCGACGGTGCCCTGTTCCAGGATGAGGTGAACGAGCGTCAAATCATGGCGGTCCCGAACGTCTACCTGAACGGTCAGCCGTTCAGCCAGGGCCGCATCTCGCTGGAAGAGATCGTTGCCAAACTCGACACCGGCGCTGCCGAGCGCAAGGCGCAAGAGCTGAGCGAAAAAGCGCCTTATGACGTGCTGGTGGTGGGCGGTGGCCCAGCCGGCGCCGCCGCGGCCATCTATGCCGCCCGCAAAGGCATTCGCACCGCCATTGTCGCCGAACGTTTCGGTGGCCAGGTGATGGACACCGTCGGCATCGAGAACTTCATCTCCGTGCCCTACACCGAGGGCCCCAAGCTGGCCGCCAGCCTGGAGCAGCACGTGAAGCAGTACGGCGTGGAAGTGATCACCGAGCAGCGCGCCGCCGCCATCAGCAAGGATGGTTACGTCAACGTGGACCTCGCCTCCGGTGCCACCTTGAAGAGCCGCGCCGTGATCCTGGCGACCGGTGCCCGCTGGCGCGACCTGAACGTGCCGGGTGAACTCGAGTACCGTACCAAGGGTGTGGCCTACTGCCCCCACTGTGACGGCCCCTTCTTCAAGGGCAAGCGCGTGGCGGTGATCGGTGGCGGCAACTCCGGCATCGAGGCTGCCATCGATCTGGCCGGCATCGTCGAGCACGTCACCGTGGTGGAGTTCGCCGATACTCTGCGTGCCGACGATGTGCTGCAGAAGAAGGCCCGTTCCATGGGCAATATCGACATCATCATGAGCGCCCGCACCACCGAAGTGATCGGCGACGGCAGCAAGGTGGTGGGCATGGACTACGAAGATCGCACTACCGGCGAGATCAAGCATCTGGCGGTGGCCGGCATCTTCGTCCAGATCGGTCTGGTGCCGAACACCGAGTTCCTCAAGGGGAGCGAAGTGGCCCTGACCCGCTTTGGCGAAATCGAGATCGACACCAAGGGTGCCACCTCCCTGCCCGGCGTCTATGCCGCAGGGGATGCCACCACGGTACCGTTCAAGCAGATCATCATCTCCATGGGGGCAGGTGCTACCGCCGCCCTGGGTGCGTTTGATTACCTCATTCGCAACCCGGCGCCGGAAGCACAAGCTACCCAGGCCGATGCCGTGACCGCCTGATAACCGCCGCCCAACAAAAAACCGACTCCCTGGAGTCGGTTTTTTTATCCCTGTCGTTGGGTCGCCAGCCTTCAGTGCCCCTGCGGCGCGTCCCTCTCCTGCCCCTCTTCACTCACCGCTCTCTCTTCTGCATCAGGCACGGCATAGCTCGCCGGCACTGCCTCCCCTTCCAGATCCGTTCTTGGCTCCAGCTCCGCCGTCATGGGGGTGTTGGGGGGCACAGGTATGAAAACCTGATGCTCCGTCAGCGGAATGGGGGCTCGCTTACGCCTGCGCCAGCCGAGATAGGCCGACAGCAGCAGACCGCACAGGGCAAAGTAGACGAACAGCCCCTGTGGTCCGAACGTTGCCATGGTAAAGGGGGCCAGCAGCGGACCCGTCATGGCCCCCAGGCTGTAGGCAAGCAGCAACCCCTGGTTTGCCCCCAGCACCTGATCCGGGCGCAGTTCATCGCAGGCATGGCTGAGGCTCAAGGGATAGATGGAGAACGCCATGCCCCCCAGCAGGAAGACAAGAGTCCCCTCGACTGGCTCACGCCAGGGCTCCGGCAGCAGCACCATCCACAACGCGATCAGGGTCAGCAGGGCGCAGAGCAGCAGGATCACCAACCGTCTGTCGTAACGATCAGATGCACGTCCGATAGGATATTGCAGACACATCCCCCCCAGGATCACCAGCGCCATCATGTCCGCCACCTGGGAGAGGGAGGCACCGCTGTCGGTGAAATAGAGCGGCAACAGCCCATAGATGGCCCCGAGGATGAGGCCCGAGGTAAAGCTGCTGCCCATTCCCGCCGGAGTGAGGCGCACCAGCTCCAGCATTCCCACCGGCTGGGGTGCCACCATGGCCGGCGTCGCCACTCGGGAGAGAGCCAGAGGCACCACGGAGAGAGTCGCCGCCATGGCGCACAGGGCGAACGGCGTCAGCACCATGGGGTCCACCTGCTTGAGCTGCAGCTGGCCCAGGGCGAGTGAGCCGTACAGCAGGATCATGTAGAGGGACATCAACCGCCCCCGGTTCGCCGGGGTGCTTGAGACCAGCATCCAGGACTCCAGCACCACGAACAGGCCGCCGGTGGCAAACCCCCCGATCAGCCGCAGCGCCGCCCAGGTGACAGGCTCCACCACCATGCCGTGCAGCAGAAACAGAAAACAGAGCAGGGAGGCATAAGCCGCATAGGCCCGGATATGCCCCACCCGGGTGATGAGGCGGGCATTGATGAAGGTCCCCAGCACCAGGCCGCCGAAATAGGCAGCCGACACCAGACCGATGGCCTGGGCGGACACCTGCTCGGCGGAGAGACGCACCGTCAGCAGGGTATTGAACAGACCGTGACCCAGAATGAAGATCACCAGACTGGTCAGGGGGGACAGCAACCTTGTCAGTGCCATGGAGCCTCCTCGCAATAAAAGGGTCATGGTAGCCCCTGCCTCCCGCCCCCTTCAACCCGAATGCCCTCCCCCTGCGGGGCTATGCTTGACGGGAACCCCACATGGAGATCCGAAAGATGAGACTCATGCTGTTGTTGGCCGCCCTGCTCTTTTGCGGCAGCGCCCTCGCCTTCCACTGCCCCATGGACATGAAGAAGATAGACGACGCCCTGGCCGCAGGCCCCGCCCTCAGTGCCGAGCAACTGGCCGAGGTGAAGCAGTTGAGGGCGGACGGAGAGACCCTGCACAACGCGGGCAAGCATCAGGAATCGGTCGATACCCTGGCCAAGGCCATGGCCATTCTCAGCATCGATCAGGGCTGATACCGCCCCTTCGCCGCGCGACGGTCTCTTTCGCATCGCCCGGATACAGACCGCCAAAATGAAACAAGGCCCTCGCCATCACTGGCGGGGGCCTTTTCACTGCGGATGTCAGCGCTGAACGGGGCTACACCCGGCCACTGTAGACCAGAGTGCAATAGTTGAAGGCTATCTTGCCGTCAACGGCGTGGCGAGCAAACTCGCGGCGAACGAGCGCCGTCATCTGGTCGTGGGCCGGCGTGCCCGCCACAGGCGCATAGGAGGAGGAGTTGAGCCGTCCAAGCACCCCGTCAAGATCGAATAGCTGGCTGTTCTCGAAGCGATCGAGCCGGTACTCCCCGGTGAAGAAGGCGCGAAAATCCGCCTCACCGAGGTTGCGATGATTGACCTCCTCGTAATCCCCCGAGTAGGCGTGCAGCCCCTCTTCATAGGCCTTGAGAAACGGGGTGTTCGTCAGCCTGTCATTCCAGATGAGGGCGACCTGGCCACCGGGCTTGAGCAGCCGCTGGCACTCCTGCCGAAAAGCCGCGCGATCGAACCAGTGAAACGCCTGGGCGACCGTCACCAGATCCATCGCCCCCGTGGGCAGGCCCGTGGCTTCCGCACTGCCGTGCAGCCAGCCGATGTTCCCCACCTGAGCAAGCAGCCGTTTGGCGGCAGCCCGCATATCGTCATTGGGCTCCACCGCCCAGACCCGCGCGACCCGGGGGGCCAGCAGGGCGGTCAGGATGCCGGTGCCCGCGCCGATGTCCGCCACCTGGGCCTCTGGCCCCATGGCCAGCTCCCTTGCCAGAAAATCCAGCATGGCGGCGGGATAACCGGGTCGATATTTCACATAGGCTTCGACCCGGGTCGAGAATCGCTGGGTACTGTCCATGGCAGACTCCTCTCTTGATGCGGCCTTCATGCCAGCTCCCGGCCTGGTGACCAGGATCCCCATGCCACTACACTTGACCTCATCATGCAAGCCCCAAGCGGGTGGCAAACGGCGTACAGGCTGGCTTGTCACCCAGCGAAGCAGCAAGCGCTGCGGGCGGCAGGATACCCATCGGGGCGCCCGCTCACAGGCGTCGAAGGACAAACACCAGGATGGAGCTGCGACACAATGAGACCAGTCAAGAACAGGATTTGCCTCTGGTATGACGGGGATGCCGAGGAGGCGGCACGGTTTTACGCCAGCCTCTTCCCCGACTCCGCCGTCGGTGCCGTACACCGGGCCCCGGCCGACTATCCCGCCGGCAAGAAAGGGGACGTGCTGACGGTCGAGTTCAGGGTGATGGGGATCCCCTGCCTCGGCCTCAACGGCGGGCCCGGGGTCCGCCACAACTGGGCGTTCTCGTTTCAGGTGGCCACCCAGGACCAGGCCGAGACGGATCGCTACTGGCACGCCATCATCGACCATGGCGGTCAGGCGAGCGAGTGCGGCTGGTGTCAGGACAAGTGGGGCATCTCCTGGCAGATCACCCCTCAGGTCCTCATCGAGGCGATAAGCGATCCCGACCCCGAGGCAGCGAGACGCGCCTTCGAGGCCATGATGCAGATGGACAAGATTGACATTGCCACCATCGAGGCGGCGCGCCGGGGCGAGTAGCCCGTTCGCACGGGCGCCGCACACAACAAGGCCACCCCTGGGGGTGGCCTTGTGCATATTGGCTGTCAGCTCTTCACGGCGCCGCGATTACTTGGCGTAATCCTCGGTGGGTACGCAGGAGCAGAACAGATTGCGATCGCCATAGACGTCGTCGATACGGTTGACCGACGGCCAAAGCTTGCTGGCGCGCACCGCGTCGGATGGGAAGACCGCCTCGGCGCGGCTGTAGCCACGGTTCCACTCTGCATCCATCACGTCGTCCTGGGTGTGCGGCGCATGGACCAGGGGGTTGTCGGCAAGGCTCCAGTGACCGTCCTGCACCCGGGCAATCTCGGCGCGGATGGCGGTCATGGCTTCCACGAAGCGATCCAGCTCGCGCTTGGATTCGGATTCGGTCGGCTCGACCATCAGGGTGCCCGCCACCGGGAAGCTCATGGTCGGCGCGTGGAAGCCGTAGTCCATCAACCGCTTGGCCACGTCCATCTCGCTGATGCCACTGGCTTCTTTGAGCGGGCGGATGTCCAGAATGCACTCGTGGGCCACCCGGCCGTTGCGACCTGTATAGAGCACGGGGAAGGACTCGCCGAGCTTCTTGGCCAGGTAGTTGGCGTTGAGGATGGCGACCTGGGTGGATTTCTTGAGCCCCTCGTCCCCCAGCATGGCGATGTACATCCAGCTGATGGGCAAAATGCTGGCCGAACCGAACGGAGCGGCAGACACGGCGCCGTTGTCACGGCTCTCCTTGTCGGTCTTGACCACGGCGTGACCGGCCACAAACGGTGCCAAGTGTTTCTTCACGCCGATGGGGCCCATGCCCGGACCGCCACCGCCATGAGGAATGGCGAAGGTCTTGTGCAGGTTGAGGTGAGAGACGTCCGCGCCGATAAAGCCTGGCGCCGTCAGCCCGACCTGCGCGTTCATGTTGGCGCCGTCGAGGTACACCTGACCACCATACTGGTGAACGATGTCGCACACCTCCTTGATGGTCTCCTCGTACACCCCGTGGGTGGAGGGGTAGGTCACCATCAGGCAGGAGAGCTGGTCTCCGACCTCGGCGGCCTTGGCGCGCAGGTCGTCCAGATCCACGTTGCCAGCCTTGTCACAGGCGGTGACGATGACCTTGAGGCCCGCCATCTGGGCGGAAGCCGGGTTGGTACCGTGGGCAGAGGCCGGGATGAGGCAGACATCGCGATGCCCCTCGCCGCGAGACTCGTGGTACTTCTTGATGGCCAAGAGGCCCGCGTATTCGCCCTGAGCGCCGGAGTTGGGCTGCATGCAGACCGCATCGTAGCCGGTCACCTTCACCAGCCAGTCTTCCAGATCGGCCAGCAGCAGCTGATAACCCTTGGCCTGGGCCAGCGGAGCGGACGG
>ERZ941706.525-NODE-525-length-12218-cov-3.381238_pt1 | contig 12218 bp, 10 predicted proteins | sample MGYA00521232_ERZ941706 | MGnify/ENA primary metagenome ERZ941706 (study PRJEB32759, sample SAMN07749893) | skin metagenome | biome: transportation; feature: city; material: polyester macromolecule | host: Homo sapiens | place: Hong Kong:ER line | collected...
CGGCGCCTGTTTCCTCGGCCAGCTTCGCCAGCGTTTCGGCGGCATTGCCCCGGCGCAGGATCAGCCGGCTGCCCTTGTCGCGCAGGTCGGCATCGAGCGCGGCCAGGCTGTGGTGCAGCCACCAGCGCGAAGCGCCGCCAAGCTTGCGGTCCTTCGCGCCGTCGTCATCGAGGACATAGACCGGGATGACCGGCCCCTCGGCGGCGGCGGCGGCGAGCGCGGCCTGATCGGAGAGGCGCAGATCGCGGCGGAACCAGACGATGGCAGGTGCGGTCATATGAGCGAAAGACGCCTTGCGGCGGCTATCGTTCCGGGGGCAGTATCACGCTGCGTCCGAAGCCGGCGCGGATGCGATCGAAGCGGGCATCGCCCAGTTCGACCTTCGTTCCGGCCGGAACGCGTTCGGCCTTGGCGAGCGGCAGCCGCGCGAATCGCAGGAACTTTGCCAGCTCCGGATCGCGCGCCTTCGCCCGGTCGATCAACGGGCTGCGCATGCCGTCGTCGATGACAGCCGGTTCGAGCGCGACGCCGCCCCATGGCGTCCAGTCCGCGCGGCCGATTCGATGATCGACCCGCCAGATCATTTCGCGCCGCCAGAACTCGACCGGCACTTCCCCCGCCACCGCCATGTCGGGATAGCGCGGATCGGCGCCGCCATAGCCAATGCCGGGCAAGTCGCGGAAGCGGGCGGGCGCACCGTCGATCCGCACCGCCGCCTCGACCTGCCGCTCGGTGGCGCGCTCGGCGATCAGCGACAGCGCGCAATTGGCGGAAATATAGGCGGTGACGCCGAGGATCGCGATCCACATCGGCCGCCGCCACGCCTGCCCGCGCTTCTCGCGCCGCCGTGACAGCCAGATCGCGAAGGTCAGCGCGGTCCAGATCCAGACGTCGATGATGAACAGCGTATCGCCCGCGAACCAGCGGTCGCTCCATGGCGACAGGAGCTGTACGCCGTAGGTGTTCTGGAAATCGAGCAGCGGATGGGTGGCCAGCCCGATCATGCTCAGCAGCAACAGCCAGCCGAAACGCATCGGCAGCCCGCTATTGAACGTCGCACCGCGCGAAACCTGCCACCGGTCGAGCGCCCACAGCGCGCCAGCGAGCAGGAACGGCTGCACGACCATGCCGCCGATGCCGTGCGTCACGCCGCGATGCGTCGCCAGCGGCACCCATGGCACCCAGCCGAAGATCACGTCGATATCGGGCATGTTCGCGCCGAGGATCAGCGCCGCCAGCCCCTTGCGCGTCGTCTTCTTGAGCCCCGCCTGGCCCAGCGCCCAGCCCGCAAGGCTGTGGGTGAAATTGTCCATCGACGACTTTCAGTGAGAGGGGCGGATGCCCAACCTAAGCAGCCCCTTATGGCCTGGTGGCTTCGTGCGCGAAACCGATCAAAGCGCCGGCCCCTCCGCCACAGTCCAGGTCTGGCCCTTCGACACCAGCTTCTGCAGATCGGCGACCTTGCCGGTCGCGACCTGCCTGTTCTGTTCGACGACCGCGCTTTCGAACGTCGGCACGGGGTCGTCGTAGATGACGCCCAGCGCCATTGGGAACGGCCCGAACGGCATTTCGACGAGCATGTGCGCGATCGAGCGGTTGGTGACGTCATGGCGGATCACGCCCGCGCCTTGCCAGTCGCCATCGACGACATCGACGACCTTCAGCCGCAGCGCCTCGCGGTCGAGCGCGATGCCGCGCACCGTGCCGGTCTTCGGATTGCCGAACAGCATGGGTTCGCCATGCGTCAGCCAGAGCTGCCGGTCCTCCGCGCCCTTGGGCGCGGCGAAATCCTCGAACACGTCCTTGTTATAGACGATACAATTCTGGAAAATCTCGACAAAGGCCGCCCCGCGATGGGCGTGCGCAGCCTTAAGCACATTGGGCAGTTCCTTCGACACGTCGAAGCCGCGCGCGACGAAACGCGCGCCCGCGCCGAGCGCGAAGGCGCATGGCCGCGCGGGATGGTCGACCGAACCGAAGGGGGTTGAGGGGCTGTTCGTGCCTTCGCGGCTGGTCGGCGAATATTGGCCCTTGGTGAGGCCGTATATCTCGTTGTTGAACAGCAGGATCTGGCAGTCGAGATTGCGGCGCAGGACGTGCATGGTGTGGTTGCCGCCGATCGACAGGCCGTCGCCGTCGCCGGTGACGATCCACACGTCAAGATCGGGATTGGCGAGCTTCACCCCCGTCGCGAAGGCGGGCGCGCGGCCGTGGATGGTGTGAAAACCATAGCTTTCGACATAATAGGGAAAGCGGCTGGAGCAGCCGATGCCGCTGACGAACACCGTCTTTGCCGGGTCCGCGCCAATTTCCGGCAGGGTGCGCTGCACCGCCTTCAGGATCGCATAGTCGCCGCAGCCGGGGCACCAGCGCACTTCCTGGTCGGTTTCCCAGTCCTTGAGCGTGGTGGTGATGGGGGTAAGTTCGTTCATTGTCATCTCCGCGGCTCGGCCGCTCGCAATTCGGACCGGGAAGGTCAGTCGACCGCCGTTTCGGGGCTGGGCAACTGGTCGTCGTTGGCGCAGACCTCGCCGCCCGCATCGCCACCCAGCGCAGCGCGGATCGCGGCCTCGATCTCGGCGATCTGGAAGGGCTGGCCCGACACCTTGTTGAGCGGCTTGGCATCGACGAGGAACTGGTCGCGCAACAATGTCTTGAGCTGACCGGTATTCATTTCCGGAACAAGCACTTGCCCGAAGCTGCTGAGGAGCGGACCGAGGTTCTTCGGCGTCGGCCAGATGTGGCGGATATGGACATGGGCGACATCAAGCCCCTGCCGCCGCGCGCGGCGCACCGCCTGATGGATCGGGCCGAAGGTCGAGCCCCAGCCGACCAGCGCCAGCTGCGCGCCCGCATTGCCCAGCGCCACGTCCTGGTCCGGGATGCTGTCAGCGACGCCGAGCACCTTGTCGGCCCGCGCATCGGTCATCGCCTGATGGTTGGCGGGCGAATAGTCGATGTTGCCGGTTCCCGCTGCCTTTTCGATGCCGCCAATGCGGTGCATCAGTCCCGGAGTGCCGGGCTTGATCCAAGGCCGCGCGCCCTTCGCGTCGCGGTCGAAAGGTTTCAGGCCCCCCTCGGGCTTTTCCTCGAGGAAATGCACCGGGAACGGCCGGTATGCGGCCATGTCGGGCACGGCCCAGGGCTCGGCGGCGTTGGCGATATAGCCGTCGGTGAGCAGCATCACCGGCGTCATATATTCGACCGCGATCCGGCATGCCTCGATGGCGCAGTCGAAGGCGTCGGCGGGCGAGCGCGCCGCGATCACCGGCATGGGCGCATCGCCGTTGCGGCCATAGACCGCCTGATAGAGGTCCGACTGTTCGGTCTTGGTAGGCAGACCCGTCGACGGGCCGCCGCGCTGCGAATTGACGATGACCAGCGGCAGCTCGGTCATGATGGCAAGGCCCATCGCCTCGCCCTTCAGGGCAATGCCCGGCCCCGACGAGCTGGTCACCCCGAGCTGTCCGGCATAGCTGGCGCCGATCGCCGAACAGATGGCGGCGATCTCGTCCTCCGCCTGAAAGGTGGTGACGCCGAACTCTTTCAACCGCGACAGATGGTGCAGGATCGCGCTCGCCGGCGTGATCGGATAGCCGCCGAAGAACATCGGCAGCCCCGCGAGCTGCGCACCCGCGACAAGGCCCAGCGACACTGCCTCCGCCCCCGTGACGGTGCGATAGAGGCCGGGCGCAGCGGGAGCGGCCTCGACGTGCAGCTGCTTCAGTGGCCCGGCGAGTTCGGCGGTCTCGCCATAGGCATGGCCCGCGTTCAGCGCCGCGATATTGGCTTCGGCGAGCACCGGGTTCTTGGCGAACTTCGCGTTGAGCCAGTCGATCAGCGGCTGCCGCTCGCGGTCGAACATCCAGAGCGCGAGCCCCAGCGTCCACATATTCTTGCAGCGCAGCGCCTCCTTGTTGCCAAGGCCGAAGGGCTTCACCGCCTCGAGCGTCAGCGCGCTGATGTCGAAAGCGAGCAGGTCGTACTTCGCAAGGCTGCCGTCCTCGAGCGGACTGACGTCGTACTTCGCCTTTTCAAGATTGCGCTTGGTGAACTCGCCGGTGTCGGCGATGATGAGACCGCCTTCGCGCAACGCCGGGGCATTCACCTTCAGCGCCGCCGGGTTCATCGCGACGAGCACGTCGGGCTGGTCGCCGGCAGTCTCGATCGCCGAGGAGCCGAAGTTGATCTGGAACGCCGACACGCCGAACAATGTCCCCTGCGGCGCGCGGATTTCGGCCGGAAAGTCAGGGAAGGTCGCAAGGTCGTTGCCCGCGAGCGCAGTCGACAGGGTAAACTGCCCGCCGGTCAGCTGCATCCCGTCGCCCGAATCCCCGGCGAAGCGGACCACCACCGCCTCCGCCTGTTCCGCCTTGCGCGCGCGCGCCTCGTCCATCGTTGCGGCAGTCGCCATCACTCGCCTTCATCCATCCGTCGTTCCATCCCATGCGAAGTAGGGACGGCGGGCCAGCGTAGCAATTTAGAAATACTGCGCCCAGATGGGCGTTGCGCTACACACCGCCCGATCCGACAGGAGCAGATATGACCGACCCCGCCGCCCCTTTCGTTCGCGACGATGTCCGCGGCTTCCTGGCCTATCTCGCCGAAGCGTCAGGCGGACGCACGTCGGCGGACGGAACGCCCGAGGAAGCGCGCGCGATGATGGCGGCAATGCGCCACCTCGCCGAGGCGGAACCGGTCGAACTGGCGCGCAAGGTCGATCTGAGCTGCCCCGGCCCGGCGGGCGCGATACCGCTCCGGCTCTACGACCGGCGCGAGACGCGGGAGGCGGGGCCGCTCGTCCTGTTCCTCCACGGCGGCGGCTTCGTGATCGGCACGCTGGATAGCCATGACAGCTTCGCCGCGCTGCTCGCGCACCGGCTCGATCTGCCGGTCCTTTCGGTCGACTATCGGCTCGCGCCCGAACATCCCTTCCCGGCCGCGCCCGACGATTGCGAGGCGGCGGCCCGCTGGGCGGCGGACAGCCCTGCCGAGCTGGGCTTCGCCGTCACCGGGCTCGTCCCGTGCGGCGACAGTGCAGGCGGCAACCTCGCCATCGTCACCACCCATGCGCTCCTTGACCGACCCGCGGCGGCCCCGGTTGTCGCCATGGCACCCATCTATCCGGTGGTGGACACCAGCCGCCGCTGGCCGTCGATGGAAATGTTCGGCGACGGCTATCTGCTGACCGCCGCAACCATGGCGTGGTTCGAGGGCCATTATGCCGCGCCCGACGGCGATCCGCGCAAGAATGTGCTCGACCGGGTCACCGGCGACCTGCCCCCCACCGCACTCATGACCGCCAGCCTCGATCCGCTGCGCGATCAGGGCCGCGCCTATCGCGATGCTCTAGAGACCGCAGGCGTGCCCGTCCGCTTCCACGAGGCGGAGGGGCAAATCCACGGCTTCATCACCATTCGCAAGGCGATGCCGAGCGGGCAGGCCGATTGCGAAACCTTCATCGAGATGCTGCGTGAGCTGCTGGAGACGGCGCGATGAGCCATGTCCCCGGAGTCGATCCGACCCTGCTGCCCTATCGCCCCTGCGCGGGCGTGATGCTGGTAAACCGGGAGAACCGCGTCTTCGTCGGCCGCCGCATCGACATGCGGATCGGCGAGGCGTGGCAGATGCCGCAGGGCGGGATCGACGAGGGCGAGGATGCCCGCACCGCCGCGCTTCGCGAACTGGGCGAGGAAGCGGGCATCGCGCCGCACCTCGCCGAAATCGTCGCCGAGAGCCGGCAGGAACTGACCTACGACCTGCCGCCCGAGCTGATCGGCAAGGTGTGGAAGGGGCGCTATCGCGGCCAGCGCCAGCGCTGGTTCCTCGTCCGCTTTCTCGGGGAAGATGCCGACATCGACATCGCCACCGAACATCCCGAGTTCGAAGCGTGGAAATGGATCGATCCGCGCGAACTGCCGATGGTGATCGTGCCGTTCAAGCAGCAGCTCTACCGCGCTATTCTCGCCGAATTCGGCCCGTTGGTGGGCGTTCCGGCCTGAGCCCTATTGCTGCGAGGGCTTTGCGTCCGGTCCGGTTGTCACTGTCGGCGTCACCGCCGCCGCCGACCGGGCGGGCCGGGCGCGCGCCGCCGCGATCGCATCGGCCAGCGTCTTCGATTCGCTGCATCCCGATCCGCACAAGGTGCCCAGCCGGCTGAGCACCGCCTGCGCCTGCTCGACCGCGCCGCGATCCGCCAGCGCCAGCCCTTCGCCCGCCAGCGCCGCGCGGCTGGCCGGGTCGATGGTGAGCGCATCGCGATAATGGCGCACTGCCTTGCCCGCGAGCTTCTGCGCCCGCGCAATATCACCGAGCGCGACATAGGCCGCGACATTCGCCGGATCGGCAGCGAGCGCGCTTTCATAGAGGCCGATCGCCCGGTCGAGCTGCCCGGCCCGCCGCGCGGCGGCGCCTTCGTCGGCAAGCGCGACGGACAGCGGCGCAATCGTCGACGCCACCGGCGCGCGCGACTGGCCCGCACTCGCGGTCATGGCGACGAGCAGCGCGAGGCTGACGGCGGCGGGGGAAAAGCGCATTACCAACTCCAGCATGGTTTCGCGACGGATGGTCCCGCCGGCATGGGGAGGCGAAGCTAACATGGCCGGTCGAGCAGCGCGAAGAAAAATCCGTCGCAATCGTCATGCGCCGGAGTCAGCAGCCGGCCGGGGCCGCTCGGACGGCCGGGCGTCGCCGCGACGGCCCGCCAACCGGCGTGGCGGGTCAGGAATTCCCCGGCCTGTCCGCTGCCCTCCGCGCCGAGCAGCGAGCAGGTGGCATAGGCCAGCCGCCCGCCCGGCGCGACCAGCGTCGCGGCAAGGTCGAGCAGCCGCGCCTGTTCGGCGACCAGCCTGTCGAGGCGCGCCGGGGTGAGTCGCCAGCGCGTCTCCGGATTGCGCCGCCAGGTCCCGCTGCCCGAACAGGGCGCATCGACCAGCACGAGGTCGCAGCGCCCGGCGAGATCGGCGAGCGCCGCCGCCTCGTCGCCGGGGTTCAGCAAGCGGGCTTCGACCGACAGCGCCGCCCGCTCCGCACGAGGTCCGAGCTCGGCCAGCCGCGCGCGCGCGGTGTCGCTGGCGATAAGCCGTGCTTCGCCGCCGGTCGCGGCGCCGAGCGCGAGCGTCTTGCCCCCTGCCCCGGCGCACAGGTCGAGGATGGTCGCCTCAGGCCGCGCCCCACATGCGCGCACGAAATGCTGGCTTGCGGCATCCTGCACCTCGACCGCCCCGCGCGCCACAAGTGGGGCAAGGTCCGCGCCGCTGTCGCCCGGCAGGCGCAGGCCGTCGGGCAGTCCGGCGAGGGGCTCGGCCGCCGGAAGCGCAGCAACCACCTCGTCCGGTTCCACGATCCGGCGATTGACGCGCAGGTCGAGCGGGGCGCGGCCGAGCAATGCCGCCTGTTCGTCCGCATCGACCAGCGGGTCGAAGCGCTCGACCAGCCATTTCGGGATCGCCCCGCCCCCGGCGCGCGCCTCGCGCGCATCGATCGGTGGCGGGCCGTAGCCGGTGCCGTCGAACAGGCGGCCGATCTCGCCATCCTCGTCCGCCAGCGCGACGAAGGCGGCACGGCCGCTGTCGGGTCGCTCGCCGAAGCGGCGAATCGCCCGCCAGGCAAGGTCGCGGATCGCGCGCCGGTCCTTCGATCCGGCATAGCGCCGCGCGGCGAAGAAGCGCTGCGCCACCGTGTCGGCCGCCGCGCCGCCGTCACGCGCGGCGACGATGACGGCGTCGACCAGCTCGATCGCCGCCGCGACGCGCGCCGCGGGGGTCATCGCGCGGCGCGCCCGGCGCCCGGCTCAGCGCGTCGGGTAATTGGGGGCCTCGCGGGTGATGGTGACGTCATGGACGTGGCTTTCGCGCAGGCCTGCGCCGGTGATGCGAACGAAGCGCGCGCGCGTCTGCAGGTCGGCGATGGTGCGGGCGCCGGTATAGCCCATCGCCGCCTTCACCCCGCCGACGAGCTGGTGAATCACGTCGCGCGCCGGCCCCTTGTAGGGCACCTGCCCCTCGATCCCCTCGGGCACCAGCTTCATCTGGTCCTTGATGTCCTGCTGAAAATAGCGGTCGGCCGAACCGCGCGCCATTGCGCCGACCGATCCCATGCCGCGATAGCTTTTGTAGCTGCGGCCCTGATAGAGAAACGTCTCGCCCGGCGCTTCCTCGGTCCCCGCGAGCAGCGAGCCGACCATCACCGTCGACGCGCCGGCGGCCAGCGCCTTGGCGACGTCGCCAGAAGTGCGCAGGCCCCCGTCGGCGATCACCGGCACGTTTGATTTCGCCGCCTCGGCCGCGCTGTCCATCACGGCGGTGAGCTGCGGCACGCCGACGCCCGCGACGACGCGGGTGGTGCAGATCGATCCCGGCCCGATGCCCACCTTCACCCCGTCCGCGCCCGCGTCGATCAGTGCGCGCGTCGCCTCGGCGGTCGCGACGTTGCCTGCGATCACCTGCGTCGCGTTCGACAGCCGCTTGATCTCGGCGACAGCGGCGGCGACCATCCGCGAATGGCCGTGCGCGGTGTCGACAACGATGAGGTCGCATTCCGCCTCGATCAGCGCGCGCGTACGCTCCAGCCCCGTTTCGCCGACTGTCGTCGCCGCCGCGACGCGCAGCCGCCCGGCCGCGTCCTTGGTCGCTTCGGGGTACATCACCGCCTTTTCGATGTCCTTGACGGTGATGAGACCGACGCAGCGATAGGCGTCGTCGACGACGAGCAGCTTTTCGATGCGCCGGGCATGCAGCGTTCGCCGCGCCTCGTCCTGCGTCACGCCCGCCGGAACGGTCGCGAGATTGTCGCGCGTCATCAGTTCGCTGACCGGCTGATCCGGGTTTTCCGCGAAACGCACGTCGCGGTTGGTAAGAATCCCGACCAGCCGCCCGCTGTTTTCGACCACCGGGATGCCGCTGATCCGGTTCAACGCCATGATCGCCTGCGCCTCGGCCAGCGTCGCGTCGGGCGCGATGGTGATAGGATTGACCACCATGCCGCTTTCGAAGCGCTTCACCTGCCGCACCGCCGCGCATTGTTCCTCGATGGAAAGATTGCGGTGCAGCACGCCGATACCGCCCATCTGCGCCATCACGATCGCCATATCCGCTTCGGTCACCGTGTCCATCGCCGACGACAGGACCGGAATGTTGAGCTCGATGCCCTGCGTAAGCCGGGTGCGCGTATCGGCCTCGCTCGGCACGATTTCGGATTCGCCGGGCTGCAGCAGCACATCGTCAAAGGTGAGCCCCAGCGGAATGTCGGAAAATCGGTTCGGGCCGGGTGATGTCATGGGTGCCGCGCGTCCTGTCGGGAAGATTCGTGGCGGCCCATCTAGCCCGTCCCTTGCCGCCCCGCCACCCCGGCGGACGATCAACCGATCAGCGGCCCTGCCCCCAGCGCCAGCGGCGCGCATCGGCGAAGTGGCGGACCAGCGCGACATGCAGCTCGGTATCGGCGGCAAGCCCTTCCCACGACGGCAGGAAGGCGGTTTCATCGGCCGGTCCGTGATAGCGACTGCGCAGGAAATCGGCGAGCAGCGCGGCATCGCCGAAGCTGCGATTGACCATCAGCACGGGCACGTTGCGGTCGAGCAGCACCGCGCCGTCCTGCCGGCGGAGGAACGCGCTCGCGACGTCCGGCGCTGCCAGTGGCTGTCGCCGGGCGCGGACGAACCCGCGCACCGCTTCCTCGAACCGCCCCCGCCCGGTGCCGATCACCGCCACCGGGGTCGCGGGCGGGGCGAGACCGAGCATGTCGAGGTTGAAGGCGGCGACGATTTCGCCCAGCGGTCGGGGCGGATTGGCGGCGAACGCCCGCGCGCCAAGCAGGCCATGCTCCTCGCCGGTGGTCGCGAGCAGAATGATGTCGCGGTCGTGCCGCAGCCGGACGAGTTCGCGCGCGATCTCGATCAGGGCGGCGATGCCGCTCGCATTGTCGGCGGCACCGTTGCAGATGCGGTCTTCGGTCCCTTCCGGGCGACAAAGGCCCAGGCCGTCCCAATGGGCGAGCACCAGCACCGCGCCGCTGCGCGGCTTGCGCCCCGCGATCCGGCCGACCAGATTGTCGCTGTCGAAGCGGCGCACCGCCGAGCGCGCCGTCAACTCGGCGGTGATGCCAAGCGGTTCGCCCGCATATCCCGGCCGCGCCGCCCGGGCGCGCAGCTTGTCCCAATCGCCCCCCGACCCGGTGATCAGCGCCACCGCCGCCGCCTCGCTCATCACCCCCTCGATCGGCGCATGCGCGTCGTCGGCGGCCATCGCCAGCGCCGGGGCTTCGCGCTGGGCGCGCAAGGCGGCGAAAGCCGCTCCCGGCTCCACAACCGCGATCGCCGCCGCCGCGCCCGCCTCGGTCAGCCGCCGTGCGGTTGCGCGCACCGCCTGCGCCAGCCGCGCCGGGTCCGGAGCCGGCTCGGTCTCGAACAGCACGACCTTGCCCGCAACCGCCGCGCGCAGCCGGCTGTCCTCGCTCGCCATGCGTCCGGCGAAATAGAGCGGTGCGACGACCCGGCTCTCGCTGTCGCGCGCGGCGAGCAGCAGATCGTCCGCGGCAACCGCGAGCGCGCGGCGACCGCGCCGGAACTCGGCGGTCGACGCCAGCGGGCGGCGCTCGATCAGTGCGACCGATTGCAGCCAGCCGTCGGGCGTGCCGGGCTCCACACCGGCAGCGGCAAGTTCGCGCTCGATCCAGTCGAGCGTGCGCGTCTCGCCCTCGCTGCCGACCGCGCGCCCGCCCATCTCGTCGGCGGCGAGATAGGCGACATGATCGTGCAGCCGTTCGATATCGACAGCGTGCACCGGGACTGCCCCCATGACGGTCAGCGCGAGCGCCGCGACCGCCCCTGCCGCCCCGACCGCTGTCGCCCTGACCGCTGCCGCCCTGACCGCTGGCGCCCTGTCCGCTGCTGCCCTAGCCGGCATCGACGACGCCCAGCGCCCGCGCCCGCGCGATCCGCGCGCGCGCGGCGGCGACGTGCATCGCCTCGACCATGGCGCCGTCGTGCCGCACCGCGCCCTCCGCCGCCGCTTCGGCCAGCAGGCGAAGGTCGGCGGCGAGCGCGGCTGCATCGCCCAGGAAAACACGGTTCGCAGTCTCGATCTGGCCGGGGTGGATCAATGTCTTGCCGCGAAAGCCGAAGGCCGCACCCTCTTCGCACTCCGCCGCGAGGCCCGCCGGATCGTCAAGCCGGTTGAACACCCCGTCGAAGGCCGGCACGTCGGCCAGCACCGCCGCGAGTATGATGGTTTGCAGCGCCAGCACGAGGCCGGCGCGCGACCCGCCTGCCGGCAGCTTCAGGGCATGGGCGAGATCGTTGGTCCCCGCGAACAGTCCGGCGCAACCCGGCGCAGCCGCGATGCGCGGTGCATCGAGCAGACCGCGCGGGCTTTCGATCATCGCCACCACCGGCCGCCCGACCGCGTCCGCCGCCGCCGCGACTTCATCCGAATGCTCGACCTTGGGCAGTACGAGATGGTCGAACGGCGCATTGGCCAACGCGGCGAGATCGTCTGCCTGCCAGCCGCTGTCCGCCCCGTTGGCGCGGACCAGCGCCAGCCGGCCGTTCAAGCCGCGCCCAAGCTCGGCCACCGCCGCGTCGCGGGCGTGCGCCTTGTCGGCCGGCGACACCGCGTCTTCGAGATCGAGGACGATCGCGTCGCAGGGAAGCCCCCGTGCCTTCGCGACCGCCCGCTCGCGATGCGCGGGCATGAACAGCAGCGACCGGCAATCGCTCAGGCCGTACATCGGCAATGGCCCTTTAACGCCCCACGGGCTATGATCGACATGCAGCGGTCATAAGGGGGAGACGCAGACCATGGCAACGGGTGTCGCATTTTTCGTGCTGCTGGCCGTTCTCGCCTTTTTCTACACGATGGCGAGCATCAAGATCGTGACGCAGGGCTATCATTTCACGATCGAATATTTCGGCCGGTTTCAGGAGGTCGCCCGCCCCGGCTTCAACTTCTACCCTGCCTTCTTCTATCGCGTCGGCCGCAAGGTGAACATGATGGAGCAGGTGCTCGACATTCCGGGGCAGGAGATCATCACCAAGGACAATGCGATGATCGCCACCGACGGCGTCGTCTTCTTCCAGGTGCTCGATGCCGCCAAGGCCGCCTATGAGGTGTCCGATCTCTACAATGCGATCATGAACCTCACCACCACCAACCTGCGCACGGTGATGGGATCGATGGACCTCGACGAGACGCTGTCGAAGCGCGACGAGATCAACGCGC
>ERZ941706.526-NODE-526-length-12191-cov-3.305043_pt1 | contig 12191 bp, 8 predicted proteins | sample MGYA00521232_ERZ941706 | MGnify/ENA primary metagenome ERZ941706 (study PRJEB32759, sample SAMN07749893) | skin metagenome | biome: transportation; feature: city; material: polyester macromolecule | host: Homo sapiens | place: Hong Kong:ER line | collected...
ATATTTGACGCTGTTGGTGACGAGTTCATGGATCGCGAGGCTGAGCGCCTGGCTCTGGCGTTCGTCGAGCAGCAGGTCGGGACCGGCGAGCTCCACCTGCTGCGATCCGCCCGCGTTGACCGAATCGAGCTCGGCCGCAATGAGCGCGCGAAAATCGGCGGACTGTCCGTCAGTCGCGCTGAGCAAGCGCAGCGCATTGCCCATCGCCTGCAACCGGCCGCTGAAATCATGCACGAAATTATCCAGCGAGCCGGCGGAACGGGCGCTGGCGCGCGCGATCGCCTGCACGCGCGCGAGGACATTCTTCATCCGATGCGACATCTCACGCAGCATCAGATCCTTGTCGCGCGTGCGCGCCGCCCGCTCATCCGACAGCCGTTCGACCGCGTCGAGGCGGCGGGCCTGCACCCACAGCAAGCCTCCAAGCAGCAGGGCGAGCAGGACGCTGGCGATCAGCGTCAGTACCGACGCCCTGATCAGCGGGTTATGCTCGTCGGACTTCAGTTCGAGCCGCCAACGCTGATCGGCGACCATCACGTCGAACAGGCGGGCGTCGAAGGGCGCTTCGCCGCGCTGCGCGACGACGTGGGTTGCCGCGCCGCCGACTTCTCCGGGCATCGACAGCCGAAAGCTGTATCCCTGCAGGGCATTGATCCGGTCGAGCAGGTCGTCGACCCGATAGGGCGCGTAAATGAAACCGATGAGGGGCGCGCGTCCTTCATGCACTATTCCTGTCCCCGCCCGGCCGTACAGCGGGACGTACACGAGGAAACCCGGCTGCGGCTCGACCCCGCTCTGCACCAGCTGGACCATGGCGGTCGCCGCCGCCTCGCCGCTCGTCCAGGCGCGGTCCATGGCGTCGCGGCGGTTGGCCTCGCCATACATGTCGAAACCCAGCGCCCGGCGATTGAGGTCGGTCATCGGCTCGAGCAGCACTATGGGGGTGGCGATGGATTGGCGCGTCGGCGGCCAGACCGACGCCCGCATGTCGTAGTTGGCGACGATCGCCGCCTGCGCACCGGCATGATCGTCGGCGCGCTGGGCCATGGCGAAACCCACGCCGAGCATTCCCGGCGCGCGCATATCGGGCCGAACCGTGGCCAGATAACGCTGCACCTCCTCCCGGCTGATGTCGGGTCGCGCGCGAAACAGCGCCGACACGCCGCGCAGCACGGCGATCTGGTCATCGATTCGCGCCGAAATGAGGTTGGCCGTGCGCGCGAGCTCGCGCTGTCGGCTGGCGTTGCCGGTCCGTTCGATCGAAAGCGCAAGGCCGATGCCGAAAATCAGGATGGCCAGCATGACCATCACTGGAAAGGCGCGGTTGAATTGCGCCATGGCGCGGGTGCGACGGAGCATGGCGGTTCCCGGACCCACGCCGATTGCGGGGTGCCGGACGCTTTGCTAGCGGCGGCACTCCCCGCCCTCAAGACCCGGAGACGATATGGTCCCGCGCTATGCCCGCCCCGCCATGACCGCAGTGTGGGAGCCGGAAGCGAAATTCCGCATCTGGTTCGAGATCGAAGCGCACGCCACCGACGCGCTCGCCGAGCTTGGCGTGGTGCCGAAGGAGGCGGCGGCGGCGATATGGGAACGCGGCGCGTTCGAGGTAGAGCGCATCGACGCGATCGAGGCCGAGGTGAAGCACGACGTGATCGCCTTCCTCACCAACGTCGCCGAACATGTCGGCGACGAGGCGCGCTTCATGCACCAGGGCATGACCAGCAGCGACGTGCTCGACACCTGCCTCGCGGTCCAGCTCGCGCGGGCGAGCGACATCCTGCTCGCCGATCTCGATGCGCTGCTCGCCGCGCTGAAACGCCGCGCTTTCGAGCACAAGCTGACCCCCACCATCGGCCGCAGCCACGGCATCCATGCCGAGCCGGTCACTTTCGGCCTGAAGCTGGCCGAGGCCTATGCCGAGTTCGACCGCTGCCGCACGCGGCTGGTCGCGGCGCGCGCGGAGATCGCCACCTGCGCCATATCGGGCGCGGTCGGCACCTTCGCGAACATCGACCCGATGGTTGAGGCGCATGTGGCGGCGAAGCTGGGCCTGACCGTCGAGCCGGTATCGACGCAGGTCATCCCGCGCGACCGGCATGCGATGTTCTTCGCGACCCTCGCCGTCATCGCATCGTCGGTCGAGCGGCTGGCGGTCGAGATCCGCCACCTCCAGCGCACCGAGGTGCTCGAGGCGGAGGAATATTTCGCGCCCGGCCAGAAAGGGTCGAGCGCGATGCCGCACAAGCGCAACCCGGTGCTGACCGAGAATCTCACCGGCCTTGCCCGCATGGTACGCAGCTATTGCCTGCCCGCGATGGAAAATGTCGCGCTGTGGCATGAGCGGGACATCAGCCATTCGTCGGTCGAACGCTTCATCGGTCCCGACGCGACGATCACACTCGACTTCGCGCTCGTGCGACTGACCGGGGTGATCGACAAGCTGCTCGTCTATCCCGAGCGGATGATGCGTAACATGGACCGGATGGGTGGCCTCATCCATTCGCAGCGCGTACTGCTGGCCCTCACCCAGGCGGGGGTGAGCCGCGAGGACGCCTATCGTCTCGTCCAGCGCAACGCGATGAAGGTCTGGGAATCGGATGGCGCGCTTTCGCTGCTCGACCTGCTGAAGGCCGACCCCGACGTCATCGCCGCTTTGCCCGAACTGGAAATCGAGGCGCGCTTCGACCTCGGCTATCATCTGAAGCACGTCGACACGATTTTTGCGCGGGTGTTCGGCGACGCTTGATCTTCGTATGCGCCGCCCAAACGAAAATGGGCCGCCCCACCGGGGCGGCCCATTCCGTTTCAGGCGATGATGCCGATCAGAGCACGATGTCGCCGGCGACAATCGCGCTGCCGTCGGTGGCCGACACGAGGATCAGCATGTCGAACCTGCCCGTGCCATCGGTCTCGGCCGCGATGAAGGTGCTGCCGCCGATCGTGGTCAGGCCGATTTCACCCGCCGCGCCGGTGAAGGCGGTGCCGACGAAGGCGAAGGCCTGGTTGCCCGTGACGGTGCTGTTGGCGTCGATCGCCGACACGTCGAAGATGTCGTCGGAGTCGTAGAACACCGTGTCGATGCCCGCGCCGCCGCGGCTGTCGTTCGCGGTGGTCCAGACAAAGGTGTCGATGCCTTCATCGCCCTGCAGACGGTCGGCGCCGATGCCGCCGGTGAAGCGGTCGTTGCCCTCGCCACCGCGCAGGTCGTCGATGCCGAGACCGCCGAGCAGCGTGTCGTTGCCCGCATTGCCACGCAGCGCGTCGGTGCCGTCTTCGCCCATCAGCATGTCGTTGCCCGAGTCGCCGCTGAGCACGTCGTTGCCGTCGCCGCCGAACAGATTGTCGTTGCCCGAATTGCCGTCGAGCGTGTCGTTGCCGCCACGGCCGGTCAGCACGTCGTCGCCGCCCTTGCCGATCAGCGCATTGTCGGTCGCGTCGCCGGAGACGATGTTGGCGCGGTTGTCGTTGGCGAGCGACAAGCCGATCAGGTCGCTCTCACGCACGCCGAGATTTTCGATGCGCGTATCCAGCTCCATCGGCGTGTCGGCTTGGCCGAAGGCCGTTCCGGGCGTGGCGTAGCGTTCGGCCAGATAGTCCTGAAAAGCCTGGATTTCACCGAGCGCATTGGCCGGAACATTGGCGGTCGCGGTGAAGTCGAGCGCTTCCGATACCGGCGCGGACACCGTGCCGTTGTCCAGCAGATAGCGGAAGTTTTCGCCGTTCGCCTTGACCGGATAGCCATCGCCGCCGTTGGCGGTAAAGTTCAGCGTGACGACCGAGATGGCGCTCGGCGCATCGGGGTTCAGCACACCATCGACCAGAATCGTCGCGATGATATTGTCGTTGGCGTCGATCAGCACGACGTCGCGCAGCCGCTGGCCCGCCGGAAGCGTCGGGTCATAGGCCACGCGAACGCCGCCGATCTGCATGAAACCGCCGTTGTTCGCGGTCAGCGCGGCGGGGTGGTTGAGGATATTGACGAGGCCCTGCGCGGTCGTGTCGAACACCATCAGCTTGTTGTTGAAGCGCAGCGCGTTTTCGGCGTCGAGCTGGCTGACCTCGCCGCCCACTTCGGGGGGAAGCTTGTCGACCGTGCCATCGACCGGATCGGGCGCCGAGATGGTGCCGATCTGCGCGCGGATGCCGCCGCCGTTCTTCAGCGAGACGAGGATGGCGCCGTCCGCAAGGCCCAGCGCGTCGCGCGCCGCGTCGCCGTTGGCGTCGGCCGACAGGTTGCCGAGGTTGGTTTCCTGCGTGCGAACCTGGCCACGCTCGCCTTCGAGATAGACGTTCGAATAGCCGAAGACGTTTCCGTCCTTGATCGTGATGACGTTCTGGACCGCGTCGGTGATCGTCTTCACCTGCGCGCCGCGCGTGCCCGCCGCGAAGGCGGTGTCACTGAGGTCGCCGTCGCTGTCGCCCCATGCTTCGGCCACATTTTCGGCGGTCGAGGCATAGGCGCCATTGATCGCGACATTATTGGTCAGGCTGTCGGTGACGATCTCGCCGTTCGCGTCGAAATCGACGACGAGGCGGCCGAGATAGGTATATTCATTGTCGGTGTTGACGATGAGCGAGGTCTTACCGTCGGTACCTGCGGTCACGATCGGATAGGTGTCGGCGAAGTCGGCGGCATGGCCGGGGAAAGCCACCGCAACGTCGTCGGCATCGCCGAGCCGCGTGTTCGAGCCGGCGGCAACGATGATGTCGACGCCCTGCAGCTTGGTCGCCAGCGACCGCTCGTTGCCGAGCAGCTGCAGGTGGCTCATGAGCACGATCTTGTTCACGCCCTGCGCGATGAGGTCGTCGATCACCGGCTGCAGCTGCGCGGCGAGCAGGTCCATATTGTCCGCTTCACCGTTCGGTCCGGGACCGGTGGGGAAACCCTTGACCTCGGTGCCCGAGGGCGAGCTGATCTGTTCGATCAGCTGCGTGGTCACGCCGACGAAGCCGATCTTCTCGCCGCCTTCGGTCACGACCGCCGACGGGGCGATGCGGCCCTTCAGCGTCGAGGCTTCCTCAAGGCCGGCGGTCGCGGTGGTGTCCGTGAACAGGCCGCGCACCGCGGTGTCGCCCGAGAAGTCGAGGTTCGCGCTGACACTGACGAAGTTTGCGATGCCGAGCGTCGACGCGAAGACGTTCGAGCCGAGATCCCATTCATGGTTGCCGATGCCCGACACTTCGACGCCGATCGCGTTGTGGATCGCGATGTCGGTACGGCCGGGGTTGCTGTTGCCGGGGACGAGCGACGCGAGGCTGGGATCGGTGCCCGCGGCGAGGAAGGGACCGGGCAGCCAGTTGTCGCCGCCCGCGACGGTGATGCTGTTGGCATAATCGTCGTCGAAAGCGTCCGCGAGCGCGGCGAGATAGGGTGCGGTCGACAGCGCGAGCGTGCCGGCCTCGCCATCGGCGAGGTGAAGAAGCTGAAGCGTATAGGCTGCTGGTCCGGGCATGAAGGCCTCCCTGTTCGAAATCGCGTGCGCAAAAATGCGGCCCCGCTGGCTAGGCGGCGACGGAGACAGGGTGGTGTCGGGGATATGTCGCGTTGATGAAACGGACAATTAATCGTGAAATATTCGGGCAAACGGTTCCGGAATGAAACGGCGGGCGGCCGGTGCCGCCCGCCGCCGTCAGATCAGAGAACGAAATCGGTCGCGGTCAGGCTGGTCGCGCCGTTGACCGCGATCAGCATGTCGAAGCCTGCAACGCCGTCGACCTCGGCCGCGACATAGAGCTGACCCGAACCGGAGGTGTAATAGCCCACTTCGCCCGCCGCGCCGGTGAACGCGGTGCCGACGAAGGCGAAGCTGCCATTGCCCGCGACCGTGCTGTTGGCGTCGATCGCCGACAGGTCGATCTTGTCCTCGCCCGAAACCATGTCGATGCGATCGACGCTGCCCGCCGCCTGGCTGCTGTCGGCGGTGCTGGCGTAGACATAGGTGTCGTTGCCGGCGTCGCCGCGGAGCCGATCGCCGCCGAGACCGCCGAACAGCGTGTCGTTGCCGGCCTGGCCGCGCAGATAGTCGGCACCCGCGCCACCATCGACGACGTCGTCGCCCGCACCGGCCTTGACATAATCGACGCCCGAACCGGCGCGGATGGTGTCGTTGCCGCCCGCGCCGTTGAACGTTTCGGCTGCTTCGCTGCCGAACAGGTCGTTGGCGAACTTGTCACCGATCAGCTCGGGCGTATCGACGAACATCGCAAGCAGCTGGCCGTCCTGAACCAGTTCGGGATCGGGAAGGCTGTTGTGCGACTGGACATCGAGCAGGAATGCCTGCGTATCCTCATCGCCGATGATGTCGGTCACGTCGATGATGCCCGAGCTTTCCTCGTCGATCGTCTTGAAGGTCGGCGAACCGGCAGTGTAGAGCGCGGCATCGTGCGCCGCCACTTCGACCAGCGTGTCGGTGACGGGATCATAGCGCCAGATCTTGCCGAGACGCGCATTGCCGCCGACGTCTTCCTGCATCCAGATGACGCCGTTGGCATCGACCGTCATGTTGTCGAGCATCCGGTGGCCTTCGGTGCCGTCGAGCAGCGCCTCGACCGTGCCGCCGGCGAGCGGATTGGTGATGTCGTCGAAGGTCAGCTTGTAGAGCCGCGAGTTGGTGGTCACCGACGCGGTCGTCACGAAGTAGAAGACATTGGGGTTGGTCGGATCCCAATGGCCATCCTCCGGACGCGCCCAGCCGGTCACGCCCTCGGCGACGCTCTCGGCTTCGAGCTGCGCGCCGGTCTGCTTGCTGACGTCGCCGTCGTTGCCCATCTGCTGCAGCGTGAAGCGGCCCGAGGCGGCAACAGCCGAAGCCGCGTCTTCGAGCGGGAAGTTGTCCACCTTGATGCCGTAAAGGTCGCCGTACATCAGACCTGCACGTTCGACCGCGTTGCCCGTGTCCTGCTTTTCGCCGACATAGACGTAGAGCTGTCCACCGCCCGAATCGTCGGTGCCGATGTTGATCGTCTGGCGCTGCGCGAACGGGTTCGAGAGAGCATTTTCCCAGCTGTAGAGGCCGGTGTAGGCCAGTTCATAGGCCGTGCCGGCTTCGGCGCCGGTCAGTACCAGACCGAATTCTTTGCCTTCCGAACCGTTTTCCTCACCGGTCATGAAGATCTTGTCGGTGGTGCCGTAGGTGATGCCGCTGTTCGGATCGGTCCACAGATAGGCCGACTGTTCGGCCAGATCCGCGGAGCAGAGGCGACCGATCGCATAGGTGCTGCTGACGAAGCTCTCGGTCGCGTCGTTCCACAGCATGACGGACTTGATCGCGTCGTCGGCGGACAGGACCGCAAGGTTGCCCTTGTCGATGACGAGTTGCGACACGAAAGCGCCCTTGGCGCCGTGATCCCGCACGATGCCGGAGGTCGAACCGAGTTCATGGTTCATGACGACCGTGAAAGTCTCGTTGTCGCCATTGTCCCAGGCGCCGAGCCCGTCGGGAATGCCGACCATGCGATAATTGTTCGCACCGATGACATCGCCGACGGTGGCGATGGACACGAAGCGGATGTTCGGCTCGCTGCCCAGGATATAGGGCGCGGCGCTGGACGAAGGTCCGTTAGGCATGAAATGTCTCCCCTTGTGTTTGGGTGTGTGCCCGGATCGACCGGGCGACCCTGCTCCCCACGCGAGCCGGGCAATGATAGGAGGGCCGCGCGACTGAATCACGAAAGCGGAATGACATCTTGGCGTCATTCCGTGAGCGATTTGACACCTCGGACAAGTCGGCTCCGCTCCGCTCGCGGCGGCGCGAACTTGACAGGCGAGCGCCGCTCATCTTGCATGCATGCATCGTCCGCGTGCCAGGGGAAGCCTTCGTGCAGTTTCTGAAAACATTGCTATGGGTGCTGCTGGCGGTGGTCATCGTGATCTTCGCGATGGGCAACTGGACCGACGTGTCGGTCGCGATCGGCAGCCAGCTGATGGTCGATTCGAAGCTGGGCCCACTGATCGTCGCGGCGTTTCTCGTCGGCTTCCTGCCGCTCTATCTGGTGCATCGCGCGCAGGTGTGGCGGTTGCGCCGGCGGATTGCCTCGCTGGAGGTGCGGACTGCGCCATCCGTGCTTCCCGCGTCCGCCGGGTCCGTCGCATCGCAGACTGCGCAACCTGCCTCGACGCCTTCCGACCCGGCCCAGGTACCGCCTGCATGAGCAGCCCGATCTACGTGGCTCTCGACACGCCCAGGGTCGATGAGGCGGTCGCGCTCGCCACGAAGGTGCGCCAGCATGTCGGCGGGGTGAAGCTCGGCCTCGAATATTTCTGCGCTAACGGCCATGCCGGGGTGCATGAGGTGGCCAAGCTCGGTCTGCCGATCTTCCTCGACCTCAAGCTGCACGACATCCCCAACACCGTCGCCAAGGCGATGCAGGCGATCCACGCTCTCGAACCGGCGATCGTCACTGTCCATGCCGCGGGTGGCCAGGCGATGCTGGAGGATGCCAAGGCGGCGGCGGGCACGCATACGAAAGTGGTCGCGGTGACGGTGCTCACCAGCCTCGACGAGCGCGACATGGCGACGACGGGTGTCGGCGGCAGCGCGCATGACCAGGTGCTCAGGCTCGCCGAGCTGGCGCATCTCTCCGGCCTCGACGGAATCGTCTGTTCGGGGCATGAGGTCGCGGCGGTGCGCACCCGCTGGCGCGATGGTTTCTTCGTCGTGCCGGGCGTTCGACCCGCCGACGGCAGCGTGGCGGGCGACCAGAAGCGCGTCGTCACCCCGCGCGAGGCGCGCGACGCGGGCGCATCTATCCTCGTCGTCGGCCGCCCGATCGCCCGCGCGCCCGATCCCGACGCCGCCGCCCGCGCGATCGGCGCGACCCTCTGACCATGCCCACCGCAATCAAGCTGTGCGGGCTGTCCCGGCCCGCCGAGGTCGATGCCGCGCTTGCCGCGCGCGCCGACCATGTCGGATTCGTCTTCTTCCCGCCCAGCCCACGCAACATCGATGTCGGCATGGCGGCGGCGCTGACGGCGCGCACCGGCGGCGGCGTCGGCCGGGTCGGCGTCTTCGTCGATCCCGATGATGCCCTGCTCGGCGAGGCGGTGGCGGCGGGGCGGCTGACCGCGATTCAGCTTCATGGGCAGGAAAGCCCGGCGCGGACGGCCGAACTCCGCGCGCGCTTCGCCCTGCCGGTGTGGAAGGCGGTCGCCGTCGCGGGGCGGAGCGATCTCGCCGCGGGGGCCGCCTATGTCGGCGCGGCCGACCTGCTGTTGCTCGACGCACGGCCGCCCAAGGGAGCGGCGCTGCCCGGCGGCATGGGGCTGCGCTTCGACTGGGGGCTGCTCGACGGCTGGCGCGCGCCGATGATGTGGGGGCTGTCGGGCGGGCTCGACCCGGCCAATGTGGCGGACGCGATCCGCACGACCGGCGCGCCGCTGGTCGATGTGTCGTCGGGAATCGAAAGCGCGCCGGGCGTCAAGGATGTGGACAGCATGGCGGCCTTCTGCAAAGCGGCTCGCACCTTTTCGGCCTGAACAGCGCACCCAATCGATGACTGCGAACCCCACCCCCAACAGCTATCGCGCCATGCCCGACGAGCGCGGCCATTTCGGCGGCTTCGGCGGCCGCTTCGTGGCCGAGACGCTGATGCCGCTGGTCCTCGATCTGGAGCGCGAATATCGCGCGGCGCAGGCCGATCCGGCGTTCACGGCGGAGTTCGACGACCTGCTCGAACATTATGTCGGCCGCCCCTCCCCGCTCTATTTCGCCGAGCGGCTGACCGATGCCCTCCGGGAAAGCGCGCCCACGGGCAAGGGCGCCGAGGTCTGGTTCAAGCGCGACGAGCTGAACCACACCGGCGCGCACAAGATCAACAATTGCATCGGCCAGATCCTGCTCGCCCGCCGCATGGGCAAGACGCGCATCATCGCGGAAACGGGCGCGGGTCAGCATGGCGTCGCCACTGCCACCGTCGCGGCGCGCTTCGGCCTGCCCTGCGTCATCTACATGGGCGCACGCGACATGGAGCGGCAGCAGCCCAACGTCTTTCGCATGAAGCTGCTCGGCGCAGAGGTTATCGGCGTGGAAAGCGGCGCGCGCACGCTCAAGGACGCGATGAACGAGGCACTGCGCGACTGGGTCGCCAACGTCCACGACACATTCTACATCATCGGCACGGCGGCGGGACCGCACCCCTATCCCGAGCTGGTGCGCGACTTCCAGAGCGTGATCGGGCGCGAGGCGCGGGCGCAGATGCTGGAGCGCACCGGGCGGCTGCCCGACCTGCTCGTCGCGGCGATCGGCGGCGGATCGAACGCCATCGGCCTGTTCCACCCCTTTCTCGACGATGCAGACGTGGCGATGCTGGGGATCGAGGCGGCGGGCGAAGGGCTGGCGGGGCGCCATGCCGCGAGCCTCGCGGGCGGCTCGCCGGGCATCCTTCACGGCAACCGCACCTATCTGCTGCAGGACGCCGATGGCCAGATCGCCGAGGCGCATTCGATCAGCGCCGGGCTCGACTATCCGGGCATCGGCCCCGAGCACAGCTGGCTGAAGGACATCGGCCGGGTGCGCTACGACAGCGTGACCGACACGCAAGCGCTCGACGCCTTCCAGTTGCTCTGCCGCACCGAGGGGATCATCCCCGCGCTCGAACCCAGCCACGCCATCGCCGCCGTCACGCGCGAGGCCCGCACGATGGACCGCGACCGCATCATCCTCGCCAACCTCTGCGGCCGGGGCGACAAGGACATTTTCACGGTGGCGGCTGCGCTTGGGGTCAGCATTTAGGATGACCCGCCTCTCCGCCGCATTCGCCAAGGACCGGCCCGCGCTCGTCACCTTCGTCACGGCCGGCGACCCCACACCCGCCGCGACGCCCGCCATTCTCGACGCGCTGGTCGCGGGCGGGGCAGACGTTATCGAACTGGGCATGCCCTTCACCGATCCGATGGCCGACGGTCCGGCGATCCAGGCCGCCAATCTGCGCAGCCTGGGCGCGGGAACGACGACCGCCGAAATCTTTGCCATCGCGCGCGGCTTTCGCGCGCGCCATCCGCATGTCCCGCTCGTCCTCATGGGCTATGCCAATCCGATGGTGCGGCGCGGGGCAGACTGGTTCGCAGGCCAGTGCGCCGAAGCAGGGGTCGACGGGGTCATCTGCGTCGACATTCCGGCGGAGGAAGATGATTCGCTGTTCGCCGCGCTCCGCACCGCCGGGGTCGCGGTCGTCCGCCTCGCCACCCCCACCACCGATGCGGCGCGCCTGCCCGCCGTGCTCGAGGGTGCGGGCGGCTTTCTCTACTATGTCTCGGTCGCGGGCATCACCGGCAAGCAGCAGGCGGCGCAGGCGAGCATCGAGGATGCCGTCGCGCGGCTCAAGGCCGCGACCGAACTGCCCGTCGCGGTCGGCTTCGGCGTGCGCACTCCCGAGCAGGCGGCGGCCATCGCGCGCGTCGCCGACGGAGTCGTCGTCGGTTCCGCGCTGGTCGAGATCGTCGCACACCATGGTGCCGCCGCCGCCGAGCCCATCCGTGAGGCAACCGCCGCGCTCGCCGCCGCGATCGCCGGAGCAAGGACCACCGCATGAGCTGGATCACCCGCGTCCGCAACGCCCTGCCCTTCGCCGTCAAGCGCGAGACGGCGGAAACGCTGTGGCAGAAATGCCCCGGCTGCCAGCAGATGATCTTCCTCACCGAATATGAGGAGAATCTCTCGGTCTGCCCCAAATGCGGCCATCATGGCCGGATCGGGGCCGACGCGCGCTTCGCCCAGCTGTTCGACGATGGGCAGCATCGCCTGCTCCCCGCCCCCGCGGTCGCCGAGGATCCGCTGAAGTTCCGCGATACCAAACGGTACGCCGACCGGATAAAGGCGGCGCGCGCGGCGAGCGGCAGGCCCGACGCGCTGGCCAATGCGGTCGGCGCCATCCACGGCATCGAGACGGTCGTCGGGGTGCAGGATTTCGCCTTCATGGGCGGGTCGATGGGGGTCGGCGTCGGCGCGGCGTTCGTCGCCGGGGCGCGGGAAGCGATCCGGCTGGCCGCGCCCTATGTCATCTTCACCGCGGCGGGCGGCGCGCGGATGCAGGAAGGCACGCTGTCCCTAATGCAGATGGCGAAAACCACGGTGGCGGTCGAGATGCTGCGCGACGCGGACCTGCCCTATATCGTGGTGCTGACCGACCCGACGACCGGCGGCGTCACCGCCAGCTATGCGATGCTGGGCGACGTGCAGATCGACGAGCCG
>ERZ941706.530-NODE-530-length-12103-cov-7.085491_pt1 | contig 12103 bp, 14 predicted proteins | sample MGYA00521232_ERZ941706 | MGnify/ENA primary metagenome ERZ941706 (study PRJEB32759, sample SAMN07749893) | skin metagenome | biome: transportation; feature: city; material: polyester macromolecule | host: Homo sapiens | place: Hong Kong:ER line | collected...
GGTTTTACAAAGTTTGGATAACCAATGTCATCGCAAGCGGCGCGGAAGCTTTCGAGCGTATCAGCAAAACGATAAGCAGAAGTAGGTAGGCCAAGTTCTTCAGCCGCAAGACGGCGGATGCCTTCACGGTTCATTGTGAGGTTTACAGCTTTAGCAGAAGGGATGACAGTTGCTGTTTTGCTCGCTTCAATTTCAAGTAAAACTTCTGTCGCAATTGCTTCAATTTCTGGAACAATTAAATTTGGTTTAATTTTCTCGATGAGTTGTTTTAATTGGGCAGGATCTGCCATGTTTAATACATAAGAAAAATGTGCAACTTGCATTGCTGGTGCGTGATCATAACGGTCGGCTGCATGTACTTCTACACCAAGGCGTTGTAAGGAAATTACAACTTCTTTGCCAAGCTCTCCTGAACCTAACAATAAAACTTTAAATGCAGAAGATTGAAGTGGGGTACCGAGTGTCACGCTCATGCGAATCATCCTGACAAAATTATTTTTTTAAGCATAGCAGAACTTATGGTGGAGTTAAGCCTTATCATGCATAAAAAAAGTAATTTTGTCGGACAATTAAAAAAGTGGTTTTTAGATATTAACCTGATAGTTTAAAAGCAATTCATCCGCATTTTTACCACGGATGCCCCAATTTTCTTTAGGTGTTTCAAAAATAGTAATTTCAATGTCTTGTGGAGAAATTCTACATTGTTCTTGAATATTACGAAATAAGGTTTGAATAAGCTGCTTTTTAGTGGCTGGGCTGCGGCCTGCAAACATTGAAAGTTCAATAATAATGTAATGCTGGCTCCTGTCAGAAGGATAAATGAAATTTCCTGGTTTAAGGCTAATAAAACGTTGAAACTTCTTCTCAACAGGATATTTCAATTCTTCAATAAGCGCCTGATGGATTGCATGAGAAAGTAATTCTCGGTACTGCATAATGGTTTGTTCATTTGCATAAATTTTAACTTGTGACATTTTTATCTCTATTAAGTAGCTAAGGTTATCTTTTTAATCAATTCAAAATTAGATTTTTCAGGCCAGAAGTTTCAATCTTAAACGCTTCTGGCCAGATTTTATTTTATATAAGGAAGATAAGTTTATCTATTTATAAAGGTAAATAAGTATAGATCAGGCCATAAACAATTGCGGCAGTTAAAGTTGCCGGTACGATTTTCTTAAATTTAAAATAAAGACCTGCTAAAACTAAAAAACCGATAAGCATTGCGAAACTCTTATTGGGAGTTTCAAGGAGAGGTGGAAGAGTAGCAACTACAAGCATGGCACTAATTGCAGATATTCCAATACTTCCCAAAGCAATTTTGATCCAGATTGAGCCACGTCTTTGCTGTGAACCCTGTAATTTTTGTATTACGAAAAAAGGTCCAAAGCGTGAAGCAAAATTGGCTATACCCACAATAATGCCGACCAGAATAATTTCTAGGTTCATATTAAGCCTCAACCTCATCATGCTGTTTCAGCACATAATGTTTAAATAGACCAGCTAAAATGCCTGAAAAAATACCTATAAAGATAGCCGCTGATAAGTTAATCCAATAACACGCCAAAGCTGAAACTACTAAAGATACAGCAACAACAAGGCTATGCTTTCGTTCAAATGCGGCTAATAAAAAACTTAAAAATAAAGCAGGTAATAAGAAGTCTAAAGCTGCTTGTAAAAACTTTGGCAAATGAGCAACTTGATCGGCAAATAATCCACCTAACAAAGAGCCACTTGCCCAAGCCATCCAACTAAATAGACTTAGGCCAAGCATCCAAGACTCGGACCATTGTTGTCTGCGTTGTGAAAGTTGGATCATTCCACTGGCAAAAACTTCATCGGTTAAGCCCCAAGCCCATACTGCCGTTTTCTTAAGATTTAATTTGTTTGGAATCAGGTTGTATAGAGCAGGTCCATACAGGACATGGCGAATATCTAGTGCAATGACTGTTAATGCTGTTAGCCAGATGGATGAACCGCTAGCCAAAAGAGCGACAACCAAAAATTGGCTAGCGCCAGCATACATTGAACAAGATAGAAAAAAAGCTTCCCATGGTGTAAAACCAAACTGAGATGCAGAAACGCCAAAGGCAAAAGAAACGGGTAAATAGGTGAGTACGATAGCTTGGCTATCTTTGGCGCCTTGCCAAAAAGTTGCTGTTTGGGCAGGCATCAATTGTTGTTCGGACACAATACACCTTGGCAATAAACCAAATGATAAAAATACTTGAAAGATTGAGTATTGTAGCCGAATTTAATAGCATAGTGCCGAAATGTTTAATCGGCAGTTTGATATGTTCAAGGCAAAGATTCGTTTAGTTTATATCGCCATGATAAGTGCAGGTATTTTTACATTGCAGGGCTGTGATAATGGTAATCAGGGTGCAGAAAAAAAAGTAGAAATTAAGCCAGCACCGAAACTAACCAATGATGCAACTGTTTATGCTCAAAAAGCATGGACATTGATTAACACGGTTGAGCATTTAGTTTATGAAAAACAACTCAGCCAAATTGATGACAAAGTTCGTAAACCTTTACGCCAATTAAGTACAGACTGGCGCATTAATGTAAAAATGACGGATTCGGTGACAGAAGGGAAATATGCACTCTGCCGTAAGGCCCTGACAAGTTTAGATATATGGGCACGCGAAACACTAGAAAACAATAGTTCAGTTGCCCAAAAACAAGCGGACTATGAGCGAGATAAGGCTCAATGTAAGGATGCGATCGATACGCCGAATCTTGGAAATACTTCGCCAAAATAAAACTAATGAATGTAAAAAAGCGAGATGATCAATCTCGCTTTTTTTGCTTTTAAACAATAATGTGAATTACGGTTTTGTGGCAGCTTTAGCGGTGTTTGCAGTCTTCACAGCATCTTATTTCATTTGATGAGTCATTTGCTGTGATTCATGTTGAGCATGAGTCGCGCTGGTCATTGCATCATGTTTTTGAGTGCTTAAGTCTTTTTTAACATCCTGTTTAGTTTTAGTTACCTCTTTCTTGGCTTTTTGAGCGGTAGCTTTTCCATGTACCGCTACACATTTTCCACCTTTGTGATTTGGTCCTGTACCGCCTTGTAGTTGAGTCCCTTTTGGACATGCAAATGCCGAAACACTTAACATAGCCAATACGCCTGCTGTAAGAATTGTTGATAATTTTTTCATGTTAATCAGTGCCTTGTTGAGTATTATTGCTCAGCTTGAGTGTAGGGTGAAAATATCTGCTTTAACACATTTATTTTGTGGAAATAGAGTTTGAACAATGTTTTGATTTGCAGTGTTATCTAATTTTTTAATTTAATTTTAAGTTTTTATTATTTAGCCGCTTTTAAAAAATTAGCATTGTGCTTTAGCAACTACTTTCAATTTCTCAATATCTAGAATCTCAATTTTTCTAAAAGCAATTTTAATGATTTTCTGTTTTTCGAGCAGGCTCAGTTCATGATTGATCGTCTGTCTAGATGTGGTCAGCATATTTGCCAATTGTTCTTGAGAAATATGGATGTGATGATCTTGAATAAGAATATGATTCCCATATCCTTCTAAAATGAACAGAAGACGCTGAGCAAGCCGTTGAGAAATACTGCGTGTTTGTATCGCAATCTGTTCTAAGAAAACGTACCTGAGTTTTTGACTTGTTAAACGTGCAAAATAGTACCAATAATATGGATTGTCCTTTAGTAGCACATTTAAAGGCTTCGCTGGAATATGTAGAACTGTGCTTTTTTTCAAAGCAATTGCATCGTGTGAGCGCGGTTCATGGTCAATTAGCGATATTTCGCCAAACCACATAATCGGTTCAGCAATAGCAGAAAGTGCTTCATTACCATTTACATCGACATAACCCAAGCTAATTGAGCCTTCAAGTACTGTATAAATACCATCAAATATATCTTGAGCGTGGAAAACATAGCTATTTTTCTCAAAGGTAATTTGCTTGCCATGTTCTAGAATAAAATTTTGGAATGTTTCTGGAAGCACACTAAACCATGTGTTTTCTTTTAGTCGATTAATATAAATTAGGTCCAATATTCGGTCATCCATGAAAAAATTCATTACTTTGTCAAATAGCTGACAACTTTACGTTTTCCTTATATGTACAGTATGACTATATGTAAGTGAATAGGGAATAACTCATGTCAAATCTGGAGCAACAGCTTAGCAAATATGCGGCTTATCATTTGAATCATAAAAATATATTGACGCATTTTATTGGTATCCCTCTCATCGTGTTTTCAATTTTATGTTTAACCGCAAGAGCTGGAGTCGATATTGGTAGTTTTAAACTGACTTTAGCCATAGTTCTGATTGCAGCTAGTACGATCTATTATTTTATTTTAGATAAAGTATTTGGCTTAATCATGCTCGTTCTTTTAGCTGCTGTGTATCCACTGGCGAGCCAAATTGCACAGTTATCTTTTGGAGAATGGTTAGTAGCAAGTATTGGTTTCTTTGTGGTGGGTTGGGTCTTTCAGTTTGTGGGACATTATTTTGAAAAGAAAAAACCTGCTTTTGTTGATGATGTGATAGGACTTGCGATAGGACCATTATTTGTATTGGCAGAATTTATTTTTATGCTAGGTTTTAGAAAGTCCCTGCATGAGCGTATTTTACAAGAGGCGCGTAGTAAACGAGAGACGATGGATTTAAGTCATTAAATATAAAAAAAGCCCCAACATATTGGGGCTTTTTTAGCTTTAACTTAAACGTTAAAACGGAAGTGCATTACATCGCCGTCTTGAACAACGTAAGTTTTACCTTCTAAACGCCATTTACCAGCTTCTTTAGCGCCGTTTTCACCGTTGTATTGTACGAAGTCATCATATGCAACAACTTCAGCACGGATGAAGCCTTTTTCGAAGTCGGTATGAATCACACCAGCAGCTTGAGGAGCGGTTGCGCCAACTTTTACTGTCCATGCACGAACTTCTTGTACACCAGCAGTGAAATAAGTCTGTAAACCTAAAAGCGCATAACCTGCACGAATAACCACATTTAAACCTGGTTCTTCCATGCCCATTGCTTCTAAAAACTCAGCACGATCTTCATCTTCTAATAATGAAATTTCAGCTTCGATTTGGTTGCAAAGAGGAACAACAATTGCGTTTTCTTCAGCCGCAAGTTTTTTAACTGCTTCTAAGTGCGGGTTGTTTTCAAAACCATCTTCTGCAACGTTTGCAATATACATAGTTGGTTTTAAAGTCATTAAACCAAAACCACGAACTAATTTACGTTCGTCATCAGACAAATCAGCTGCACGAGCTGGTTTACCTTCGTCAAGTAACGGTTGGATTTTTTCTAAAACTGCTTTAGTTGCTACAGCTTCTTTGTCACCGCCTTTAGCAACTTTAGTTAAACGTAAAATTGCTTTAGCAACAGTTTCAAGATCGGCAAGCGCAAGTTCAGTATTAATAGTTGCGATGTCGTCTAATGGATCAATTTTACCATTTACGTGAATTACGTTTTCGTCTTCGAAACAACGTACAACGTGTGCAATTGCATCAGTTTCACGAATGTTAGCAAGGAATTGGTTACCTAAGCCTTCACCTTTTGATGCACCAGCAACAAGACCTGCAATGTCCACAAATTCCATTGTAGTTGGCAAAATACGTTGCGGCTTAACAATTGCAGCAAGTTTGTCTAAACGTGGATCTGGTACAGGAACAATACCTGTGTTTGGTTCAATGGTACAGAAAGGGAAGTTTTCCGCTGCAATCGCTGCTTTCGTTAATGCATTGAAAAGGGTAGATTTCCCTACGTTTGGCAGACCAACAATACCGCAATTAAAACCCATGAAAACCACTCACAAATGTGTAAATTAAAAATTGTCGCTGATTTTACATGAAAGCCATGACAAAGTCATGGCTAGAGCAGGGTTGTATTGCGTTTAAACTTTACGTTTATCAAGTTGCTGGGCTAATGCATCACCAGTCGCTTGTACTAACATGACTAAAACAATAAGCACTAAAATTACAGCCAACATAATTTGCATATCAAAACGTTGATAACCATAACGATAAGCAATGTCTCCTAGACCACCTGCACCAATAGCACCGGCAATTGCAGAAGAGTTAATCATAGTCACAATAGTCACGGTAAAACCCGCCACAATACCCGGCAAAGCCTCTGGTAAAAGTACATGCCAAATAATTTGTTTACGGTTACAACCCATGGCTTGTGCAGCTTCAATTAAGCCTTGGTCGACTTCACGTAAACTGACTTCTGCAATACGCGCAAAAAAGGGAATTGCTGCAATAGTTAAGGGAACAACCGCTGCCCAGACCCCATAACTTGTCCCGACAATCCAGCGAGTAAGCGGAATAAGCGCAACCATTAAAATAAGAAAGGGTACAGAGCGAGTAATGTTGATGACCCAACCTAAAGCTTGATTGATCTTTTGTGACGGATGAATGCCGTGCTCAGAAGTACTGACTAAAACAACAGCAATCGGTAAGCCAATTAAAAAAGCAATAAACGCAGATGCACCTACCATGAGTAAGGTATCTACAGTTCCAGTAATTAATAAATCAATGAGCTGGTCGTGCATAGCCAAGTACCTCAAATTGTGCAATTGCAGTTAATGCATCTTGTCGTATAGATGAAATATCAATTTCTACGTTAGGAATACCGACTAAAAGTGAACCAATAATATGCCCTTGAATGGTATCGACCTGACTTTGATATAAATTGACAGGTGCTTTAAATCTAGCTAGTAGTTCTTGAATATCCGGAACCTGATGTGCTTCAGCCTCATATTTCAGTTTTACAATAATATGAGTCGAATCTTCATCGGGTAGAGGACTGATTTTAAAAGGCAGGGTAATTTGCTCAAGGTTTAACAATTCTTGAGTAATTTGTTGTTCTGGTCGTGAAAATACAGACCAGACTTGTCCAGCCTCTACTATCTCACCTTGATCAATCACCACCACTTGATCACAAATTTCTCGAATGACCTGCATTTCATGAGTGATGAGTACAATCGTTAGACCCAGTTCCTGATTAATCTTTTTAAGTAAAGCCAAAATAGTGGCGGTACTTTCAGGGTCAAGTGCCGAGGTGGCTTCATCACAAAGTAAAATTTCTGGGTGGTGAACAAGTGCACGTGCAATACCGACACGTTGCTTTTGTCCGCCTGAAAGTTGTGATGGGTAGTAGCCAGACTTATCTGCAAGACCTACGAGTGCCAGAACTTCATTTACACGTTGGTCGATATCTGCTTTGTTGTAATTGGAAACTTTTAAAGGCAATGCCACATTTTCCCAGACTGTTTTTGCAGACATTAAATTGAAATGTTGAAAAATCATTCCAATTCGTTGGCGAGTTTTAATAAGCTCGGCATGACTCAATTCAGCAATGTTTTGTTGATGAATATGAATACTGCCTGTATTTACTTGTTCTAAGCCATTTAAAGTGCGGAGTAGGGAAGATTTTCCCGCACCACTTTTACCAATAATGCCTAAAATCTTACCTTGAGGAATATCAAGGTTAATCTCTTTTAAAGCATGCAGTTTTTGACCTTGCGATTGGTAAAACTTATTTAAACCGCGAATTTTGATATGGGGTAGAGAAAAATCAACTTGTGATCCAAAACTCACCATCGTCATTCTCCTTATTTCCAGCCTTGAAACCACATACCTTGGCCAAAATCTTTATCCAGAATGTCTTGTGCTTGTTTTGAGTTCTGGAATGCTTTAACAAAGGTTGCAAGTTTTTGGTTTTTATCTTGGTAATCGCGACGGGTTACAAACAAAATTGCATATTTTTTATCGATTGGATCTAAAAATAATGCGCTATGTGGGTCGGTTACCTTTGCCATTTTTAAGTAGTGGGGGAAGCCGAAAATTAAATCGACATCGTTATAGGCATGTGCTGTCTGTGGGCCTTCAACTTCAACGAAGCTCAACTGTTTAGGATTAGCAATAATGTCTTGAGTGGTTGAAAGCTCATTATTTATATCTTTAAGCTGAATTAAGCCTGCACGGTGCAATAAAATTAAAGCACGGGCTAAATTGACCGGATCGTTTGGAATAGCTACACGTGCTTTTGAAGGTAAGTCTTCAATTGATTTATATTTTTTTGAATATAAACCCACATGACTTCCTGAACCCACACCAAATGCGTGTAAGTCATAACCCGTTTCTTTAACAGCATTACGTAGAAATACGCTTTGCTGGAAAAAGTTTGCATCAATATCACCGTTTTGTACGGCAACATTGGGTGCTCGCCAATCAGAAAATTCAACGAGTTTGACATGAACGCCTTGCTTTTCTACTTCATTGGCAACGCTTTGTAATAGCTCAGCATAAGGCGGGCTAATGCCAATCGTTAAAACATCATCGGCTTGTTTATTTTTAATATAACGGTAACCGACGAGGCCCAGAACTACGATTAAAATCGTAATTCCGAGTAACCAAGGTTTATGCTGTTTGAACTGAATCGCCATAATCTTTCCGTTATTACTTCCAGCCAGGGAACCAAAGTTTTGGCCCAATTTCAGCGTCTAACACAGCTTTAACTTTTGGCGAGTTTTGATAGATCTCAACAAATTTCTTCAATTTGTCTCCCTTATCTTGGTAGTCATCACGCACTACAAATAAAATTGCATAACGTTTATTGGTATTGTCATCAAGTAAAAGTGCACTTTCAGGGTCAGCTGTTTTTGCTAAGCGTAGGTAATGCGGATAGCCAAAAGCCAAGTCAACATCATCAATTGCACGAGCAGTTTGTGGTCCTTCAACCTCTACGAATTGCAAATTTTTAGGGTTTGAAACTACATCTTTTAGTGCAGATAAATGATTATTTGAATCTTTAAGCGTTATTAATTTAGCTTGCTGTAAGAGTAGCAGGGCACGACCTTGATTGACTGGATCATTTGGAATGACTACACGTGCGTTTTGTGGCAATTCATCAAGGCTTTTATATTTCTTTGAATAAAGTCCCACATGTGATGCTGCACCCACTGCAAATGCCTTTAATTTAAAGCCTGTTTCTTTAATTGCATTGTCTAAGAAAGGTTGGTGCTGGAAAAAGTTCGCATCAATATCCCCGTGATTTAAAGTAATATTTGGTGTATTCCAGTCAGAAAATTCGACCAGTTTTACATTTAAACCCTGTTTCTTTGCTTCATCGGCAGCAGCTTGTAAAGTTTTTGCAAATGGTGGGCTAATACCAATCACAAGTTCATTTGAGCCACTTTGACGATGTTTATTCCAAAAGAATAAAGCAACAACAAGGACTACAACGACTAAGCCTATGCCTAGCCATTTTTTTGAGGCTGTTTGAGCCATGTCTATCTCCAAATTTAAGCGGTTATTTCTTCAATTGTTGTTAAGTTTTTGCTGTTGTTATAGGGACTACATCGGAACGCTTGAACAGGGTGTTGTTTTGGTAATTGGTCACCCCGATTAAAAATTTTGTTCCGCAGTGAACCCGTTTTATATGCAGTTTTATAGCGACCACGCTGTTGTAGCTCAGGAATAACCAAGCGAATAAAGTCGTGGTGAGACTCTGGTGCAACTGTACGTGTCAAATTAAAGCCATCAATATCTGTTTCATCTAAAAGATGAATTAAGTATTCAGCAACTTCTTCGCCACTACCCACGATGAGGGGATAACGACCACCTAAAACATGCTGAGCTTTTAAGTCATTTTTCGTGATTTGTTGCTCTTTAAATTTTTCGGTAATCGAAACAATACTGTTACTTTTTTGGTAAGGAATCGCTTCATCGTCGGCAAATTTACTTAAGTCGATACCAGTTGAACTCGCGTAATGCGCTAAGCCTGCTTCAGGACTTGCATATTGACGATATTCATTAAGTTTCTGTACGGCCAGATCATGTGTTTCGGCAACAACAACAGTTATACCGACAAAGACTTTAATGTCATCTGCTGAACGGCCTTGCTGTTCGGCAAGAGCACGAATTTTTTTCACTTGTTCGCGTATTTTGTCGGGTTTGTCGCCACCAATAAATACACACTCAGCATGACGAGTCGCAAACTGCATACCTTTGGGTGAAGCACCTGCTTGAAACAGTGTTGGGGTACGTTGCACAGAAGGAGACACCTGAAACACACCTTCGCTTTGGTAATATTTTCCGTGGTGGTGAATGGTGTGAACTTTAGATGGATGTGTAAAAACACGCTGTACTTTATCTTTTTTTACTGCGTCGTTTTCCCATGAACCTTCCCAATACTTGTAGCAAAGCTCTAAAAATTCTTCAGCTTGTTCATAGCGAGCATCGTGGTCTTTTAAACCTTTTTGACCAATTAAGCGTTCCGCACTATCTAGATAACCTGTCACGATATTCCAGCCAATACGACCTTGAGTTAAATGGTCGAGACTCGCAAAGCGGCGTGCAAACTGATATGGATGTTCATAGCTCAAATTCACAGTGACACCAAAACTTAAGTTTTGAGTAACTGCTGCCATAGCTGAAATAAGTGTAGATGGGTCATGGCTTGGAAGCTGAATGGACTCTTTTAAAGTCAGATCAATACCGTTTTGATAGACGTCATAGACACCTGTAATGTCTGCAATAAACAAACCATCAAATAAACCACTTTCTAGAGTTTTGGCTTGTTCTGTCCAATAGCTTAGTTCATTAAAGCGGTGTGATTCATCACGTGGATGTGTCCATAAGCCATGATTGATATGTCCAACACAGTTCATGTCAAAGGCGTTTAATAAAATCTCTTTTGCTTTGAAATCTGCCATTACAATGTCCCCCGACGAGGTGGTAGAACACCGTTAAGCACATAGTTCCCAATAAAGTAATATTTCCATCGTGCAGCATCATGTAAGGTATGCACACGGGCATTACGCCAAAAACGGTCTAGACCATCTTGTGATTGACTACCACGGCTTCCTGCAAGTTCAATCAGCTTAGACGATGCTTTTAGGGCGATATCTGTACTATGAGCACGCACTTTAGCCACATCAATGGATGCTTTAGCAATAGTTTCAGGTGTGGTCTCAATTTTTGCGGCATCGATTGAATGCGCAGCTTGTTTTAATAACACTTCGCTTGCCCGTACATCGACAGCAATACGTCCTAATTCATAAATCGTTAAAGGATCTTGGTTGGCTGTTTCTACATTTGAATCAATCCATGGGCGGGCTTGATGCACTCTTTGCAAGCTTTCTTCAAAGGCTGCACGTGCAATGCCTACCTCAATCGATGCATGCATAATTTGCGCAAAAGGACCCACTAAGGTTGGCTGTAAAAATGCAGTATCAAAAGGAATAACATCATCTGCTTCGACAAAAACCTGATCAAACTTGACCGTGCCGCTGCCTGTGGTTTTTTGCCCAAAGCCAGACCAGTCATCAACAAGTTTTAATCCTTGTGAACCACTTTTTACAAAGGCTAAATACTCTCGACCCGCATCGTCTAAAACTAAGGTTGGAATACGGTGAGCAAATAAACTTCCTGTGCAGTAAAACTTTTCACCTTGAATCAAATACCCATTTTCATGCGGACGAATATTGGTTTGTTTATGAGTTGAAGTTTTGGTTTTAAACTCAGCAAGTGCATTACCAAAGCGAGTGCCATTTAAAACTTCGCTATATAAACGTTGTTTTTGAGCTTCTGTGCCTGTATTGCGCAATACTTCTAAAGCATAAAAATGGTTTTGTGGAATTTGTCCGATTGAACCATCGGCACCGCTTAAAAGCGCAATCACTTTAGCAACTGTATGGCTTGAAACTTCGGCACCGCCATATTGCTTAGGTACTGTAATTGCCCAAAGACCAGATTGGCTCAAAGCATCGATTTCGGTATACGGTAAAATTCGTTTAGCGTCTCGCTCAACTGCGGTTTTTTTTTAAATTGCTCAGCAAACTGTTTGGCAACTTCTAATGCTTCAGCATCATTTTGAATAATGTGCGCTTGACCAGATGCCGATGTTTGTTTGGTTTGAACCGATTGATATGAAGTCATGACAATTTCTCCTTAAATCCAAGCATGGCGGGCAGGGAAATAACCATTAAGGTAATAATTGCCAATGGCATGTAATTTCCAGCGAACAGGGTCGTGTAAGGTATGTACACGGGCATTTCGCCAATGTTGATCTAAATTATGTTGGCTTAAGCTTGAACGACTACC
>ERZ941706.533-NODE-533-length-12083-cov-3.671433_pt1 | contig 12083 bp, 12 predicted proteins | sample MGYA00521232_ERZ941706 | MGnify/ENA primary metagenome ERZ941706 (study PRJEB32759, sample SAMN07749893) | skin metagenome | biome: transportation; feature: city; material: polyester macromolecule | host: Homo sapiens | place: Hong Kong:ER line | collected...
GCTTCCTGCGATCAAATCCCAAGTCAGACCCCCATTCGCATAAGTTTCTGAGATCGACCCCAGCGCCAGGTCTGCATCCTCCAGCACGATGGTCCACGTCAGATCCGGCGCCACCCGGATGAGCCGGTTGGAAATGACGCATGCGATCCAGAGCCCGCCCTGCGAGTCAAAGGCCATGCCGTCGGGGTAGATGTCCTGCGGGAAGTTCAGCGCGACAGGATCGCGCAAGCTTCCGTCAGGTTCGAGTTCGAACCGGGTCGTGCGGCAGGCGAAGGTCTCGTTCACGTAGAGATACCGCCCGTCGGGTGACACGCGCACCTCGTTGGTCCAGTTCAATCCGTCGGCGGCCAGGGTCACCGAACCGTCCCGAACCAGAAGAATCTGGCCAGTGTCTGCCGCCGCAGTGAAATACTGGTGATCGCGCGAAGTCGCACTGATCGTGATCCAGGTCCGATCTCCGTCGACCAGCACGAAGTTGGTCGGAGGTATCGGGCGGCCCGCGCATTCGGTTGCGAGGGGAGTTACCTCACCCTGGCGCGTGACCCGCCAGACGCCGCCGCGGCGCGCCATGTTGGTGATGAGGAAATCCCCCTCCTTCGTCAGCGCGATGCCGTTGGGCCGAAAGCCCTGTCCGATCAGATCCGTTCCGACGGCGGGGGACGTGGTTCCGTCCGGCGCGATCCGTGCAATGCCCAAGGTCCAGTCGCCGGTATAGACACTGCCATCTTGCGCCGCGATCACGCATTCGGGGCGATGAAGGCCATCGCCTAGCTCTGACAAGTCGGCTGGCGTGAACGGTTTTGGCCGGATCGGCAGCTCGGTCATGGTATCGCTCGCAACCCGTCGGGCCATCCCGGGGCGTCACAACGCAAGATAGCCGCCATCGACGGGAATCGTCACGCCGGTCACGTACGAAGACATGTCGGACGCAAGAAAGACTGCGGGGCCTGCGATTTCATGGGTTTCGCCAACGCGTCCCAGCGGTAGCCGCTGGATGAACTTGTCACCCGCTTCGCCGGTCACGGTCATCAGATCGCTTTTCATGCGGCCCGGTGCCAGGCCGTTGGCACGTCCGCCGGTCGGTCCGAGGTCTCGGGCGAAATATTGTACGAGGGAACGGACAGCGGCCTTGGTAGCGCCATAGGCCGCGCTCGACCGCGGCGCGGTGAAACCGGCTATCGAGGAAAGGAAGATCACGCTCGCGCCGGGGTGCCTGAGGCCGGGCAGCAGAGCGACGGTCATGTCCCACTGGCCCGTGAGGTTGACCGCCAGGACATGATCCCATTGCTGCATCTGATCTGCGTCCTGCGGCCGGATGCGCGGAGCGATGCCCGCATTGTTCACCAATACGTCTATCCGCTCGTGCCTATCGGCCATCCGCCGACCGAACGCCGTCACTGCGTCCCGATCGGAAATGTCGAGCGCTTCCGCTTCGGCGGACCCGCCCGCCGCCCTGATCTGCTCGACCATTGCCGCCGCTGCATCGCCGTTCCGATCGACCACCACGACCCGCGCCCCTTCGGTCGCCATCGCGGTGGAGATTGCCGAACCCAGGCCGCGAGCGCCGCCGGTAACCACTACCAATTTGCCTTGCAGTAGAGCCATTCATCCCGTTCCTTAGTCAATGACCTGCGTATTCGCCGACCTCCCTTGTGGTCGCTCCGCAGCGAGCGACCGGTTTTCGTTTCCGGTGCCGATGCTTGGGTCGTGTCCCGGCCAGGTCAGGACATGCGATAGCCCTTGTACCCATGAGCGCGCACATCATCGCAATATTCACGGAACCGCGGATTGCCCCCGACGAACAGCAATACTTCGCGCTTGTCGCGTCCCTCAATATTCTTGTTGATACCAGTAAACCAAGAATTCGTTGAACCGAGCAGCATTTTGCTCATCAACTTTGCGCAGTATTCGGTATAGCTTTCGGCGGCGGCCTCCTCAGGTTCGATACGCGTTACGCCGGCGTCCTTCGCGTGGGCCATCATCTCGCTCAGCCAGTCAACGGCATTCGCTGAACATCGCGGAATATTGCAGAAGGTTGCGCCGCTGTGAGGCCCTACCAGCAGAAAGAAATTGGGAAATCCCGGGCACTGCATCCCCATGTAGGTCTTGATCCCCTTCGCCCATTCGTCCTTGAGCGAAGGTCCTCCGGCCACCCCGATGTCGATGCGGTTCCATGATCCTTTCACCGCGTCGAATCCGGTCGCATAGCAGATGACGTCGAGCTCGATCAGCCCGTCGGTTGTCTGGATGCCTTCGGGGGTGACGCGCGTGATCGGGGTGGTTTTCAGATCGACGACCGAGACATTGTCCTGATTGTAGACTTCGTAATAATTTGTCTCGAGCGGCACCCGGCGCGTTCCGAAGCCATGATCCTTCGGGATCAGCAACTCGGCGACGCGCTGATCCTTGACGCGTTGGCGGATCTTGTTGGCGACGAATTCCGAGAGATATCTGTTCGCCTCAGGATCGGAGAGAGCGTCCTGAAATGTCCCGAGCCAGAGTGAAAAGCCCGGTCCGGCGTACAATTCCTCCAACTTGGCGTCGCGCTCCTCCTTGGGAACGTCAAACAGGTTTCGAGGATCAAACTCGTGCGGGAAGCCGGCGATGGATGCGTCGCACTTGGCAGTGAACTCCTCATAATGTGCCTTGATATAGTCCATCCGCTCCCTGGTCATCGGGCCGTTGCCCAATGGCGTGCACCAGTTCGGTTCGAGCAGGAACACAGTCAGCTGCCCGGCCACCTTGGCCATTTCCTGGATCAACTGGACCCCTGTCGAACCCGTGCCGATCACACCGACACGCTTGTTCGCAAAATCGAGCTTCGCAGGGCCGAACCCATTGGGGTCGCGCGGCCAGGCGGCAGTATGATAGCTTTCGCCCCTGAACGTATTGATGCCGGGGATCCTGGGCATCTGAGGCGCAGAAAGCGGCCCGAGCGCGGAGAAGACGAACCGGGCGGTAACAGGCGCGCGATGCGCCTGCTGGAATTCGAGTGTCCAGATATTTGCTTCGTTGTCGAACGTTGCCTTCTTGACCTTGGCATCGAAAATGAAATCCTTGCGGATGTCCATGATCTCGGCCGCACGGTGGATGTAGCGCAAGACCTCGGGCTGGGCAGCGAAACGCTCGGACCAATTCCACTCCTGCATCAGTTGATCGTTCCAGAAGTAGCCGTAGACTTCGCTTTCGGAATCGATCCGACATCCCGGATAGCGGTTGTGATGCCAGACGCCACCGATATCGTCGGCGGCCTCTACACCCAAGGTCCGATAGCCGATCTCGCGAAGGCGATAGGCCTGATACAGGCCGGTCAACCCGGCTCCTATGACTACGGCGTCGAAATCTGGTTCAATGGTCATTCCAACCCTCTATGCGTGCATTCCCCGCCTCATCGGGCGGAAAGCCGATGCCGTCCACCGTTCGGTCACGAGACCCTTGACTGACGGCTTTTGCCGTGCTTGAAACAAATGATTGTTTTTGTCCATAGGAAGTTGAGGATACCCTCCATGAGCGCTGGCCATCCAACCACCCCGATTGACAGCGCCCCGACGCGTGAGGAGATGATCGCCCGGTTCGGGCGCGATCTGATCAACGACTTCGATCTGGACGATCCGGCCTTCAACACGCAATTCGACGAGATGCTCGACTATATGGTGCGCAAGTGCCCCGTGGTGCACTCCAAGGTCGGCCGCGGCTATTATCTGATCAACACCCAGGACGATGTCCGCCGCGCCGCTCAGGATTGGCGCACGTTCAGTTCGGCAAAAGGATATATGCCCAATCGGCCGGAAGGCCTGCCCTATCTGATGCCGGAGGAATCGGATCCTCCGATCCATACCCAGTGGCGCAGGGTGCTGAATCCGCACCTCAGCCCCAAGGTCTCCATGTCGTTTGAACAGCCGATCCGCGACGATGTCAATGCGCTGATCGATGCATTCATCGATCGTGGCGAATGCGAGTTCATCAGCGAGTTCGGCGCGCTGTTGCCGGGCTGGGCCTTTTTCAAGAATGTCCTCGGCCTGCCGGTCGATGACCTGGCCCAGCTGGTCGAGGGCGTGGAGGAGGGGACGTTCAACCCCGACATGTCCGAACGCGGACGTCATTTCGCCAACGTGTTCGCATATCTCGAGGATCATCTGAAGTGGCGTGCAGGACAGCCCGAACGGGATGACCTGATCGGCACCATCCTGAAAGGCGTCACCTACGACGATGGCGAGCCGGCCCCGTGGGCGCACAAGGTTTCCATTCTCGTTGATCTTACCTTCGGTGGAATTGCGACCACAACCTTCGTAATGGCCTCGGCAATCCATCATCTCGCCACCGTCCCCGAGCAGCGTCAACTCCTGATCGACGATCCTTCGCTCATCGAAAGCGCGATCGAGGAATATGCGCGCTTCTTTCCGCCGGTCGTGGCACTGGGGCGCACCTGCACCCGCGATGTGGATGTCGCCGGCACCACCATTCCGGAAGGCGAGTTCGTAATGCTGACCTATGCCGCCGCCTCACGCGATCCGCGCCATATGGACAATGCGGGCCAGATCGATCTGACCCGCACCGGCATCCCGCATTCCACCTTCGGCGTGGGTCCGCACCGCTGCATCGGTTCGAACCTGGCGCGCGTGGAACTGCGCACGACATTGGAGGAATGGCTGAAACGGATACCCGAGTTTTCGGTCAAGCCGGGCACCGAACCGGTCTATGTCACCGGTTACCTGCGCTCCATGCGCAGGCTCGAACTGGTCTGGTGACGCGATGAGCAGGCTTCCTCCTCAATTTGACGACTATCGTGAACGGTATCGGAACATCGCGCTCCAACGCGATGCTCAGGGTGTCCTGCTGGTTCGGCTCCATACCGATGGCGGGCATTTCGTCTGGAGCGAGGAAAGCCACGAGGAACTGGCCTATTGCTTCGCCGATATCGGCGCGGATCGCGGCAACCGCGTGGTCGTGATGACCGGAACCGGTGACATATGGTGCGATGTGATCGACTTCGCCAGCTTTCACCTCAACGACCCGGCGGAATGGGATCACACCTTTTTCGACGGGCGAAAGCTGCTGAACAACCTGCTTGATATCGAAGTACCGGTCATCAGCGCCATCAACGGCCCGGCGCGGATTCATCCGGAGATACCGGTGATGTCGGATATCGTCATCGCCGCCGATACCACCCTGTTCCAGGATGCGCCGCATTTCATTGCCGGCATCGTGCCCGGCGACGGGGCGCATGTGGTGTGGACCCACGTCCTGGGACCCAACAAGGGTCGCTATTTCCTGCTGATGGGCGAGGAACTGGGCGCCGCCGAAGCACTCGCGCGCGGTGTTGTGGGAGAGGTTCATCCGCAGGGCAAGGTGCTTGACCGCGCGCTAGAGATTGCCGCCAGCCTTGCAGCGAAAACCGATCTCGCGCTTCGCTATTCACGCGTGGTGCTGACCCAGCGGTACAAACGACTGATGCAGGAAGGGCTCAGCCTGGGCCTGGGGCTGGAAGCCCTGGCGGCGATAGACCTGCTTTCCGGAATGAAGACGGGGGAGGACAGCTGGTGAGGGTAAAGATCGACGCGGAACTGTGCACCGGTCATGGTCGCTGCGCGCGCTATGCGCCGAACGTCTATCGGCTCGACGATGATGGCTACAACATCGATCGCGGCACGGTCGTCGGCGTGCCGCCCGGCGAAGAGAAGAACGCCACCCTGGGCATGAAATCCTGTCCGGAGCGGGCCATCGTCATTGTCGAAGATTAGGCCCTAGCCGACGTCGAAATGCTCCATGTTCGCCGGCCCTGCGAAGAACGGCCCGGCAAGCGCCCTGAATTCCTGAAATTCAGGAAGCCGAGTGAAGGCCATGTGGTGATCGACCGATTCCCATTCCAGCAGCAGGATGAATTTTCCCGGGTTTTCCACCCCGCGTCCTGTTCGCACGGACCGGCAACCTTCCGCGGCCGCCAATATGGCACGTCCGCGCTGCTCCATCATCTCGGCAAAGCCGTTTTCCTGGCCTTCCTTCACCGCTATTTCCGCGCGCTCCAATATCATCGGCATCCTCCCTGATCAGCGGCCAGACGCTCTGCCGCGAGCCGTGCAAGCTTGAATTTCTGGGGTCTGCCGGTCACCGTCAGCGGAATGTCGCCGGCAGACAGAAAGAGAACATGGCGCGGAACCTTGAAGCTCGCCAGCTTTGCGGCGCAATCCGCTCTCAGCATGGCCGGATCAGGAGAAGCGCCCGGTCGTGGCACCACGCAAAGTCAACCCGCTTCGCCCGAGCGGGGATCGGGCACGCCGACAACAAGCGCCGTTTCGATTTCGACGTGGTCGGTGAACAGCTCCTCGATTTCTCGTGGCATGACCATTTCGCCGTTGCAGCGGTAAGTTTCCTTGATCCTCCCTGTCAGAACCAGATAGCCGTCCGGACCTACCCGCCCCAGATCGCCGGTGCGCAGCCATCCGTCAGGCGTGAATGCGATCGCCGTTTCCTCGGGCTTGTTGTAGTATCCGCGTGTCACGATCGGGCCGCGCGTGACCAGTTCGCCTTCCTCGCCGGCCGGCAGGTCAGCTCCGGAAATCGGGTCGATCGCCTTGTACTCGGCCACCAGGCCGCCCAGGTCCGGATCACCCGCTACGCCTGCCAGCTTGTAGCGACCGTTGCTGGTAAGCAGGCGATGCCGGCCGTCTTCGGGAAGGGTGCAGGTCGTCGAAGCGGTAGTCTCGGTCATCCCGTAAGCGGTTACGGTCTCTCGGGGACGCAAGGTCGAATCGATGTCACTCCAGATCGAAGGTGCGTTCACCCCCCCGCTGTTGAACATGGTTTGCAAATGGGTCGGATCGAAGCCGCGCTCTCGCGCGCTTTCGATCAGTTTGGCGGTCATCACCGGGACGCAGACGATCTCGCTGGCTTGGTACCGTTCGGCCAGGTCGAGCATTGCGCAAGGATCGAACACGCATTGCGGTATGATCGCGCCGCCCACAAAGGTGGTTGCCATCAGGCATTCGACATAGCCGAATACATGATACATCGGCATGGCGAAGAGGATCCTCCGCCCGTCATCGAAGGCGCGGGTGAGCGCCGAGGAATAGGCAGCACGCAGAACCATATCGTGCTCCAGCATCACACCCTTCGATCGCCCGGTGGTGCCGGAGGTATAGATGATGTCGGACAGATCGGCCGCGCTCGCCGCCGCCTCCCGGTGGGCTCGTTCATCCCCGGATTGCGCAGTTGCAGCCAGGCTGAGCGAATCGAGCGCCATGAAACGGTTGTCAGCCTCAGCGGAAGGCGCCTCGCCGGTGGCAAAGACGTCAACTGTCTCCAATCCGGCAGGCCGCCGCAGATCGGCGAGGTAATCGTGACCGCGAAACGCGTCCATCGTCACCAGCATTTTCGCACCCGACTGCTCGAGCACATAGTGTAGCTCGCCGCCGCGCAGCAGGAAGTTGCAGGGAACGCAAACGGCCCCGGCGCGGGAGATGGCATATTTCAGTGCGACGAACTCAGGATAGTTCGCGAGATTTAGCGCTACCCTGTCGCCAGGCTCGATCCCGCACGCTATCATTCCGGAAGCCAGCGAGCGTGACCATGCCGCGATTTCCGCGTAGGAATAGCTGCGGTCGCTGCCTATTACGAGCGGGCGATCCGGCCATATCTGCGCGGCATGGTCGAGCTTCCCGCTGATGGTTCGCGGCTGCCATTCCGGATACATCCGCGCCAAGGCTTCGCGGCGCATTGTTACGGTTGCCATGACCCCTCCCAGTTCCTTGACTTGCCGCTCCGCTTCGCATAACGAACATTTGTTTTATTGCAATATCCTGGCTCGCCAGTCTTTGGAGCGCAACCCGACAATGGATTTTCAGCTGTCACACGAACAGACCATGTGGCGCGATGTGGTCACCAGCTTCATGGATAGGGAATTTCCGCGCGTCCGGGTCCGCTATCATGACCGCTCGCGCGAATTTCCGGAGGATCTGTACCGGAAGATGGCAGGCGAGGGTTGGCTCGGCCTGTTGGTGCCCGAAGAGCAAGGCGGGTTGGGGATGGATGCCGATCCGGTCATGTTCGCGATCTTCTGCGAGGCGATCGGCAAGGACAGTCTTGATACTGCCGCCTGTATCATGACCTCGATGTTCACCGCTACCAATGTCTCGAAACATGGTACCCCGGAACAGCGAGCGAGATACCTCGACCCGTTCCTGCGCGGTGAGGCGAAGTTCTGCATATCGATCAGCGAGCCGCAGTCCGGATCGGATGCTGCCGGCGCCCGGTCGAGCGCCCGGCTCGTGGGCGACGAATGGGTCGTAAACGGCAACAAGGTGTGGTGCTCCGGTGCCCACCATCCCGACAGTTGCATCGCCATGATGCTGCGCACCGGGGAAGGTCGATACGATTTCAGCGTATTCCTCGTGCCGAATGACACTCCGGGCCTGGAAGTGCAAAAGATGGACACTCTGGTACGTCGTTCCCTCGGCACGACGTCCCTTTTCATGGATGACATGCGCCTGCCCGCGGATGCGCTGCTCGGAGAAGTCAACAAGGGTTGGGAATATATTGGCGAGCATCTGGACTTCGAGCGGCTTTCGATCGCCGCATCGCAGGTCGGAAATGCGCGCACTGCCTTGCAGGACACCGTCCGTTATCTCAGCGATCGCTCGGCATTCGGCAGGAAGCTGTCCGATTTCCAGGTGCTGAAGCATCGGATGGCGGAAGATCAGGCGCGGCTTTCCGCCACATATTATCTCGTCTATGCTGCTGCATCGGCGTTGGCACGTGGCGAGAACGCAAGTGCGCTCGTCGCGCAGGCAAAGCTCATCTCATCGCAGACGCTCTTTGATATTGCCACCAACGGGATGCAGGCGTTAGGCGGCTACGCGCAATTGCCTGAATATGACATGGAGCGCTATTTCCGGGAAGCGAAGCACGGAATGGTCGGCGGCGGAACCAACGAGATTTTGCGTTCGATCATAGCCAAGGGTATGGGGCTTTAGGACCATTGGTGCGAAGAGAACGATAGTTTCAGAATGGCAACAGCGCAGCAGCCCTCCGCGCCCGGTCAATCGATCCGTGATCACGCCGTCCAGCTGTTCGGCAAGCAAGGCTATACCGGCACCTCGATGCGCGATATCGCCAGCGCGGTCGGCATGCTGCCCGGCAGCCTCTATGCGCACATTTCCAGCAAGGAAGCGTTGCTGGTCCAAATCGTCGACGAGGGAATCGGTCAGTTCCTCGATCGCGTTACCGAGCATGTGAACCGTACCGGTTCGCCTGTCGATCGGCTTCGATTGATGATAGTGGCGCACGTCGAAGTGGTGGCCGACCATCCCGAACGGTCGCTGGTCGTTTTTCACCAGTGGCGCTTTCTGGGTTCGGAAAACCTACCGTTGGCGATCAAACGACGGCGGCAGTACGAGCATTGCTTCGTCGAGGTCGTCAAGCAGGGTATCGCGGACGGATCGCTCAAACCGGAACTCAACCCGCGCATCGCCGTGCTGACCATCCTGGGCGCGCTGAACTGGACACCAGAATGGTTTTCCCGCGATGGCGAACTGTCGGCCACCCAGTTGGGGGATCTCATGGCCGGCACGCTGCTGGGCGGCATATTGCGCTGACCCATGTCGTGGCGGACGCCCTTGACAGTGCCAAATCCTCGGCATAACAAAAACAAACAATTGTTTTCGGAGGCTGGCGCGCATGGGGGGGAGATCATTTGCCGATCCCGAAACCAAGTTTTTCGAGGATTTCGAGCTGGGTGATACGATCAGCACGCGCGGGCGTACTGTCGATATCGGCGACATCACGACCTTCGCAGGCCTGACGGGCGATCACTATCAGCTGCACACCGACGCCCGATTCATGGCCGACCACCGATTCGGCCAGCGCATTGCGCACGGTCCCCTCACTTTCTCGCTGGCGGTGGGTTTGGTCGGCCTCAGTAAATTTTACGGCAACGCCATCATCGCGCTGATCGAAGTAACCGGGCTGAAAGCCAGCGCACCGGTCTTCGCCGGCGATACGCTTCACGTGGTGGCGACCGTCACGACCCACAATGCCTCGGGTCCCAAATACGGCACGCTGGGAGTCACCTATTCGGTTCGCAATCAGGACGACATCGAGGTGATGACTTTCATTCAGACGATGCTCGCCAAGCGACGCACGGAAGGGGAATAGCAATGGGCGAGAACTGGACCCTCCATGTCAAGGACGGCGACGCCAACGACCCCGTCTTCATCGGGATCGGAGAGCTTGCATCCGGTAAGTTCCCGGAACGCGGCTTCATAGAGGCGCTGACTAGGGTCGCGATACTGGCCCTGAAAGATGCGGGCATGGTTCCGCGCGACATCGATACCATCATGCTCATTCCGAACCTGCATTCGGCTGCCGATCAAGCCGATCTTGTGTTTTCGCGGATGGTCGAGGAGCTTGGTATCCACGGTTCGTGCAAGGCCAGCTACATGGTTCATTCGGGTGGCTCGACCAGCGACAACGCCGTGCGCGCTGCGCACGGGCTGATCACTGCGGGACACGCGCAGAATATCCTCGTGCTGCAGTGCGAGCGCTGGGGTTCGGCCGATCTCAACGAGATGATTACCATGCTCTCCAAGAACGGCATTCCAGGAGAGTGGGAGCTGCCCACCGGCATCCAGTTCAATGCCATCGGTGCAATGATCACCAATCGCTACATGCACGCCAGCGGCAGCACTCCGGCCGAAATGGCCTCGGTCTGTGTGACACTGCGGAATTGGGCGAACCTGAACGATAACGCGATGTTCAGGGACAAGACGCTGACGGTCGAACAGGTGCTGGGGTCGCGGATGGTCGCCGATCCGCTGCACGCGTACGAATGTCCGCCGATGGCCGATGGAGCCTGCGCCTTCGTTATGACGAGCGCTTCGAACGCTCGGAAACGCGGAATATCGCATGCCGTGCGGGTCGCCGGTTCGGGCGGCTGCGTAAGCCACTATTGCCTCAGCCAGGAACCCGATCAGGCAGTGCTGGGCTGGCCGCTGGCAGCCGAACGGGCCTGGAATCAAAGCGGGTGGGGTCCGGAGGATGCCGACATCGCGCAAATCTACGACAGCTATGCAGCAGTGACGACGATCGCGCTCGAAGGCATCGGCATCGCACCCAAGGGCGAAGGCGCCCGCTGGTTCGCTGCCGGCCACGGCGATCCAGGGGGCAGGTTGCCGACAAACACCAATGGCGGCCTGCTTTCGGCGGGTCACACGGGGGTTGGCGGTGGAACCGCCCTGCTGGTCGAAGGCATTCGCCAGCTGCTCCACCGGGCTCCGAGCAAGCGGCAGGTCGAAGGTTGCGAGCGGGCAATCATCGGGGGTTCCGGCGGCAGCTACATGGACGCCCAGATACTGCTGCTCGAACGAACCGGCATGGGAGGCTGACGCGATGAAAGTTCCACGGATCGTCCAGGAGTTTCGTTCCGGGCTGGCAGAAGGCAGCTTGCTGGTGCAACTGTGCAATGCTTGCGGCAAACCCAACATGTGGCCGCGCTATGCCTGCCCTCATTGCCAGTCGGACGATCTCGGCTGGGTGCCATCGGCGGGCAAGGGTATGCTGCACAGCTTCTGCGTGCTGAGGCAAGGCGCGCCCCAGGGGCACGAGGCTGACCTTCCATACGCGCTAGGGGTGGTGAAGCTGGACGAAGGGGTGCAGCTGCTGGTGCGGCTTGCCCCGACCGGGCAGGACGACTGGTCGGGCTACCGTTGCGACGACCGCGTAGAATTCGTGGGCAAGGAAGATGGCCGCGAATGTGCCCGTTTCCGCCGACTGGCGGAATGAAACGGACGCGATGAACAGCTTCTTTTTTCTCGACAAGGCGGCACGCCAGTGGCCGGCGAATATTGCGCTGTTGCATGGCGAGGAGAGTTGGACTTACCGTCAGTTCGCGGACCGGGCGCTTGCGATCGGCGGCAACCTTCGCGCGCTGGGCTGCGCGCCGGGCGATCGTGTCGCATTCTGCCTGGCCAACAGCCCGCGCATTCTCGAGGTGATTTTCGGCTGCTTCGCGGCCGGCCTGGTGGTGGTGCCGGTCAACGCGCGACTGCATGTCCGCGAGATGGCCTATCTGGTCGGAGACTCGGGTGCCA
>ERZ941706.534-NODE-534-length-12077-cov-13.245633_pt1 | contig 12077 bp, 9 predicted proteins | sample MGYA00521232_ERZ941706 | MGnify/ENA primary metagenome ERZ941706 (study PRJEB32759, sample SAMN07749893) | skin metagenome | biome: transportation; feature: city; material: polyester macromolecule | host: Homo sapiens | place: Hong Kong:ER line | collected...
GCACCGGAGTACTCGCCGATCTCGTCCTCCGTCAGCGTCGTGCGCTTGAGCAGCTCATCGCGCCACTGACGGGCCGAGACGGTGTTCGTCACGAGGATGAGGGTCGTCGCCTTGGCCTTCGCCATGGCACCGGCGCCGACGAGCGTCTTGCCGGCGCCACAGGGCAGGACGACGACGCCGCTGCCGCCGTCCCAGAACCCGTCGACGGCCTGACGCTGGTAGGGGCGCAGCTGCCAGCCGTCGGTGTCGAGGTCGATGGGATGGGCCTCGCCGTCGACGAAACCCGCACGGTCCTCGGCCGGCCAGCCGACCTTGATGAGCTCCTGCTTGATCGCGCCACGCTCACTTGGGTGGACGGCGACGGTGAAGTCGTCGAGGCGATCGCCGACGAGTGGCTTGATCTTCTTGTGCCGCAGCACCTCTTCGAGCACGGGCTTGTCGGTGGAGTGCAGGACGAGCTGGTCGCCGTCCTTCTCGAGGACGAGACGGCCGTAACGATCCATCGTCTCGGCGACGTCGAGCAGCAGCGGTTGCGGCACGGGGAAACGGCTGTGCGTGATGAGGGCGTCGACGACCGTCTCGGCATCGAGGCCTGCAGCGCGGGCGTTCCACAGGCCGAGCGGCGTGACGCGATACGTGTGAACGTGCTCGGGGGCGCGTTCGAGCTCGGCGAACGGAGCAATGGCGCGACGCGCCGCCTCGGCGTTCTCGTGATCGACCTCGAGCAGGATCGTCCGATCGCTCTGCACGATGAGTGCGCCGTTGTTCACGCGTTGCCTCTCGGTGGGGTCTGCGGCATCGACAGGTGCCGCGTTCAGGGTAACGGGCGCCAGCGACGGGGCATTCCGACCGGGGTGAGCACCGAGACGGCCGATGTTGTGTCATGAACGCGTGAGATAGCGCGCGTTCATGACACAACATCGGCGCCGCCCGTCATCGAGTGGGCCGTGACGCGATCTCCGTTACCGATGCGTTATTGAGCATTGCTCAACAAGTGACGAGTGGGGCTCTAGGGTGTGCTTCAGATCACATGAAAATGTCATCTCCCGTCGAGCAGGAGGCCCCCGTGACTGCTGTATCCGCACCTGACGTCGCCATCGATCCGAAGCGCCGCAAGCGGCTGCTCGCCGCCAGCCTGCTGAGCAGTTCGATCGAGTGGTACGACTTCTTCATCTTCGGGACCGCAGCAGCGCTGGTGTTCCCTCATGTGTTCTTTCCCGACAGCTCCGCCTTGACCGGAACCCTCCTGTCGTTCGGGACGTTCTGGGCGGCCTTTCTTGCCCGCCCACTAGGTGGCGTGCTCGCCGGCCACTACGGCGACAAGTACGGGCGCAAGCGCGTCGTCGTGATCTGCGTCCTGGCCATGGGAGGGGCGACGTTCCTCATCGGCCTCCTGCCCTCTGCCGCGACGATCGGCGTCCTCGCGCCCGTCGTCCTCGTGACCCTCAGGTTCGTCCAGGGCCTTGCGGCCGGTGGTCAATGGGGCGGCATCATCCTGCTCCTGACGGAATCCGAGGGGCCGAAACGTCGCGGCTTCGCCGGCACCTTCGGTCAGATGGGCGTCCCGATCGGCGTGTTGCTCGGCAACCTCATCTTTCTCGTCGTGTCGCAGAGCGTCTCCAAGGCTGACTTCGTCTCGTGGGGTTGGCGCATCCCGTTCCTGCTGAGCGTCGTCCTGTTCCCCCTCGGGTTGTACATCCACAACAAGGTCGAGGACTCGCCGGAGTTCAAGGAGCTGCAGGCGCGTTCCGCCGAGCGGATGAACGACGCCCCTGCTCAGGCGCCCGCGCTCGACGTGGTCCGCAAGGCGTGGAAACGCATTCTGCTCGGTTGCCTCACGATGGGGGCGACGAATTCGATGTTCTACGTCGGCATCGTCGGTTCCCTGAGCTACGCCTCGAGCGAGCTCGGGATGAAACGAGAGAGTCTCCTGCTCGTCACTCTGGTGCTCTCGGCGCTCAACATCCCCATGATCTTGTGGTCGGGCGCACTCTCGGACCGGATCGGACGGAAACCCGTCGTGTTCTGGTCAGCCATCGGCCTCGCAGTCGTCATCTTTCCCTACTTCGCTCTGCTCGGGACGAAGAGCATCGCGATGTTCGCCATCGGGGCTTTTCTCACGAGCTTCTTCCAGTCGACGATCTACGGCCCGCTCGCTGCTTATCTTGCAGAGATCTTTCACCCGTCGATGCGGTACTCGGGCATGTCGCTGGCGTATCAGTTGGCCGCCATCGCACTGGCCGGCCCGACCCCGATGATCATGGCCTCCGTCATCGACAGAACGGGCAGCACGCACGGGATCGCCGCCTACATGGTGGTGCTCAGCGTCCTGACGGCCGTCGGGGCCTGGCTGCTGCCGGAGACGAACCCCAAGTCAGTTCGCGACGACCCGTCGGCGGTGCCCGGGGTGGGTCTCAACGATGCTGTCTGAGCTCGCGCGGTGAGCTGCGGATGACGGTTGTCGGTGCGAGGTGTTTGGATGGACATCAGCTGAGAAGTCCTCGACCTCCACGAAATCTGAGGTGTTCGCATGACCCGCAAGTCCGGCCTCGACGTCGACACGTTCGACGCGTCCGTCCGCCCCCAGGACGACCTGTTCGCCTACGTCAACAACACGTGGGTTCGCGAGCACCCCATCCCCGACGACAAGTCGCGCTACGGCGCGTTCGACCGCCTTCGTGAGAAGAGCGAGGCGGCGATGCGCGTCATCATCGAGGAGGCAGCGCAGAAGGCGGAGGACGCCGAGAACGGCAACCCGGCCGAGGGCTTCGGCCCGGCCACGCAGAAGGTCGGCGACCTGTACCGCTCGTTCATGGACACCGAGCGCATCAACCGTCTCGGCGTCTCGCCGATCGCGGAGGATCTCGCCGCCATCGACGGGCTGACGAGCGAGCACGATCTGCTCATGCTCCTCGGCCACCTCGAGCGCTACGGCATGGGCGGTCTGTTCGGTTTCTACGTCAGCGCCGACGCGAAGAACAGCGACGAGTACATCGTCTACATCGGCCAGAGCGGCCTCGGGCTGCCCGACGAGGCCTACTACCGCGAGGCGCAGTACGCCGAGATCCGCGCCGCCTACCAGGAGCACATGGTGCGGCTGCTCGAACTCGCGGGTGTCTCCACGCCGGAGGCCGTCGCCGACCGCGCTTACGCCCTCGAGGTCGACCTCGCGAAGCACCACTGGGACAACGTCTCGACGCGCGACGCCATCAAGACCTACAACCGCTACACGCTCGACGAGCTGCGCGACGTGCTCGGCGCGTTCGACCTCGACGCGTGGATGGAGGGCCAGGTCGTGCCGGACGGCGCGTTCGCGAACGTCGTCGTCGGGGAGCCGAGCTACCTCGAGGGGCTCGCGGAACTGTTCGCCACCCGTCCGCTCGAGGATTGGAAGGCATGGATGACGTGGCACCTCGTCACCTCCTTCGCGAACTACCTCGGCGACGCCGTGGTCGAGGAGCGCTTCGACTTCGCCGGCCGCACCCTGTCGGGCACGCCGCAGCTGCGTGAGCGCTGGAAGCGCGGCGTCGGCCTCGTCGAGGGCGTCCTCGGCGAGGAGGCCGGCAAGCTGTACGTCGAGCGTCACTTCCCGCCGGAGGCGAAGGGGCGGATGCAGGAACTCGTCGGCAACCTCGTCGAGGCGTTCCGTCGCAGTTTCCGCGAATCGACGTGGATGAGCCCCGAGACGCAGGTCAAGGCGCTCGAGAAGCTCGACGCGTTCACGCCCAAGATCGGATACCCCGACGAGTGGCGCGACTACTCCGACCTGCAGATCGTCGCCGACGACCTCGTCGGCAACATCAAGCGTTCCGCGTCATTCGAGACCGACTACCAGCTGGCCAAGATCGGGCAGCCCATCGACCGCAACGAGTGGCTCATGAGCCCGCAGACGGTCAACGCCTACTACCACCCGATGATGAACGAGATCGTCTTCCCGGCCGCCATCCTGCAGCCGCCGTTCTTCGACGTCGACGCCGACGATGCCGTCAACTACGGCGGCATCGGCGCCGTCATCGGACACGAACTCGGCCACGGCTTCGACGACCAGGGCTCGCGCTTCAACGGAGACGGTGAACTCGTCGACTGGTGGACCGAGGGCGATCGCGAGCGCTTCGACGCCCTGTCGGCCAAGCTCATCGCGCAGTTCTCCGAGCTCGAGACGCGCGACGCCCCCGGCCTCAAGGTGAACGGTGGCCTGACGGTCGGCGAGAACATCGGCGACCTCGGCGGGCTGACGATCGGGTACAAGGCGTACACGATCGCCTGCGAGGACGCTCCGGCGCCTGAGCTCGACGGTTTCACGGGCGCGCAGCGCTTCTTCCTCGGCTGGGCTCAGGTGTGGAGCGGCACCGCTCGCGAGGCCGAGGCGAAGCGTCTGCTCGCCACCGACCCGCACTCGCCGATGGACGTGCGCGCCAACGCAGCCCGCAACCTCACCGAGTTCGTCGAGGCGTTCGACGTCAGGGCCGGCGACGGCATGTGGGTCGACGAGGACGAGCGCGTGCGCATCTTCTGAGGCACCTTCCGAGGCCCTGAACGGCCACCAGACGGATCGTTCTTCCGGCCGCGGGCGCGGTGCGGTGGGATGGGGCTCATGACCCCACGCCACATCGCGCTCGCGCTGCTCGTCGTTCTCATCTGGGGGCTCAACTTCGTCGTCATCCACGAGGGGCTGGCCGGCATGCCGCCGCTGCTGTTCGTGGCGATCCGGTTCGCGTGCATCCTGCCGATCATGGCGTTCGTGCCGCGCCCGCAGGTCGCGTGGCGCGACCTCGCACTCGTCGGGCTGCTCATGTCGGCCGGGCAGTTCGGGTTTCTGTACTCGGCGATGGCGGCGGGTCTGGCCTCCGGGCTGGCCTCGCTGATCCTGCAGGCTCAGGCGCTGTTCACCGTCGTCATCGCCGCGGCCGTCCTGGGGGAGCGGCCGCGACCCATCCAACTCATGGGCATGGGCATCGCCGTGGGTGGGCTCGTCGTCGTGGCCCTCGGACGCTCGGGGGCGACACCGCTCGTCGGCGTCCTGCTGTGTCTCGCGGGAGCGCTGAGCTGGGGTGCCGGTAACGTCGCCTCGCGACGCTGCGCGGGAGCGTCAGGCCTCGGTTTGACGGTGTGGGGCAGCCTGTTCGTCCCGCTGCCTATGCTGGTGTTGTCGCTGCTCATCGACGGCCCGGGCGCTGTCGGTGACGCGCTCACGCACTTCGGCGGCGCGGCGATCGCGTCGACGGCGTACACCGTCATCCTTGCGAGCCTCGTTGGCTACACGATCTGGAACGGGCTCATGGGCATCTATCCGGCATCGAACGTCGCCCCGTTCACGCTGCTCGTCCCCGTCGTCGGCTTCCTCGCCGGCTGGGTCTTCCTCGGCGAACGCCCCAACGCTGCCGCGTTCGTCGGCGGCGCGCTCCTGCTCGTCGGCGTGGCCGTCATCGTGCTCGGCCCGCGCGCGCTGACGCGGCTGGGCGCCCGCCGTCAGAGCTCGAAGCGCTCGAGCGTGACGCCGTCCGCGCCGTAGACGAACAGGGCGTGCTGCAGGGTGCCCGCGAGCGCGCGGGGCATCCAGTGGCGCGCATCCGGCCACATCTCGACGTACGGAATCTCGTCCTGACGCACCCACCGGCCGGCGATCTCGTCTGAATCCTGCACCGCGCCGAGGGCATCGGACGCAATGAACACATGCGCCCGCATGTCTTGGGTCAGGGCGTCGTGGGAAAAGCGAAAGTCGAGGACGCCGGCTGGCGCGAGCGTCTGCGCGCGCAGACCCGTCTCCTCCTCGAGCTCGCGGGCGGCCGCCTCCTGCGCGCTCTCACCGGCGTCGATCTTGCCGCCGGGGGCGACGACGCGGCTACGACCGAAGCCGCGCAGCTTTCGCCCGAGCAGCACCTCGTCCGCCCCGTCGCTCGTACGGGTGACAAGGACGAGGCAGGTCTCGAGGGGCGTCGCGGACGTCACGCCGACGCCACGCCCGTGATGCGGTGGATCGAGAACGTCCGCGTCACTGGCGAGGCGTCGCCCAGCTGGCCCGTGACGCGCCCGCCCGTCACGCTCGCGGGGCGGAACAAGCCGCGCTTGATGTCGCCGCCGGCCTCGACGTAGCCGATCCACACGGGAACGCTCTCGGCGGCCGCGTCCTGCAGCAGCGCCAACGTCACCGTCGGATCACAGGACGGAATGCGCGTGTGCGCGTCGTGCTCGCTCGGACGGACGGCGTCCTTCTCGGCGGCCCGTAGACGGCCGGCCAGCTGCTCGGCCTCACCGGCGTCGAGCGTGTGCACCTGGACGGGGGTGGTGCGGCGCGACGGCGTCGGGGCGCGCTCGACGGTGGCGGCGCGCACGACGACCCCGCCGTCGGAGGTCTCGGCGACAGGCGCGTGACGATGCTCGCGCAGGACGTCGAGCAGCGTCGCCGCAGGCATCGGGGAGACGCAGACGGTGGGTGCGATGCGGCGCAGCTGCAGCGACGCGAGACCCGTGTCGGCGACGAGCGCGTCGAGGGCGGCCTCGTCATCGCTGCGCACGTACGAACTGACCGACCCGACGCGCACGTGGCCGTGGCGGCGCGCGACGTCGCCGAGCAGGTATTCGAGAGCCTGCGGGATCGGCGTCATGCTGTGGCGACGCAGCAACTCGAGCGCCTCCGCCGAGGAGACCCCGTGGTCGAGCAGGCGACGCAGACTCGCGTCGCTGAAGCGGAAAACCGTTGCACCACCGCGGGATTCGACGTCGGCGGCGCGACGCATGAACGTGGCGGCCTCTTCCGCCAGCGGGCCGGGCGCGATGGCGGTGAGGTCGCCCTGGAGCATGACCTGATCGACCGGCTCCGGGAGCGCGGTCGACATGGCGGTCGTCACGGCCTCGACATCCGCGGCGGACGACGGGTCGGCCGCGAGCAGCGCACGCCCGGCGCTGGTGAGCGCGCCCCGGCCGAGGACGCCGAGCCATGCCGCTTCGCGCAGGACGACATCAGCGTGGGTGGGCGCCCCGGCAGGCAGGCGGAGCGGTCGGCGCCAACGCAGCAGCGCTTCGACGTCGTCGATCGTGGGGGCGCTGCCCGCCGGGAGGGCGGCGAGGACGTCGAGCACGTCCCGGCGGCGGGCCCGCATGAGCGGCCACGCGGCGTCCTTGCCGAGGACGTTGACGAGCGTCCCGTCGACGCTCTGACCCGCGAGGCCGGGGGCGCGGACGGTGTCACGCCACGCCAGAGCGAGGGCCGTCCAGCGTCGCGCCGGGCTCCAGGTCGTCCATTCGTCGTACAGATCGGTCGGTCGCCACGTCGCGTCGATCTCTCCGTCGGAGGCGAACAGGCCTGCGGCGTGGCCGATCTCGAGGACGAAGGCGGTCAGTTCGCTCGACGCATCGAGCCTCGCGGCGAGACGACGGTGATCGCGGACGGACAGACCACCGGTGCGCAGGACACGCGGCGCCTCCTCATCCCAGGCGGCGGCGACGTCGTCGAGTCGCCACAGCAGATCGAGCACCTCCCCGGCGGCAGCCGTGTCGGCGTCGGCCTGGTCGACGTGACGTGGCTCGGGTTGTGGCGGCGCCCACGGTTCGCGCGACAGCCGGCCGCCGCGCAGGGCGAGGCCCACCTCGCGCGGGATGACGGCGTCGTCACCGTCGAGGGCGACCATGAGCCCGGCGCGGACGAGTTCGTCACGGACGGCGCGCAGGGCGGGCGTCGTGAACGAGGCGCGGGCGCTGCCCCAGCGCAGTTGCTCGATGACGGCGCGCGCGCGATCGGTGAGACGTGCTTCGGCGTCGGCGACCTCGTCGGGGGTGGTCGTGGGCGAGAGCGCGAGGGTGCTCGGATGTGTCACCAGCTCGGCGGTCGAACGTCCCAATCCTGCTGGGTGCGTGAGGATCTCACCGACCGCGCGAGCCGTTCGCCAGCCGTCGGAAGCGCGCCAGACGAGCGCCTTCGCCCAGAGCTCCCGGATCCCCTGTTCGACGGCCTTCTTCGACGCGCCGAGCGCGGCCGCGGCGCCGTCAGCACCGACGACGAGGAGGGCTTCGACGAGGCGCAGCGCGCCGCCGTCGAGATGTTCGAGCGCACGCTGGACGCTGGCGCGCGTCGAGGCGCGAGCCGCGAGGGAAGTGATGTCCGCCGGCGCCGGTCGCGTGAGGTCGGGGCGCGCGAGCAGGAGGGCCGCGAGCTCGTCGTCGCTGCGGGCCCTCAGATCATCGGCAAAACTGCGCGCGGCTCTGGGCACCCGCACCACGGTAGTCGGCGGCGCGGCCGGGGGCACCTCGACGTCCGGTGAAGACGTCTGTGACGAGACGGCAGAGCGCACCATGGACGTCGGCTGGGTGGGCGGGGGCTCGAGTGCGCGGTATGACGGCCTGCTGAATATGAGCGAAATTCGCACATGCGGACAGGAATCGCGGATGTGGACGTGGATCGCGAAGGTGGACAGGAATCGCCGATGTGGATCGCGGATGGGGACGGGTGGGGCCAGCGTTTTGAGGGTCGGGGTCGTGAGGATCAGTGGCGTGAGGAGATGCCGAAGGAGGCTGTCCATGTTCGGCCGGGGTGCAGCACCATGAGGCCCTCGCCCGTGTTGAACGCATTGGCGGGGCACGTCATCGGCTCCACGGCCAAGCCCGAGCGTCGGTTCTTCGGCTCCGGCAACCCGTCGCCCGTGAACAGCTGCACGTAGCCGAACTCGCGCGCATCGGCCCACAACGTCGTCACCCGCGACGACGTGCTGACGCTGACCTCCCAGCGTGCGGCGTCGTTGCTCGACGACGCGGCTCCGTCAGCCCGTGGCGCCGCGTCTGCAGGCCGCGAGGGCATTCCGCTGCCCGGGCGGGCTCCGATACCGGTGAAGCACGTGTCGAGGGTGACGCCGCGCAATGATGCGCTTTCGGTGAAGTCGATCGAGGCTGGTTCACGCCCCACCGGGATGAGCCGCTCGTCGACGGTAAGGGCTTCGTCTAGAGGGGCGGTCAGCGTCACGTCGTCGAGTGAGCTCTCACCTGCCGTCAGATAGGGGTGCATGCCGAACCCGAACGGGCATGGCGTGTCGGAGAGGTTCGTGGCGCGCGGCGTGATCGTCAGGCCGTCGGGGCCGAGCACGTACGTCATCTCGAATCGCACCGTCCACGCCCATCCCGGCTGCGGGTGCAGCGTGACGCCGACGGTGACGCGATGCGTCGCGTGCTCCACGAGCTGCCACGGTTGCCAGCGCACCAGCCCGTGGGCGGCGTTGGCGTGCTCCGGTTCGGTCAGCGGCAGCAGGTACGTGTCGCCGTCGAACGCGTAGCGCCCGCCTGCGATGCGGTTCGGCCACGGCGCGAGGACGTGCCCGCGGGCCGCGTCGGCCATGGTGTCCTCGGCGTATCCATGGACGATGTCCTCGCCGTCGTGGCGCAGCGTCCGCAACCCGCCGCCGACCTCGACGATCGTCGCCTCGTACCCGGACGCCCGGATCTGCCACTGCGTGCCGCTGGGAAGGGTGGGCTGCTCATCGTTCGTCACGCCCACAGCGTAGGGAACGGGCGCGTCGTTGGGGTTGTCGGCGCCATGCGCCAAGATGGTGAGCGTGAATCCTTCGACTGCCATGGCAAGCGTGATCATCGACGAACTCGTGCGGCTCGGCGTCAAGGACGTGGTGCTCTCGCCCGGTTCGCGTTCGGCGCCGCTCGCGTACGCGGTGGCCGCGGCCGACAAGGCTGGACGGCTACGTCTGCACGTGCGCGTCGATGAACGTTCGGCCGGGTTCCTCGCCCTCGGTCTCGCGAAGATCTCGCGCAACCCGGTGCCCGTCATCACGACGAGCGGCACGGCCGTCGCAAACCTTCACCCTGCCGTCCTCGAAGCACATCACGCGCAGGTGCCGCTCATCATCATGAGCGCCGACCGCCCCGCAGAACTGCGCGACACGGGCGCCAACCAGACGACCGATCAGGTCAAGATCTTCGGCTCCGCGACGCGGTGGTTCCACGAGTTCGCGACGCCGAGCGAGCGCGCTGGGCAGAACACGGTGTGGCGCTCGGTCGTCGGTCGCGCGTTCGCCCACGCGACGGGCGTTCCGACGGGCGACGTCGGGCCGGTCCACCTCAACCTGCCGTTCCGCGAGCCGCTGACGCCCGACGTCGCCGACCTCGCGATGGCCGGAGCCGTTGCGGGCGCGGGGGCGATCGTGGCGAGGGATACGAGCGCGACGTCCGATGAGGAAGGCCGGGCTGATGACGCCCCCTCAGCGACGGCACCCGTGTGGCCCGAAAGCCTCGAGGGGCGGGATCGCGGGCGCCCCTGGATGCAGTTGCGTGCTCCGGCATCGACGGTCACCGTCGCGCCCGGCCCGGGCATCGCACCGGTGCCGCGTACGCTCGTCCTGCTCGGTGATCTGCCCGATCCGAAGCTGGCCGCCGAGGTCGCCGAACTCGCCGACGCGGCGGGCTGGCCCGTCATCGCCGAGCCGTTCGGCGATTACCACCGCGGGCGCGCCATGCCGCACGGTTCGCTCATCCTCGCCGCCCACGACTGGCTCGACGAGCACCTGCCCGAGCGTGTTCTCGTCGCCGGACGCATGACGCTCTCGCGCGACGTCGCGAAGCTGCTGCGTCACCCCGAGGTGACCGTCGAGGTCATCACGGCCTCGACGTCGTGGGCCGACCCGTCGCACGTCGTGCAGCGCGTGCACGAGTGGGCCGCCATCGCGCGCTCGCACGAACTCGTCGCGGCGTGCGCGGACCGTCGGTGGTCGAGCAGTTGGCGCATCGCAGGGCAGCGTCTCGCGCAGCGCATCGGGCCGCTCGTCGCGCGGTCGTGGCCGTCCGGCCTGGCCGCGACGTCGACGCTCGTGCAGCACGTGCCGGCCGGGTCGGCGCTGCTCATCGGGTCGTCGAACACGGCGCGCGACCTCGATCTCGGTCGCAACCCGCAGCGCATCGCGCGTCAGGTCTGCTCCGTCGCGAACCGCGGGTTGTCGGGCATCGACGGGGTGGTCTCGACCGCCGTCGGCATCGCGCTGTCGCACGACGGCCCGAGTTTCGCACTCATGGGCGACCTGACGTTCCTGCACGACAGCAACGGCCTGCTCATCGGCCCCGGCGAGCCGCGCCCCGACCTGACGATCGTCGTCATCAACGACGACGGCGGCGGCATCTTCGGCACGCTCGAGCAGGGGCGCAGCGAACTCGCCGAGCACTTCGAGCGCGTCTTCGGCACGCCGACGAACGCCGACCTCGCGCTCGTGTGCGAGGCCCGCGGTGTCGGGTATTCGCTCATCGGGTCGCGTGACGAACTCATCGAGCGCGTCAGCGACCCGGCGCCCGGGCTGAACGTCATCGAGGTGCGCATCGAGCGTCACCTCGAGCGTCAGGCGCGCCACGACCTTTTCGCGGCCGCCATCGACGCCGTCGCCGACGCCGGTGAGATGGACGCGCGCTACGAACGTCGATGACGCGCCCCACCCTCAGGTATGGTGCGCGCCCGCGTCATCTCGGCAAGAGTGGCAGGAGGCGACGCCCGCCCGGGCGCCGCAGCCCACATGGTGGCGCACCACACGATGAAGGAGAGACGACATGACGGTTGCGACCGACGCAGTGTTCGAGATGCCCGAGGACGGCGACAACGACGGTGAGCGTCTGAGCGAGCAGGACGCCTCCAACATCGACACCCCCGACGCCGGCGGCGAGGCCGACACGGTGGACGAGGACAACGTCCCGCACTCCGGCCTCGACGGTGACAAACTGCAGGAGAACTGATCGCGCTGCCCGGCCGCCCGCGAGGTTGCGGGCGCCCGGGCATGATGCGCGAGACGACGACACGAGGAGATGACGAGCATGGCACTGTCCGACTTCATCGAGCAGCTCAAGGCGCGCCTGAGCGGCGCGTCCGACAGGACCGGAGAGACGGCTCAGAACGCAACCGACAAGGCTGGTTCGATCGACGAAGGTGACCCCACGCGCACCATCGTCAGCAACGACCCGGGAACGCCGACGGACCACGCCGTCTGAACCGCATCGTCTGAATCACGCCATCACGCGGGAGCCGATCCGGCCCCGGTGAAGGTCATGTCGGCCTCGTCATGCACCACGTGCGTGGCGGGGCCGTTCGCCACTGTGATGTCGTA
>ERZ941706.539-NODE-539-length-12012-cov-4.604416_pt1 | contig 12012 bp, 12 predicted proteins | sample MGYA00521232_ERZ941706 | MGnify/ENA primary metagenome ERZ941706 (study PRJEB32759, sample SAMN07749893) | skin metagenome | biome: transportation; feature: city; material: polyester macromolecule | host: Homo sapiens | place: Hong Kong:ER line | collected...
CGACACGTCGAGGATGTCGCGGACCTGATAGCCATCGCCGTACAGCGTGATCGGGCGCCCCTCGAGCGCGCGGATCAAGAAGTGGGCGACCCACCCCTGGTCCTCGGTTCCCATCTGGCGCTGGCCGTAGATGCAGCTCATCCGCAGCACCGCGGCGGGGATGCCGAAGCTGCGCGCGTAATCGAGCACATACTGGTCCGCTGCGCCCTTCGACACACCGTAGGGCGTGTGGAAGTCGAGCGGTCGCGCCTCGCCGATGCCGTGCGCACGCACGTCGGCGTCGGTGGGCACGTAGGTGTCGCCCTCGCGCGCGAAATCGAGGTCGGCGAGGTCGCCATAGACCTTGTTGGTCGAGGCGAAGACTAGGGGCGTCGCATCGCCCTTCGCTCGCAGCGCTTCGAGCAGGTTGAACGTGCCGAGGATGTTGATTTCGAGATCGTCGCGCGGATCGTCCATGCTGGTCGTCACCGCGACCTGCGCCGCCATGTGGAAGACCGCTTGCACGTCGCTGATCGCGCGACCCAGCGCATCACGATCGCGAATGTCGGCCTGAACGAGCGTGATGCGATGGCCGTGCCGCGACTGGAGCCAGGCCAGGTTGCGCTCGACGCCGGGCCGAGTCAGCGCGTCATAGACGATGACGTCATGCCCCTCGCCCGCGAGCCGGTCCGCGATATTGCTGCCGATAAAGCCTGCGCCGCCGGTGACGAGGATGGGGGCGTCAGCCATTCGCCTCTCCCGCCGCCTGATGGACTTGCGCCCTCACGCGACCAGTCCCCGCCGTTCGAGCTCGGCGCGCGCCTTTGCGACATGATCCTCTGCCGTCTGTTCGCCGACCCATTCGGCGAGTTCCGCCAGCCCTTCGATGAAATCCTGCCGCGCGGTGAAGCCCAGCCGGTCGGCGGCAAGGCTGGTGTCGCAGAAGCAATGACGAATGTCGCCGATCCGCGCCTTGCCGACGATCTCCGGGCGGATGTCGTTCTTGTTCATCGCCTTGGCGAGCGCTTCGGCGACTTCGGTGACGGAACGGTCATGGCCGGACCCGATGTTGAACGTCTGGTCGACCGCTTGCGGCAGCACCAGCGCATCGGCGAAGGCACGCGCAACGTCGCTGACATGGACGAAGTCGCGGCGCTGCTCGCCATCTTCGAAGATCATCGGCTGCTGGCCGTTGAGCAGGCGCGAGGCGAAGATCGCGAGCACACCGGTATAGGGGTTGGAGAGCGCCTGGCCCGGCCCGTAGACGTTGAACAGGCGCAGGCACACGCCCTCGATCCCATAGGGCCGCGCCATGATGTGTGTGGTGCGTTCCTGCACATATTTGTTGAGCGCGTAGATCGAGGCGAGGCTGGGCCGCTTCCATTCGGGCGTCGCGATCGGGGTCAGCGTGCGCCCCTGCGCGTCGACCGGATCCCAATTCGCCATGCCGTCGCGCACCTGGCCGCGCTCGGCGTTCTCGATCAGCGCGCCATCGGCATCACGGTAGAGCCCCTCGCCATAGATCGACATCGATGACGCGGTGACGACGCGGCGCACGGGATGGTCGATCAGCCGTTCGAACAGCACCGCCGTGCCGACATCGTTGGTCGAGGTGTAACGCTCGACCTCGTACATCGACTGGCCGACGCCGACCTCCGCAGCGAGGTGAACGACGCTGTCGACGTCCTGCAACGCGCGGGCGACCGCATCGCCGTCGCGCACGTCGCCGCGGATCAGCTCGACCTCTGCATTGAGCAGCGGGGGGCGTCCGTCGCCGGCATGCAGCGCGGCGCCGTGCACCTGGGGGATGAGGCTGTCGAGGACGCGAACACGGTTGCCGCGGCGGAGCAGTTCGTCCGCGACGAAGCGACCGATGAAACCGGCACCGCCGGTGATCAGCACGGTCTCCGTCATGCGAGGCTGATCCAGATCAATGACATGGCGGCTGTATTGCTGTCTGCTTGGCTCATCGCGGCCCTGCCCCTCCTCGGCGGAAATCGTTCGGGGAATGGAACGAAGCTTCTTCTTCTTTGTTCCTAATGGCTTGAGGCACAAACCTCATGATCTATGTTAATCGAGCCGATTCGGATCCTCGGCTCCAGCCATGAGGTGTTGCGTGACGAAGGCGGCTCGGTGACGGCGACATTCCTCCTGATTCGTCACGCTGCGCATGTGCATCTCGATCGCCGTCTGTCGGGTCGGATGCCTGACGTGTCGCTGAGCCTTGCCGGGCGCACGCAGGCGGCGGCCCTGGGCCGCGCCTTGGCGGCGGAGCGGATCGACCGGCTCGTCTGCAGCCCGCTGGAGCGCACGCGCGACACCGCCGTGGCCATCGCCGCGGGACGCACCACCCCACTCGAGGTCGAGCCGACCGAGGCATTGATCGAGATCGACATGGGCGACTGGACCGGCGCGACGTTCGGCACCCTGCATGGACCCGCCTGGGACGCCTGGAACAGCCAGCGCGGATCGGCACGCATCCCCGGCGGGGAAACGATGGCGGAGGCCCAAGCGCGGATCGTCGGCTTCCTCCGCGATGCCGCCAAAACGCCGGGCGATCGCACGATCGCGGTCGTCAGCCACGCCGACATGATCCGAGGCGCCGTGGCGCAGGTCTTGGGCCTGCCGCTCGACAACGTCTTGCGCTTCGACATCGCACCCGCGTCGGTCAGCCGGATCGTCATCGGCGACTGGGGCATGCGGCTGATCAGCATCAACGAAAGGATGGCGGCATGACGCCCGATATGCTGCGTACACGGGTCGAGGATCTGGCGCCGTGGTTCCACAACATCGATTTGGGGCATGGCATTCACACCGCGCCCGAACACTTCCTGGGCGATTACCCCAACTTCAAATTCGCCCGCTTCGCTGACGCGCTACCCACCGACCTTACCGGCAAAAGCGTGCTCGACATCGGTTGCAACGCTGGATTCTATTCGATCGAGATGAAGCGCCGCGGTGCCGCACGTGTCGTTGGGATCGACAGCGACGATCGTTATCTGGCGCAGGCGCGGCTCGCGGCCGAAGCCCTGGGGTTCGAGGGGATCAGCTTCCGCAACCTGTCCGTGTATGATGTGGCGCGCCTGGGTGAGCGGTTCGACCTCGTGATCTTCATGGGCGTGCTCTACCATCTGCGCCACCCGCTGCTCGCGCTCGACCTGATCCGCGAGCATGTCGCGGGCGACCTGATGCTGTTCCAGACGATGCAGCAGGGCAGCAATGCCGTCTATCCGGTGCCCGAGGATCACCCCTTTCATGTCCCCGGCACCTTTGACCCGCCCGCCTATTTCGACGAGCCGGGCTATCCCAAGATGCACTTCATCGAGCGCGAGTTCGCGCACGACTGGACCAATTGGTGGGCGCCCAATGCGGCGTGCAGCGCCGCGATGCTGCGCGCGGCGGGCTTCACCATCGAACAACAACCGGAGGACGAGGTGTATCTGTGCCGCGTCGCACCGGTGCCGTTCGGCCAATACGGGCCGGCGGCGGTCTATCCAGCAGGGGGGACACACGCATGATCGAAGCGGCGATGATCTGGAACGAGCCCAACAACAAGTCGCATTGGGACTTGGAGGTCGATCCCGACTGGTCGCTCTACGCCGACACGGTGATCCGGGCCGGCGCGGCGATCCGGGACGTCAATCCGGCGGTGACACGCGTGCTGGGCGGCATGAGCCCGATCGACGCGCAATGGGTCGAGCGGATGCGCGGCCATGGCGCGCTGGACGCGGTCGACGTCGTCGCGGTGCACGGCTTTCCGCTCGACTGGAACCTGTGGCCGATCCATGCCTGGCCCGACAAGATCGCCGAGATCGAGGCGGTCGTGCCGGACAAGCCGATCTGGGTAACCGAGGTCGGCGTCGGCAGCTTCGGCGCCGAAGAGGTGCAGGTGTTCGGCGTACAGAAAACCGCCGAGCTGCTGCTCCACCGCGTGCCGCGCGTCTTCTGGTATTCGCTGTTCGACCTGCCGCAGAGCTGGGGCGCGACGACGCGGCACCGCGAAGCGGAGGGGTCGAGCTACTACCGCCATTTCTACATGGGCCTGATCCGCGAAGACGGCAGCCCCAAGCCCGGTCTCGATGAATATGCCGCCGTCGCGGGCGAGATGGGGCTGATGCAATGGTTTCATTTCGAGGACCCGCGCCTCGACGAGGCGGTAGGGTGGCTCAAGCGGCTCGGCACGAAGCGGTTGCGTACCGGCCTCAGCTGGGCAGACAGTTTCCGCCCCAATGCGGTCGACTGGTTTGACCGGCAGATGGAGGCGCTCGCCGACTTCGATGTCACCGTCACCTTCTGCTTCACGCCCGAGCATCTAGGCGTCCAGCCGCACCACAGCAGCGCAGCGCGCGATCCACAGCAGTTTGCGGATTTCTGCGCCTGGATGATCGATCGCTATGCGCCCGCGCGCCTGTCAGCACCGCAGATCGCGGCGGAATGACGTCACGCCTGTTCCCGTGCCTCAAGCGCGTCGAGCACCTGTTCGGGCTGGACGTCGCGTTCGATCTCGCGATCCTCGACCGGCACGTCCAGCCGCTTGGCGATACGGCCGACCAGCGCGGCCAGCCGCGTCAGCTCGTGTTCGGCGAGCAGGTTGATGTGAAGGTCGAGGTCGGCACGACGATCCGCCTCTGCCGCCATGCGGTTCTGGCTGATGAGGACGAAGGTCGACAGGAAAATCGCCTCGACCGACGCCTCCGACGCGAGGATCACAAAGGTCGGATCGAAGCGCGGTACGCCCGGCACCCAGCCGGTATTGACGAGGATCCACAGACCATAAGCGGCAACGTGGAGGCCGACGAAGGTCATCGACCCGGTAAAGCGCGTGATCCGATCGGCGATGCGGCTCGACAGCGGCGACGCGCGCTGCTCGGCCCGCGCGCGATCGGTGAGGGTCGCGATATTGTCGCGTAACGCCGACTGCATGCCCGGATCGCTCATAACACTACACAATTTACGGAATATCAAATGGTTGCACAGACAATGCGCGCAGCGACCTTGGTCGAGCCGGGCGGAGTTACGATCAGCGAGGCACCGCGGCCGATGCCGGCACCGGGCGAAGTACGGTTACGGCTGGAAGGGTGCGGGGTTTGCGCGTCCAACCTCGAACCATGGGCGGGGCTACCGTGGATGACCTATCCTGGCGAGGCCGGCGGGCTGGGGCATGAAGGCTGGGGGCGTGTCGATGCGCTCGGCGAAGGGGTGACGGACCTTGCGGTGGGCGATCGCGTGGCCGCCCTCTCCTACCGATCGTTCGCCGACTATGATGTGGCCCGCGCCGACATGGTGGCGAAGTTGCCGGTGGCACTGGACGGACAGCCGTTTCCCGGTGAGCCGCTGGGCTGCGCCTTCAACATCTTTCGCCGCAGCGACATTCGCGCAGGCCAGACGGTGGCGATCATCGGCATCGGCTTTTTGGGCGCGGTGCTGACGAAGCTGGCGAGCGACGCCGGCGCGCGGGTGATCGCGATCTCTCGCCGGGCGGAAAGCCTCGATCTGGCCCGTCACTATGGCGCCACCGAGACGATCGTCATGGACGATCATTGGGCGATCATCGATCGGGTGAAGGCGATTACCGGTGAGAACATGTGCGAGCGGGTGATCGAGGCGGTCGGCAAGCAATGGCCGCTCGACCTCGCGACCGCGCTGATCGGCTTTGGCGGGCGGCTGGTCGTCGCGGGCTATCACCAGGACGGGCCGCGGCAGGTCAACGTGCAGGATTGGAACTGGAAGGGGATCGACGTCGTCAACGCGCACGAACGCGACCCCGCGGTGCAGATGCAGGGTTTGCGCGAGGCGATCGACGCGGTCGCGAGCGGGCGGTTTGATCCGGCGCCGCTCTATACCCACCGTTATCCGCTGGAGCGGCTCGGGGATGCGCTGGATGCGACCCGAGACAAGCCACAGGGCTTCGTCAAGGCGCTGATCGATCTGGCATGAACGCTTGCCCTTCCGGGGCAAGGTAAAGGAGCATTGCGTGATACCACGTGTCGGGTTTCTGGGGACGGGCTGGATTGGGCGGCATCGCATGGAGGCGATGGTCGCGACCGGAAAAATCGCCGTCGCGGCGGTATGCGATCCGTCGGAGGAGTGCACACACGACGCATTGGCGCTGGCTCCCGACGCAGCGGTGGTCCCCTCGATCGACGCGATGCTGGCGCTGGGCGTCGATGCGGTGGTGATCGCGACCCCTTCCGCGCTCCACGCCGAACAGGCGGTGGCCGCGCTGGAGGCGGGCGCGGCGGTATTCTGCCAGAAGCCGCTAGGGCGATCGGCGGCGGAGGCGCTGGCAGTGGTGGAGGCGGCGCGGCGCGCGGACCGGCTGCTCGGCGTCGACCTCTCCTATCGCCACACCGCGGGCATGCAAGCGATCGCGCCGCTGGTGCGGGACGGCACGCTGGGCGAGGTGTTCGCGGTCGACCTCACCTTTCATAACGCCTACGGTCCCGGCAAGCCGTGGTTCTTCGATCCGGCGCAGTCGGGTGGCGGCTGCGTTATCGACCTCGGCGTGCATCTGGTCGACCTTGCGCTGTGGACACTCGGCTTTCCCCCCGTGGAGAACGTTTCGGCGGAGCTGCGCACCAAGGGCCGGCCACTCCGCCCCGGCGAGGTCGAGGATTACGCCACCGCGCGCTTTTCGGCAGGCGGCGTCGACGTGCGGCTCGCCTGTTCATGGAACCTGCATGCCGGACGGGACGCCGTGATTGAGGCAGCCTTCTACGGCACGCAAGGCGGCGCCGCGCTGCACAACGTCGGGGGATCGTTCTTCGACTTCACCGCCGAGCATTTCACCGGCACGCAGGCCCGGTCGCTTGCGGGGCCTCCCGATCCATGGGGTGCGCGGTCCGCATCGGCATGGGCGGAACAGCTTGCCGCCTCCCCTCGTTTCGATCCGCAGGCGGAACAATTCGTTTGCAGCGCCGAGGCGCTCGACCGCATCTACGGCCGGTAACAGGGGGACACGCGGGCGCATGCTCGAACCGGATCGCAACGTCTGGCGCATTGAGCGGGCCGATCGCCTGTCGGTGATCGTCGATGCCGACCGCTATTTCGGCATCGCGCGCGAGGCATTCGCCGCGGCGAAGAAGCGGATCATGCTGGTCGGCTGGGACTTCGACGCGCGCATTCCGCTGACGGGCGAAGGCGTCGATGTCGAGGGTCCGGAGACGGTCGGCGACTTCCTCTACTGGCTGGTCGAGCGCAATCCGGAGCTGGAGCTGTACCTGCTGCGCTGGGACGTCGGCGCGCTCAAGTCGATCTTTCGTGGCAAGACGCTGTTCACCGTGTGGAAATGGGCCCGCCACCCGCGTATCCATGTGAAGCTCGACGGGCACCATCCAACAGGATCGTCGCACCACCAGAAGATCGTATCGATCGACGATTGCCTCGCCTTCTGCGGCGGCATCGACATGACTGCCGAACGCTGGGACACGCGCGCGCATCGCGACGACGACCCGGGGCGGTGCATGCCGGGCGGCGCGCCCTACAAGCCCTGGCACGACGCGACGACCGCGATCACCGGCCCGGCGGCGACGGCGCTCGCCGAATTATGTCGCAACCGCTGGCGGCTCGCGACGACGCGGCGGCTTGCGCCGGTCGAGGGCAGCGTCGCCTGCTGGCCGGAATCGCTGGAACCGACGTTCGAGAATGTCGACCTCGGCATCGCACGCAGTCAGCCGGAGATGCCGGGCGAAGCGCCGGTGACGGAGGTGGAAGCGCTGTTCATCGACCAGATCAAGGCCGCGCGGCGCCACATATATTGCGAAAGCCAATATTTCGCTTCGCGCCGGATCGCCGAGGCGATCGCCGCACGGCTCGACGAACCCGACGGGCCGGAGATCGTCATCGTCAACCCGCTCACCGCGCAGGGATGGCTAGAGCCGATCGCGATGGATACCGCGCGCGCCCGACTGGTCGAGACGCTGCGACGGCGCGACCGGCACAAGCGGTTGCGGCTGTACCATCCGTTCACGGCAGGTGGGACCGCGATCTATTGCCACGCGAAGATCACCATCATCGACGATACCCAACTGCGGATCGGGTCGGCCAACATCAACAATCGCTCGCTGCGACTCGATACGGAGTGCGACGTCGTAGTAGATGCCGCGCGCCACCCAGGCCGTGGGTTCGAAGCGACGATCGCGGCGGCGCGTGCGGACCTGATGGGCGAGCATCTGGGCGTCGCGCCTGCTACGGTTGCGGCGACCATTGCGGAGACGGGATCGCTGATCGCGACGATCGAGCGGTTGCGTGGGTCCGGCCGATCGCTCCGCCCCTATGAAGTGCCGGACCTCGACGGGGTTCAGGAATAGCTCGCGGACAACGAGATTCTGGATCCCGAAGGACCGGGCGAGATGTTCGAGGCGACGAGCCACCGCGGCTTGTTCCGCGGACGCCTCAAGCGGAGCTAGCGGGAACCGGTCTGCTGCGCGAGCAGCCGGTCGAGCAGTGCAAGGCGCACTGCAATATCCCGGCGGTAGCTCGCCCGCTCCGGCGTGAGCGCCAGCGCCTGTGCCCAGGCGCGACGTGCCGCGGCGTAATCCTGCGCCCGGATGTAGGCGAGACCCAAAAAGAAGCGCGGGCCCGGATGATCGGGAGCCAGACGCATCGCCTGCTGAAAGGCGAAGAGCGCGGGTGGCGACAGGACGTCGCCGTCATGAGCGGCCAGCGTGGTGCCGAGTGCGGTCCACAGCATCGCGCTGCTGCGATAACGGCTGATCCCACCGAGCAGCGCACGCACCGCAGAACGGCGGTCGCCCGCGCGCGCGAGCGCGTCCGCCGCGGTCAGATAGGCGGCATCGGCGGTGAAGCGGCCGAACATCGCCTCGCGCAGCGTCACCAGCTCCGGATCGTCCGCCTGCCGCGCCGCATTCGGCTGCGGCGCGGCGCCTGCACGCGTGGGGCTACCCTGCCATGCATAGCCGGCCGCGCCGAGCATCAGCGCCGCGCCGACCATCGACCACAGCCGCCGGTCGACACGCAGCGCGGCCAGAGCGGCAAAGCTCGCCGCGCCGATCAGCAGAAGCATCACCCAGCCCATCACGCGTCCGCCCGCGGGCGGCGGCGAAAGCTCGACCGGGCGATCACAGCGCCGATCAGCAGCAGCGCGACAGGCGCGAACCATAGGGCCCAGGTCGCGGGCTGCAACGGCGGGTCGTAGGTGACGTAGTCGCCGTAACGCTCGATCAACCATCCCCGGATCGCCTGCGGTGTCTCGCCCGCGGCGATGCGGCTGCGGACCAGCGCGCGCATGTCGCCCGCCATGGTGGCGTCGCTATCGGCGATCGATTGCCCCTGGCAGACGACGCAGCGCAGTGTTTCCATGAGCGCGCGTGCCTTCGCCTCCTGCGCGGGATCGCGCAGCTGCGTGTTGGCGAGCGCCGCCGGCGGAGTCGATGGATCGGCGAGCGCGGGTGCGGCCAGCAGCAGCGCGAAAGGCAAAGCGAGGCGCCTCATCGAGCGCTCTTCACCGCGGCGGCGATGGCGTCGACATCGCTCGAGCGGATGTCCCCGACATGCTGAAGGACGATCCGGCCCTGACTATCGACCACGAAGCTTTCCGGGACGCCCGACGAGCCGAGCGCCAGTTGCACTGCACTCTGCCGATCATCGCCGATGCTCGCGTACGGATCGCCATTCTGGCGCAGAAAGGCGGTGAGCGCCGGTGCGGTGTCACGGATCGCAACCCCCTCGATCGGCACGCCCATGGCCTTGAGGCGCATCAGCTGCGGCGCCTCGGCAATGCAGGGGATGCACCAGCTGGCGAAGATGTTGATGAGGCGCGGCTCACCACTTCGGAACGTTGCGGCGCTGATGCCCGGCTTGCCCGGCACGATCGCGGGCAGCGTCACGTCGGGCAAGGACTTGCCGACCATTGCCGACCGCACGGTGCGGTCCGCCGGGCGGAGCAGTCCGACGCCGACCACCAGCGCGATGGCGACGAAGGCCGCAAGCGGCACCCAGAGCAGCCAGCGCTTCATGCCAGCGCCTCGCGCAACGCCGTGCGCCGCTCCCGCCGCCAGCGGCCGAGCAGCGACAGTGCCCCACCGAGCGCGATCAGCGCGCCGCCGAGCCAGATCAGCGTCACGAACGGCTTCCACCACAGCCGCAACTGCCAGCGGCCTTCTGCATCGTGTTGCCCCAGCACGGTGTAGAGTTGCCCGTCCCAGCGCGTCAGGATTGCGCTCTCGCTGGTCGTAGTGACGGGGTCGGAGAAGAAGCGCGACTGCGGGCGCAGCACCACGGTATCATCGTCGCGCGTCGCGCTCAGTCGCGCCTCGAGCGCCGACCAGTTCTGGCCGATCACCGGGCGGATGCCGTCCAGGCGCACGACGAACGGACCGACACGTACCGGCTGACCGACCCGCGCCGCGACCAGCGTCTCCGACGTATAGGCAGCGTCGCATGCCATGCCGGCGAGGCTGACTGCGATGCCGAGATGCGCGACGACCATGCCCCAGGTGAACAGCGGCGTGCGCCACGGATTGCGGCCGACGAGCGGCAGGACGCTCGCCACGGCGAGCCCCGCCGCGAGCGACAGGCCGAACAGCGGCAACACGCCGGGCGGTGCGAGCACGACCAGCCCTGCGCCAGTGAACCCGGCGGCGGCGACCGGCCAGATCATCCGGTCGACGAGGGCGGCCGCGCTATCGCGCCGCCAGCGCAGCAGCGGCCCCGCCGCCATGACGACGACCAGCGCGAGTGCTACGGGCCCCGCGGCCTTGTTGAAGAAGGGAGGCCCTACCGACAGCTGTACGCCGAACCCTGCCGCGACGAGCGGGTAGAGCGTGCCGATCAGCACGATGCCAAGGATCACCGACAGCAGCAGGTTGTTGACGACGAGGCCCCCTTCCCGGCTCACCAGCTCGAACGTCGTGCCCGCCCGCACCGTGCCGATCCGCGCCGCGAACAGCACCAGCGCGCCGCCAATGTAGATGGCTAGCAGGGCGAGGATGAAGGCGCCACGCTCCGGATCGACGGCAAAGGCGTGGACGCTGGTCAGGATCCCCGAGCGGACCAGGAAGGTGCCGATCATCGACATGGAAAAGGCGACGACCGCCAGCATTACCGTCCAGGCCCGCAGGCCGTCACGCGTCGCCAGCACCGTCACCGAATGGAGCAGAGCCGTCGCGGCGAGCCACGGCATCAGCGACGCATTCTCGACCGGGTCCCAGAACCACCAGCCGCCCCAGCCGAGTTCGTAATAGGCCCAGTAGGACCCCGCGGTGATCCCAAGCGTCAGGAACACCCAGGCGCCAAGCACCCAAGGCCGCATAGCGCGGGCAAAGGCCGGTCCCACATCGCGCGTGACGAGCGCACCGACTGCGAAGGAGAAGGCGACCGAGATGCCGACATAACCGATGTAGAGCGTCGGCGGGTGGAAGGCGAGGCCGGGGTCCTGTAGCAGCGGGTTGAGCCCAAGCCCGTCACGCGCCGGCACCGGCAATCGTGCGAACGGGTTGGAGGCGAAGAGCAGGAAGGCGTAGAAGCCGAGCGCGATCCCCGCCTGCGCCGCCAGCGTCGCGATCAGCGTGCGTTCGGGCAAGCGCCGCTCGAGGAGCGCGACCGCCCCACCGGCGAGCCCCAGGATGGTCACCCAGAGCAGCATCGACCCTTCGTGATTGCCCCAGGCGCCAGCGAATTTGTAGATCCACGGCTTGGCCGAATGGCTGTTCTCGACGACCAGCTTCACCGACATGTCGGACAACAGGAAGACGGCGATCAGCGCCGCCATCGCCAGCAGCGCCAGCGCACCCTGCACGATCGCGATCGGCCGCACCGCCGCGATCGTCTCGGCTTCGCCGCGCGACAGGCCAATCGCCGCCATCGCCAGCTGCAAGGCAGCGAGCGCTGCGGCGAACCACAGCGCGGCAAGACCCGCTTCGGCGATCACGGCTCCAGCGTCCGCGTCTCGTGTATCGGCTTGCCACCCTTTGCGGCGAGCTCGGGCGGCATGTATTTTTCGTCGTGCTTGGCGAGCAGGTTGGTCGCGGTAAAGCTGCCATCCGGGTTGAAGTGCCCCTCTGCCACGACGCC
>ERZ941706.540-NODE-540-length-11987-cov-3.286289_pt1 | contig 11987 bp, 6 predicted proteins | sample MGYA00521232_ERZ941706 | MGnify/ENA primary metagenome ERZ941706 (study PRJEB32759, sample SAMN07749893) | skin metagenome | biome: transportation; feature: city; material: polyester macromolecule | host: Homo sapiens | place: Hong Kong:ER line | collected...
CCCCTACCCGGCCACCGACGCGCTCAACCGACTACACCCTCGTTCGTGAAGAGCCTGTTCAGCGCTGGGGACGCTACGCCGACGCTATCGCCCGATGGGAACACATCACCGGACGCCCCGCGCCAGCGCCAGCCCTCCTGAACGATGACGACGCCGACGGCCCCCGCCCAGCACCGGCATTCGTTGAATGGCTCATGGGCCTGCCGACTGGTTGGGTCACGGATAGCGACGAACTGACGCAGAACCAGCAGATCACCGCGCTCGGCAACGGCGTGCTACCTCTTCAAGCCTGCGCGGCGCTCAGGTCTGTGCGTGGTGACCGGGTGAGCCCACTTGCCACGTAAGTCGATTCCGCTCTATGGCGCAACTGAGCCTACGTCCCCCTGCCAGTCTCGAACCACGGTGTCGATGTGATCTGGAAGGGTCGCGAGCCTTTGGGCATCGCTCCAGATGTCGATGAACTTCGGATCGTCACTCTTCGGCGGGTTCTGAACATCGCGGACGCGAACAGCAACTGGCACCCCGGTGCTGACACCAGTGACGAGAGCGTGTTGTTGCGCGAGGCTTGGCAGCTGTTCAAGTAGCGCGCGGGAGCTAAGAGCTGTTGCGTGACGGAGCAACCGCTGGTCCGCCTCGTGAGTGAGCCTGTGCGCGATGACGGTCCCGCATTGGGCAACGACGGTTTCACTAAGTTCGCTCGGACGCTGACTTGCGAGCAGAAGTGAGAGCCCAAACTTGCGGCCTTCCTTCGCGATGCGTTCGAAGATGGCCGCTGAGCGATTCGCCCCACCGGTGGAATCTAGCCGGGACGGTATGAAGCGGTGTGCTTCTTCGAGCACCAACATGACCGGGTGCTCAGCACGCGGCTGGCTCCGAACTGCGAAGTCAAAGAGGATTCGACCCAATAGCGCGGTGACGTTCTCCAGGACGTCGTTAGCGACGAGACTGAGGTCGAAGATTGTCACAGACGGACCATCGCCATGTGTGGCGCTCTGCGCACGATGGTGGGACGTTGCAGGCCAGTCAGAAGCCGCGTTGTCGTTTGTTGGGTCGACGCCCAGGAGCGCCTTGAGATAGGTTCCGAGGGGGTCGTCGTGCTTTTCGACCCGCGTTATGAAGTCGTAGCGACCATCGGAGAGTAGCCGACTCAGGCGCATCTGTAGTGTCGCGACGTAGCCAGCGATCTTGCTGTCATTCGCCTGCTCCATCTGAATTCGGTTTGGGAGGAAAAAGTCGCACAGCTCCTGGAGCGAGTAGTACACAGGCGCGTCGAAGTCAGGCGCTGCTTGAGCGCTACCCATGCCGAGCGCGCCGAAAGCAGCAGAGATCTCTTTCCGGATGGCGACAAACATCCTCGCAAGGATGTCGCGTTGAGGTGCTGTTAGTGGCGTCCACTGGACATTCGACACGGCGGCCTGAGGCGTACCAGCATCGAGAATCACCTTTATCTGCGACCATTGCGCAGAACACACACTTGCTTGACCAAGCTGGCCATTGACCAGGTTGGTCATACCGTCGAGCTGGGCGAAGGTCGTATCTGAGCCACTCTTGGTGTTGCTGAAGGCTCCTTCGATGATCCCCATAGAACTGAGCAGGTTCTGCAGACGGAGCAAGTCCAAATTCGTTGAGGCTCCAGCTACTCGTGCATCAGCTATGGACCGCTGGAGCACGGGAGCTTGAACGCCTTCGCTGGCCTTGAGGAGGCTCATGTGCTCCTCGTTGTTCATGAACCAGTGCGGTAGGAAGAGTCCGGAGTCCGTCCCCGGCTTGGGGCCGAGCACCAGCGGCCGAGTCTTCTTGCCCCGTGGCGTAGAAGACGCGAAGGACTGTGCGTACTCTCCGTTGATATCGAAGATGACGATATGCCCATTGGGGATTCCGTGATCCAATAGCCCATCAACGATGGCGGCGACAGTGCAGGACTTGCCGGAGCCCGTGGAGCCGACAACAGCACAGTGATGACCGAGGAGCAGGTTGGCATCAAGATGAACAGCCTGCTCAGCGGCCACCGCCGAAGTGCCAATACGAAGCGACGGGCCGCCCTTGGGGAGAAAGATGCTCTTCACTTCGCCAGGCGTGGCTGCCTGCACTGGTGCGTGAAGCGGAGGGTATCCAGTCAGCCCAGACTTGAAGCAGTCGTTCTCGAACCGGCCTACCACCGTCGCTTCGAGTTCATAGGCTGCCGTGTCGTCCTGGCTGAGGAGAGGTGCTTTTACCTTTTGGTCGTCTCTCCCGCTGATGTAGACGCCGCTGACGATGCCAACAACGCGATGCGCGCCAGCAGGTACCGTTATGTAGGAGTTCACCACGCCGACGGTCTGGAGACCGTCAGGACCCACCTTCGTGAAGCCCTTCGATCCAACGTCCAGCGCGACTCGGATCGTCGTGCTGCGGACGTCGATTACACGTCCGATAATGCCGGTCTCAGTCATTGGACTTCACTCCCGAGGCTGGCAAGTTGCCGTCACGCGCAGCTTGCTCAAGCGCCTCGATCAGTGCTGTAACGGCCGTGGGTGTATCGCCTAACTGGGATGATCCCGGTAGGAGGCGGGAAAGTTCCGTGAACTTGCCGTACTCGCCAGTGAGTACGGAAATGCGGGAGTCACTTGAGGTAGCGAGGGCAGCGATTGCCGTCTTCTTCGGCGTAACGTCGAGATCGCCGAGGTGCTGCTGGAGAGAGTCCGACGTTAGGGAGGAGATGTCTGCGTCTTCAAGCACCGCGAAGGGATCAGCCACCAGGACGTTGAGAGCGGAGTTCGTGGCAAGGCTGCGGAGAAGTAGACGGTTGATGTGCGGGTCGGCGAATCCGTAGCCTACGACGATTACTGCGGTGTCTTCCTGCTGTACAGCATCACCTAGTAGCCGAAGGAGGTCTGAGTACGGGTACGCGAGGGTGTCACCCTCCTTCGCCGAAGTCGGGTAGATCAACACCAGCTGGTCGTCTTCGGGGAGGGCGTTGCTGTGTCTCACCTCTAGTGACTCAAGTCCGGTCAACCGATCCTTGTCGCTGGACGATCGCCAGTTGAGACTGCCGTGGACCTTGTGCAGATAGATGGCCCCCTCAGCGCGCGCCAGCACCGATTGCGTCGTCGTTTCGACTCGGTGGAAGTCAAGTCCGTAGAACGCGAGGTTGAGGCGACGGTCGACCGTCCCGCTGAAGCCGTCGATGTACGGATATCCGAGTTGATCGAGGGCGCTCTCAATGACCAGGTCGTAGTTCGTGGTGAAGACTTGCGGCCTTGGCAGATTGACGCGACGACTACGGATGATTCGGGAGAGGAACGTGCGGTGCGCAAGCAGTGGGTCGGAATCGAAGGGTGCGTCCAACGGCTTGCCGGGTTTCGGCAGGCGGCATGCTTCAGCGAGCGCCCGGTTGATCTGTTGTCGCAAGGCATCGACTTGCTTCTTCGGGTAGGACTTGGCATCCGCCCCCGAACCGAGCGTCACTGAGTCCTGGCCGGCTTGCGTCGCAAGCGATGCGGCAAGCTGGAGTCCGTTCAGGAGCTTTTCTAGATCACCGCTGTCGGTGGGATTGATCGTGGCAAGGAGCGATTGGTGTTCCTCCGTTGGCTCACCGCCAGCCTCCCTGATGAGCCCAAGTACCTGCTCATTGGTCAGGTCTCGCGTCTTTGGAGAGCCCAAGTGGAACGACGCGCCAGAGCCAAGAAGGACGACGAGGTTCTTCACTTGCAACAGCGAACCCAGATGTTCCCGGACTAATTTCGGCTCGGATGTCGTGATGATCTCTTTCACCGTGCCACCGATGACGAGGAGGCCCTTGGCGTCATCCTCCGACTCCGTTTCGGCGTTCGTTGTTGTCATCGGGCCCCCTCTTGCTCGTTGATGTAGGTGATGCCGAACGCGAAGACCTGACGGAACTCCTGGCGGCGGGAGCCGAGGTCGAACTGGCTACCGGAACCCTTCTGGAAGATGTCGAGACCACGCCCGAGGAGGAGCTTCCAGCCGTGGTCGGTGCGGATCGACCGGTCGTGGATGGTTTCATCCCAGTTGACGGTGAACTGGATACCGACCGTAGCGGCGCTGTCCTGGATGTCCTTGAGCATGAGGAGGTGCTGCTGGGCATACTCGCCGCGGTCTTCCTTGGTCACCAGCGTCACCGCGATCTCGTCGGCAGGATCCTTGGCCGCCGCGAGCAGGGCCAGCAGATCGGCCAAGTTACGTCCCTGGTGCGGGAGCCGGATGTAGGGGTCGATGATGGTGATGTTGGTGGCATCGCGCAGGTAGGGCATGAGCAGCGTCTCGTACGAGACTCCACGCTGGTTCTCTTGGAACTCGCGGTGCCCTTCGAACAGGGGCGCCGCCGCCTCGGGAGCAACTGGAGCCGCAACTGCGACCTCTGCTTGCGCGGACCCAGGCTCCGTCGACGACTCTACTTCGCCCTCGGCCTCGGCGCGGCGAGCCTGGTAGTAGTCGGGGTACTCGTCCTCTTCCAACGTGGTGACGCCACGCCAGGTGCCGGTCTTGTCGGAGTAGCCGAAGTTGACGGCGGCCATTGTGGTGTCGATCCGAAGAATCTGGTCCTTGACGCGCTTGCGTCCCTCGACGGCGAAGCGCAGCAGTTCCTCGATCTCCTCTTGCGTGGCCTCGGCTCCGGGGTAGATGAGCTTCATCAGGCCGGAGAAGGTCTTGTGGATGCCGTCGCGGTCCCGAGTGGAGATGTCGGAGCCGAGCGTGAAGTGCTGCTGGTAGCGGTCGGAGTAGTCGGTGTTCCGCATGGATCGCAGCACTTCGGCGATGTAGTCGACGACGAAGCCGTAGCCGGAGGAGAACATCTCGCTGCGGATCGTGTCTACCTCCCAGCCGGGGATGTAGAAGTGGAGTCGGTCGAGGTAGGCGGAGTCGTGGTACGCCTCCGGCAGTTCGTCGAACAGGTCCGAGTGCTTGAGCATGTAAGGCACGTTGTGGGAGGTGTTGCCCACGAACACCATCGACGCTTCAGCTCCGAGGGTCTCGACGCCACGGGAGAACGACTTGTTCGCCATGTAGTTCTTCATGATGTCGACGAGCGCCTTGTCGGTGCGCTTCTTCTTGCCGGCGAACTCGTCGAACGCCACCACGTCCCAATAGCCGACAAGGCCGATGCGGCCGTTGGCGTTGTTCACGAAGAGCTTCGGGACGGTGACCTCGCCACCAGAGATCAGCATGCCGTGGGGCGAGAACTCGGAGTAGATGTGTGACTTGCCGGTGCCCTTCGGTCCCAGCTCGACCAGGTTGTAGTTTCGCTCGACGAAGGGGATGAGACGGACGAGCTGCAGCAGCTTGGCCCGTCGTCCGAACATCTCAGGGTTGAACCCGATGGACTGGATCAGCAGGTCGATCCACTCCTCAGTATTGAACCCCTTCCGCGACGCGAGGTAGCCCTCGTAGTCAAAACTCGACATCTGGATCGGCTTCAGGCTCCCCAGAATCCAAGGCACGACGCGGGCGTCATCGCTGTGGAAGTACTCAATGTCGCAGATGCACCATACGCCGCCGACCAGCAGCTTTGGGTTCGCCTTCACTGTTGCGGGTTCAACGATGACGCCGGTGAGCCCGAGGTTGGCGAACGAGGCCTGGTACACGTCCTGTTTGTCGTTTAGGGTCACGGTGACCTTGTCGATGATCCGGTGGCGGCCCTTCTCGCGGATGGTGGACTTCACCAGTTCTGACTCGTTGCGGTGCACGTAGTGGTCGGCGAGAATCTTGCGCACCGCGTCGATGCCGGCATGGATGGTTGCTTCGTCGTCGGAGGCGGCGTACTGGCCGAGCAGGTACTCCAGCACGTAGGAGGGAACGATCGCGTTGCCCTTGACGGCCTTCACGAGGTCTTTGCGGACGACCGAGCCGCCGAACAGCAGGTTGATCTTGTAGTCAAGCTCGCTCTGCTGCGGTGTAGGTGACTCGGCGTTAGGTTCCTCGCTGGAGGGGCTCTCGGTGTCCGTCATGGCTGCTGCTTCCTCTAGAAATCGAAGTCCGATGTGAACGAGCGCTTGAGCAGGTACTGAGCCCGCTGGTAGACACGCCACTGGGTGGTGTTAGGTATCTGCTCTTCGAGCCGGAACTCGACCGTGCGGTTGTTGAACTCGTTTGCGTCCTGGCTGAGGAGCATCCGTGCACTCTGGTAGCGGTCGCGCTTGTCGTCGGAAGGCTGGTCGAAGAGCAGCTCGGGCTGATTCGAGATCAGGGTCTCGCCGACGTAGAGGCCAGCCCGTAGCGTGCGAGCCTGGACCTTCTCGCCGACCGGCTCGGACTGGAAGAGCTTCACGACGAGCTGGCCGGTGGTGATCTTGTCCGTCTCGGGCAGTACCTCGACGTTGACGGGGCGAGTGTCGCTCTTGCGCTTCTTGTTGACGGTGAGCACCGGAACGACGACTTCCTGGAGTGCGGCGCCGCCGTGGACGAAGCGGGAGCCCGCGCCCGGCAGCTTGAGTCGATGGATCGACTTGGGAAGCTGCACCTCAAGGTCGCTGCTGAGCCCGAGCTGCTCAGGCTCGAACTTCCGGAACGCGGGATCATCCTTGAGTCCCCGGCCGAGGACGTATCGGCGGTTCGTGACGACGAGCTCGTCGCCCTGCGGCTTGGTCGAGAGGTAGGAGGCGTCGGCGAGCGCGGTGTCCTGGTAGAGGAAGCCGTGGTCAGCAGTCACCAAGATGTTCGTGGCGTTCGCGTTCGTCAGTCGCTTGATGAGGTCGACCAGTTCGCGCAGCGCGTCGTTGGCCGCCTCGAACACCTGACGTTCGGTGCGGGCCTTGTCGCCTGCGGCGTCGATCCGGTCGTGGTAAACGTACAACACCTGGTGCGCGCCATAGAGTTCGCGCAGCTCGCCGCGCGGCATCGCGAGGACGTCCTCGGCCTGGATCGCGAAGCCGTCCACCGGAGCCAGTACCTTGTTGCGGTTCGCTGTCCCGTCGGATCGTTGGCCGTCAACGAGTACCGGGTCACCATCGTGCGAGTGGGCCAGCGTCTTGTGTGGAAGCAGGGCGGCCATGCCGAGTTGGGTGTAGCTCGGCAGCACACCGAGCATCGCGTCAAGCTCCGCGTCGAAGCGGTCTTCCTGCCGGATACGGAAGCCCAGTTCGTCGGCGACCTCGTAGCGCAGCGCATCGGAGATGATCACCACGGCCTTCCGGTTGCCCTTCCTGATGATGGGCCCGACGTGATCGGTGAAGAACTTCATTTGCGGGCGCAGTGCAAGCGATTGCCACTCCGTCACGGCATCAACCTGCTGCTGCCAGGCGTTGCCGAGCTCGTAGAGGTATCGGTTCGCGTAGTGCTTCTCCACCTCGACCCGGAGCGCTTCGAGAGGGCCGGCGCACTCGGTTGTGCGGGCGGCAAAGTGGAACTGCCGGTACAGCTGGTCGATGCGGAACCAATGCTTGCGGTACCGGTCGAGTCCGTCATCGAACGACGCGATCTCGAACCTCGCAGTCGCGAGATCACTCAGCAGGTCAGAGGCAGCGGCGAGCGCTACGTAGAGTTCCCGGTATGCATCAACCCAGATGCTGCTCTGTCGGGCACGGATCGTCTCGGACACCTCGCGTGCGCTCATTGTCCGCTCGACGATCGCCTGCGTCAGCGCGCTGATGATCTTGCGCTCCACGTCCTCAAAAAGATCGTTGCCCACAAGCTCAGGCAGTTCGGCATCCTCGATGCTGCTGGCGTAGTCGAGGCTCTCCGCTGCGCCCCGCGCCAACGTGGCGAGCGCATCGGCGCTGCGTCGGTCGTTGCGCAGGCTCGCGAAGTCGAGCTGGATATTGCGCAGGGCTCCGGGCGTGTCCGACGCAAACCCGATGATCGCCTGGCGGAACATCCACAGCACGAAGTCATCGACGCTGGGCTCACTTGCTTCGTAGCCGTAAATCCTGGCAGCACCGGCCCAGTGGAAACCGTCCAAACCCTGCTCGACCAGCGCGGCGTACTTGGTGTGCACCCCGCGCGCGTTCTCGATCAGCAACGCGCGCGTGAGCTCCAGCATGCTGTGCTCTCGCTGGCCAAGCACCACGGCTGACATCTTCGCTCTCAACCTATCGGCGTCGTCGTCGGTCGCGAGGAGCGCCTTGAGGCTCTGGACTCGCTTGATGGCGCGGAAGAACTTCTCGTGCTCTCGCACCACCTCGTCGATCCCGCTACCACTGAGACCGAGGTCTTGGCTCACGAGTGCGGTCCGGTCAGCAGTGAAGACTCCGTAGGCCAGCTCAAGATCAAGCAACCAGTTCCCAGTACCCGGAGGCACAGGAGCGCCTCGGTAAAGGAGGAACTTGGCGCTTGGCTCGCCGTGGAGCACGCGATTTTTCACCGCGTACTCGTTGTTCTCCACCCGCAGAGTGGTCACGCCGCTTAGATCAAGCGCGTCGAGCTCGGCGGCGTACTCGCCGTCAGGGTCGTGCCAGAAGACCAAGCGCTGTGACTCGAACCTCCGCTCCAGGTGAGGCAGGACAGCGCTGAGCGAACTCATTCGGTGTCCTCCCGTTCTGAGGAAGCTTCGAGCTCGCGCCTTGCGACCCGCTCGGCTGCTGCCTCATAAATCTGCTGGATGCGGGCCTGAAGCTCAGCCTTCGGCGGCAGCGCCGTCCAGTACTCCGCCACGACGATCCCATCCTTGTGCATCTCCAGTAATTCGATCTGCTCGCGGCCCGCCACAGTGCAGAGAATCAGGCCGATCGGCGGCTCCTCGCCATCCCTACGTTCGTAGCGGTCGAGCCACTTCAGATAGAGCTTCATCTGGCCCTCGTAAGCGGCCTTGAACTTGCCGATCTACAGTTCGACGGCGACGAGGCGTCGCAGAGGCCGGCTGAAGAAGAGCAGATCGAGGTGATAGTCATCGTCGTCGATGATCATTCGCTTCTGTCGTTCCACGAAGGCGAAGCCGTTCCCCGCTTCGAGCAGAAAAGCCTCCATGTCCCGGATGATCGCGGCTTCAAGGTCGTGTTCGAGGAAGGTGTCTTCCAGGCCAAGAAAGTCCAGCAGGTAGGGGTCGCGGAACACATCTCGCGGGACAGCGGTCTCGCCAACGATCTGCGCGTTGGCGATCTCGCGGCGCTCGTAGCCCTTCCGCGCGATCAGCTGCCGCAGGCCGCGGACGCTCAGCCCCTGGCCCACGGCCTCCTGCACGTAGAAAGCTCTGGCCTCAGGAGTCTTCAGCGGAAGCAGCGCCCGGAAGTGTGTCCAGCTCAATTGTCGTCCCAGCGAGACGACAATCTGCTCGTCAGGGAACTGCTGGGCAAACTGGATCATGCGGCGGAGGTTCTTCTCCTCGTACGAGCGCCCGTACCGCTCCACCAACTGTCGTCCCAGCGAGACGACAATCTGCTCCCCGTAAGCGGCTCGCTCCGAACCGAGCACCTCATCGCCGACAAGGCGGCCAAGCCGCCAGAAGGTCAGCGTGAGAGCCAGGTTGGCTTGACGAGCAGCCGCAGCCTGCCCCTCCTCGATCACCCCAGACGCGCGAGCGAGCAAGTCTCGCTCTGCCTCCCCGCTGCTCCGAGCGATCTCAGTCATCGTTAGCCTCCAACCCTGCGATCTTCTTGAGGGCCGGGTAGAACTTCGGATAGTTGGCCTTCACCCCATCATCGAGGTCGATGGCGACCTGCTGAGACGCCAGCGGGTAGAGCACGTCATGCTCGTACTCGCCAAGTTCCACCAGCACCTTGCGGAGCCGCTCGGCTTCCTTATGTGCGGCTGCCTTCTCGCGAGGTGTACCGTCGTCGGCGGCGAGGCGCTCCTGATGCTGGAGGTTCGCCTCCAGCTTCGACTCGAACTCGCGCAGGTACTCGTTCAGCACCGTTGAGACCGTGGAGGGTGTGTAGCGGTGCATGTAGATCAGCGCGTTGAACGAGCCCTTGGGGCTGGAGAACAGCCAGTAGATCGGGCGCTTCTTGTACCGCTTCACGTGATCGTCGTAGAACTTCGACCGGCCCGCTCGGCTGACGAAGTACTCCCGTAGCGACTTGACGCCCAGCGACTCCTCAACAAACCGAAGGTTCTCCTCGAAGTGCGGCTCCCCAAACGCCACCAGCAAGAACTGGCGGACCCGCGCCACAATGTCGTCCTCGAACCAGTCGCCATCGACGATCGGGAGCACGTTGTCTGCATCGGGAGTGAAGGACGGGGCAGAGACCTCGGCGAGGTAGTCCTGAACCGTTGCCCCCGGGTCAGCAAGGATCAGGCCCGGCTTGTCGAGGCTGTATCGGCCGAACATACAGCCCACGGCGTATGAGACGAGATCCGCGATAGCACTTACCTCGGTACGTTCGGTGACGAATGTCGGCAGTTCCGCGTCCTCCTCAGCGCCCCATCCGGCGGAAGTCTCGAGTTCGCGAATCCGACGAGCAACCACCTGATCGAGGGTAGCCACGGCGTCGTTAGCCTTAGCGACTCGCTCGCCAATGGTTCCTGCTTCATCCATAAAGCGTGGGCGCTCGAATCCCCAAGCTTCTTCATTCCATTCCCAGAGTCGCCGCACTCCGTCAACGACAGTGCGAACGTCATCCACCGGGACGGAATCGAGGGGGGCGACGGGAAGCGCTGCAAGCTGTCCAGGGCTCAAGTTGAGTGTTGGACTCATAGCCTCGATCAACGTGCGCGCTAGGCGAGAGTTGAGGTAGAGGAGCACACGAAAAAGGTCCGACTCATCGGCAGCGAACAGCCCAAGCCCACCTGAATCGAAGGTCATGCCTTCGGGATAGAACCGAAACGCCGGGGACTTAGTCGACACCTTCGACCAACCGACATGAGGTTGGAAGTAGCGGTCCTTTCCGTCATGGCGGAAGCCCGGCAGCGCCTCCATCTGCCGAATCGAGGCTGCGTCATACCGGAGGACGTAGTCGACGTTGCCGTACCACCGTCGTTCACCGCCTCCACCCTTGTTGTGTAGCTTCCAGCCTCGGTCAGGCTTCGACTTCGTTGCGATGGTCGATTGCCCGACCTCAAACCAGTATCTAATGAACTCACCGTTACGCCCTGTAGAGATCCCGGCGCGCGGTTCGAATCGGTCCCCCACCTTCTGCCAATCGGAGAACTGTCGCAGCATGTCGGCGTCCACCGAGATCAGCACCAGTGCGCCGGGGATAGCCGAAAATACACTCGGGGCAAGCTGGGATCGTGCTGGGGAAGTCGCATCAACCGCTGCTCCAAGCACGAGTCGTTCCTTCTCCGACGAAGTTCCGACCGGCGTGGCGTCGACAAACACAGTGTTCCCAGTGGGGCGACGAACGTTGGCTAGGACAAATGCAGCGGCGGCAACAACTTGGCCTGGAATAGTCGGAAATGCACCAGTGCCCACGTCCACCAGAGTCAGCAACTGCCCCTTGAAAAGGGTGGCACGACGAATCGCCTCGAATGACTTCAGGTACATCCACGAGTTCATCGTGACCATGCCGATGAGTCCCGCGCCCACGACTAGAGAACGGTTGCGATGAATGAACATCGCAAACAGATCTGCCTTCGCTTCTGGGAACTCGGATTGCGCCACATCTCGGAGCATTTCGCTCATGTTGTCCGACTGCATGTAGGGCGGGTTAGCAACGGCAACCGCATATCGCGGCGCCAGAAACTCGGCTTGGCGAACGACCTTGCGAGCCCAGCCAATAGCGCCGGCTCGGAGCATGTCTCCACCGTCATCGAGGGCATCGAGGTGATTCGCGAGTCGACCGATCAGCGCGGGATCGGGCTGGATCAGCGCTCCCAGGGTGTCTGCCTCGGTGAACTGGTTCCAGAACGCTTCCTCGGCGTGCTTGTCCCCATCCTTGCTGACGAGGAAGTCCAACTCGTCGGGGCTGAATGAGATCGGCTCGATCACGCAGATGTTCGGCTTGACCCGCTTACCGAAGAAGGTGCGTTGCTTGGCGCGCGCCTTCATCGTGAGAGCAAAAGCTGCGAGGGAACCCGCACGCGGGTCGATCTCGGTGCCATGGAGGTTGCGGGCAAGGATAAGCGGCTCTTCACGAACGAGGGTGTAGTCGGTTGAGCGCGTCGGTGGCCGGGTAGGG
>ERZ941706.543-NODE-543-length-11915-cov-14.055734_pt1 | contig 11915 bp, 8 predicted proteins | sample MGYA00521232_ERZ941706 | MGnify/ENA primary metagenome ERZ941706 (study PRJEB32759, sample SAMN07749893) | skin metagenome | biome: transportation; feature: city; material: polyester macromolecule | host: Homo sapiens | place: Hong Kong:ER line | collected...
GGTACGGCCGGGGCGTCAGGCCAGCTGCCAGCTGCGCTTGCTCAGGCCGTACCAGAAGCCGTCGACGGTGGTCTGCGCTGACGCCGACGCCGCTCCGTCCGGGTTGGCGGCGCCGAGCGCGACGTAGAGCGGTGCCCAGTGCTCGGTGCGCGGGTGCGCCTCATGGGCGGCGGGGGCCTTCGTCATGAAGTCGAACAGCGCGTCGAGGTCGCCGCTCGCCATCGTCTCGGCGGCCCAGTGGTCGAACTCCGACGACGGCGCTGGCGGGGCGTCGTCAGCGTCACCACTCGGACGGAACCACCGCAGGTTGTGGGTCGTGAACCCGGAACCGATGATGAGCGTCCCCTCGTCGCGCAGCGGCGCGAGCTTGCGGCCCAGCTCGAACAGCTCGACGGGGTCGAGCGTCGGCATCGACATCTGCAGGACGGGCACGTCGGCGTCGGGGAACATCTCGACGAGGGGGACGTACGCGCCGTGGTCGAGACCGCGTGATGGGTCCTGGTGCACGGGCCGCTCGGGTGTGCCGACGAGGCGGGCCACCGATTCGGCGAGTTCGGGCGCGGCGGGCGCATCGTACGTCACCTCGTAGTACTTCTGCGGGAATCCCCAGAAGTCGTAGGTGAGCCCGGCGCCGCTCGTCGACGACACAGTGACGGGCGCATTCTCCCAGTGCGCCGAGACCATGAGGATCTGCTTCGGCTTGGGCAGTTCCTTGCCCCAGGCGGCCAGTTCGGCGGTCCAGGTCGCATCGTCCGCGAGGGGCGGCGCGCCGTGGCTGAGATAGGCGACGGGGAGTCGGTCGTCGGTGGCCTGTGTCGAGGTGCTCATACTGACGAAACTAGTTGACGTATCAACTTTATTCCAGTGGGTTCCTCGAGTAGCCGGAACACCGCTCTCGGCCGTCCTCGACATTCCGCTCCGCCCTCGGGCGTCGGTGCAGGGCAGCGCTGTGGGTGCGGGGCCGGGGCGGCGTCACGCGGCCGGACCCGTCACGTCTGGGTCGCGGTGCCCCTCCCGCGTCGCGACGGAGGTGCTCCCGCTGCCCCACGACCGGCTGTCGGTCCCGTCGGGTACGGTCTAGACGACCGCACGCGAAGGCGACGACGAATCCGTGGCCCGTGCGCGAACCGAAGGAGCACCCCAGTGGCGTCAGGCAAGAAACTCGTCATCGTCGAATCGCCCTCGAAGGGCAACAAGATCGCGTCTTATCTGGGCAGCGACTACGTCGTCGATGCCAGCGTCGGGCACATCCGTGACCTGCCGACGCCGAGCGAGATGCCGGCCGACATGAAGAAGGGCCCGTACGGCAAGTTCGCCGTCGACGTCGACAACGGTTTCGCGCCGTACTACGTCGTCGACGCGAACAAGAAGAAGAAGGTCGCCGAGCTCAAGCGCGCTCTGAAGGACGCCGACGAGCTCTACCTCGCCACCGATGAGGACCGCGAGGGCGAGGCCATCGCGTGGCACCTGCTCGAGACGCTGAAGCCGAAGGTGCCGGTCAAGCGCATGGTCTTCCACGAGGTGACGAAGGAAGCCATCCAGCGCGCCGTCAACGACACGCGCGAGCTCGACATGCAGATGGTCAACGCGCAGGAGACGCGCCGCATCCTCGACCGTCTCTACGGCTACGAGGTGTCGCCGGTGCTGTGGCGCAAGGTGCGTGCGGGCCTGTCGGCCGGGCGTGTGCAGTCGGTCGCGACGCGCATGGTCGTCGAGCGTGAGCGGGAGCGCATGGCGTTCCGCGCCGCGTCGTACTGGGACGTCGAGGGCGAGTTCGAGGCGAAGTCGAGCCAGGCGTTCACCGCCAAGCTGACGGGCGTCGACGGCGAGCGGGTCGCCTCCGGCCGCGACTTCGGCGACGACGGGCGCCTCAAGAGCTCGGGCGTGCGCCACCTCGACGGTGCGGCGGCCGAGAAGATCGCTGAGGCGACGCGAGCCGGCCACGCCGAGGTCAGTGCCGTCAGCGAGAAGCCGTACTCGCGCAAGCCGAGCGCGCCGTTCATCACCTCGACGCTGCAGCAGGAGGCCAGCCGCAAGCTGCGTCTGGGCTCGAAGGACACGATGCGCGTCGCGCAGCGCCTGTACGAGAACGGCTACATCACGTACATGCGTACCGACTCGGTCGCCCTGTCCGAGCAGGCCATCAGCGCCGCGCGTCAGCAGGCGCGCGACCTGTACGGCGCCGAATACGTGCCGGACGCTCCCCGCCGTTACGCGGGCAAGTCGAAGAACGCGCAGGAGGCGCACGAGGCGATCCGCCCGGCCGGTGATCGCTTCCGCACGCCCGCCCAGGTCGCCGGTGAGCTGCGCGGCACCGAGTTCGCGCTGTACGAGCTGATCTGGAAGCGCACCGTCGCCTCGCAGATGGCGGACGCGAAGGGTTCGACGGCGTCGGTGAAGGTCGCCGTCGGGGTCGAGAGTTCGGGTATCGCCAAGCGCGCCGAGTACTCGGCGAGCGGCACCGTCATCACGTTCCGGGGCTTTCTCGCCGCCTACGAGGAGGGCCGCGACGCCGATCGTTACTCGAACGATGACGGCGAGCGTCGCCTGCCCAAGCTGTCCGAGGGTGTCGGCCTCGACGTGCTGCGCGCCGAGGCGTTGGGTCACGAGACGTCGCCGCCCGCGCGTTACACCGAGGCGACGCTGACGAAGGCACTCGAGGAGCGCGGCATCGGCCGCCCGTCGACGTACGCCGCGACGGTCGGCACGATCCAGGATCGCGGGTACGTGCGAACGCGCGGCAGCGCGCTCATCCCGACATGGCTCGCGTTCGCGGTGACGAACCTGCTCGAGACGCACTTCCCCAGCCTCGTCGACTACGACTTCACCGCCTCGATGGAGGAGGGGCTCGACCGCATCGCCGCCGGTGACGAGGAGCGCGCGGCCTGGCTCACGCGCTTCTACTTCGGCGACGAGGGTGAGTCGGCCGAGGGCCTCAAGCAACTCGTCGACGACCTCGGCGACATCGACGCACGCGGGATCTCCACCATTCCGATCGGCGAGGGTCTCGTCGTGCGCGTCGGGCGGTACGGGCCGTACGTCGAGGAGGAGGTGCCGAACGGCATCGACCCGGCGACGGGTGAGGTCAAGGAGGGCTTCGACCCCGAGAAGGTCGGCGAGAAGCCGCGGCGCGCGTCGATCACGGACGACATCGCGCCCGACGAGATGACGCCTGCGAAGATCCGCGAGCTGCTCGACGCCTCCGACGACGACGGCCGCGTCCTCGGCACCGACCCCGAGTCGGGCCACGAGATCGTCGCCAAGTCGGGGCGCTACGGCCCGTACGTCACCGAGGTGCTGCCGGAGGTGACGCCCGCCGACGGTGAGAAGCCGAAGAAGAAGGCGGCGAAGCCGAAGCCGCGCACGGCGTCGCTGTTCAAGGACATGGATCTCGCGACGATCGAGCTCGACACCGCCCTCAAGCTGCTATCGCTGCCGCGCGTCGTCGGCGTCGTCGAAGAGAAGGCGACGGCCGAAGACGGCACGGAGACGACGAAGCAGGTCGAGATCACCGCGCAGAACGGGCGCTACGGGCCGTACCTGAAGAAGGGCACCGACTCGCGCTCGCTCGAGAACGAGGCGCAGCTGTTCACGATCACGCTCGAGGAGGCCGAGGCGATCTACGCCCAGCCGAAGCAACGTGGCCGCGCCGCCGCGAAGCCGCCGCTCAAGGAGTTCGGCGCCGACCCGACGTCCGGCAAGCCCGTCGTCGTCAAGGACGGCCGCTTCGGCGAGTACGTCACCGACGGCGAGACCAACGCGACGCTGCGCAAGGACGACGACGTCGAGACACTGACGGCCGAGCGGGCCTACGAGCTGCTCGCCGAGAAGCGCGCCAAGGGCCCCTCGACGCGCAAGAAGGCCGCCAAGAAGTCGACGAAGAAGGCTGCGACGAAGAAGACCGCCGCCAAGAAGACGACGACGAAGAAGACCGCTGCGAAAAAGACGACGGCCAAGAAGGCCTGACGACTCGCAGCAGCGTCATGACGCCCCGGTTCGAGTGTTGCTCGAGCTGGGGCATCGTCTGTCAGCGGATGAACGCGTCGAACGCGGCGATGCTCGCGTCGCATGCGGCGGCGTCACCGTCAGGGGTGGCGAGGTCGGTGAAGAGGTGGCCTTCGCCGGGTACGACGACGTCGTCGAACGGCGCGCCCGAGGCGGTGACGGCGTCGCGCAGCGCGGTGACGTCGGGTTCGCTGATGAACGGGTCGACGGCATGGCGATGCACCTGGACGGGGACGCCGTTCCATGTTCCGTCGCGCGGCGCCTCGACGTTGTGCAGGAGCACAGCGGCACGCGCGTCTGCTCGCTTCGCCGCGAACGCCTGAGCGAAGAACGCGCCGAGCGAGAAACCGGCGAGGACGGCGTCGGCGGGCGCGTCGTCGAGTGCCGTGCGCGCACGATCCATGAGGGCGCGAACGCCCACGGCGTCGCGGTGGGCGAGCCCGTCGTCGGTCGAGTCGAACACGTGCCCGTCGTAGTAGTCGGGGGTGACGACGACGTGGCCGAGCCCGCGCAGGGCGTCAGCGAAGTCGAGGACGGCCGTGCGCAGGCCGAGCGCTGAGTGGAACAGGACGATGTGAGCCATGGTCCCAGTGTCGTTCTTGAACGTGTTCAAAACATGCGAGGATGGGTGAGAGATGCGGCGCCGATGGGCGCGGCAGGACGACCGGGAGAGACATCGTGGCGAAGATGCTCGGCGCAGGAATGACGGGGGCGGGCGCGTCGAGCGCCGGCTCGCTTTCGGGGTCGCGAACGTCCGTGTGGCACACGGGCGGGCGGGCCGCCGTCATCGGTGTGGGGTCTGTGGCGGCGGGTTTCGTCGTCTCGTTGATCGCTGTCGCCGTCGCCTGGGTCCGCGGCCCTGCCGATGCCTACTCGCCCGCGAACTGGCTGAGTGACGCCGGGCTGGCGCTGGCGCTGCCGTGCGCCGTCATTGCGTGGGGCCTCGCGGCGTGGTCGTTGCACCTGACACGGGGGCTCACGATGGGGGCGCGGCAGTTCTCGCTCGTGCTGTGGGGCGCGGCGACGCCGTGCGTCTACGGCTTTCTCGCGATGCTCTCGTTCGGTGTGTTCGGTGGCGACTGGGCCGGTGGCGGGCTCTTCTGGTCGGCGACGACCCTGATCGGCTTCTGCATCTGGTTCGTCACGTTGACGCCGATGTTCATCATGCTCATCGCACGGCCTCTGCTCTCGCGCGACCCGGCGACGGTGCCAGACTTGCCCGGGGCCGCTGCGCTGAACGGTCGTGACGAGCGCGACGAGGACATCGAAACCGGGATGATTGGCGCGCGCGCCTGCCTGCGAGAGGTCTTTCGGCGCGAACCTTGACCCTGACGTGACGTGAGGCGATGGAGTGAGGTCATGACCGACGAACTGACGGTGGGGCAGGTGGCGGCACGTTTCGGCGTCACCGTCCGCACGCTGCATCACTACGACGCGATCGGGCTCGTGCGGCCGAGCGAACGTGGCTGGAACGGATACCGGCTGTACACGCCGGCGGACGTGCAACGCCTCGCTCGGGTCGTGCTGCTACGGCGCCTCGAGATGCCGCTCGCGGACATCGCCGAGGCGCTCGACGAACCGGCCGTGCTGGCGGCACTCCTCGTCGAGCACAGGGAAGCGGTCATGGCCAGGCGCGACGAGCTCGATGCGCTGGTCGACGCGATCGACACCGCACTCACATCGGAGGCAACCATGAGCAAATATCAGATCAGCAGCGCCGAGATGAAGGAGATCTTCGGCACCGGATACGACGAGGCGTACGACGTCGAGGCGCAACAGCGTTGGGGTGGGACGGAGGAATTCGCAGAATCCCGGCGCCGCGCCAAGAGCTACGACAAGGCGACCTGGCATCGCATCAAGGCCGAGTCGGACGAGGTGTTGGCGGCATTCGCCACGGCGATGCGTGACGGCGCGGCACCCGGCAGCGCGCAGGCCGACGCCGCAGTTCAGGCGCACCGCGACCAGATCGAACGCTGGTTCAATCCGGTGCCTCTGCCGATGCTCCGGGGGATGGGCGCCATGTACAGCACCGACCCACGCTTCGCGCAGACCTACGACGACGTCGAGCCCGGCCTTGCCGCGTACGTCACGGAGGTGATCGCCGCCTACTGTGACAGCCGGGGCTGACGGTCGACACGCGTCCCTCTCGCCGGGGCCGTGCTGCCGGCGGGCGTGGACCGCTGCCCGACTTTTGTGCATCTGCACGAGGAATGTGCCGCATATTCCTCGTGCAGATGCGCAAAAGTCGCGCAGCTGGCAGGCGGCGCTTGTCGCGACCCCGTACGGTGGCCCAGCGACGCTCCCCAGCAGGCGATTTCTGCGAGTTTCCGGGGTTGTCGGACGCACTGGGTAGGGTGAGCGCCATGCCCGACGACCTGCGCCTCGACGTCGAAACGCTGCGCGCCTCGAGTGACGTCACCAGCGACGCCACGACCGATGCCGTCGCCGATGTCGATGCCAACACCAAGGGCGCACCAAGCGTCAGCACTGCAGCCGGCGACGAGGTCGCGGCCGACGTTGCCGCGCACGGGCTGTTCGTCACGTTCGAAGGTGGTGACGGCGCGGGCAAGACGACGCAGATCGAGCGTGCCGCTGCGTGGCTGCGTGAACTGGGCCGTGAGGTCGTCATCACGCGTGAACCGGGCGGTACCCCGCTGGGCGTGGAGATCAGGCGGCTCCTGCTCCATGGCGACGACGTCGCGTCGCGCGCCGAGGCCCTGCTCTACGCCGCCGACCGGGCGCACCACGTCGAGACGCTCGTGCGACCGGCCCTCGCGCGCGGCGCGGTAGTGCTGCAGGATCGCTACATCGACTCCTCGATCGCCTACCAGGGCGCCGGTCGTGCGCTGGCCGCCGACGACGTCGAGTCCATCTCACGCTGGGCGACGCGCGGGCTGACGCCGGACGTCACGGTGCTCATCGACGTCTCGCCCGAGGTCGCGCGCGAACGTCGCGGCGCGCGCGGTGCCGAAGACAGGCTCGAACGTGAGGCCGACGACTTCCACACCCGCGTGCGCGAGCACTTCCTCCGCCTCGCCGCGCGCGACGAGGCGCGCTACCTCGTCCTCGACGCCGGTCGCTCGCGCGACGACCTCACCGCCGCCGTCCGCACACGACTCGAGCAGCTCCTCGAGAGCGACACGACGCGCGCATCAGGCGGTCCCTCATGAGTGACGTCGCGACGACCCGCCGGGTGCCGGGCGTCGGCGAGGGCGTATGGCGTGATCTCGTCGGTCAACAGGAGGCGGTGCGCACGTTGAGCGAGGCCGTCGGCGACGCCCGTCGCATGACGCATGCGTGGCTCATCACCGGCCCGCCCGGCTCGGGCCGTTCCAACGCGGCTCGCTCGTTCGCTGCCGCGCTCGAGTGCCCGCAGGGCGGGTGCGGGGAGTGTCGCGAGTGCCGGACGACGATCGACGGCTCCCACGCCGACGTGCAGATCGTCTCGACGAGCGGCCTCACGATCCAGGTGCGCGAAGCGCGCGATCTGGCGTTGCAGGCGCAGTCGTCGCCGACGGTCGGGCGCTGGCGCGTCATCGTCATCGAGGACGCCGACCGTCTCACCGAACGCGCCGCCGACGCGCTGCTCAAGGCGCTCGAAGAACCCGTCCCGCGCACCGTGTGGCTGCTGTGCGCGCCGAGCGTCGAGGACGTCATCGTGACGATCCGCAGCCGTTCACGCCACGTCCGCCTGCGCATCCCGCCGCCCGACGACGTCGCCGAACTGCTCGTGCGCCGCGACGGCGTCGACCCCGCCATGGCGGCGTACGCGGCACGCGCGGCGCAGTCGCACATCGGCATCGCGCGGCGCCTGGCGCGTGACGAGGGGGCGCGCATCCGGCGGCGCGAGACGATCCTGCTCGCGCTGCGTATCCGCGGGCTCGGCGACGCGATGAAGGCGGCAGCCGATCTCGCCTCGATCGCCGAGGACGAGTCGGGTGCATCGTCGGGGGAGCGCAACGCCGCCGAGAAGGCCAAGCTGATGGAGCAGCTCGGCGCCGACCCGAGCGCGCGCACGCAGCCGCCGCACGTGCGCTCGGCGATCAACCAGCTCGAGAAGGAGCAGAAGACGCGGGCGACGCGTTTCGGTCGTGACGTCATCGACCGCGCCCTCGTCGATCTCGCCTCGATGTATCGCGACGCGCTCGTGGTGCGCTGGGGCGATCCGGTGCCGCTCGTGAACGCCGACATCGTCGACGACGTCGGCCGGCTCGCGCGCGCGTTCACCCCCGAAGGGCTGCTGCTCGCGCTCGACGCCATCAGCACCGCGCGTGAGCGCATCGCCGCCAACGTCCCCCCGCTGCTGGCCCTCGAAGCCATGTGCATCTCGCTCGAACTGCCCTCATGAGGCAGCCGGATAGGAGTCGCCCCGTGAAGAACATCGCGCGCTCGCGCCTGACGCAGGTGGCCGCGCTCGCGGCTGCGTCGATGCTCGCCGTCGGTGGGTGCAGCACGTCGTCTCCCACCTCGTCGGCGTCGTCGGACTCATCGGGCGGCGGCGCTGCGTCCGCCTCGTCGGCCGCGGGAACGGCCGCGACCGGTCCGCTCAGTGCGTTCTACACGCAGAAGCTCGACTGGAAGAGCTGCGACGATGGCGAGTGCGCGAAGCTGCGCGTGCCCATCGACTACGCGAAGCCCAGTGGCCCGAGCATCGAGGTCGCCGTCAACCGCATGAAGGCGACGGGGACGAAGAAAGGCTCACTCGTCGTCAACCCCGGCGGCCCCGGTGGCTCGGGCGTCGACTATGCCGCGGCGGCCGACCAGATCGTCAGCAGGTCGGTGCGCGACAGCTACGACATCGTCGGGTTCGACCCGCGCGGTGTGCAGCGTTCGGCCGCGATCACGTGCGTCGACGACGCGACGCTCGATCAGTTCATGGGTTCCGACCCCTCACCCGACGACAAGAGCGAGCAGAACGCGCTGCTGGCCGGCGACAAGAAGCTCGCCGACGCGTGCAAGAAGAACGCCGGCCCGCTGCTCGGCCACGTCAGCACCGAGGAGGTCGCGAAGGACATGGACGTCCTGCGCGCGGCTCTCGGCGAGCAGAAGTTGAACTTCCTCGGCAAGTCGTACGGCACGATGCTCGGCGCGACGTACGCCGACCTGTTCGCGAAGAACGTCGGGCGCATGGTGCTCGACGGCGTCCTGCCGCCCGATCTGACGATGCAGCAGATCAACGAGGGGCAGGCGACCGGCTTCGAGAAGGCGCTCGACGCCTACCTCGCCGATTGCGTCTCGGGCGGCAAGTGCCCGCTCGGGTCCGACGCCGCGTCCGCGAAGAAGAAGCTGCAGACCTGGCTCGCCGGCCTCGACGCCAAACCCATCAAGGCGAGCGGCGACAAGCGCCTCAGCACCCTGACGGAGGGCTGGGCGATCAACGGAATCGCCGCGTCGCTCTACGACCAGGCGAAGTGGGGTGAGCTGACGCAGGCGCTGCGCAGCGCACTCGGTGGTGACGGCACGCAGCTGCTCAACGCGGGCAAGAGCTACGCCGAGCGCAACGACGACGGCACGTACCAGAGCAACATGATGCAGGTGCTCAACGCCGTGACGTGCCTCGATCGCCCGGCGCCGACCGGCGGCGTGGCCGAGTACGAGAAGGACGCGGAGGCGTTCTCGAAGAAGGCGCCGACGTGGGGCCGGCAGATGGCGTGGGCCGGCGCGGTGTGTGCCGACTGGCCGGTCAAGACCACGGGCAGACCGCACGAGGTGAAGGCTGCCGGGTCGGCGCCGATCGTCGTCCTCGGCACGACCCGTGACCCCGCGACGCCGTACGAGTGGAGCGAACGCCTCGCCGGTGAACTGCAGAACAGCCGTTTCATCAGCTACGACGGTGACGGCCACACCGCCTACGGGCGCGGCTCCCAGTGCGTCGACGATGCCGTCGACCACTACCTCGTCGACGGCTCCGACCCTGCGAAGAAGACCACCTGCTGAATCGGGCTGACGGCGAACTGGCCGCGTCCTACGCCGGGCGCACCGAGCCGCCGTAGGCGCCCAACCATGGGGAGGCGCCGCGGCTGCTGGGGTTGGTGCCCCCTGGGGCAGCGAGCGGGCGGGATTGGCGCCCCCCGCGCCGCTCGTGTAAAGTTTTGCCTCGCTGCCGGAGATATCCGATCAGCGGTTGCCGCTTTAGCTCAGTCGGCCAGAGCGTCTCACTCGTAATGAGAAGGTCGTCGGTTCGATTCCGACAAGCGGCTCCGAAGAAAGGCCCCCGAAGATTCGGGGGCCTTTCGCGTGCCCGGGCCCGGCCGACGATACGGCCCGCCCACGACAAGCACCGGCACCGCGGCGAGCGCCGTGCCGTCCGTCGCAGGTCAGTGCTCGAAGTCGTCGTCGCGGAACTCGCCGTCGGGGCGCACGTCGTCGCGGGCGAGGTCGTTCTCACGGCCGCGGAGTTCGACGCGGCGGATCTTGCCCGAGATCGTCTTGGGCAGTTCGGCGAACTCGAGTCGGCGCACGCGCTGCCACGGCGCGAGGCGCTCGCGGGCGAAGGCGAAGATGCTCTCGGCGGTCGCCGCGTCCGGCGAACCGCCTTCGACGAGAACGAGATACGCCTTCGGGACGGCGAGTCGCACGGCGTCGGGGGCGGGCACGATCGCCGCTTCGGCGACGGCAGGGTGCTCGATGAGCACCGACTCCAGCTCGAACGGGCTGATCTTGTAGTCGCTCGCCTTGAACACGTCGTCGGTGCGCCCGATGTAGCTGATGTACCCCTCGTCGTCGATCGCGGCGACGTCGCCCGTGTGGTAGAAACCACCCGCCATCGCGTCGGTGTTGCGGGCCTCGTCGCCGAGGTAACCCGTCATGAGTGGCAGGGGGTGGGCGGCGAGGTCGAGGCAGATCTCGCCCTCACCGGCGCCGTCGAGCCGTTCGCCGCTCAGCGGGTCGACGATGACGACGGGCACGCCCGGCAGCGGGCGTCCCATCGACCCGGGCTTCACCGCCGAGCCGGGCGTGTTGCCGACGGCGGCCGTCATCTCCGTCTGGCCGTAGCCGTCGCGGATCGTCAGGCCCCACGCCCGTTCGATCTGCGTGATGACCTCCGGATTGAGCGGTTCACCCGCGCCGATCAGTTCGCGCAGCGCGCCGCGCCCACCGGTCAGGTCGGCGTTGATGAGCATGCGCCACACCGTCGGCGGCGCACAGAACGTGGTCACCTCGCGGGCGCGCAGTTGCTGCAGCAGGGCGGCGGGGGAGAAGCGCGTGTAGTTGTAGACGAAGATCGTCGCCTCGGCGATCCACGGCGCGAAGAAGCACGACCATGCGTGCTTCGCCCATCCCGGGCTCGAGATGTTGAGGTGGACGTCACCGGGGCGCAGACCGAGCCAGTACATCGTCGACAGGTGACCGATCGGGTAGGAGGCCTGCGTGTGCTCGACGAGCTTGGGGCGACTCGTCGTGCCGGAGGTGAAGTAGTACAGCAGCGGATCGCCCGGCGCGGTGCCCGGGTGCTCGGTGGGCGGGACGTCGCCGACGCGGCGATACGCCCCGTGCAGGTCGGACCACCCGTCCGCCGCGCCGACGCTGAGCCGCGTGTACTCGCCCGGCACGCCCGAGAACTTGTCGACGTCGCCCGCGTTGGCGACGACGTGCCGCACCCCGCCGCGCGCGATGCGGTCGCGCAGATCGGCGGGCCCGACGGCCGTCGTCGTCGGCATGATGATCGCGCCGAGCTTCATGACGGCGAGCATGAGATCCCACAGTTCGATCTGGTTGCCGAGCATGAGGACGACAGGGTCACCGCGCTTCACGCCCTGCTCTGCGAGCCACGTGGCGACGGCGTCGGAGCGGCGCGCCATCTCGTCGTACGTCACCTCGAGCGACGAACTGTCCTCCTCGACGATGACGATGGCTGTGCGGTGGTTGCCGCGCGCGACGGCGTCGAACCAGTCGATCGCCCAGTTGAA
>ERZ941706.545-NODE-545-length-11898-cov-3.840919_pt1 | contig 11898 bp, 15 predicted proteins | sample MGYA00521232_ERZ941706 | MGnify/ENA primary metagenome ERZ941706 (study PRJEB32759, sample SAMN07749893) | skin metagenome | biome: transportation; feature: city; material: polyester macromolecule | host: Homo sapiens | place: Hong Kong:ER line | collected...
AGGACCCGGCGCGGCTGCTGATCGATTTGTGATCGCGGGAAGGCTGACAGGAGCAGACCATGGCTGACTATGATTTCGACGTCCTCGTGATCGGTGCGGGTCCTGGCGGCTATGTCGCGGCAATCCGCGCGGCGCAGCTGGGCCTCCGCACCGCATGCGCCGAAAGCCGCGAGACGCTGGGCGGCACCTGCCTCAATGTCGGCTGCATCCCTTCGAAGGCGCTGCTCCATGCGTCGGAACTGTTCGATGAGGCGAAGTCGGGCGCGCTCGAAAAATTCGGAGTGAAGCTGTCGGGTGCGGAGCTCGACCTCGACCGGATGATGGCGGAAAAGACCAAGGCGGTGGGCGAGCTGACCGGCGGCATCGAATTTCTGTTCAAGAAGAACAAGGTCGAATGGCTGAAGGGCCGCGCGGCGTTCAAGGATGCGCACAGCGTCGAGGTGGGCGGCAAGACGGTGACCGCCAAGGACATCGTCATCGCCACCGGATCGTCGGTCGCGGCGCTGCCCGGCGTCGAGATCGACAATGACGGCGGCGTGGTGGTCGATTCGACCGGCGCGCTCGCGCTGCCCAAGGTCCCTGAGCATCTGGTGCTGATCGGCGGCGGGGTCATCGGGCTCGAACTCGGCAGCGTCTGGCGGCGGCTGGGCGCGAAGGTGACCTGCGTCGAATATCTCGACCAGATATTGCCCGGCATGGACAAGGACGTGCGCAAGGAAGCCGCGCGCATCTTCAAGAAGCAGGGCATCGAATTCCGCACCGGCACCAAGGTGACCGGCGTCACTGTCGATGGCGGCAAGGCGCGCGTGGCGATCGAACCGGCGGCAGGCGGCGATGCCGAGACGCTGGAGGCCGACGCGGTGCTGGTCGCCATCGGCCGCCGCCCGAACACCGAGGGGCTGAACCTCGAAGCCGCCGGGCTGACGCTGAACGACCGGAGCCAGATCGAGGTCGATCACGATATGAAGACCGCCGTGCCGAACATCTGGGCGATCGGCGACGTGACCCCCGGCCTGATGCTCGCCCACCGCGCCGAGGACGAGGGCATTGCCGTCGCCGAGAATATCGCGGGCGAGATCGGCATTGTGAACCACGCGATCATCCCCAGCGTGGTCTACACCCACCCCGAAATGGCGGGCGTCGGCAAGACCGAGGACGAGCTGGAGAAGGACGGGGTCAAGTTCAAGGCGGGCAAATTCCCGTTCGCGGGCAACAGCCGGGCGAAGACCAACCGCGATACCGACGGCTTCGTGAAGATTTTGGCCGATGCGGAGACCGACCGCGTGCTCGGCGTCCATATCGTCTCGACGCTGGCGGGCACGATGATCGCGCAGGCGGCGCAGGCCATGGAGTTCGGCGCGACCAGCGAGGATATCGCCTACACCTGCCACGCGCATCCCACGCATGCAGAGGCGATGAAGGAAGCGGCGATGGCGGTGCGCGGCAAGCCGATCCACATCTGACGGCGGCTAGCCGGCAGCGTTCATCAACCCCTCCCCGCCGGGGAGGGGGCGCAACGTCAGGCGGACAGCCGGGCGAGCAGCGATAACAGCAGCGTGTCGCCACTCCGCCGCGGTGCTGCCGTCGCCGGCACCATCCCGGTGCATTCGAGGCAGCGTGCCTGCGCGCCTTCGGTGCCGAGCAGCAGGCCCGCCTGCGCCTCGACATCGCGGAGCAGCAGCGCGCGCTCGCGCCGCACCAGACCGATCAGATCGCGGCCCTGCGCCGCCTTGCTCTCGTCGCCCGAGAAGGCGGACAGAAAGGCGATGAACGGATCGGGTTCGGGTTCGACATGATCGGCGTACCAGCTTGTCAGTTTGGCGCGCCGCGCCGCCTCGGCCAGCGCATCGTCGAGCGAACCGAAGCGGTCGACGAGGCCAAGCTGCCGCGCCGGCCCGCCCGCCCACACGCGGCCCTGCGCCATCGCATCGACCTCGGCCGCCGTCTTGCCCCGGCTTTTCGCGACCAGCGCGACGAAGCGGCGGTAGCCACTTTCGATGTCGGTCTGGATCACCCGTTCCATCTCGGGGCTCAGCCCGCCCGCAATGTTGGGCTCGCCCGACAGTGGCGTGGTGCGCAGCGACGCGGTGCCGACCCCGATGTTGGCGAGCGTCTTCTCGAAGGTGGGGATGAGGCCGAAGATGCCGATCGAGCCGGTGATCGTCGCCGGATCGGCGAAGATCGCGTCGGCGGGGGTCGAAACCCAATAGCCGCCTGATGCGGCGAGGTTCGCCATCGACACCACGACCGGCAGGCCCTTCGCCTTGGCGCGCTCGGCCGCGCGGCGGATCTGTTCGGACGCGACCACCGAACCGCCGGGGCTGTCGACGCGCAGCACCAGCGCCTTCGCCTCGCCTTCGTCGACGACATCGTCGATCAGCCGGCTGATCGTCTCGCCCCCCGCCGTGCCGGGGCCCTGTTCGCCGTCCATGATCGGTCCGGCAACGGTCACCACCGCGATCGCCGCGCCCTCCTCCTTTGCCGGGTGGGCGGCGAGGAAATCGTCGAAGTCGATCGCGGCGAAGCGTTCCGGGCGCGCGGGATCGTCGGTCGCGGTCGCCTTGCCCGCCTTCGCCGCGACCGCCGCCTCGAACGCCTGGCGGCTGCCCAGCGTGTCGATCAGCCCCGCGCGCTTCGCCATCACCGCGGCATCGCCACCCGCCGCTGCAAGGGCGTCGGCGGGGCGCTGCACATAGGTGGCAAAATCGGCGCGCGGACGCGCGGCGCGCAGCCGCTGCGCCGATGCGGCCCACATGTCGTCGAGCAGCGCCTGCTCGGCGGCCGTGGCCTCGGGGGAGGGGCCGTCGCGCATGAAGGGCTCGACCGCGCTCTTGTAGGTGCCGACGCGGAATATGCGGGCGTTGATCCCAAGCCGGTCGATCAGCGCCTTGAAATAGAGGTTGGTGCCGCCCGGCCCGGCGACGAAGGCACTGCCGATCGGGTCCATCCACACTTCGCTGGCGTGGGCGGCGAGCTGATAGCCGTCGGCGCTGTAGCTGGTGGCATAGGCATAGACCGGCTTGCCTGCCTTCTTCACCGCGTCGAGCCGGCGGCCGACATCGGCGAGCGTCACCGCGCCCGCGCCGACGAAGCCGTCGAGGTCGAGCGCGACCGCCTTCACCCTGGCGTCGCTCTTCGCCGCATCGAGCGCGTGGAGAATGTCGCGCGCGCGATATTCGCGGGGCGCGTCCTCCTCGCCCGCCAGGCTGGCGAAGGGATCGGCCTCTGCCGGTTGCTCGGAAATGGTGCCTTTGAGCCGCAGCAGCAGCGCGCCGTCGTCGATCCGCCCGGCGTTGCCGCGCCACGACAGCGCCGCGAACAGCAGCGCGAAGAACAGCAGCATGAAGATGAGCACCAGCCCATCCTTGATGCCGACGAGGATCTTCCATGCGCCTTTGACGAATGCCACGCGTGCGACTCCCGGATTTAAGTGTTCGCCCTTTGCGTAGCCGCTGGGGAAGCGAGGTCCAAAGCGCTTCGACAGGCGACCCGCCGCTTCGGCGAACGACAGGAGGTCAGCGACCGTGCCTTACGGAAAAAGGGCCGCCGGAGACCGGCGACCCTTCCATGGAAAGCATGGTCAGCGATCGGAAGCGTCCGCTGCCGGAGATGCCTTCCGTCCGATCCGTTATGTTGTGATAATCAGATCAGCGGATAAATCCCCGAACGGTGAATTCCGACCTGTTGGCTGAACCATGAGACATCGGATCACCTCCTTTCGCTGATTGAATAAGGATTGTGTTGCGCATGTTGTGCCCTCCACGACTCGCAAGGTGAATCGGCGCGGCCTTAACAACAAGGCTTGTTTTTCAACTTTTTTGGAACGATAAGATGTGCCCCGGCTCGCTCTGCCTGTGCATAAGCTGTGCGCCGCGAACTTTCCGATATATTCGAACGACTTGACTTGCCGGCGTCAGGCGCAGTCCTGCAGAACGCGCGTCAGTTCGGGCCGGGCGGGCAGCACCAGCCGCGCGCCTGCGGCGTCGAGCGCGAAGCGGCCCCGGCTATAGGCCATGGCGGCAAGTATCGGGGCGCCCGGCATCAGCGCGACCGCGTCATAGGGCGGGGTGCCGCCGGTCGGCCGTGCGGGCAGCGTGTCGGTGCGTGTGGTGGTGCGGATGGTGAAGCCGGTCGCCGCCGCGCCGCCGCTCGCCCGCGACAGGTAGAGCGCGCGCGCCGCCCGGTCGCAGCGGAGCGTGACCAGCGCGGATTGCCCCGCCACCCCGAACAGCGCGAGGCTGCCGCGCTCGTCGCGCCGGTAGAGCCATTGCCCCGGCGTGGTCGCCGCGTCGATCCAGCTGTCGTCCGCCGGGGCAGGGCGGGGCGCGGACGACGGCGCGGCGGGCGCGGCAGGTGCAGGGCGCGTCTTCGCCGGCGGGGCGGGCTCGCCACCCGAACAGGCGGCGAGGCCCACGACCAGCAGGACGGGCAGGCAGCGGACGGCGGGACGGCACAAGGGAATCATGCCCTGCTTATGGCCATGCGGGCGCGCGCTGGCTAGGTCGCACGCCATGGACCGCGATCCCGCCCCGGCCCGTCGGCCCCCGAAGCTGCGCCTCGATGCGCTGCTCGTCGAGCGCGGGCTTGCCGAAAGCCGCACGCGGGCGACTGCGCTCGTCTTGGCCGGTCTCGTGCGGGTGGGCGATGCGAAGGCGGCCAAGCCGGGGCAGGCAGTGCCGGCCGACGCGATCGTCAGCGTGACCGGGCAGGACCATCCCTGGGTCTCGCGCGGCGGCATCAAGCTTGCCCACGGGCTCGACCATTTCGGATATGATCCGGCGGGCTGCGTTGCGATCGACGTCGGCAGCTCGACCGGCGGTTTCACCGACGTTCTGCTGACCCGCGGCGCGGCACGCGTCTATGCGGTCGACAGTGGCACCAACCAGCTGGCGTGGAAGCTGCGGCAGGACCCGCGCGTCATGGTGCATGAACAAACCAGCGCGCGCGTGCTGACCGACGCGCATGTGCCGGAGCCGGTCGATGCCATCGTCTGCGACGCCAGCTTCATCGCGCTCGCCAAGGTGCTCGCCGTGCCGCTCGGCTTCGCGCGGACGGGCGCGTGGCTGGTCGCGCTGGTCAAGCCGCAGTTCGAGGCGGGCCGGGCCGAGGTCGGCAAGGGCGGGGTGGTGCGCGATCCGATGGTCCATGCGCGGGTGTGCGACACGGCGGCGGAGTGGCTGGATGGGGCGGGGTGGGATGTCGCGGGTGTGACGCAAAGCCCGATCACCGGCCCCAGCGGCAATGTCGAGTTCCTGATTGGGGCGATTCGGCGCGCCGCTTAGTCGAGCAGGGCTGGCAAGCGACCCGCCGCTGGCCTAATGGCCGCGCAAAGAGTGTGACAGGAACCACCCATGCGCCAGATCGCCTCCCGTTCCCAACTCCGCATGTCGCTGCTCCGGCTGGCGCTCGTCTTCATGCCGATGATCCTCCTGCTCGGCTTCCTGTCGGGCTATATCAGCGGTTCGGGGGCGGAAAACGGCTGGTATGCCGCGCTCGAAAAGCCGGCGGCAAACCCGCCCGGCTGGGTATTCCCGCTCGCCTGGACGATCTTCTACGCGATGATGGGCTTCGCGCTCGCCATCGTCGTGCATGCGCGCGGCGCGGCGTGGCGTGGCCTCGCCATCGCCGCCTTCGTGCTGCAGCTGGTGCTCAACCTCGCCTGGTCGCCGATGTTCTTCGGGCTGCACGAAGTGACGGCGGCCTTCTGGCTGCTCGTCCTCATCCTTGCCGCGGCGCTGCTCACCACCCTGTTGTTCGGGCAGGTGCGGGCATCGGCGGCGTGGCTGATGGTCCCCTATCTGGCCTGGCTCTGCTTCGCCGCCGCGCTGAACCGCGACATCGACCTGCTGAACCCCGATGCCGAAACGCTTGCGCCGGGCACGGTCAGCACCCAGATTTGATGCTGCGCGGGCGACGAACCGCCCTTCGAAAGGTGTTTTGATGCAGAGCGAGAACCGGCTGTTCGACGATTTCGGCAAGCTGATGAACGGGCTGGCCGGTACGGTCGCGGGAATGGGACGCGAGGCCGAGGCGACGATGCGCGAGCGGTTCCGCGAGTTCGTCGGCGGCATGGATTTCGTCAGCCGCGAGGAGTTCGAGGCGGTGAAGGCGATGGCGGCGGCGGCGCGTGACGAGGCCGAAGCGCTGCGCGCGCGGCTCGATGCGCTGGACGGGGGCGCGAAGCCCGCTGCGCCCGAAACGGCCGTCCCCTCCGACACGCCGCCGCCCGCCAGCCCCGCCGCCTGAGCCGCCATTATCCACACCGGCTGAACAGACGATTGGCGCGGACGTGCGCCGCCAACTTGCGGGGATTCGGCGAAACCGCCAGATTCGCGGAACGAACCGTGCTCGTGTAAGGGGCGGACGGGAAGGACAGTGCATGCGACAGGTCGACGAAGACCTTTACGAAATGGAACGCGAGGAAAGCACGCCGGTGGCCATGCTGGCGGCGCTGTTCGAGGCGCGGGGATGGTCGTTCGAGGTGGACGGCGACGAGGAAGTCACCGCCGAGTTCAAGGGCAGCTGGACCAGCTATCAGATTCGCGGCCTGTGGCGCGACGAGGACGGGGTGCTGCAGCTCATCGTGCTGCCCGACGTCACCATCCCGACCACCAAGCGGCAGGCGGTCTATGAGGCGCTGGGGCTGATCAACGAGCAATTGTGGCTCGGCCATTTCGACCTCTGGTCGTCGAACGGCGTGCTGCTGTTCCGCCATGCGGTGATCATGCCCGCCAACGGCATGCTCGGCCTCGACCAGGGGCAGACGATCATCGACGTTGCCATCGACGAGTGCGAGCGTTTCTATCCGGTTTTCCAGTTCATCCTGTGGGGCGGCAAGTCGCCCGCCGAGGCGATGGCGGCGGCGCTGGTCGACACGATGGGCGAGGCCTGATCGGGCACGCCATGGCCGCGATCCCGCTCGGCGACTTTCCCGAAACCCTGTTCTTCGGCTGCGGCAACATGGGGCAGGCAATGCTCGCGGGGTGGATTGCGGGCGGCGTGCCGGCGGACCGGTTCGCGGTCGCCGATCCCGCCGCTCCGGTGCTGCCGGTCGGAGTGCGGAGCGCGGGCGGCACCGAACAGCCCGCGATGCTCATCCTCGCGGTGAAACCGCAGGCGCTGGCCGAGGTCGCCGACGCGGTGCGCGCGCATCTGGCCGACGGCGCGATCCTCGTCTCGGTGCTCGCCGGGGTGCGGCTCGCTCGGCTGGCGAAGCTGTTTCCGATGGCGAAGCCCGTGCGGCTGATGCCCAATCTCGCCGCCGCCATCGGGCGCGCGCCGCTCGGCCTCGCCACCGCCGCGCTGGACGATGGCGAGCGCGAGGCGGTCGATCGCTGGATGCGCCCGCTGGGGCCGACCTTCTGGCAGGCGGACGAGGACGATCTCGACGTGGTGACTGCGCTCGCCGGGTCCGGCCCCGCCTATCTCTACCGCTTCGTCGATGCGCTGGCGCAGGCGGCGGTCGCGCTCGGCCTGCCCGAGCATCAGGCGGGGCCGATGGCGCTGGCGACGGTCGAGGGCGCGGCGCGGCTGGCGGCGATGGGCGGTGAGGCCCCGGGCGCGCTCGCCGAGCGGGTGGCGAGCCCCGGCGGCTCGACCCGCAAGGGCATGGACGTGCTCGATGCCGATGACGCGCTCGTCGCCCTCCTCACCCGCACCCTCACCGCCGCGCGCGACCGCAACCGGGAACTGGCCGGAATCTAGCTCCGCTCCGCCACCCGCCCCTGCCACAGGACCAGCGCGGGGGTGACGACCAGCTCCATGACCAGCGCGGCGAGATGCGGTGGGCCGGGCAGCGCATCGGCCAGCGCGAGGCCGGCGAGACGCGCCAGCCCGCCGGTGACGACCAGCGCGCCGAGCAGGCGGAAGCGGGTGCGATGCGTCTCGATGCGCGGGATGGCGGTGACGAAGCCGAGGCCGATTGCGAACAGCAGCCCCGACAGATAGCGCATATGGCTTTCGAGGTCGGCGCCGCCGCCCCCACCCCCGCCGGACGCGATGAAATCCGCGCCGCCGATCATCCCCGCGCCGCCCGCGAGCAGCGGCACGATGCTCGCCGTGGCGACGGCACGCTGCAGCGCGCGCCGCTCGCCGGTCATTGTCGGCCGCGCCGCCGGTCTTCGCGTTCGAGCAGCGCCTCGCGGACGTGGATGGCGCGCATCGACAGGAAGACTTCGCGCGTGAACTGGAGCAGCGCGCCCGCGAGCAGCAGCAGCGCGACGAGGAAGCCGACGGTGATCGCGACGGCGAGCGGATGGCCCATCATTCCCTGCAGGAACAGGAGGACGATCACGAGGCACACGACCACTGCCGCGAGGACGCCGAGCAGGATCGAATTGCCGACGATGGTCATGCGCCGCTCGGTCAGCCGCAGCTCATGGACCACCCGGGCATGATTCTCGCCTTCGGTGCGACCGTGCAGCTCTTCGAGCACCCGCGCACGATCGACGATGCGCGACAGCCGGGCGGTGATGAGGTTCAGCAGGCTGCCCAATGCGACAAGCAGAAAGGCCGGGGTCAGCGACTGCTGCAGCACCGCGATGACGGCGGCGGTATCTTCGGTCTGCAATGCGTGAAGCCCCATTGCCGCTTCATGCCGTGCACAGTCCGGTATCGCAAGGCGGGGCGTCAGGCCGCCGCCCGTCGCAACGCCTCTCCCCGGACGAGCGGATCGGGGTCGTCCGCGGCCGCGTGCCAGATGTCGGCCCCGGCACCGCCCGTCGCCAGCGCCTCGATAGCCATCAGCCGCATGCGCGGGTGCGGGTGGTCGCGCGCGACCTGTTGGGCGAGCGGCGTGGCGGCATCGGGGTCGACCGCCATCGCCAGCTGGAGCAGCCGTCCCGCCCCGAGCCGCTGCAGCGAGTCCGCCACCCGGCCCTCCGCGTCGAAGCGATACTGGTCGCGCCAGGCATCGCCCGCATGGGTGGCGACGATGTTGATGCTGATCGAAAAGCGGTCGGGCGGCCGCTGGCTGTGAACGTCGATCCCCGCCCGATAGTGGCGCACCTCGCCGTCGCCGAGCAGCATTGCGCCGGCGGGGACCAGCCCGCCGTCCTCGCCGGTCACGCCTGCCGTGGCCGCGGGATCGCGCGTCCAGCAGTCGCTGGAATAGCCCGGTCCCGCATAGCCGAGCGTCAGGAAGGAGAAATTATGGTCGTGGATCACGCCATATTGCAGCGCCGCCGCGCCGTAGCGCGCGAACAGCCAGTCGTGCGGCGCGGGCCAAAGCGCGGCGCGGACATACCAGCCGTCGCCCACACCAAGCAGCATGGTCTGCATCGGCCCGTCGCTGCCCGGCCCGTCGCGGTCCGCCGCGACTTCTGCGAGCGCATGATCGGCGAGGAATGCCCGGTCGTGCCACAGCCCGGCGAGCAGCCGCGCGGCGACGGCGGTGCTGGCCAGGTCGGCGGGATCATATCCCGCCTCCGTCAGACGCGCGCGAAAGCCCGCCCAGTCCAGCGGCGGACAATGTTCGGCATGGGCGACGCGCGGCGGCATCAGGCGGCCTTCGACATCGCGAACCGGTCGCGCACGGTGGCGGCCATGCCGCGCAATCGCGGATCGGGATCGGCGTCGGCAAACCTTTCCAGCGTCGGCAGCGCCGCAGCCGGATCGGCGGCGAGCCATTCGCGCAGCGCCATCCAGCGCACCGCGCTTTCGGGATCGTCGAGCAGCGGGCGCAGCGCCCCGGCCAGCCGGTCGGGCGCCAGAGTGCGGAGCAGCGGCAAAATGGTCGCGCGCCGGTCGCGCGCCTCGCCCTGCCACCGGGCAAGCGGCGGCTGTCCCGGCATGGCCCAGCCGACCTCGCCGGGGCGCGCGGTCGTCGCCTCTACCGTCAGCAGCGGTGCATCGATCGAAAGCGGCAGCAGCGCTTCGACCGCGCCGTCGAACGCGCGCGCCGGTTCGCCCGCGCGCCGCGTCACTGGTTCGACCGCCGCGCCATCGGCGGAAAGGCGCAGAAAGCGCGCTTCGCCCCGCAGCAGCCGAGTGGCGACCGCCCCGGGGGCAAAGCGCGCCACCGGCTGCGGCGGCGGCGCGAAAATCCAGTGGATGCGCAGCACCGCGCGCGCCGCGCCGGCGCCGCGCTCGGCGATGGTCGCGCCGGTTCCAAACGGCGTGCGACAGCTCGGCACCGCCGGGTCGGCGAAGCTGTCGCCGCCGAGGCAGGCGACCAGCCGACTGGTCCAGTCGGCAAGCCAGCTGGCGTCGTCGAGCAAGGCAGCCAGCCGCATCCCTGCGGCCTTGTCGTCGTCGGCGGCCAATGCGGCGTCGAGCGACTGGTCGATGGCGCGCGCAGCAGCGGACGCCTGCCAGCCCTCACGCCAGCGGCTGGCCAGGGCGCGCGATTCCGCCTGACCCGCCTCGTGCGCAAGCCAGGCGGAAAAGCTCATGCTCACATCAGCGCCGAACGTGCATTCTCCAACTCCCAGATCAGCGTGACCAGGATAACGATGGCGTCCCACATGCCGTGGGCGGGCACCGCGCTCGCGCTGGCCCCCGCATTGACGAGCATATTCGCGCCGTCGAGCAAAGGCAGGCTGGCGATGTCGATCGTTTCGACTGCCCCGGCGGCAAGCGTGCAGATGGTATCGGTCATTGATATTCTCCCCCGAAAGTCGGCGGAGGCAGACTGATATGGCAGGGCACCGAGCGCACATTAAGTTGTCGTAATATTGGCCTCGGCGTTCGGGGCGGGTATCGCGGCCAGACGAAAGGACGCGAATGGCCGAAAGCGAAGATCGGATGACAGGGCGGGGACGCGAGCGCGAGACGGAGCGGCCCGGCCGTTTCGATGCGGAGCGCTTCTGCCGCTACATGGCCCGGCATGGGCATGGCGGGCATGTCGGCCTGTCCTATGTCGGGCACGGCGCGGACTGGGTGGAGATGGGCTTCGACTGGCGCGATGAGCTGGTCGGCGACGTGGCGAGCGGGGTGGTCGCCTCCGGCCCCGTCATCACGCTGATGGACAATGCCATGAGCCTCGCGATCTGGACCCGGCTAGGCGAGTTTCGGCCGCATGCGACGATGGACCTCAGGATCGATTATTTGCGCCCTTCCCCCCCCGGCGCGCGCGTGATCGGGCGGGGCGAATGCTATCGGCTGACGCACAATATCGGCTTCGTGCGCGGCATCGCGCACAATGGCGATCCTTCCGACCCCATCGCGCACACCGCCGCGACCTTCATCCGCACCGACATCCGGCCATGATCAGGGCGATGCACGGCCTGCCGCCCTATGCCGAGCATCTCGGCATCCGGGTAGACGGCGAGGAAGCGGGCATGCCGCGCCTTGCCTGCGATTTCGGCGACCAGGTGCTGGGGCGGCCCGGCTTCTGGCACGGCGGCGCGCTGTCGGGGCTGCTGGAGATGGCGGCGGTCACCGCCTTGCTGAAGAGCCTTGGCGACGAAGAGGCAGGCAACGTTCGGTTCAAGCCGGTCAATGCCACCGTGGATTTCATGCGCGGCGGGGGCGATCGTACCGCCTTTGCCAGCGGCCGGGCGCTGCGCGTCGGTCGCACCGTGGCGACGATCGAGGCCTTCGCGTGGCAGGATGGACCCGACCGCCCGATCGCGATGATCACGGCGCATTATCTGCTGAAGCGCCCCGCGTAACGATCTCGCACTGGCGTCCCATAGCTTCGCTCTGTCGCTAAGCCGGGCGGGTTCGGAACGGGGAGGCCCGACGGTTCGTCTGCTTTCCGCGCCGCGTAATCTGGCGCGGAAGGGACGGATTGAACATGGCCCATGGCCGGACGAAGGAACAGCCGGGACGCGGCGGCGGTCGGGGCGGCGGAACGCTCGCCCTGTTGCTGGTCGGCGGCGCGGCCGCGGGACTGGCGCTGGCGGCACCCGCAATCGTCGAGCGCGCACGGAGCGCGCGTCCGAAGGACGATACGCC
>ERZ941706.548-NODE-548-length-11879-cov-13.362906_pt1 | contig 11879 bp, 10 predicted proteins | sample MGYA00521232_ERZ941706 | MGnify/ENA primary metagenome ERZ941706 (study PRJEB32759, sample SAMN07749893) | skin metagenome | biome: transportation; feature: city; material: polyester macromolecule | host: Homo sapiens | place: Hong Kong:ER line | collected...
CATCGTCCGGGGCGGCTTCTGGCACGTCGGGCAGAAGTGCGACGAGCGGTTCATGAACTGCTCCCTGACGATCAGCGTGCCGCAGCGGCGGCACGGCTTGCCCTGCTGGCCGTAGGCGTCGAGAGAGCGATCGAAGTAGCCGCTCGCACCGTTGACGTTGACGTAGAGCGCGTCGAAGCTGGTGCCGCCATGATCGAGCGCAGAACGCATGACGTCCTGCGCCGCCGTGAGCACGCCGATGAGCTGCGTCTTCGTCAGCATGCGCCCCGGGCGTCGACCGTGCACCTGCGCGCGCCACAGCGCCTCGTCGGCGTAGATGTTGCCGATACCGCTGACGATGCCCTGATCGAGCAGCATCCGCTTGATCGCGACATCCTTGCTGCGCATGAGCCGCGCGACGGCGCCCGCGTCGAACGCCTCCTCGAGCGGGTCAGGCGCGATGTGCGCGATCGACGCGGGCACCTCGCGCCCGTGCGCCACCGTCAGGTCGTCGAGGAACAACCCGCCGAACGTCCGTTGGTCGACGAAGCGCATCTGCTGGGCCGATGGTTCCGAGCGCGGCCTCTCCGATGCGTCAGTCACCCCCGGCGCATCCACCGCCTCACCCGAGCCAGCGCGCTCCCCCGACTTCCTGGGCGGCGAGAGCTTCACAGGCGCCGACAGGTCGAACACCGCATGCGCATGCTTCTCCAGCGGCGAGTCGGCGCTCTCGACGAGCACCTGTCCACTCATGCCGAGGTGGATGACGAGGGCGTCGTCGGCCACCGCACCCTCGCGCCGGTCCAGCGGCACCGTCGCGTCCGCCGAGCCAGCAGAACCAGGACCGACATCTTCGAACGTCACCCACAGGTACTTGCCGCGCCGTTGGGCCGACGCGACCCGTCGTCCGAGCAATGCGTCGGCCAGATGCTGCGGCCCCGGCAGGTGACGGCGTGCGACGCGCGAGCCCGTCACCCGGGACGTGACGAAGGCCCGGCCGACCACGTGGTCGTCCAGGCCTCGTCGTACGACTTCCACCTCGGGAAGCTCAGGCATGCGCACCGTCCGTGACGGCGACCGCGTCCGCCTCGTCGCGTACGACGTCACCGCCGGCCGAACCGGCGTTCTTCGCCGCTTCGTCGCGCAGGCTCACCCACGCGTTCTCGGCGGCGATCATCTCGGCCGACTTCTTGTTGCGCCCCGTACCGACACCGAGGGTGCGCCCGTCGACGACGACGGTCGCGGTGAAGACCTTGTCGTGATCCGGCCCTTCACCCTCGACGACGTACGTCGGCGCACCGAGGCCGGCCGCAGCGGTGGCCTCCTGCAGCGACGTCTTCCAGTCGAGCGCGGCACCCATCGTCGACGATCGGTTCATCAACGGATCGATGAGGTGGTGGACGATGCGACGCCCCGCCTCGATGCCGCCCGAGAGGAACACCGTGCCGATGACGGCCTCCGTCGTGTCGGCGAGGATCGAATCCTTGTCGCGCCCACCCGTGGCGAGCTCGCCACGCCCGAGCAGCAGGTACTCTCCCAGCTCGAGACCGCGCGCGACCTCAGCGAGGGCCCGCGAGTTGACGACCGCCGCCCGCTGCTTCGCGAGGTGCCCCTCCGGCGCGTCGGGCTGATCCGTGTACAGCGTCTCGGTGACGACGAGGCCCAGCACGGCGTCGCCGAGGAACTCCTGGCGCTCGTTGTGCGGAATGCCGCCGTTCTCGTACGCGAACGAACGGTGGGTCAGGGCACGACGAAGCAGCGACTCGTCGACGTCCACACCCGAAACCTCAGAGAGGATCCGGACGAGGTCGCCGACGGGCCGCTGCGACACGTCTGCAGCTGACCGCTTCGAAGACTTCTTGCCCACGGTCTGCGATCGGCCGATCAGGCCTGGTGCTCGGTGCGCTCCGCTGCACCGTAGTGGCGGCCGTTGTACGTACCGCACGCCGGGCACGCCATGTGCGACTGCTTGTTGGCACCACACGCGGGGCACGCCTGCACGGCGACGGGCGTCGCCTTCCAGTTGGCTCGGCGCGAGCGGGTGTTGGCGCGGGACATCTTCCGCTTCGGGACAGCCACGTCAGTTCCTCTTCTCGTCTTCTGCCGATCCAGCCTCGGTCAGGTTGACCAGGGCCGACCAGCGGGGGTCGATAGCTTCGTGATGGTGATCGGGGTCGTCGTCGAGTCGTGCACCGCATTCGGAGCACAACCCGAGGCAGTCCTCGTGACACACCGGTTGGAACGGCAGGGTGGGCACCACAGCGTCCCGCAGCACGGGCTCGAGGTCGGCGTCGTCGCCGTCGAGCTCGTGCAGTTCGTCCTCATCATCGCCGCCTGCCACCTCGCGGTGGTGCGCAGCACGATCGGCGTAGACGAACAGCTCCTGAAAGTGGACGTCGACCGGGTAGGTCACGTCCTCCAGGCACCGCACGCACGCGCCGGTTGCCGTCGCCTCGACCTCACCGGTGATGAGGACTCCTTCCATCACCGATTCGAGACGCAGGTCGAGCCCGACGGGCTGACCCTCCTCGATGCCGATGACGTCGGTACCGAAATCTGCCGGAGCCTCGACGTCGCGGTGGAGGCGCAGCGAGTTTCCGGGTCGACGACCGAGCTCCCTGGTGTCGAGCACCAGCGGGCGGCGGGAATCAGCCTGGGTCATTACCTTGCACTCTTCGTCGGTCGAGAACTTCGAACATCTTTCGGCCATAGCGATGGCGTAGGCCGACGTGCAAGTCTACGCCGCGGGCGCGCACTCTCCCAAATCCCAGAATGTGCGGGCCTGCGCAGGTCAACGCGACGCGCCGACACGCTCGAGCAGCGGGCCGATGACGGGCTCCGGAACCATGCCCGTGACGTCGCCGCCGAGGCCCGCGACCTGCTTGATGAGCGAGCTCGACAGGTGATCCATGCCCGGGTTTCCGGGGATGAACACCGTCTCGAGACCCGATAGCGCGCGGTTCATCGTCGCCATCGGGGTCTCGTAGCTGAAGTCGGTCTCCCCGCGGAGCCCCTTGACGACGAGCGGTGCGCCCAGCTCACGGCACACGTCGACGAGCAGCGTGTTGGCGTAGGCCGCGGCACGGACGTTGTCGAGATGCGCGACCGAGCGCTCGATGAGGTCGACGCGCTCGTCGGCGCTGAATGTCCCCTGCTTGTCGGGGTTGTGCAGCACCGTGACGACGACGTCGTCGAACAGCGCCGCGCACCGCTCGATGACGTCGAGGTGCCCCAGCGTCAGCGGGTCGAACGAGCCGGGGCAGACGCACGTCGTCATGATGTGACCTTCGCGATGTCCTCGGGCGTACCGGTGACGACGATCTCGGGCACGACCTGATCGAGCGTCGCGACGACGGCCTCGACGTCGTCGGGCTCGGGCGCGTCGTCCTGGGCGAGCTCGGCGAACCACATCGTCGTCTCCCCGTAGACGCGCGGCTCCCAGGCCTCCAGGCGCGGGTGCCACGTCGGCTGCGGCGAACGCGACGAGCGTTCGACGACGACGAGAGCGCGCTCGGCGAGCCACTCCCGCTCGACGAGCAGGTCGATGGCCTGCCGCAGCTGCTCCTCGCTCACGCTGTACGGCGGGTCCATGAGCACGAGCGCGGCCTTGACGCTCGGCGGGCCCTCGAGGAACTTCTCGACGGCCTGCGTCACGACACGCACCGGCGAGAACCCGAGGTTGCGCACGTTCGTGCGGATGACGGTCGCGACGCGGCGGTCGACCTCGACGAACGTCGCGGACGCGGCGCCGCGGCTGAACGCCTCCAGCCCGAGCGCGCCGGAGCCCGCGTACAGGTCGAGCACGTCCGCGCCGAGCATCGCACCGAGATGCTCCAGCCGGGAGAACAGCGCCTCACGGACGCGGTCGGACGTCGGGCGGGTGCCCGCTCCGGGGGGCGTGTCGAGCCTGCGGCCACCGGCGGAGCCGGCAATGATGCGCGTCATCAGCTTCTTTCCAGAAATTCGGCCTGCGACGCGTCCACGCGGGCATGCGCGGCCTGCGCCAGCAGGGGATGCTCGGTCAGAGACGGATCCGCTTCGACGATGGCGGCGGCCTCGGTGCGCGCGGCCTCGATGACGGCGAGATCGGACGCCTTCGTCAGCTCCAACCAGTCGAGAGACGATCGCCGTCCGCTCTGCGCGGCGCCGAGCACGTCTCCTTCCCGTCTCAAGTCTAGATCCAGATCGGCGATGGCGAATCCGTCGTTGGTCTCCGCGACGCGCCGCAGACGCTCGAGCGTGTCGGGGTTCTCGTTGCGTGTCACGAGCAGGCACAGCCCGCCGTGCTCACCTCGCCCGACGCGTCCGCGCAGCTGGTGCAGCTGCGACAGGCCGAACCGGTCCGCGTCGACGATGACGATCATCGACGCGTTCGGCACGTCGACGCCCACCTCGATGACGGTCGTCGCGACGAGAACGTCGACCTCGCCGGCGCCGAAGCGGCGCATGACGTCGTCCTTCTCCTCGGCGGGCAGCCGGCCGTGCATGAGATCGATCCGCAGCCCAGCGAGCGCAGGCAGGCGGCGCATCTCGTCGATGAGGTCGACGACGCCGATGGGGCGCGCCGCGGCATCGCCCTCCCCGGCGCCATGAGCGTCGGGCCCGTCGACGAGGCCCGGCGCGACGGGCTCGCTGCCGTCACCGATGCGTCCGGCGACGACGTAGACCTGACGCCCGGCGCCGCACTCCTCCGCGATGCGCTCCCACACCCGGTTCATCCACGACGCGACGTGCGTCGGCACGACGTGCGAGACGATCGGCGCACGCCCACGTGGCAGCTGACGCAGCGTCGAGACGTCGAGGTCGCCGAACGCCGTCATCGCGACGGTGCGCGGGATCGGCGTGGCCGTCATGACCAGCACGTGCGGCGGGCGGTGCGCCTTCGAGCTGAGCGCCGCGCGCTGCTCGACGCCGAAGCGGTGCTGCTCGTCGACGACGACGAGACCGAGGTCGGCGAACTCGACGTGCTTCTGCAGCAGCGCGTGCGTGCCGATGACGATGCCCGCCTCGCCCGAGACGATGTCGAGCAGCGCCTGCGTGCGCGCCGAGGCCGACATCGAGCCGGTGAGCAGCGTGACGCGGGTGCCGTCGTCCGCGCCGCCGAGGCGTCCGCGTTCGGCGAGCGGGCCGAGCATCGCGCGCATCGAGGCGGCGTGCTGGGCAGCGAGCACCTCCGTCGGCGCGAGCAGTGCGGCCTGCGCGCCCGAGTCGACGACGGCGAGCATGGCGCGCAACGCGACGAGCGTCTTGCCCGAACCGACCTCACCCTGCAGCAAGCGGTGCATCGCGACAGGCTCGGCGAGATCGCGCGCGATCTGCTCCCCCACCTCGCGCTGGCCCTCGGTGAGCTCGAACGGCAACGTCGCATCGAAGCGTTCGAGCAGACCGCCGGGCTTCGCAACGCGCGGTGTCGACGGCTCGGAGCGCGCCTCGTGGCGCCGCTGGGCCAGCACGATCTGGGTGGTGAACGCCTCGTCGAACCGCAGCCGCTCACGCCCCGCCTGGACGTCGGCCATGCTCGCCGGCAGGTGCAGGCCGCGGTAGGCGCGGGTCGTCGTGACGAGACCGTGACGCGCGCGCAGCGGCTCGTCGAGGGGGTCGGGGATCTCGCCGAGCGCGTCGAGGACGGTGCTGATCGACAGGGTGAGGTTGAGGTTGGTGATCTTCTCGACCTGCTTGTAGACCGGCACGAGGCTGCCCGGATACACGCTCATGTCGGCGTCGTCCATCAGCGTGTACTGCGGGTGCGACAGCTGAAGCTGCTTGTTGAACAGGCCGAGCTGGCCGCTGAACAGCGCGCGTTTGCCCGGGCGCAGGACGTTGTAGTGAGGCTGCGCACTGAAGAACGTGACGGCGGCGCGGCGGCCCTCGTCGTCGACGATGACGGCGTTCGCCATCGAACCCTTGCGCGTCTGCATGCGTCGTTGCGTCATCGTCTCGACGCGGGCGGTGAGCACGACGTGCTCGCCGAGTTCGAACTCGCCGAACGTGCTGCCGGCGTGCGCGTCGATGTAGCGGCGCGGGAAGTAGTCGAGCAGGTCGCGCACCGTCACGAGGTCACGCGCCTTCGCGAGCTTCTTCGCGCCGGATCCGAGGACGGCGAGCAGTGGCGAGTCGAGCGTCACCTCACCCATGGGTCACCTCCATGAGGACGAGCGAACCGGCATCGAGACGCAAGACGTCGATGCTGCCGCCGTCACCGACGCGCGTGCGAGCGAGCGACAGGAACTTCTGCGCGGCACTTTCGTCGGCGCCGGGCGCGAGGCACACGAGCACCGACTCGGCGCCGGGGAGATGCAGACGGGCCAGGTCGCGCGCGGCCCGCCACGAGTCGGCCCGCAGGAATTCGACGTCGTCACCGGGGTCGTCGTCCTCCCAGACGGCGGCTTGCTCGCCGTCCCAGTCACCGAACGGCGAGGCCGCATCGTCAAGTCGTTCGAGCAGCGCGAGGAGGTTGCTCGAGCGCGCGCCGTCACCGGCGTCGACGTCCGCGAGAACGTCACCGGCTGCGTGGCCCCACGGCGCTCCCGGCTCCCGCGAATCGCGCGTCTGCGCGCCGAGGGCGAGCGCGTAGGCGCGCACCGCCTCGTCGCGCGCGGCGACGAGCAGGGGTTCACACCCCGGCAGCGGGCCGTCGAAATGCGTCATCGTGACGGCGCTGATCGTCGCGCGCTCACGCATGACGGAAACGGCCGTCAAGGGCTCGTCCGTGTGCAGGTGGACGCGATGCAGCCGTTCGTCGCCCGCGACGACAACCGAATCGCCCCACCGCGCGAGCACGTCACGCAGCGCCGAGGCGCCCTCGTCGTCGAGGCCCTCGGCGACGCACACGACCTCGAAGGCCGGGCCACCCGCGGCGACGTGGCAGCCCGCGTCCTCCTCCAACGACGTCGTCCGACGCGCGTCGAGCCACGAGCGGGTGTTCGTCCGGGGCAGGCCCCCCGCACCCGAGGCGACGCGGTCGAGGGCATCGAGGACGAGCAGCAGACCCGCACCCCCGGCGTCGACGACGCGCGAACGCACGAGCGCCTCCAACTGTGCGGGCGTCGCGTCCAACGCCTCCTGCGCAGCCTGGTGTGCCGCCCGCGCCACCTCGGCGGCATCGGCCTCGCGTCCTGCGCCGGCCGCCTCGTCGACGCATCGACGGGCGGCGAGGGCCGCGGCCTGCGCGACCGACAGGATCGTGCCCTCCACCGGTTCGCCCACCGCCCCGCGGGCGCAGGCCGAGGCGGACCCGAGCGCCTCCGCGAGGCCCGGACCGTCGAGGCCGACCTCGAGGACGGCGGGATCGGCCAGCAGCACGCGGACGAAACCGCGCACGTATTCGGAGAGGATGACGCCGGAGTTGCCCTGCGCCGCCCGCGTCATGCCGGTGACGAACGCCTTGGTGCGCACGCGCGGCGCATCGTCCGAACCGGTCTGTGAGAGTGCGACGAAGCCCGCTTCGAGGCTGGCGCGCATGTTGGTGCCGGTGTCGCCGTCGGGCACGGGAAAGACGTTGAGCGCGTTGAGCGTCGACTCCGCCGACGACAGTTCGACGCGTGCGGAGACGAGGGCGCGGGCAAGGTCACGCGCACTCAGGCATTGCGTCATGCACCCTCCTGCCTCTCGCTCCGGCGACCGCCGCGGGCGTCTCCCGCGAGACGTGAATCGTCATCGCGGCATGTCACGAGTACCTTGGCACACGGGTCTGACAACCGCGGCAGGACGGGGTGAAAAGCCGTCCACGCCACTCCGGGCGGACGCCACACGCACGGCGAACCGGCGACGCTCGGGCGGCTCCGCATGCGGCGCGCCGCGCTCGACAGGCCGGCCTCCATGCACCCGACCGCGGCGCCGTTTTGATCCCACCCGCTGCCTCCGGCTATGCTGTGCAGGTTGCCCCCATGACATCACGCGCATCATCTCGACGCTGCGGATCGATGGGGGCGAGCGAGACCGTCAGGTCTTGCGCGAAGCAACCGAAGGGCATCCGCCCGAACACATCGACTTCAGGAGAAACCGTGGCTGCCACCTGCGACGTCTGCGGCAAGGGACCGGGCTTCGGTCACAACATCTCGCACTCCAACCGCCGCACGAAGCGTCGTTGGAACCCGAACATCCAGCGCGTTCGCGCCCTGGTCGGCGAGGCTGGCGTGACCCCGAAGCGTCTCAACGTCTGCACCTCCTGCCTCAAGGCAGGCAAGGTCAAGCGCTGATCTCGGCACTTGTTCGAAAAACCCGGCTTCGGCCGGGTTTTTTGTTGCCTGCTCGACGCCCGCGAACCGACGAATCCCCGGCCTCCTCGAAGGAGACCGGGGGATTCGTCTGACGACGCCGCGCGGAAACGCTCAGGCCCCGCGCGAGGCGTTCAGTGCGCGGTGGGCTTGCCCTGACGCTCGGCGGCGGCCTTGTCGGCCTCCAGCTCGCGCTCGTCGACGACGATGGGGCGCGTCACGGCCCACGCGATGAGCGCGGCGCCGATGACGATGAGGCCGATGCCCGTCCACAGGTTGAGGTTGACGCCGTCGGCCTTCGCCTTGTCGGCGGTGCTCGTCGTGAAGCTCGTGACGAGCAGGATGAGGCCGTAGAGCGCCATCAGCAACCCGATGATGTTGCGGATGTCGAACAGGCCGGCGCCGTGACGGGCCGAGTTGCCGGCCTTGGTCGTCGTCACCTCGTCCGCGCCGTCACGCCCGGTGTGCACGGCGTCGTCACGCCCGCGCGGGGCGTCGTGCGCGTCGTTGATCGGTGTACTCATGATCGATGCCCCTTAGTGGAAGACGACGTTGAGGATGATGACGAGCAGCAGCGACAGGCCCGCGAGCTTCGTCGGCGACTTGAAGAACGACGTGTTCGTGTCTTCCTCGAAGTCCTCCTTCGGCGTCTCGCTGTAGACGAGACCGCGCAGGCTCTCCGCCGGTTTCGGCTGCGTCATGAGACTGACGATGACGCTTACGACGATGTCGACGACGAACGCCGTACCGGCCGCGACGAACGACGCGCCCTGACCACCGATGTGGATGACGTCCTGCGACAGATCGCCGAGCGCGTTCTCCGACAGGACGGCGACGACGAGCGCGCCGACCGTACCGGAGACGAGGCCGGCCCAACCGGCCGTCGGCGTCATGCGCTTCCAGAACATGCCGAGGATGAACGTCGCGAACAGCGGCGCGTTGAAGAAGCCGAACAGCGTCTGCAGGTAGTCCATCGCGTTCGAGTAGCTTCGCGCCAGGAGGGACGTGCCGATCGCGATGATCGTCGCGACGACTGTCATGATGCGGCCGATCTTGATGTAGTACGCGTCGTCACGATCCTTGACGACGTACTCCTGCCAGATGTCGTAGCTGAACACCGTGTTGAACGCCGAGATGTTCGCGGCCATGCCGGCCATGAACGCGGCGAGCATGCCCGCGATGGCCACACCGAGAAGACCGTTCGGCAGCAGGTCGCTCATGAGGTACAGCAGGGAGTTGTTGTAATCCGGGTTGCCGCCGCTGGCCTTCGCCTTCGCGATCTCCGGCACGAGCGCGCCGGCGATGATGCCCGGGATGATGATGATGAACGGGATGAACATCTTCGGGAACGTGCCGATGATCGGCGCGCGACGCGCGGAGTTCATGTCCTTCGAGGCCATGACGCGCTGCACCTCGACGAAGTTCGTCGTCCAGTAACCGAACGACAGCACGAAGCCGAGACCGAAGACGATGCCGATGACGGACCACACCGAATCGGTGAAGCCGGTCAGCGAGTTGCCCGGCCACGACGACAGCTCGCCGTCCGTGCCCGCGGCCTTCATCTTGGCCTGCAGCCCGTCCCAACCGCCGACCTTGTGCAGGGCGGCGAGCGTCAACGGCAGCAGCGCCGCCACGATGACGAAGAACTGCAGCACCTCGTTGTAGATCGCGGCCGAGAGGCCACCGAGGGTGATGTAGCTGAGGACGATGACAGCGGCGACGATCGTCGAGACCGTCATGTCCCAGCCGAGCAGCATGTTGACGATCTTGGCGAGCAGGAACAGGTTGACGCCGGCGATGAGCACCTGCGCGAGCGCGAACGAGATCGCGTTGACGAGGTGGGCGCCCGTGCCGAAGCGACGCTTCATGAACTCAGGCACCGAGCGCACGCCCGAGCCGTAGTAGAACGGCATCATGACGATGGCGAGGAACAACATCGCCGGGATCGCGCCGATCCAGTAGTAGTGGAACGTCGGCATGCCCATCTTGGCGCCCGACGCGGACATGCCCATGATCTCCACCGCACCGAGGTTCGCGGAGATGAAGGCGAGGCCGGTGACCCAGGCGGGCAGGGATCGGCCGGACATGAAGAAGTCGATGCTGGAGCTCACCTGTCGGCGGGCCAACAGGCCGATGCCGAGCACGAACACGAAGTACAACGCGATGAGCACGTAGTCGACCGGCCCTGCGTCGAGGCGCAGAGCTGAGGAATCCATAGGCAGCAAGGCTGGCTCCCGGACAGTCGTGGAGGAAAGTGACCCCCGACGGTAACGCCAGACTCGCACCGCGCGCCATGGTGAAGGGGCTCACACTCGGAATCGAGACCCGTTTGCAATGTTCGGCGCCGCGCCCGGGTGGCGTCTCGCGGCTACGGCACGCGCGCTGCGCCGGCGCTGAGGTGCTGGAGCGGCATGGGGCCCTCGACCCGGACGGCCGGCGCACGGCGCCCGCGTGACGAGCGAACGCCGTCAGTCGGACGACGAGGGGCGCGCCCGTTCGTAGTGCGACCAGCCGCGTTCGACGACGTCGACGCCGTCGAGCGTCACCGCGGCCCGCCGGCCGGACGTGCTTGCTGCGGGTGCGACGACGCGACCGATGACGTGCCAGCCCGGCGGCACCGCGTCGGCGTCGCAGGTGCCGAGCAGCGCGTGCTCCTCGCCGCTCGCGAGGACGCAGTCGAGCGCCCGATCCCCCAGCAGCGGCCGCAGCGGCGCCGCCATGCGTTCCAGCGCGGCGCGATCGAGTTCGATGCCGACGCCGGACGCCGCGGCCAGACGCGCCGCGTCCCGCCCCAACCCGTCGGAGACGTCCATCGCGACGCCCATCCCCGCGCTCACGGCCTCGTCGCCTGCATAGCGCGGCCGGGGTGCGCGATGGAACGTCACACACTCGCGTGCGACGGCTTCGGCCGCCCCGTTCGCGGCTGGGGGGGGCCCTGCACCCACGGCTGCGCGGGACGCGGCCTCGCCGTCTGTGGGGGGCGCTTGGCGATCGTCTGCGCATGTGCGGAGCGCTTGGTTCGCGTCTGCGTCTGCGTAGGGAAATTCGTCAGCGACGGACGGGCCGGGATCACGACGGGCCGTCGCCCCCGCATCTCGTGGCGGCCAGGCCACCTCGCCGCTGAGAACGAGCAGACCGGCTTGCGAGCGTCCCAGCCGGTCGGAGACGACGACCACCTGGCCGGGCCGGGCGGCGGAGCGTGTCAGCGCCGGCGCGCCGGGGGCGAGTTCGCCGAGCGCGGTGACGGTGATGACGACGGTGCCTGCGGGCGCGCCCGACAGGTCGCCGCCGAGGGATCCGCAACCCGCGCGACGCAGTTCGTCAGCCATGCCGTCGGTGAGCTCGACGAGCCAGTCGACACGCGTGCGCTCCTCCGTCGCGAGCGCCACGACGACGCCGGTGGGCCGCGCGCCCATCGCGACGACGTCGGCGAGGTTCTGGGCGATCACCTTGACCCCGACGTCGTGGGCGCTCGACCAGTCGTCGCGCCAGTCGAGATCGAGCACCATCGAGTCGGTCGTGACGACGGCACGGCCCGTCGCGAGGGGCAGGACGGCTGCGTCGTCACCGGGCCCGATCTCGGCGTCGGCCGCCGCGAGGTGGGGGGTGATCGCCGCAAGGACGCCGGCCTCCCCGACGTCGGCGACGGTCGCCGCGTCGCCGCCGACCCGCGGTGTCCAGGTC
>ERZ941706.549-NODE-549-length-11879-cov-3.733001_pt1 | contig 11879 bp, 11 predicted proteins | sample MGYA00521232_ERZ941706 | MGnify/ENA primary metagenome ERZ941706 (study PRJEB32759, sample SAMN07749893) | skin metagenome | biome: transportation; feature: city; material: polyester macromolecule | host: Homo sapiens | place: Hong Kong:ER line | collected...
GCCGGCGGGGCGATCCCCTCCATCCGCTCGGCAAGCAGCGGGCGGAAACTCGGCCGGCTCTTCATCATCGCATACCATGCGCGGGTCTGATCATGCCCGGTCCAATCGATCCCGCCAAGATAGTCGGCGACCGAGATCTGGGCGGCGGCGGCAAGATCGGCCATGCTCATCGTCGCGCCCGCAAGCCAGCTGCGATGGTCGATCAGCCAGTCGGCATAGTCGAGATATTCCTTGGCGTTGCGCATTGCCTGGCGCAGCACCTGGCCGTCGGGCGACTGGCGCTGCAGCCGCTTCAACATGCGCTCGGCGAGCAGCGGCCCGGCTACGTCGGCATAGAAATTCTCGTCGAACCATGCAACGAGGCGGCGGATTTCGGCGCGATAGTCGCCGGTGCCGCTGATCAGTGCGGGCCGCTCGACCGTCTCATCGAGATATTCGGCGATGGCGCGGCTGTCGGCGAGCACCAGCCCGCGTTCGGGATCGGCCAGTACGGGAGTGCGCCCCGCCGGGTTCATCAGCCGGAATTCGTCGCGCCGCTCCCACGGATGCTCGCGCACCAGCGCATAGGCCACGCCCTTCTCGCCGAGGACGAGCCGCACCTTTCGCGAAAAGGGGCAGAGCTGGAACTGGTGAAGCTGCCACATCGGCGGGGAGAGATCCTCGATGGAATGGCCAGCGTCCTAGGCAGATGAGGCACCGATGGAAAGAGCGCTCAACCGAAGCGAGTGCGGCGCAAAGCCTTTCCCCCCGCTGCGGCATGGGCTAGGGACGCGCGCCCGGCCAAGTGGGGCGGGACAATGGAGATGAAATGGCCTATCGTGTCGCCGTCGTCGGCGCGACCGGAAACGTCGGTCGCGAAATGCTCAACATATTGGCGGAGCGCCAGTTTCCGATCACCGAAGTGGCGGCGGTGGCGAGCTCGCGCTCGGTGGGCAGCGAGATTCCGTTCGGCGAGAGCGGCGAGACGCTGAAATGCCGCAACCTCGAACATTTCGACTTTTCGGGCTGGGACATGGCGCTGTTCGCGGCGGGAAGCGGGCCGACCAAGGAGCATGCCCCGCGCGCGGCAGCGGCAGGCTGTGTCGTGATCGACAACTCGTCGCTCTACCGCATGGACCCGGATGTGCCGCTGATCGTGCCCGAGGTGAACCCCGACGCGATCGACGGCTATCGGGCCAAGAATATCATCGCCAATCCCAACTGCTCGACCGCGCAGATGGTCGTGGCGCTGAAGCCGCTGCATGATGCCTCCACCATCCGCCGGGTCGTCGTGTCGACCTATCAGTCGGTGTCGGGCGCGGGCAAGGAGGGGATGGACGAGCTGTTCGAACAGACCCGCGCCATCTTCGTCGGCGACGAGAAGACGCACAACAAGTTCACCAAGCAGATCGCCTTCAACGTCATCCCGCACATCGACAGCTTTCTCGACGACGGATCGACCAAGGAGGAATGGAAGATGGTGGTCGAGACCAAGAAGATCCTCGACCCCAAGGTGAAGGTGCAGGCGACCTGCGTGCGCGTGCCGGTGTTCGTCGGCCATTCGGAGAGCATCAACATTGAGTTCGAGCGCGAGCTGTCCGCCGAGGAGGCGCAGAATATCCTGCGCGAGGCGCCCGGCGTCATGCTCATCGACAAGCGCGAGGACGGCGGATACGTCACCCCGGTCGAATGCGTCGGCGACTATGCCACCTTCGTCAGCCGGGTGCGCGAGGACCCGACGATCGACAACGGCCTCGCGCTCTGGTGCGTCAGCGACAATCTGCGCAAGGGCGCGGCGCTGAACGCGGTGCAGATCGCCGAACTGCTGGGGCGGCGCCACCTGAAGAAGGGGTGAGCGGCCAGTCGCTGTCCTTGCGTAGGTGATATCATTTTGATAGCACCATCGCATGGGACAGATATTGGTGCGACAGATCGACGATGCGGCGCTCGCCCGGCTGAAGGCGCGGGCCGAGGCGGAGGGGCGGTCGGTGGAATCGCTCGCGCGCGACGCGATCGTCCGCTCTGCCGCCGAAATGACGCGCGAGGAACGGCGTCAACTGCTCCAGGATATAGTGGACGATGCGAAGGCCGCCGTAATCGCCGGGGTGCCCCAGACCCCCGCTGCCCAATTGATACGCGAAGACCGGGACCGGTGATCCTCGATGCCAGCGCGGGAGTTACGCTGTTCGTCAAGGAGTCTGCGAGCGTCAAGGTGGCAACGCTGGTCGAACCCGGCGGTATTCACGTTCCGACACTCTTCTATAGCGAGGTGGCCAATGCGCTGTGGAAGAAGGTCCGGCGTGGGGAGGCGGACCCGGCACGCTTTGCGTTACGGTTCGGTTCGCTGGAACTCATGCTGCTTGCAATCGACGAACGACCCTTCGCTGCGCGTGCGCTTGCTATCGCGCTGGAACTTGATCATCCGGCCTATGATTGCGTCTATCTCGCGATTGCCGAGGCACTCGGCGATCGGGTGGTGACGCTGGACCGACGGTTTTGTAACCGGGTCACCGGGACCCGCTACGCTGCCCATCTCTGCCATGTGGATGATGCATGATCGAGCACACATCCTTCGACGGCACGGCGATCGCGGTGCATGAGCTGGGTGCGGGGCGGCCGGTGCTGCTGCTGCACGGACTGTTTTCCTCGGCCGACATGAACTGGATCAGGTTCGGCCATGCCGCGCGGCTTGCCGAGGCGGGATTTCGCTGCATCATGCCCGATTTCCGGGTGCATGGCCAAAGCGCCGCGCCGCACGATCCCGCCGCCTATCCCGAAGCGGTCCTGGTGAAGGACGTCGAGCATCTGGTGAGCGCGCTGCAGCTCGCCGCCTTCGATCTCGCCGGCTTCTCGATGGGCGCGCGCACGGCTGCCGGCCTTGTTGCGCGGGGGATGCGGCCCCGGCGGCTGCTGCTGTGCGGCATGGGCTGGGAAGGGCTGACCGAATGGGATCGGCGGCGCGACTTCTTCCTGACCGCAATCGACCGGCGCGATGTCGTGAAGCCGGGCGAGACCCACTATTTCGCGGCGCAGTTCCTGAAATCGCAGAAGATCGATGCGGTCGCCGCCCGGCTGTTGCTGGAAAGCCTGGGACCGGTCGACGCGGAGGGGCTGATCGCGGCGAAACCCGATGCCACCGTGATCTGCGGTGCGGAAGACGACGACAACGGGTCGGGCCGGCTGCTTGCCGACAAGCTTGGCGCGCCCTTCGTCGAGGTGCCCGGCACGCATATGTCGAGCGTTACCACGCCTGAGCTGGGCCGCGCTATCGTGACGGCGCTTACCCGCTGAGACCATCAACCCCAGGCGCTTGACGGCGCGGACAACGACCCTAGGCTTGCTTGCAGGAACAAGCAATCGAGGGACTTTCCATGCTGCGAGCCGCCAATTCCGCCTTGTCCGTTTCAGGCCTGACATTGGCCGCGGCGCTCAGCCTGTCCCCGCCCGCCCGCGCGGAAACCGCGGCTGCGGCATCGTGGGCCGCTGCCGCGACTCCCTCCGCCGAGGAAGCGCGCGCCTTTGTGGCGAAAGCCGAAAAGGAGGCGTTCGATTTCTCGGTCGAAGCAGGCAAGGTCGCGTGGGTCAACGCGACTTACATTACCGATGACACCGACGCGCTTGCCGCCGCTTATGGCGCGCGCGGCACCGAAATGGCGGTGCGCTACGCGCTCGATGCGGCAAGATACCAGCGGGCGTCGGGGCTCGATGCCGAAACGAAGCGCAAGCTGGATATCATGCGCTCGGCGCTGGTGCTGCCCGCGCCGACGCGTCCGGGCGCGGCGGCCGAACTGTCGACCATCGCGACCGAGCTGCAGTCGGACTATGGCAACCGCAATCCCGCCGAACTGAAGGAGATGTGGGTCAGCTGGCACGACCGGGTCGGCGCGCCGATGAAGGACCGCTATGTCCGCATGGTCGCCATCGCCAACGAAGGAGCGAAGGAACTGGGTTTCGCCGACGTCGGCGCGATGTGGCGGTCGAACTACGATATGCCGCCCGCCGACTTCGCCGCGCTGACCGAGAAATTGTGGCAGGAAGTGAAGCCGCTCTACGACGCGCTGCACTGTTTCACCCGCAGCGAACTCAACGCCGAATATGGCGACGCCGTACAGCCGAGGACGGGGCCGATCCGCGCCGACCTGCTCGGCAATATGTGGGCGCAGGAATGGGGCAATATCTACGACATCGTCGCGCCCGAAGGGGCGGGCGACCTCGGCTTCGACACCACCGAATTGCTGAAAGCCAAGGGCTATGACGCGAAGAAGATGGTCGAGACGGGCGAGGCCTTTTTCTCCTCGCTGGGCTTCGACCCGCTGCCCGAGACATTCTGGCAGCGTTCGATGTTCGTGAAGCCTGCCGACCGCGAAGTGGTCTGCCACGCGTCCGCCTGGGACATCGACAACAAGGACGACATCCGCATCAAGATGTGCACCAAGATCAACGGCGACGATTTCGTCACCGTTCATCACGAACTTGGTCACAACTATTATCAGCGTGCCTACAAGGCGCAGAGCTATCTGCATCTCAATGGCGCGAACGACGGGTTTCACGAGGCGATCGGCGACATGGTGGCGCTGTCGATCACGCCCGATTATCTCGTTCAGGTCGGCCTGCTCGACAAGGCGAAAGTGCCGAGCGCCGACAAGGATATCGGCCTCCTTCTTCGCCAGGCGATGGACAAGGTCGCTTTTCTGCCGTTCGGTCTGCTGATCGACCGCTGGCGCTGGGGCGTGTTCGACGGGTCGATCGCGCCCGCAGACTACAACAGCGCATGGACGAAGATGCGGCTCGACTATCAGGGGATCGTGCCGCCCGCCGAGCGGCCAGCCAGCGCCTTCGATCCGGGCGGCAAATACCATATTCCGGGCAACACGCCCTACACCCGCTACTTCCTGGCCCGCATCCTGCAGTTCCAGTTCTACAAGGCGGCATGCGACATCGCCGGATGGAAGGGGCCGCTGCACCGTTGCAGCTTCTACGGCAACAAGCAGGTCGGCGCGCGGCTGAACGCGATGCTGGAAATGGGTGCTTCCAAGCCGTGGCCCGACGCGCTCGAAGCCTTCACCGGCAGCCGCGAAATGAGCGCAAAGCCGATGCTGGCCTATTTTGCGCCGCTCACGACATGGCTGGACCAGCGCAACAGGGGCAAGAGCTGCGGCTGGTAACGGGAAAGCAAGGCCGGCCCTCCCCGCGCGGGGCAGGGCCGGCAACGCCTCAGGCCTTTTCGTCCATCTTCACTTCGGGCCTGCCCGCGCGCATTTCGGGGAAGCCGACCTTGTCGAGCTCGGCCCGCGCCTCCGCCTTGCGCTGGCTGTCGCGATACCATTTCGCGCCGAACAGCGCGGCACCGGCGGCAATGACCCCGCCGACCACCGCCGCGACCGTGCCGGGATGGTCCTTGGCATAGTCTTTCGCAACGCGCGTGCCTTCGCGCGCCTTGTCGCCGGCCTGCCGCGCGGCTTCGGCAGTCTTGTGGCTGGCATCGCGGGCGACGTCCCCGACCTTGTGACCGGCGTTGACGACTGCATCGCGGGCCTTTTCGCCCGGCGTGCGCACGACGCCTACGTCCTCGCCGATGCGGCGCGCGCCGTCGCCGATCGCATCGGCCACCCGCTCGCCGGGCGATTTCAGAACGCCCGCGTCCTCGCCCATCTTGCGGCCGGCGTCGATCGCATTGTCGACTGCGCTACCGATTTCATTGCCTGCCTGCTTCGTGCTCATCGTCATTCTCCTGCATTGCGGCGCCTGGCCGGTGTCCGGGTGCCGGAAAGGGATCGCGACCCCTCCCGGTTACGCAAGCGCAACGGACGGGAAGGACCAAGGTTTCAGCACGATGGCGATGATCAGAGCTGGGCGAGCATATGCTCCGCGCTGCTGACCTCGAAGGCGCCGGGCTGTTCGACATTCAGCTCTACCACCTTGCCGTCATCGACGATCATCGAAAAACGCTGGCCGCGTGTGCCCATGCCGAAACCGCTGCCGTCCATCTCAAGTCCCAGCGCCCTGACGAACTCGCCATTGCCGTCGGCCAGCATGGTGATGGATTTCGCGCCGTTCTTTTCCGACCACGCATCGAGAACGAAGGCGTCGTTGACCGCGGTACAGGCGATTTCCTCGACGCCCTTGGCTTTCAGTTCCTCGGCCTTTTCGACGAAGCCGGGCAGGTGTCGCGCCGAACAGGTCGGGGTGAAGGCGCCAGGGACGGAAAAGAGCGCGACCTTGCGACCCTTGAAATAATCGGCGGCATCGACCTTCTCAGGTCCATTGCCGGTTACCTTGATGAGCGTTGCGTTGGGCAGCGTGTCTCCGACCGCGATCGTCATGTCCGTCTCCCTTTAAAGGTTGCGCGGGCGGAACGGCCCGGCCGCGCCGAAGTGGGGTCGCGCGCGGCGCAGTCAAGCGCGCCGGCAGCAGGGTGTTGGTAAATGGCGTCCTGCGCAGCATGGTTGATTTGGCTTTACCGCGCCTGTTGAAAAGCGGGTAAACGTCCCCGTGCGATCCCTTGGCTCGCGGACCCGGTGGGACGGGTCCGACTCAGAGGGGTACATTCACATGATCAGGAAATTCGCAGGGCTTGCCGCCCTGGCGGGGGCGCTCGTCGCGACGCCGGCCGCAGCATGCTGGAACGCTGGCACGATGCAGGCCGCACAAATCCGTCATCTCGACGTGATGCTGATGGTCTCGGCGCTCCGATGCCGCAAGGGAGTCGACGACTTCCTGCCGCACTACAACCGCTTCGTGGTGCGCCACCGGTCGGTGTTGCAGGAAGCAAGCGGCGCGCTCACCAGCCACTACCGCAATCTTGGCCAGAAGCACGCCGACCTTGCGCTCGACCGCTTCGTCATCGGTGTCGCCAACGCTTATGGCGCGGGTCATCCGTCGATGGGCTGCGGCGACCTGGGCGCTCTGGCCCGCCAGCTTGCCGATACGCCGCAGGATCGCGAAACGCTGACCGCCGCTGCCTATCGCAATGGCACGATGGAGCTGGCGTCGGGCGAGTGCCGGGTGCGCATCGCGGCGCGGTGAGCGCTCGCGGCCTTGCCATATAAAGATCTCTTTATATTTGCGTGGGGGGCGGCGGGCCGTTATGGGCCGCCGCATCACCGACCCCGCGCCCTGACCGCGCGGGCTCCAGAGGAGCTTCCCGATGGCCACTGCCGCGCTCGACAAAGACTATGTGATCGCCGACCTTTCGCTCGCCGATTTCGGCCGCAAGGAAATCGAGATCGCCGAGACCGAGATGCCGGGGCTGATGGCCCTGCGTGCCGAATATGGCGCCGCACAGCCGCTGAAGGGCGCGCGCATCACCGGATCGCTGCACATGACGATCCAGACCGCGGTGCTGATCGAGACGCTGACCGCGCTCGGCGCCGAAGTGCGCTGGGCGAGCTGCAATATCTTCTCGACGCAGGACCATGCCGCCGCCGCGATCGCAGCGACAGGCGTGCCGGTGTTCGCCATCAAGGGCGAGACGCTCGAGGAATATTGGGATTACGTCATCCGCATCTTCGATTGGGGGCAGGAGACGACCTGCAACATGATCCTCGACGACGGCGGCGATGCGACCATGTTCGCGCTGTGGGGCGCGCGGGTCGAGGCGGGCGAGGAGCTGTTCACGCCCGACAATGAGGAAGAGGAAATCTTCGTCGCGACGCTGAAGCGCTTCGTCGCCGAGCGGCCGGGCTATCTCACGAAGACGGTCGAGGCGATCAGGGGCGTGTCGGAAGAGACGACGACCGGCGTTCACCGCCTCTACACCCTCGCCAAGGCGGGCAAGCTGCCTTTCCCGGCGATCAACGTGAACGACAGCGTCACCAAGTCGAAGTTCGACAATCTCTACGGCTGCCGCGAAAGCCTCGTCGATGCGATCCGCCGCGCGACCGACGTCATGCTGGCGGGCAAGGTCGCGGTGGTCGCGGGCTTCGGCGACGTCGGCAAGGGCAGCGCCGCTTCACTCCGCCAGGGCGGCGCGCGCGTGCTGGTGACCGAGGCCGATCCCATCTGCGCGCTGCAGGCGGCGATGGAAGGCTATGAAGTGGTGACGATGGAGGAGGCCGCGCCGCGTGCCGACATCTTCTGCACCGCGACGGGCAATGTCGACGTCATCACCGTCGACCATATGCGCGCCATGAAGGACCGGGCGATCGTTTGCAACATCGGCCACTTCGACAGCGAGATCCAGATCGGCGCACTCGCCAACATGAAATGGACCGAGATCAAGCCGCAGGTCGACGAGGTCGAATTCGCCGACGGCAAAAAGATCATCGTGCTCGCCAAGGGCCGCCTCGTGAACCTCGGTTGCGCCACCGGTCACCCGAGCTTCGTCATGTCGTCGAGCTTCACCAACCAGGTGCTCGCGCAGATCGAGCTGTGGACCAAGAGCGACCAGTATAAGAATGAGGTCTATGTGCTGCCCAAGCATCTCGACGAGAAGGTCGCGGCGCTGCACCTCGACAAGCTGGGCGTGAAGCTGACCAAGCTGAGCGACAAGCAGGCGTCCTATATCGGCGTAACCGCCGAAGGACCGTTCAAGCCGGACCATTATCGCTATTGATGTCTTTCGTCTCCACAGACGGGGAGGCGCCCGGCCATTTGCCGAAACGATCCGGCGGCCTGCTTTCCTTTGACCGCCGGCCGGTCTAGCGGCGGGGCGATGCACCCGCCGCGCCGAGCCCGCCACCAATGACCGCCGTTCCGGCATGGCTTGCCGTACTTGCGGGCCTGTGGCTCGCCGGGGCGGCGTGGGCGGTCGTCACCGGCCTGTCGCTGCGCCGCCGGGCCGAGCGGCAGCTTGCCGCCACCGCCCGCCTCGCGGGGACGCTGGAGACGGGGCCGGCGGTGCCGCTGCTGGTGCTGGCCGATCATCGGCTGGACTTTGTTACGCCCGGTGCGGGCGAGCGGGTCGCCAACCTGCTCGGCCTTGCGAAAGCGCCGCAGCATCTGACCGATTTCGCACCCGACGAGCGGCGTGGGCTTGCCCGCGACGTGCTGGAGGCGATCCGCGCCGACGTGCGCGCAGCGCAGCGGAGCGGCCGTCCGTTTGAAACCATGATCGCGCCGCAGGGCGGCAGCCGCAGCCTTCGCCTCGTCGGGCGGCAGGCCGACGCCCGACTCGCCGCGCAGGGGGTGGCGCTGCTCTGGCTGTTCGACGCCACCGACAGCGAGAACCGCATCGCTGCGCTCGACGCCGAAAGCCGCCGCGCGCGTACCGCGTTCGAGGCGCTGGTCGGGCTGATCGAGGCCTCGCCCGTGCCGATGTGGCACCGCGCGCCCGACGGGACGCTCGCTTTCGTCAACGCCGCCTATGTCGAGGCCGTGGGCGCGGCCGATGCCGACGACGCGATCGCGCGGCAGGTCGAACTGATCGAACCCGCCGAGGGACGCAGCGCCGCCGATATCGCTGCTGGCGCAGCGGCGGGCGGCGAGACGGTGCGGCGCGAGCTGGGCACCACCATCGCGGGCGCGCGGCGGATGGTGGAGGCGGTCGACGTGCCGATCGGCCCTGCCGGGGTCGCGGGCTATGCGCTCGACATCCAGCCCGCTGCCGACGCGCGCGCCGCGCATCGCCGCTTCGCGGAGGCGCAGCGCACCCTGCTCGACCGGATCGCCGCCGGAGTCGCGCAATTCGGCCCTGATCATCAGCTCGCCTTTTCGAACCTCCCCTTTCAGCGGCTGTTCGCGCTCAAGGACAGCTGGATCGCCGAGCGGCCCGAATTCGCCCGGCTGCTCGACCGGATGCGCGAGGCAGGAAGGCTGCCCGAGGTGCGCGACTTTCCCGAATGGCGCGCCGAGCGGAACGGCTGGTTCCGCGAACCCGAGCCCATCGAGGAAGCATGGCTGTTGCCCGATGGCACCCATGTCCGCGTCATCGCGCAGCCGACACCCGACGGCGGGCTGCTGCTCATCTTCGAGGACCGAACCGAGCAGGTGCAACTCGCCAGCGCCCGCGACACGCTGCTGCGCGTCCGCACCGCCAGCTTCGATTCGTTGTTCGAGGCGGTGGCGGTGTTCGGCGCGGACGGGCGGCTCAACCTGTGGAACAAGCGGTTCGAGACGGTCTGGGGGGTCGAGGAGGCGTTGCTCGCCGAACATCCGCGCATCGACGCGCTGCTCGGCCGCGTCGCCGACAGGCTGAAAAAGCCCGCGCAGGTCAGCATCCTGCGCGAGCTGGTCCGCGCCGCGACCGCCGAGCGGGTGCAGAAGAACGGGCGCGTGGCCCTCGCCGACGGGCGCAGCTACGACTATGCCGCCATCCCCTTGCCCGACGGCAATGCACTCTTCACCATGCTCGACGTGACCGACAGTCGCCGCATCGAACAGGCGCTGCGCGACCGCAACGAGGCGCTCGTCGAAGCCGATGCGATCAAGGCGCGCTTCCTCGCCAACATGAGCTACGAGTTTCGCACTCCGCTGACCACAATCGGCGGTTTCGCCGAGATGCTCGACGCGGGGCTGGCGGGGCCGCTCAGCGAGCAGGGCCGGGACTATGTCGCCGCCATCCTGCAATCGGTGGATCGATTGTCGGTCCAGATCAACAACGTCCTCGATCTGACGCAGGGCGAGGCGGGCGCGCTGCCGGTCGAAAAGAAGGCGAACGATCTCGCCGCCATCGCCCGCGCCGCCGCGCAGCGGGCGACCGCGAAAGCGGCGGACGCGGGTGCCACGCTGCGCCTCGACCTGCGCGGCAGCACGGGGACGGTCGCCTGCGACGCGAAACGGATCGGACAGGCGCTCGACCAGCTGATCGACAATGCGCTGCGCCATACCGGCAAGGGGCAGCAGGTGCTGCTCTACGCCGACGGGCAGGCGCGCGAGGCGCGGGTGGTGGTGTCCGACAACGGGCCGGGCATCGCGCCCAAGCGCCAGGCGCTGATCTTCGACCCCCTCGCCCGCGGCGAGGAAGGCGGCCTGGGCCTGCCCCTCGCCAAGCGGCTGGTCGAGGCGCACGGCGGCACGCTCGACCTGATCAGCGAGGAAGGGCAGGGCACGGCCGTGACCCTCACCCTGCCGCGAACCTGAGGTCGATCGTGGCCGATGCCATCGACCTTTCCGACCTGGCGGCTACGCGTGCCATCGGTGCGCGGATCGCGACGATGCTGGCACCGGGCGATGTCGTCACCTTGAGCGGGCCGCTCGGGGCGGGGAAGACGGCGCTGGCCGCCGCGATCCTCGCCGGGCTTGGCCATGAGGGCGAAGTGCCCAGCCCGACCTTCGCGATCGTGCAGCCCTATGAGCCGCCGTCGGTGCGGCTGCCCGTCGTGCATTGCGATCTCTACCGGCTGCCTGCGCCCGAGCAGGTCCGCGAGCTGGGCATCGAGGATTGGCTGATCGACGGCGCGGCATTGATCGAATGGCCGGAAATGGCGCCCGCCGGCTGGCTGTGGCCGCGCTGGCGGCTCGTCCTTGCGTCCGGGGCGGAGGGCGCGCGGCGCTTGACTTGGGCGGGCGGCACGGCAACGCAGGCACCATGGCTTTAGACATGGCGCCGCCCGCCGGGGCGGCAGAATTTCTGGCGGCGGCGGGCTGGGCCGGGGCGGACATCCGGCCGCTGGCGGGCGATGCCTCGTTCCGCCGCTATTTCCGCGTCGCCGACACCGGCCAGCGGCGGCAGGCGGTGCTGATGGACGCGCCGCCGCCGCACGAGGACCCGCGCCCCTATCTGGCCGTCGCCGATTATCTGCGCGGCCACGGCTTTCACGCGCCGCAGGTGTTCGCGCGCAATGTCGAGGCGGGGCTGGTGCTGCTCGAGGACATGGGCGACCGGCGAATGCGCGAGCATCTCGACGCGCGGCCCGGCGACGAGCCGCGCATCTATGCCGCCGCGATCGACGAGCTGGTTCGGCTGCACGCCAGCCCCTGCGCGGCGCTGCGCCCCTATGACCAGGCGGAGTATCTGCGCG
>ERZ941706.550-NODE-550-length-11834-cov-3.459632_pt1 | contig 11834 bp, 8 predicted proteins | sample MGYA00521232_ERZ941706 | MGnify/ENA primary metagenome ERZ941706 (study PRJEB32759, sample SAMN07749893) | skin metagenome | biome: transportation; feature: city; material: polyester macromolecule | host: Homo sapiens | place: Hong Kong:ER line | collected...
AGGCGGTTTACGCGCACTTCCGCATCGTCCGCCATTACCATCACGTTGTCGAAGAACGCATCCACCGGCTCACGCAGCGCGGCCAGTTCCACCAGCGCTTCCTGGTAGTTGCCCGCCGCGAAGTACGGCTGCAGCTTGTCGCGCAGCACCACCAGGTGAGTCGCCAGCTGGATCTCCGCCGCGTCCTTCAGCACCGAGGCGCGCACGCTGTCGTTCAGCGTTTCGGTAGACTTCGCCAGAATGTTGGAGACGCGTTTGTTGGCCGCAGCCAGCGCCGCCGCCTCGTCCAGCGTGCGGAAGTGGGATACCGCCTTGACGCGCGCGTCGAAGTCGGCCGGCTTGGTCGGACGGCGCGCCAACACCGCCTGAATGGTATCGACCGCGTGGCCTTCTTCCTGATACCAGGCGCGGAAGCGGCCCAGCATGAATTCCACCACCTCGTCGACCACCTTGGCATTGGTCAGCTTGCTGCCGTACAGGCGCACGGCCTCTTCGGTCAGTGTCTGCAGATCCAGCGGCAGGTTTTTCTCGACGATGATACGCAACACGCCCAGCGCGGCACGGCGCAGCGCAAACGGGTCTTTATCGCCCTTCGGATGCTGACCGATGCCGAAGATGCCGGCTAGGGTGTCCATCTTGTCGGCGATCGCCAGGGAACAGGCCACCAGCGACTGCGGCAGCGCATCGCCAGCGTAGCGCGGCTGATACTGCTCGTTCAGCGCAACGGCGACGTCTTCCGCCTCACCGTCGTGGCGCGCGTAGTGCATGCCCATCACGCCCTGGGTGTCGGTGAATTCGAACACCATGTTGGTCATCAGGTCGCACTTCGACAGCAGGCCCGCGCGGGTGGCGTGGTTGACGTCAGCGCCGATCTGGCCGGCAACCCAGCCCGCCAGCGCCTGAATGCGGTCGGTCTTGTCGCGCAGGGTGCCCAGCTGCTGTTGGAACAGCACGGTTTCCAGGCGCGGCAGGTTGTCTTCCAGACGCTTCTTGCGGTCGGTGTTGAAGAAGAACTCGGCGTCGGCCAGACGCGGACGCACCACCTTCTCGTTACCGGAGATGATCTGCTGCGGGTCTTTCGACTCGATGTTGGCTACGAAGATAAAGTTCGGCAGCAGTTTGCCCGCGGCGTCGTACACCGGGAAATACTTCTGGTCGCCCTTCATGGTGTACACCAGCGCTTCCGCCGGCACCGCCAGGAATTTCTCTTCGAATTTGGCGGTCAGCACCACCGGCCATTCCACCAGCGAAGCCACTTCTTCCAGCAGGCTTTCACTCAGATCGGCCTTGCCGCCAATCTTCTGCGCCGCCAGTTCGGCATCGCGCTTGATGAGGGCTTTACGCGCTTCGTAGTCGGCGACCACTTTGCCGCGCTCCAGCAGGATCTGCGGGTATTGGTCGGCATTGTCGAGGGTGAACTCGGCTTCGCCCATGAAGCGGTGGCCGCGCACGGTGCGCGCGGATTCGATGCCCAGCACGGTGCCTGGGATCAGATCGGCGCCCAGCAGCATCGTGACGGTGTGCACCGGACGCACGAACTGCACGTCGGAATCGCCCCAGCGCATCAGTTTCGGGATCGGCAGCTTGCCGAGCGCAGTGCTGACCATGCCGGCCAGCAGTTGTTGCGCCGACTGACCTTTGACGTGGGCGCGGTACATCAACCACTCGCCCTTGTCGGTCACCAGGCGTTCAGCCTGATCGACGGTGATGCCGCAGCCGCGCGCCCAGCCTTCGGCCGCTTTGCTCGGTTTACCTTCGGCGTCGAACGCCTGGGCGATCGCCGGGCCGCGTTTTTCAATTTCGCGATCGGCCTGTGCCGCGCTCAGGTTGGCCACTTTCAGCGCCAGGCGGCGCGGTGCGGCGAACCAGCTCACGTCACCGTGTTCCAGGCCGGCGTTGTCCAGCTCGGCGGTGAAGTTGGCGGCGAAAGATTCCGCCAGGGAACGAAGCGCCTTCGGCGGCAGCTCTTCCGTGCCGATTTCCACCAGGAAAGTCTGTTGAGTCATGGCTGCCTCTTAGTTCTCGTTCTTCTTGTTGCACATCGGGAAGCCCAGCGCTTCGCGGGAAGCGTAGTAGGCTTCGGCAACGGCTTTGGTCAGCGTGCGGATGCGCAGAATGTAGCGTTGACGCTCGGTCACCGAAATCGCCTTGCGCGCGTCCAGCAGGTTAAAGGTATGGCCCGCCTTCAGGATGCGTTCGTAGGCCGGCAGCGGCAGCGGTTTTTCCAGCGCCAGCAGCGATTGGGCTTCTTTCTCGTACTGCTCGAAGCAGGAGAACAGGAAGTCGACGTCGGCGTATTCGAAGTTGTAGGTGGATTGCTCCACTTCGTTCTGGTGGAACACGTCGCCGTAGGTGGTGACACCCAGCGGGCCGTTGCTCCACACCAGATCGTATACGCTGTCCACGCCCTGGATGTACATCGCCAGACGCTCCAGACCATAGGTGATCTCGCCGGTCACCGGCTTGCACTCCAGGCCGCCGACCTGCTGGAAGTAGGTGAACTGCGTCACTTCCATGCCGTTCAGCCACACTTCCCAACCCAGGCCCCAGGCGCCGAGCGTCGGGTTTTCCCAGTTGTCTTCCACGAAGCGAATGTCGTGGATGGTCGGATCCAGACCCAGCTCTTTCAGCGAGCCCAGGTAGAGTTCCTGAATGTTGTCCGGCGATGGCTTAATCACCACCTGGAACTGGTAGTAGTGCTGCAGACGGTTCGGGTTTTCGCCGTAGCGGCCGTCGGTCGGGCGACGGGATGGCTGCACATAGGCGGTCGCCATCGGCTCCGGCCCCAGTGCGCGCAGGCACGTCATCGGGTGTGAGGTTCCCGCGCCGACTTCCATGTCCAATGGTTGAACGATGGTGCAGCCCTGGCGCGCCCAATAATCCTGCAGTGTCAGGATCAGGCCCTGGAAGGTCTTGGTATCAAACTTTTGCATGTTGAATTCGCACGCGATACAAGTGGATTTAGATGGAATGCGCCAGTATACCCTTTGACCGTAAGATATACAGCCAGAATCCGGCAACAAGTGCGAATCGGGGTGAGAAGCGCTGGATTTTCACGCGGCGGGCACCGAGGGAAGGACAACGCGCCGGCCGGTCGCCTCGCCGTTCAGAAAGACACACCCGGCAAAAACATTAGAGTATCTAAACAAAAATATCACTCACCGCCGTTTAAATAGTCAATTAGCTGAACGCTATTTCTCCCCTCGCCGGTCAAATTCAGGCTGATTTCCGTGCGTGTATCTTTATATTTGCCACGAGATAAAGTTGCGACAATGTTATTTTTGTTAATTTTATCAACTAAAAAACTCCCCTCATCGAGAGATAATGTGATCAAGTGCCAGATTATTTCTTATTATCGTGAACAATAAGGCGATATCACGCGGCGTGCCGACGGTCGGGGCATGGGAGGAACGGCCAGGGATGAAAGACGGCGCTAACGGGCCACAGAAACAAATTGACAGTTAATCTTTGGTTATACAATAATAAATAAAATTTTCCCTGGTGTTGGCCAAGTGGCTACCTGATCCTTTCATAGGATCAGTTTTTTTTTGTATTTCCGCCAACGTCATTGCGGCCCGCATAATTCACCCCAGGCCGCCTTCCTCATAAATCCCTTATCAGACCTTATGACTATCCTGCGCCCTTGAGCGCGCCGATGGCCAATTCAAAAACGCGCGCTGACGCCGACGTTATACATAAACTGCTCGCCGCTGCTCAGCCCGCCGGTTTGCGAAACGGTGGCGAAGGCCGATACCCTGTCCGTCAACGGCATGTTGGCCCCCAGCGTCACATCCACCCAGTTTTTATCCTGGCCCGCACTGTCGCGGGTAAACGAGGTTTGCGTCGATTTCAGGCCGCCGCCGGCGCGGTAGACGTCATCGCCGAACTGATGCTGATAACTCACTTCCGCATAAGGGTTAAACACGCCGAATTGCGTATCCAGCCGCCAGCCCAACGCGCCGATCTGCGAGTGATAGGTTTGATCGTTGAAGCGCATGGCGGTGCTGTCATCGCCATCTTCGCTGTAGCCGGAAACGCGGCTGTAGTCCCAGGCGAACTGCGCCACCGGCCCGGTGGTCAGGTAAGAGGCGATCGGGAAGTCATAGCCGGCGGTCACGCGCGCGCCCCACTGCTTGCCGGTGGTCGACCCGGTTTCGGTACGCGTCAGCGGCCCCAGCCGCATGCTGCGGCGGATGTCGTCATAATCCATCCTCGCATAGTGCAGATCGGCGTTGACCCAGCCATGCTCGAATAGTGCCAGCGAACTGAAGGCTGACAGCAGCAGCCCGCGCGCCTTGTAATCAAAACGGCTGGAAGGATGCTGATCGTCGTTGGAACCGGCGATCAACGCACCGATCAACCAGCTGTCGGTCAGTTGATAGTCCACGCCGACGGTCAGGTTGTGGGTGGTGGCGTTGCCGTCCCCCGCCGCCCGATTATCGGCATAGTCGTAGTGCTGGCCGGCGTAGCCGCCGAACACGCCCAGCGAGCCCTGCGGGTTGTCGCCGTTGCGCAGCTGCTGGAAACGGCTGTCGAGCGTGGCGCGGCTGTCACGCGCCATCGCCGCCGTCGCCTGATTCAGCGCCACCACCTGCGCCGGGCCATCCAACACCGCCTGAATATAATCCGTAATCAGCAGGTGCGCCTGCGGGCTGGGGTGGAAATGGTCGGAGAACAGATAGGACTGGCCAGCGTCGAAGCCGGGCATGTCGGAACGGCAAACCGCCGAGGAAACGCCCGCCGGGCAAGCCATGCCGGCCGTGTTGGCGAAGCCGAACTGCGCCGGATTGGCGATCGCTTCGGCGAACAGCTTGTTGACGTCCACCCGCACGATATTGCCGCCCCCCTGCGCCAGCAGACGGTCTTCACTTTGATTATAGAAATCGGTCAGCTGAGCGGCCTGCGCGCTCAGGCTGTCATACGCCGCGATAAGCTGCGCGGCGATCGCCTGCTGCACCTGAGGAATGGCGCTGCCCTGCTTCGCCGCGGCGGCCAACGCCGCGTGGATCGCCTGCGTGCGCGAAGCGTTGTCCGGGGTAGCCACCGAATTAAGCGTGGCATAGGCCGCCTGGATCGCCGCCCCCTGTACCGGCGGCAGCGCCTGCTGAATGATCAGTTCCATCAGCTGCGGCGTGGAGCCGATGTTCGGCACCGTCGGCACGATCACCGTGCCGGCACCGGCGTTCAGCAGCGAATGCACCTGCGCGGCGGCGGCCGCGGCACTGTTATAGGCCACGCCGGGCGCGGTAGCGGCATTCAGCGCCGCCGCCGCCAAATCGTTACCGCCGATCCAGTGAATATACAAACCGTCGCCATCGGCCTGGCCGTTAACCCGATTCAGGTAGCGCTGCACCTGATCCTGGGTGTTGTCGACCGGGTTCAGGCCCGGCACCGCCACGGCGCCGCCGGCGGCGTAGTTTTCACCGCCGTTGTCCGAGGCCACCAGCGCCGCGCCGATGCGTTGCGCCAACGCTTCGTCGTACAGCAGGTGCTGACTGCCGTCATAGGTGAACCGGCCGTTGTTGCCGGTATCGCTCAGGCTATCGCCAAAGACGTACAGTTGATCGTACGCCTGAGCCGGAAGGGTCATACTGCAAAGCAACGCCACTGCAAGCGCCGCCGGGCGGGGCATGCACGTTATTTTTAGAGGCATGAATCGACTCCTGAGAGCCTGCAAATGAAGGCAATGTCGTTTTTATCGTTGGCCGGTTTTCCACCGGCCATGTAGTAACTATTGTCGGCTTTTTCACCACGTCAAGCGGGCTGATGACAAAACAATCAGAGGCTTGCCAAGTTCGGCGCTTCGAGCGATGATTACTGTTCATAAACACAGCATAAGGACAGTCAGGATGGCAGACGAACGTTGCGGTTGGGTGACGGCCGATCCGTTGTATCTCGACTATCACGACAAGGAATGGGGCGCGCCCACCACCGACGCGCGCGAGCTGTTTGAAATGCTGTGCCTGGAGGGGCAGCAGGCCGGCCTTTCCTGGATCACCGTCCTGAAAAAGCGCGAGAATTACCGGCGTGCTTTCCATGGTTTCGATCCGCAGCGGGTCGCCGCCATGACCGAGCAGGACGTGGAAAACCTGCTGCAGGACAGCGGCATTATCCGCCACCGCGGCAAGATAGAAGCCATCATCACCAACGCCAAAGCCTATCTGGCGATGGAGGCGTCCGGCGAGAATTTCGTTACCTTCATCTGGGACTTCGTCGGCGGCCGGCCGCAGCTCAACCGCTGGCAGGCGCTGAGCCAGGTGCCGGCTAAAACCGAGCAGTCCGACGCCATGTCCAAAGCGTTGAAAAAGCGCGGCTTCAAGTTTATCGGCTCCACGATCTGTTACGCCTTCATGCAGGCCAGCGGGCTGGTGAACGATCATCTCACGGGGTGCATGTGCTACCCAAAGCCACGGTGATCCGCCCCTGTGGCCCAGAGGATATCGAACGGCTGATGGCGCTGTGGCTGCCCAGCACCATCGCCGCCCATCCGTTCGTGGCGGAAAAATACTGGCATGAGAGCGCCGCACTGGTGCGGGAAAACTACCTGCCGCGCGCGCAAAGCTGGGCCTGCTGGCATAACGACGAGATCGTCGGCTTTATCAGCGTGCTGGACGAGCAGTTCATCGGCGCGCTGTTCGTCGATCGGGCGTATCACGGCCGCGGCGTCGCCCAGGCGCTGATGACGCACGTGCAGCAGCGCTACCGCCGGCTCAGCCTGGAGGTGTATCAGCAGAACCTGCGAGCCTGCGCGTTCTACCACAAGCACGGTTTTCAGGTGACGCAACGTCTGTTTAACGACGAAACCCAAGCCTATACGCTGATCATGAACTGGCCGGCAATCGAGAATTCAACCGGTTACGGTTAAAAAAGGCGCATTCGCGCCCTGGCGGCGCGCAATTAGGAATCCGCTGCATGGCGCCGCCCGGCGTTTTATCGCATAACTCCCCCAGCACTTACCCGCGCTCATCATTTGTCACGTTTTTCTCCGGAACTGCCGGCGAGCCAACGCGTCATAGTAGCGCGGTGATGCGGGCCCCACCTGCGTCGCCTACTTTTTGCGCCCCCGTGTTGGGCCGGCGCGTACAGAATTGATGCCATTAAGGACAAGAACATGAAAAAACGCATTGCAATTATTGCCGGCGCAGTGAGCGTCGCGCTCACGCTGTCGGCCTGTACCACCAACCCTTACACCGGCGAATCCGAAGTCGGTAAATCCGGCATCGGCGCGGGCCTCGGTGCCGCACTGGGCGCCGGCGTCGGCGTGCTGTCCTCTTCCAAGAAAGATCGCGGCAAGGGCGCGCTGATCGGCGCAGCGGCCGGTGCAGCCCTCGGCGGCGGCGCAGGCTATTACATGGACGTGCAGGAAGCCAAACTGCGCGACAAGATGAAAGGTACCGGCGTCAGCGTCACCCGCCAGGGCGACAACATCGTGCTGAACATGCCGAATAATGTGACCTTCGACAGCAGCAGCGCCACGCTCAAACCGGCGGGCGCCAACACCCTGACCGGCGTCGCCATGGTGCTGAAAGAGTATCCGAAAACCGCGGTCAACGTGGTCGGCTACACCGACAGCACCGGCTCCCGCTCGCTCAACATGAACCTGTCGCAGCAGCGCGCCGACGGCGTAGCCAGCGCGCTGATCACCCAGGGCGTGGCGGCGAACCGTATCCGCACCACCGGTGCCGGCCCGGACAACCCGATCGCCTCCAACAGCACCGCGGAAGGCAAGGCGCAAAACCGCCGCGTCGAGATCACCCTCAGCCCGCTGCAGTAATCCCGTGCGGGGCGCCACCGGTGCCCCGCCGCTTCCTCCCGACTTTCTCCTTATCCTTCAATATTCCCGCTCGCACATCGGGTATGGTAGTCTCCTTGGCAATTAACCGCAGGAGGGATCGGCTGTGAGCACAGGCAAGGCAACGCGCACCTCAGGACGCGCCACCATCAGCGATGTGGCCAGCATCGCCAAAACCGGCAAGACCAGCGTGTCGCGCTATCTGAATGGTGAACAGCACCTGCTTTCCGACGATCTCAAACAGCGCATCGAACAGGCTATCCAGCAGCTCGACTACCGGCCAAGCCAGATGGCGCGCAGCCTGAAGGGCGGCCAGACCCGCCTGATCGGCCTGATCCTCGCCGATATCACCAACCCCTATTCGGTGGACGTGATGCGCGGCATCGAGGCCGCCTGCCGTCAACACGGTTTTACCCTGCTGGTGTGTAACACCAACAACGAAGTCAATCAGGAACAGCACTACCTGCAGCTGCTCAGCAGTTACCGGGTAGAAGGCATCGTGGTCAACGCGGTCGGCATGCGCGAGGAAGCATTATCCACGCTGCAACAGTCGATGCTGCCCATGGTGCTGATCGATCGAAAAATCCCCGACTTCGCCTGCGACGTGGTGGGCCTGAACAACCGCGAAGCCGCCACCGTCGCCACCGAACACCTGCTGCAACAAGGTTTCGAAGCGATCCTGTTCCTCAGCGAGCCGCTCGGTACGGTTAATACCCGTCTCGAACGCCTGCACGCTTTCAGACATACCATGGCGCAGCACCCCGCGCTGTTGGCGGAGCAGGCCGAAACGCCGCTCAACGATCGGCAGAAGCTGGAGCAGGTGCTGAGCGATTTCAGCGGCCGCCATCGCGGCATGCGCAAAGCGGTGATCTCCGCCAACGGCGCCCTGACGCTGCAGGTAGCGCGCGCCATGCGTCGGCTCGGCATCCAGTGGGGCAACGACATCGGCCTGCTGGGCTTTGACGAGCTGGAGTGGGCGGAGCTGGCGGGCGTCGGCATCACCACGCTGAAACAACCTACCTACCAAATGGGACACGCGGCGCTGGAGCGGCTGGTGCAGCGCATTCATGGCCTGGCCACCCCCAGCGGCGAGCAGATGTTCTCCGGCGAGCTGATCGTCCGCGGCTCCACCACCCGCTAATCCACCTTCTCCGGGGCCGTTGACTGCCCCGCCTCTATCTGAATCGGCTGTTTTTTGCTCAGCTTCGTGATTGCGATCATATTTTTACACTCTGTCGCTTTTCGCTGGAACCGGTTCCATTTAACGTACCGGTAACAGCAGCGGCGGCGACAATGCCGCCTCAGGAGTCAAAATGAAAACAGAAATCATCGTGGTCACCGGCGCCTACGGCACCGATACCGTCAAACAACACGGCGGCCAGCGCGCGCTGTTGCCCATCATCGCCGGCGCGGGCGCCGACGGAGTGGAGATCCGCCGCGAACTGTTCACCGCCGGTGAACTGGACAGCCTGCCGGCGCTGGCGCAAGAGATCGATCGCCAGCAGCTGTTCGCCGTCTATTCCGCCCCTGAGGCGCTGTTCACACCGCAACATACGCTGAACCCCAACCTGTCGGCGCTGCTGGCGGAAGCGCAGGCGCTGAACGCGCGCCAGCTGAAGCTCTCCCTCGGCCATTTCCGCCCCGGCTTCGATTTTACCGAGTTGAAAGTGGCGCTGGAGCAACACCCGGTCAAGCTGGTGGTCGAGAACGACCAAACGCCGGACTGCGGCATTTTGTCGATGCTGAACGCCTTTTTCCACGCCGCGGAAGATAGCCACCTGCCGGTCAGCATGACCTTCGATATGGCCAACTGGCTGTGGGTGGGGCAAGACGCCTTCGCCGCCGCCGAACGCCTGGCCCGCCACGTCGGTTACGTGCACGTCAAAGCCGCCACCCAAGGCCCGCGCGGCTGGCGCGCCGTCGCGCTGGACGAGACCGACGGCAGCTGGCGCGACCTGCTGGCCCGCCTGCCGCACGATGTGCCGCGCGGTATCGAATTCCCGTTGCAGGGCGATGACCTGGAAGCCGTCACCCGCCATTACGTCAATATCTTGCGTGCGGAGTAACCCCATGATGACAACGTTAACGGCAACAACGGCGCAGCAGGCGCCCCTGGATGTGGTCACGCTGGGTGAAGCCATGGCGATGTTCGTGGCGGCACAAACCGGCGATCTGGCGGAGGTGGAAACCTTCACCAAACGCATCGCCGGCGCCGAACTGAACGTGGCGATCGGCCTGGCGCGTCTGGGTATGAACGTCGGCTGGGTCAGCCGCGTCGGCAACGATTCGTTCGGGCGCTTCACCCTGCAGCAGTTGAAAAAAGAAGGCATCAATTACCGGCAGGTGACGGTCGACGGCCACTACCCCACCGGTTTTCAGGTGAAATCCAAAACCACCGATGGTACCGATCCCAGTGTGGAGTATTTCCGCAAGGGCTCGGCGGCCAGCCACCTGTCGATTGCCGATTTCAACCGCGAGTATTTCGGTTCCGCGCGCCACCTGCACCTGAGCGGCGTGGCGGCGGCGCTGTCCAGCGAGTCGCTGGCGCTGTGCCACCATGCGGCGCGCGAGATGCGTGCCATGGGTAAAACCATTTCGTTCGATCCCAATCTGCGCCCGGTGCTGTGGCCCAGCCGCGAGGTGATGATCGAGCAGCTGAACCAGCTGGCGTTCGCCGCCGACTGGGTGCTGCCGGGGTTGAAAGAGGGACAGATCCTCACCGGCCAGTCGACACCGGAAGGCATCGCCGATTTCTATCTGGAGCGCGGCGTGCAGGCGGTGATCATCAAAACCGGCCCGGACGGCGCCTGGTTTAAAACCGCCGCCGGCGATAAAGCGGCAGTGGCCGCGGTCAAGGTCGACAACGTAGTGGATACCGTCGGCGCCGGTGACGGCTTTGCCGTCGGCACCCTCAGCGCCCTGCTGGAAGGCAAAACGCTAATACAGGCAGTGCAGCGCGGCAACAAAATCGGCTCGCTGGCGATCCAGGCCATCGGCGACAGCGAAGGCCTGCCGACCCGTGCGGCGCTGGCCGAATAACAATAAAAAAAACGACTTCTCCGCATGACGTCAGCCTCTGGCCCTACAACCGGGACGCGTCGGGAGAGCATCTGCCCCTTCGTCTTTCACGCCCAGCGTGCCGGGCGAAGGGGATGCAACACCACTGAAGGATACTGAACATGAACAAAGCGACTGTCGCGGCCAAACGCTGGTGGTACATCATGCCCATCGTGTTTATCACCTACAGCCTGGCCTATCTCGATCGCGCCAACTTCAGCTTCGCCTCTGCCGCCGGCATCAATGAAGATCTCGGCATCACCAAAGGCATGGCCTCGCTGCTGGGCGCGCTGTTTTTCCTCGGTTATTTCTTCTTCCAAATTCCCGGCGCCATCTACGCCGAACGTCGCAGCGTCAAAAAACTGATCTTCTGGTGCCTGATCCTGTGGGGCGGCTGCGCCTCGCTGACCGGCGTGGTCAGCAATATTCCGATGCTGGCCGCCATCCGCTTTATCCTCGGCGTGGTGGAAGCGGCGGTGATGCCGGCGATGCTGATCTACATCAGCAACTGGTTCACCAAATCGGAGCGGTCACGCGCCAATACCTTCCTGATCCTCGGCAACCCGGTGACGGTGCTGTGGATGTCGGTGGTATCCGGTTACCTGATCCACGCCTTCGGCTGGCGTGAAATGTTCATCATCGAGGGCATTCCGGCGGTTATCTGGGCGTTCTGCTGGTGGGTGCTGGCGAAAGACAAACCGGCGCAGGCCGGCTGGCTGAGCGCCGATGAGAAACAGGCGCTGCAGCAGCAGCTGGACGAAGAGCAAAAAGGCATCAAGGCCGTGCGCAACTACGGCGAAGCTTTCCGCTCACGCAACGTGATCCTGCTGTGCGTGCAGTACTTCGCCTGGAGCATCGGCGTGTACGGCTTCGTGCTGTGGCTGCCTTCCATCCTGCGCAGCGGCATGCAGATGGGCATGGTGGAAGCTGGCTGGCTGTCGGCGGTGCCTTACCTGGCGGCGACCATCGCCATGAGCGTGGTCTC
>ERZ941706.552-NODE-552-length-11808-cov-3.751127_pt1 | contig 11808 bp, 11 predicted proteins | sample MGYA00521232_ERZ941706 | MGnify/ENA primary metagenome ERZ941706 (study PRJEB32759, sample SAMN07749893) | skin metagenome | biome: transportation; feature: city; material: polyester macromolecule | host: Homo sapiens | place: Hong Kong:ER line | collected...
GCCGTATTCCGCCGCCATCGACACGATCATCGCGTTCAGCGCCGCCTTCGCCCCTACGCAGGGGTAGGCCCGATCGCGCACCATCGCGCGAAACCGACCCGCCAGCGCCGCCTCTGCCGTCTTTTCGTTCGTCATATGGGCCAGACAGCGCACCGGCCGCGCGCCGGTTCCCCCCGGTAGCCGCTTGTTAACCAATGTTTAGGCGATTTTCGTCAGAGCTTCGGGGCGTCCGGAGGACAGCAGGGGGACCATGGAATGAGCGATGCGACGAAGCCGGTCGATGTGGCGATCATCGGCGCGGGACCGGCCGGGCTGACCGCCGCCTATCTCCTCACCAAGAAGGGATACAGCGTCACCGTCATCGAGAAGGACCCGGTCTATGTCGGCGGTATCAGCCGCACGGTCGAGGTCGACGGCTATCGCTTCGACATCGGCGGCCATCGCTTCTTCTCGAAATCGAAGGAGGTGGTCGACCTCTGGAACGAGATCCTGCCCGACGACTTCATCCAGCGGCCGCGGATGAGCCGCATCTATTATGAAGGCAAGTTCTACAGCTATCCGCTGCGCGCGTTCGAGGCGCTGTTCAACCTCGGCATCTGGCGCTCGACGATGTGTATGGCGAGCTATGCCAAGGCCCGGCTGATGCCCCGCAAGGAAGTGCGCAGCTTCGAGGACTGGACCTCGAACATGTTCGGGTGGAAGCTCTATTCGATATTCTTCAAGACCTACACCGAGAAGGTGTGGGGCATGCCGTGCGACGAGATGAGCGCGGACTGGGCGGCGCAGCGCATCAAGGGGCTCAGCCTCGGCGCGGCGGTGCTGGACGGGCTGAAACGGTCGCTCGGCCTGAACAAGAGGCCCAACGACGGCTCGGGATCGCAGGCCAAGACCTTGCTCGAAACCTTCCGCTACCCCCGGCTCGGCCCCGGCATGATGTGGGATGCAGCGCGCGATTTCGTGACCGCGCGCGGCAACCGGGTGCTGATGGGGCATGCGCTGAAGACGCTGAGCCAGGATGCCAACGGCGACTGGCGCGTCGCGGCGACGCACGACGGCGGCGAGACGGTGATCGCCGCGCGCCACGTCATCTCCAGCGCGCCGATGCGCGAGCTTGCCGCCCGCATCCATCCGCTGCCCGCCTGCGCGACGCAGGCGTTCGACCTGAAATACCGCGACTTCCTGACCGTCGCGCTGATGATCAAGGCGGACGATCTGTTCCCCGACAACTGGATCTACATCCACGACAGCAAGGTGCAGGTCGGCCGCATCCAGAATTTCCGCAGCTGGTCGCCCGAAATGGTACCCGATCCGTCGATCGCCTGCGTCGGCCTCGAATATTTCTGCTTCGAGGGCGACGGTCTCTGGTCGTCGAGCGACGCAGAGCTCGTCGAACTCGCCAAGCGCGAAATGGCGATCCTCGGCCTCGTCGATCCGAAGGACGTGATCGGCGGCGCGGTGGTCCGGCAGGAAAAGGCCTATCCGGTCTATGACGATGCCTATGCCGACAATGTCGCGACGATGCGCGCCGAGCTGGAGGCACGCTATCCGACGCTGCACATGGTCGGGCGCAACGGCATGCACCGTTACAACAACCAGGATCATGCGATGATGACCGCGATGCTGACGGTCGAGAACATCGTCGCCGAAGCGCGCGTCTACAACATCTGGAACGTCAACGAGGACGCCGAATATCATGAGGCGGGCAGCGAGGGCGAACAGGCGGGGCTGACCGAAGGCCAGGCCGCGGCCCTGCAGAGCGAACGCGACGTGCCCGCGCGCATCGAGCCGGTGGCGAAGCGCGGGCTCGACCGGGCGGCCTGAACCGACAGGGCTGAGGGGGACGGTGCTTCGACAGGCTCAGCACGAACGGTGTGGTGGGGGGGACCGGTTCTCCCTTCGCGCCGGTCCTGCGGAAAGCCATGCGGCCCCGAACCCGTTCGCCCTGAGCCTGTCGAAGGGCCGTCTTCTTTCTCCGCACGCAGCAGGCCGGACGACATGACACTCTTCCTCCGCGACCTCCTCGACCGCGCCGCGGCGCTTACCTACACGCGCTATGTCGCCGCGAGCGTGGTGGCACTGGCCTTCGACTTCGCCATTTTCCTCGCGCTGGTGCACGGCGGGGCGATTGACAGCGTGTGGGCCTCCGCGATCGGCTATTCGGGCGGCATCGTCATGCACTGGCTGATTTCCAGCCGCACCGTGTTCGCCGACCGCGTAGCGACGGGCGGCATGGACCGGCACCGGCAGAAGGCATTGTTCGTGGGCAGCGCGCTCGCCGGGCTGGCCGCGACGATGCTGGTGGTGGGGGCGGGCGACGCGCTGGGCTTCGCGCCGTCGGTGGCGAAGCTCGTCGCGGTGGGGGTCAGCTTCAACCTCACCTACATTATCCGCGCCGCCTTCGTTTTCGTGCGCGCATGACCCGCCCGATCGACACTGCGCGGCTGATCGCGCTGGCCGCTTTCGCGGCGGCCATCGCGCTGCTCTTTGCGGCACGGTGGGAAGCGCTGGCCGCCTTCAGCTTCGCCGATCCCGACGATGTGCTGCGGCTGGTGCAGGTGCGCGACCTGATCGGCGGGCAGGGCTGGTTCGACGTCGGCCAAGCGCGGATCGATCCGCCCGGCGGCGGCGACATGCACTGGTCGCGGCTGATCGACGCGCCCATCGCGGCGCTGATCCTGTTCGCGCGGCCGCTGGTCGGCGGCCATGGCGCGGAGCTGTTCGCGGTCACCGCCTGGCCGTTCGCGCTGCTGACCGGCACCGCGATCCTGCTCCAGCGGCTGGGGCGGCTGCTTGAAAGCCCTTTGCTCGGCGCGGCGACGCTGATTGTGTTCGCGCTCGCACCGCTGTCGCTGATGCAGTTCGCACCGACGCGCATCGACCATCATGGCGCGCAGGCGCTGCTCGCGCTCGCCGCGCTCGGCGCATTGCTGGGCCTTCGCGACTGGCGGGGCGGCGCGCTGGCCGGTCTCGCGCTCGCCGCCCATGCCAATATCTCGATCGAGGCGCTGCCCTATATGCTGCTGTTCGGCGGCGTGCTGGCGCTCGACTGGCTGCGCGCCGGGCGCAGCGACCATGCGGCCGGACAGCGGCTCGCATCCTATGTCGCGACGCTCGCGCTCGCGGGCACCGCGCTGCTCGCCGCAACGCATGGCGGGCGGGTGCTGTTCGGCAGCTATTGCGACGCGCTGTCCGCCCCCTATGCCGCCGCGCTGCTCGTCGCCGCGCCGGGCGTGGCGGTGGCGGTGATGCTGGGAAGCCGGCTCGGCTGGCCGATGCGGCTGCTGCTGCTCGCCTTGGCGGGGGCGGCCGCGCTCGCCGCGCTCGGGCTGGTCGCGCCCAAATGCCTCGGCGGGCCGTTCGAGGCGCTGCCGCCGCGCGTCGCCGAGCTCTGGTACGCCAATGTGCGTGAGGGCGTGCCGGTCTGGCGGCAGGACCGTGACCTCATGCTCGCCAGCGTGCTGCCGAGCCTCGTCGGCCTCGCCGGGCTGTTGCTCGGCTGGAGGCGCAGCGATGGCGAAGCGCGCCACCGCTGGGCGCGGCTGCTGCTGATCGCGGGCGGCGCGGTACTGCTTTCGCTGATGCTGATGCGCGCGGTCTATGTCGCGCACCTGTTCGTCGCGCCGGGGATCGCGCTGCTGTTCCTCGCCGCATGGCGCCGCGCCCGCGCGCTTGCCAGCCCCGCGCTCCGCATCCTCGCGACCGTCGCGACCCTGCTCGTGCTGCCCGCCCCGCTCGCCGCCGCCGCGCTCGCGCTGGGCAAGATCGGCAGTGCCGGCGCCGCCGCGCCGGTCAAAGGCGCCGGCTTGTCGGAACAATGCCCCGACGCCCGCTCGCTCGCCCCGCTGGCCGCGCTGCCCGCGCAGACCATATTCGCGCCGCTCGACATCGGGCCGGACATATTGCTCGCGACGCCGCACAGCGTCATCGCCACCGGCCATCACCGCAACGCCGCGGCGATGGACCGGGTGATCAACGCCTATCTCGCCGATCCCGCCACCGCGCTTCGCCTGATCCGGGAGACGCCCGCGACGCTGATCGTCCTCTGCCCGCGCCTGCCCGAGATCGACGTCTATCGAAAGCGCGCGCCGCAGGGGCTGGCGGCGCGGCTGGTCGGCGGCCGCGCGCCCGACTGGGCCGAGCCGCTGCCGCAGCCGAAAGGCAGCCAGATCAAGGCGTGGCGAATCCGCAGCTGAATTTCGTGAGGGCGCAAACCGCCCGCCCCCGGCTCACGCGGGGCGGAAGCGCATCGCGTCGCCGTTCATGCAATAGCGTTTGCCGGTCGGCTTCGGCCCGTCGTCGAAGACATGGCCAAGATGGCCGCCGCATTTCGCGCAATGCACTTCGGTGCGCGGATAGCCGAGCAGATAGTCGGTCGTGGTGCCCACCGCGCCCTTGATCGGGGCCCAGAAGCTCGGCCAGCCGGTGCCGCTGTCATATTTCGTCTTCGACGCGAACAGCGGATTGCCGTCGGCCGCGCAGACGAAGGTGCCGGCGCGCTTCTCATCGTTCAGCGGACTGGAAAAGGGCCGTTCGGTGCCGTGCTTCCTGAGGATCGCGAACTGCGCCGGGGTGAGCAGCTTGCGCCACTCCGCCTCGGTCTTGCGGATCGGAAAGGACTTGGCATCGGCCCGCCCTCCGCAGGCGGCAAGTCCGAAGGTGGCGGCGAGCGCGGACAGGAAGTTGCGGCGATTGCTGGTCATGGGCGCTTATACGCAGGAAGGCACTGAACGGTTACCGAACGGCGCGTCAGTAACGCTCCAGCTCCGCGTCCATGCGGCGATAGCCATGGACGAAACAGGCCGCGACCCGGTCCGGCTCGCCCACTGTGTGGACCCGCAAGCGCCGCGCCGCCATTTCCTCGAGCAGGATGCGCAGCTGCAGCTCGGCGAGCCGCGCGCCGACGCAGCGGTGGATGCCATAGCCGAAGGCAAGATGCCGCCGCGCGTTCGGCCGGTCCAGGATGATGTCGTCGGGCCGTTCGAACACGCTTTCGTCGCGGTTCGCCGACAAATACCACATCAGCACCTTGTCGCCCGCCTTGATCGGCGCGCCGAACAGGTCGTGATCGACCAGCGCGGTGCGGCGCATGTGCGCCAGCGGCGTCTGCCAGCGGATCATTTCCTGCACGGCATTGGGAATGAGCGCCGGGTTCGCCTCCAGCTTCGTGCGTTCGTCGGGGAACTGGCTGAGGCCGTAGGCGAAGCCCGACATGCTGTTGCGCGTCGTGTCGTTGCCGCCGACGATCAGCAGCACGAGATTGCCCATGAATTCTTCGTAGCTCATGTCGCGCATGCTGCTGTGGATCATCCGCGACAGCAGGTCGGGTGCCTCCCCCGCCTCCAGCCGGGCATCCCAGAGCTGACGGAAATAGCCGCCCATCTCGAACAGCACGCGCCGCCGTTCCATCCGGCTTTCCTCGGTCCGCACTGCCTCGACATCGCCGGCCCAGTCGGACCAGAAGGTCAGCTTCCGCCGGTCTTCCCAAGGAAAGTCGAACAGGATCGCCAGCATCTGCGTGGTCAGTTCGATCGACACGCGGTCGACCCAGTCGAACCTGCCGCCGACGGGCAGCCCGTCGAGTATCTCGCCGGTGCGCCGCCGGATATCGGGTTCGAGCCGGGTCATTTCCGCCGGGGTGAAGGCGGGCGCGACGACCCGGCGTTCCTCGGTATGCTTGGGCCGGTCCATCGCGATGAACATCGGCAGCTGGATCTGCTCCTCGACCGGGATGTCGAGCATCTCCTCGTCGATGATGGTGATGCCGCTCGCCGAGCTGTAGATTTCGGGCAGCGCCTCGACATGCATCACCGGCTTGTAGCCCGCGACGTTCCAGTAGCTGCCGTAGTGCGAACCCTCGATCCTGTTGATCGGCGAGCGGGCGCGCATGTCGGCGAACACCGGCTGCCAGCGGTCCTCGACATAGATAGCGGGCTCGCCGACGTCCCAGGGATGCGGCGCGCGATTGACCTCCGCCGGGGGCAACGACGGCCCGTCTATCGAAGCTTCCGCCCGTCCGGCGTCAAATGCCGTCGCCATCGCATCCTCCATCGAAGCGCGGGCGTCGATTCGAGCAGCACCCGTCGGTTTAGCGGCAGCTTCTCACAACTTACATCCTTGTCAACATCGCCGGATCATCCCGCCGGTGCCGCGGTCGGGTTCCGCCGTGTGCGTCGCCCGCCGCGGCCCGACTTCATCACATTGCGCCGGAACACGATCACGCCGATGCGAAGCACCAGCGCCACGAACAGAAGCTGGCCGATTATGGCAACGCCATGGTGCCACAGCGTGGCGTCCTGCGCCGCACGCGCGATCATCGCGAAGGGGCTGGTGAAAGGGAAGATGCAGGCGACCGCCTCGATCGGCTGACCGATCTTGGTCACCGTATACATGGCGAAGAAAAAGTTGATGAGCTGGAGCATGGTGACCGGCATCGACAGCGTCTGCACCTCGCGCACCGTGCTCGCCATCGCGCCGATCGACAGGAACAGCGCGCCGATGAGCAGATAGGCTGTCGAGAAATAGACGAGTGTCAGGAGCGCGAAGACCGGCCAGCCGACCGCGGGCGTCGGCAGCGCGGGCAGGCCCGCCTGCCCGGCGACCAGCACGACCAGCCCGACGACGCTGCCCCAAACCGCGATGCCGCACAGCGCCATCGCCAGCATGGCGAACAGCTTGCCGAGGAAAACCGCGTCCATCGGCACGGCGGCGGCCAGCACCTCGATGATCTTGTTCGCCTTTTCCTCGACCAGATTCGAAAGAACCATGCCCGCGAGCAGCATGGTGAGGAGAAACAGGAGCGCCTGCGCCGCCTGCCCGGTGAGCAGGCGCGCCTCGCCCGCATTGCCCGCCGATGCGCCGACCGCCTCGGTCGCCAGCGCGACACGCGGCAGTTCGGGCGCGCGCGCCGCCGCGACCAGCAGCGCGAGCGGCTCGGCGAGATCGGCGATGGTGCCGTTCGTCGCGGTCAGCCGCGGCGCGGCGAGGCTGCCCGACAGCACTCCCGCAAGGCCGCCGCCCGTATCGGCGAGGAGCGCGCGCGGGTCGGCGTCGGCGGCGACCTGCCGGAATTCGGGCAGCCGCCCTTCGAGCGCAGGCCGCAACCGCCCGGTAGCCGCCTCGAGCGCGCGCGCGTCCGCTTCCGGCATGGCGACGGCGAGGATCGGCGCGGCGCGGCTGTCGGCGACCTCCGCCCCGATGCTGCCCGCGACCACCCCGACGATGACGGGGAACAGCGGCCCGACGAGGAAGAACAGGAAGGCGCGGCTGAAGATGATGGCGGTGAAATCGCGCCGCCCGATCACCCAGGCCGCCCTGAACAGGGATATCATCGCTCGCCCCCTCCCTCGCCGCGATAGTCGCGCAGGAAATCCGCCTCGAACGCGGCGAAGCGCCCTTCGGCGATGGCGTCGCGCATCGCCGCCATCAATGCCTGATAGAAATGGATATTGTGCTGCGTCATCAGCATCGCGCCCAATATCTCGCCCGACCGGACGAGGTGGTGCAGATAGGCGCGGCTCCATGCCGAACAGGTCGGGCAGGAGCAGGCGGGATCGAGCGGCGCCATCGCGTCAGCATGTCTTGCGTTGCGGATGTTGACGGTGCCGCCCCAGGTGAAGGCCTGGCCGTTGCGTCCCGAACGGGTGGGCAGCACGCAGTCGAACATGTCCACCCCGCGCTTCACCGCGCCGACCAGATCGTCGGGCTTGCCCACCCCCATCAGATAGCGGGGCCGGTCGGCGGGCAGCATCGCGGGCGCATGATCGAGCACGGCGAACATCGCCTCCTGCCCCTCGCCCACCGCCAGCCCGCCGATGGCATAGCCGTCGAAGCCGATATCGATCAGCGCCTCGGCCGACCGGGCGCGCAAGGCAATGTCGAGCGAGCCCTGCTGGATGCCGAACAGCGCCGCTCCCGCCGCATGATCGCCCCCAGTGTCGAACGCCGCGCGCGACCGCGCCGCCCAGCGCATCGACAGCGCCATCGACGCCTCCGCGCCCGCCCGGTCGATGTCGGCCGGCGGGCATTCGTCGAACGCCATGACGATGTCGCTGCCAAGCAGCCGCTGGATCTCCATCGACCGTTCGGGGGTCAGCCGGTGCGCCGACCCGTCGAGGTGCGACTTGAAGGTCACCCCCTCCTCGTCGATCTTCCGCAGGGACGCGAGGCTCATCACCTGATAGCCGCCACTGTCGGTAAGGATCGGCCGGTCCCAGCCCATGAAGCCATGGAGCCCGCCGAGCCGCGCCACCCGCTCGGCCCCTGGCCGCAACATCAGGTGATAGGTGTTGCCGAGGATGATGTCCGCGCCTGCCGCGCGCACCTCGGCAGGGCGCATCGCCTTCACGGTCGCCGCCGTGCCGACCGGCATGAAGGCGGGGGTGCGGATCGTCCCGCGCCGCATCTCCAGCGTGCCGGTGCGCGCCCTGCCCTCGGTCGCGGCGACCGTGAAGCGAAAGCGGGGTGGCTTTCCGGCAGGTTCGGGCGCGGCGTCGGACGGGTGAGCGGAGGCGGCTGGGGCGGCGGGCATGCCCGCTGGCCTGTGCGCGCGCCCGGCATTATTGGCAAGCGGTGCGCCGCTTCCCCGCCTCGATCGCGATACTGCTCGTCGCCGCCTGCGATGCGCCGGGCGCGCCGGTCGCTGCCCCCAGCTACAGCATGGACCGGCCGGCCGCGCCCGTGGCATCGCCGCGACCCGCCGAGCGCGAGAAATGCTACGGCATCGCGCCCGCTTACGCCAACGACGGCCTCGCCCCGCCGAGCGAATGGCGCGAGGAAGGCCAGCTGATCGCCGACGCGGGCACCGCGACCCGCGACGGCCAGAAGAATGCCTGGATCTATGTGCCCGCCGGCGGTTGCGGAGCGCGCGGCGGGCAGATCATCCCGCCCGGCCGCGAGCCCGCACCCTAGCGGCGGGCGGTCACCTGCACTTGGGATGGGTGCCGATGTCACGGGCGTCATAGACGCGCCGGTCGGCCATCGTCAGCTGCACGCACTGGCGCGTCTCGGGCTGCCAGAAGACGCCATATTGGGTGTTGCCGCTGGTGATGCTGTCGACATCGCGAAAACCGCGCTCGCTCATCGAATCGATCGCACGGATCGAGTCGGTTCCCTTCAGGTCGCTCACCGACACTGCCCGACGATAGCCGCCATAGCCGCCGCCATAGCTCTGCCGATATCCGGTGTCGTGATGCGCCTGCCGCGTTCCCGCCTCAAAGCCACGCGCATAATCGTCGCTGCGATCGTAATTGTGGTAGCTCTGCCCATACTGACCGTCGCGGAAGCCGCGCTCATACTGCGACTCGCGGCCGGCGTCGCCGTAGTGCTGATTGTCGTCGTGGTGCCCCGACTTGTGGGCGAGCAGCAGCCCGCCGATCAGCGCTGCCGCGCCGATGGCGACCGCGCCGCCCGTCGATACACCGCCGTCCTTCTGGTGGCAGTCGCTGTTCGATGCGTTCGAGATGCGCTGAAAGCGGCCGTCCTGAGTCGTCACCTGGATGCAGCGCTTCGACCGGGGGTGCCAGTAGTAGGCGAAGCTGCGCCAGTCATCCTTGTGCCCGTCGCTGTAGACGAAGCCACGGCTTTCAAGGTCACCCTCGCCGCTTCCGCCCCGCGCGCCGACCAGATCCTGCACGCTGCCCGCGTCCTGCGCCAGCGCCGACGGGCTCGCGGCCAACAGCGCGGCAGTCGCCACCGTTGCGATAGTCCGCCTTGCGAAGCTGTATCCCCGATTCACCATGTCATCCCCCAATAGCTCTGGGGCAAAGGCCCCGTGAATGCTATGACACCACCCGAACGACCCAAGTCGGCCGCGACTCGTCGTATCGGAAGGAGCATAGCATGAAGCTGCGCAATTTGATCCCGACTATTGCGGTGACTGCCGTGTTTACGATCGTTTCTGGGTCGGTCTCGGCGCAACCGGACTCGATCGAGCGGCAGGAGGTGCAGTTCGCGCGGGGGGCAGTCGGCACCATCATTCCCGGTCGCATCGTGGGGCGGCAGACGATCGATTATATCGTCCGGGCGAGCGCCGGGCAGCGGATCAGCGCGAAACTGACCAGCGGCAGCAGCGCCGTCTATTTCAACCTGTTGCCGCCGACGGGCGCCACGGCGCTCTATGTCGGGGACGGCTTTCCCGCGAACGACTATGTCGGGCGGCTGCCGGTGACCGGGGCCTATCGGCTGCGCGTCTATCTGAACAGGGCGGCGGCGCGGCGGGGGGAGCGAGCCGACTATTCGCTTGCGTTGCGCATCGATCCGGCGCGGCCGGGTGCGCAGACGAACGCCGCCGAACGCAGCTGCCTTGCCGAAGTCGGCAAGCGCACGGGCACCCGGGGCACCAGCGTCATCGCCAGCCGGCGCGAAGGGCCGCGCACCATCGTCGATGTCGGCGTGCGCGGAGCGATCGCCCCCTGGCGCTGCACCGTCGGGCCGGGCGGCCGCGTCATCGATGTCATGTTCATGGGCGACGAAGGGGCGCTCTAGGGGATCAGCAGGCTCGAATCGCCATAGCTGTAGAAGCGATAGTTACCTGCGATGGCATGGGCATAGGCCGCCTGCATCCGCTCCAGCCCCATCAGCGCACTGACCAGCATGAACAGCGTCGATTTGGGCAGGTGGAAATTGGTCATCAGCCCGTCGACGGCCCTGAACCGGTAGCCCGGTGTGATGAAGATCGCCGTGTCGCCTTCGACGTCGGCCGCGCTTTCGAGGAGGCGGAGCGATGTCGTGCCGACCGCGATCACCCGCCCGCCGCGCGCACGCGCCGCGTTCAGCCGCTCGGCTGTCGCGGGGTCGATGCTGCCCCATTCGGCATGCATCCGGTGTTCGGCGATCTCCTCGGCCTTGACCGGCAGGAATGTGCCCGCGCCGACATGCAGCGTCAGCGTCTCGCGCCCGACCCCCGCCGCGTCGAGCGCGGCGATGAGGCCGGGGGTGAAATGCAGCGCGGCGGTCGGCGCGGCGACCGCGCCGTCCTTGTCCGCGAACATCGTCTGATAGTCGCGGCGGTCCTCGGCATCGACCCCGCGCTTCGCCGCGATATAGGGGGGCAGCGGCATGCTGCCGGCGCGTTCGAGCAGCAGCTCGACCGGTTCGCTGCCCGCGAAGGCGAGCGTCACGCTGCCGTCCTCGGCCTTCGCCTCGGCAATCGCCGACACGTCCGCGCCGAAATCGATGCGGTCGCCGGGGCGTACCCGCTTCGCGTTGCGCAGAAACGCCTGCCAGCGGCGCAGATCAATGCGCTTGTGGAGCGTCGCGCCCACTTTCGCGCCGCCGCCGTCGCCCCGCCGCACCCCGTCGAGCTGCGCCGGGATCACCCGCGTGTCGTTGAAGACGAGGCAGTCGCCCGCGCGCAGCAGCCGCGGCAGTTCGCCGACGCGGAAATCGCCGAACGGTCCGGTCCCCGGCACCTGCAGCAGCCGCGCCGCGTCACGCGGCCTTGCCGGGCGCAGCGCGATGCGGTCGGGCGGCAGGTCGAAATCGAACAGGTCGGTGCGCATCGCTCGCTGCCTAGCCGGAGGCGCCCGCGCCGTCACGCGGCGCGCGTAGCGTCAACCCGGGGCGACAGGGGCGCCGTGACGAGAGAAAGATCCGGCCGGAAGACAGGTCCCAAGCATTTCCGTCACCCCGGCGCCACCCAGACCCGGTCCCGAGTCCCGCTGCTCCGCCGCCGTGCGCCTTATCTACGGGGCGCGTTCAGCTGGTCGAGGGTGATCGGCGCTTCCTTCGGCGTGGCGGCGGGCGATGGCGGCAGCGCGCCGGGCGCGGGCGGCGGCTTGCGGTCGGCGAGGACCGATGAGATCGGAAGAG
>ERZ941706.553-NODE-553-length-11791-cov-5.063736_pt1 | contig 11791 bp, 9 predicted proteins | sample MGYA00521232_ERZ941706 | MGnify/ENA primary metagenome ERZ941706 (study PRJEB32759, sample SAMN07749893) | skin metagenome | biome: transportation; feature: city; material: polyester macromolecule | host: Homo sapiens | place: Hong Kong:ER line | collected...
GGGTGTTCTCCTTGAAGAACAGCGGGTTCTGGACACCGGCGTAGCCAGTGTTCATGGAGCGCTTGAAGCCGATGACGTTCTGCGCCTTCCACACTTCCAGCACCGGCATGCCGGCGATGGGGCTGCCCGGATCTTCCATGGCGGCCGGGTTGACGGTGTCGTTGGCACCGATCACCAGCACCACGTCGGTGTCGGCGAAGTCATCGTTGATCTCGTCCATTTCCAGCACGATGTCATAGGGGACTTTCGCTTCCGCCAGCAGCACGTTCATGTGACCAGGCAGACGACCGGCCACCGGGTGGATGCCGAAGCGCACCTTGACGCCGCGATCACGCAGCTTCTGGGTGATCTCGGCCACCGGGTACTGGGCCTGCGCCACCGCCATGCCGTAGCCCGGGGTGATGATGACGGAGCTGGCGTTCTTCAGCATGTCGGCCACGTCTTCGGCGTTGGTCTCTCGGTATTCGCCCAGCTCCTGCTCGGCGGTGGAGGCCACGCCGTCGGAGCCGAAGCCACCGGCGATCACGGAGATGAAGGAGCGGTTCATCGCCTTGCACATGATGTAGGAGAGGATGGCACCGGAGGAACCCACCAGGGCACCGGTGACGATCAGCAGGTCATTGGAGAGCATGAAGCCCGCTGCCGCCGCCGCCCAACCGGAGTAGGAGTTCAGCATGGAGACCACCACCGGCATGTCCGCACCACCGATGGAGGCGACCAGGTGCCAGCCGAAAGCGAAGGCGATCAGGGTCATCACCAGCAGGGCGAAGGTGGAGCCACCGGCGTTGACGAAGTGGATCATCAGCGCGATGGAGACCACCACGGCCAGCAGGTTCAGCTTGTGGCGGTGCGGCAGCATCAGCGGCTTGGAAGAGATGAGGCCACGCAGCTTGCCGAACGCCACCACGGAACCGGTGAAGGTCACGGCACCGATGAAGACGCCCAGGAACACTTCCACCAGGTGGATGTTCAGCATGGCGCCGGAGAGGTGCTCGACCTGGGCGACGCTTGCCGCCTGCTCGAACGCCGCCCGGGCGGCTGCCAGGGTCGCATCCAGGTTGGAACCGACGGAGACCACCACTTCAGCGGGGGCGGAGGGGTGCAGATCGATGAAGCTGTTGAAGCCCACCAGCACCGCTGCCATGCCCACGAAGCTGTGCAGCACGGCCACCAGCTCGGGCATCTCGGTCATCTCGACCTTGAGGGCCAGACGCACGCCGATGGCGCCACCGATGGCCATGGCCAGGATGATCCAGTGGACGCCACTGGTTTCCGGGTTGAAGACGGTGGCGAGCAGGGCGATGGCCATCCCCGCGATACCGAACAGGTTGCCATGCTTGGCCGTTTCTTGCTTCGACAGTCCCGCGAGACTGAGGATGAAGAGCACGGCGGCAACGATATAGGATGCTGTTACCAGTCCTTGAGACACGTTAAACCCCCTTAATCCTTACGGAACATCTTCAGCATGCGCTGAGTGACGGTGAAGCCACCGAAGATGTTGATACTGGCAATCAGCACGGCGACAAAGGCCAGCACGGTGACCAGGGTCGACCCTTGTCCAATCTGCAACAGCGCACCGACCACGATGATGCCGGAGATGGCATTGGTGACCGACATCAGCGGCGTGTGCAGGGCGTGAGAGACGTTCCACACCACGTAGTAACCGACCACGCAGGCCAGGATGAAGACGGTGAAGTGGGAGAGGAAGGCGGCAGGCGCCACAGCGGCCACCCAACCGAAGGCGGCGATGCCGAGGGCACCGAACACGAACTTCTTGTTGGAGGGCTTGGCCTCTTCCTTCTTGGCGGCCGGTTTGGCGGCAGCAGGTTTCTGCGGGGCGGCAGAGACGGAGATGGCGGGAGGCGGGAAGGTCACTTCACCGGCCTGGACCACCGTCATGTTGCGCTGCACCACGTCTTCGAAGTCGATGGCGACGTTGCCGTCCTTCTCCTTGCACATCAGCTTCATCAGGTTCACCAGGTTGGTGCCGTAGAGCTGGGAGGATTGGGCAGGCAGGCGGCCCGGCAGATCGGTGTAACCGATCACCTTGACGCCGTTGTCGGTGACATGCAGTTCACCCGGTACCGTGTATTCGCAGTTGCCGCCGGCCTGGGCCGCCATGTCCACGATGACGGAGCCCGGCTTCATGCTGTCCACCATTTCCTTGGTGATGAGCTTGGGTGCCGGCTTGCCCGGGATCAGGGCGGTAGTGATGATGATGTCCACTTCCTTGGCCTGCTGGGCGAACAGCTCCATCTCGGCCTTGATGAACTCTTCGCTCATCACCTTGGCGTAACCGTCGCTGGAAGCGCCATCTTCGCCGCCGAAGTCCAGCTTGAGGAATTCACCCCCCATGGACTCGATCTGCTCGGCCACTTCCAGACGGGTATCGAAGGCACGCACGATGGCACCGAGGGAACCGGCGGTCCCGATGGCGGCCAGACCGGCCACACCGGCACCGATGACCAGCACCTTGGCGGGCGGTACTTTACCGGCGGCGGTGATCTGGCCGGTGAAGAAGCGACCGAACTGGTGCGCGGCTTCCACGACGGCGCGATAGCCACCGATGTTGGCCATGGAAGAGAGGGCGTCGAGGGACTGGGCACGGGAGATCCGCGGCACCATGTCCATCGCCATCACATTGATGTTGCGCTCGGAAAGCTTCTTGACCAGCTCGGGGTTCTGGGCGGGCCAGATGAAGCTCACCAGGGTGGCACCATCCTTAATTTGTGCGATTTCGGCCTCGGTCGGCGCGTTGACCTTGAAGACAAGGTCGGCTTGCCAGACGTTCGGTACCACGCTGGCACCGGCAGCCTCGAAGGCGGCATCATCGAAGCTGGCTCGCAGGCCGGCACCGGCCTCGATGGCAACCTCGAAGCCGAGCTTTTTCAGCTGCTCGACAGTGGCCGGGGTCGCTGCGACCCGGGTCTCACCGGCGAGACTCTCTCTCGGTATTCCAATCTGCATGACTATTCCCTGATGGTTAATAAACAATCATCGCCAAGTCTCTCATGTCTGAGAGGACAAGGCATGATCAAAGTGCAGGTCACGGGCCCTTTGTTATGAAAATCAGCAGGCTTCACCTCGACCTCCTGTCACGGTCAGGCCCCCGCTTTTCAGGCGCGAGGGTGATTAGTATCAAATTTTGGAGTTTTATTACAACCACGGCCCCGGGCGGGCGGGTACAGAATTCAGCCCATCCCGGACCATGATTAAAAAAAACAAACCAAATTAGGGGCTTATACCAGCAAAAAGCGCTAAAAAAAGTGATCCAACCAGTCAAAAAAAATGTTTAACCCGGCCTCTACCTTAGCGTTTTTTGTTCTTACGAAATCTGCCGTTGGCTCATCTGATGAGATGAAAAGGGAAAAAGTAACCATTTTGCAACGATCAGGGGGCCGCGTCCCCGCCTGCTGGCGGGTTCGGGCCCCCTGGTGCAACCGGGCCTGCGGCCCGCTTCAGGCGCGCTCTGCTTACCAGGCCGCCTCATAAATATGCCGGCTCTGGGCCAGGTCGATGTCGCCGTGCTCACCCAGGGCGGTCATGCCGTGCTCTTCGAGCTTGGCCAGCAGGGCGTCGATCCGGGCGTCGGCCACGTAATCCCGCAGCCGGGTCTTGATCCCCATCCGCTCGAAGAAGTCGCGGGTGGCGGCGATGGCCCCGTCGATACGCGCCTCGTCACTGCCGCTGCGCAGATCCCAGACCCGCTCGGCGTATTGCAGCAGTTTGGCGCGCTTCTGCTCGCGCTTGGCCTGCAGCAGGGCGGGCAGCACCACCGCCAGGGTCTGGGCGTGGTCCAGACCGTGCAGGGCGGTGATCTCGTGGCCCAGCATGTGGGTGGCCCAGTCCTGGGGCACGCCGGCTCCGATCAGGCCGTTCAGTGCCAGGGTGGCGCTCCACATGATGTTGGCACGCACGTCGTAGTTTTCCGGCTCCACCAGCGCCTTGGGCCCCTCTTCCGCCAGGGTCAGCAGCAGCCCTTCTGCAAAGCGATCCTGCACCTTGGCATCCACCGGGTAGGTGAGGTACTGCTCCAGGGTGTGGATGAAGGCATCCACCACCCCATTGGCCACCTGACGGGCGGGCAGGGTGTAGGTGAGCACGGGGTCGAGCACGGCGAAGCGCGGCATCACGAAGGGGGAGAAGAAGTGCTGCTTGTCGCCTGTGCTCTTGCGGGTGATGACGGCGCCCATGTTCATCTCGGAGCCGGTGGCCGGCAGGGTCAGCACGCTGCCCAGGGGAATGGCGGAGGCCACCTCGCCGCCGACGGTCTCGAGGATGTGCCAGGGGTCCTTGGCCAGGTCGTAGTGGGCCGCCGCCGCGATGAACTTGGTGCCGTCCAGCACGGAGCCGCCACCCACTGCCAGCAGGAAGTCGACCTTCTCGGCGCGGGCCAGTTCGACGGCGCCCATCAGGGTCTCGTAGGTGGGGTTGGGCTCGATGCCGCCAAATTCAAACAGGGTCAGGCCGGCCAGCTCGCTGCGGATCTGGTCCAGCAGGCCGCTGCGCACCACGCTGCCACCGCCGTAGGTGACGAGGATGCGGGCGTCGCTGGGGATCTGGCCGCGCAGCTGGGCCACCTGGCCCTTGCCGAACAGCACCTTGGTGGGGGTGTGCAGGATGAAGTTGTTCATGGGATCTCCCGGGGTGGTCGTAGTCGGTAAGGTATGGGTTGCATTTTTCTCTTATAACCCCCTACCATCAAGGGAGCTTTCTGCCGATTTCTTGCCTATTTCTACTGAGCCTGGATAAATGAGTACAAATCAGCCCATCGCGGCGACCCACCAGTCCGCCCTCGCCAGCCGACTCGCCGCCCTGGCACCCCACCCGGGGATCACCGCCGCCCCCGTGCCCGGCGTGCACCTCATCTACACCACGGAGCATCACGACCGCATCCCGGTGCTCTACCGCCCGCGCATGATCATCATCCTGCAGGGGCACAAGGTGGGCTATCTCTCGGACTTCACCTTCCGCTACGACCCCGAGCACTACCTGATGATGACCCTGCCGCTGCCCTGCGAGTGCGAGTGCTTCGCCTCCCCCGAATCCCCTCTGGTGGGGCTCTCGGTGGAGATCGACGTGGCGGCGCTGCAGGCCCTGCTGCTGGAGATGGGGGACGCGGCCCCCGCCCCGGCGGAACCGGGTCGCGGCGTCGTCTCCGTGCCCCTCTCCGAGACCATGCTCTGCGCGGTGGAGCGCCTCATCGACGTGATGGACAAACCGCTCCACGCCCGGGTGCTGGGGCCCCAGATCGTGCGCGAGATCCTGTTCCACGCCCTGCACGAAGGGGGGGCCCCCGCCCTGCTGGCCATGGCCAGCCGTCACAGCCAGGTGAGCCAGATCGCCCGGGTGCTGCGTATCATGGAGCAGCGCTTTACCGAGAACCTGACGGTGGAGGAGCTGGCCCGGGAGGCAAACATGAGCGTCTCGGCCTTCCACCACCATTTCAAGGCGGCCACTGCCACCTCGCCCCTGCAGTACATCAAGACCCTGCGCCTGCACCGGGCGCGGCTGATGATGCTGCACGACGGCCTCAAGGCCGGGGTGGCGGCGGACAAGGTAGGCTACGAGAGCGGCTCCCAGTTCAGCCGCGAATACAAACGCTTCTTTGGCAACACCCCGAGCGAACACGCGGCACGCTTCCGCTCGGGACAACTGCGTATCGTGGAGGGATGACATGCGCACACTGATCCTGCTCGTTCTGACCCTGCTGGCCACCGCCTGCACCGGCATTCCACCGGGACACCAGGTGGTCAAGCCCTTCCAGCTCGACCGCTACCTGGGCACCTGGTACGAGGTGGCCCGCCTCGATCACGGTTTCGAGCGCGGCCTGAGCCGGGTCACCGCCACCTACAGCCTGCGGGATGACGGCGGTGTCAGGGTGATCAACCGGGGGCAGGACGAACAGGGGGAATGGCGCGAGGCCGAGGGGCGCGCCTACTTCGTGGGCGACAGCGACGAGGGGCGCCTCAAGGTGAGCTTCTTCGGCCCCTTCTACGGCAGCTACAACGTGCTGGCGACGGACTATGACCTCTCCCTGGTGAGCAGTTACAACCTCCAGTACCTCTGGATCCTCTCCCGCACGCCCCATCCCCCCAAAGAGAAGGTAGAGGCCCTGGTCGAGCGGGCCCGGGGGCTCGGCTTTGCCACCGACCGGCTGATCTGGGTCAGCCAGGATCCGGCGGGGAACGCCCCATGAGGATCTTCCAGGCCACCCCCGGGGACATTCCCCGGGTCACCCCCCTGTTCGTGGAATACCGGGCGTTCTACCGGCTGCCTGCCCGGCCCGAGGCCGCCGAAGCCTTCCTGCTGGAGCGCTGCACCGCCGGGGAGTCGGTGCTCTTCGTGGCCCAGAGCGAGGCGGGAGAGGTGCTGGGATTTGCCCACCTCTATCCCCTGTTCTGCTCCCTCGCCCTGAAGCCCGTCTGGCTGCTGTACGATCTGTTCGTGGCGCCGGCGGCCCGCCAGCAGGGGGTGGCCCAGGCGCTGCTGGCGCGGGCCGATCGCCACGGCCAGGACACGGGCGCCGCCTTCCTGATGCTGAGCACCGCCACCGACAACCGGCAGGCTCAGGCCCTCTACGAAGGGCACGGCTACCAGCGGGACAACGAGTTCTACAGCTACATCAAACCTCTCTGAGCCTCTGCCTGCGCCCGTTGCAGGGCCAGGACCCGATATTATTCAGCGGGTGCATGGCGAAATAATATCCATACACAGGATGAATAAAGGCGACCCCGGGGTCGCCTTTGTCACATCCGGGTCTCAGCCTAGAGCCGGAAGCGCCCGATCTCCTGCTCCAGCCGCTCGGTGAGAGACTTGAGCTGGGCCGCCTGGGCGGCCTCTTCGCCGGCCTGGGCCGCCAGCGCCTGGGAGACGTGGCGGATATTCTCGGTGTTGCGGCTGATCTCGCCGGTCACCGAGGTCTGCTCCTCGGCCGCCGCCGCGATCTGGGTCGCCATGTCGCTGATGGCGCCGATGGCCTCGTTGATCCTGCCCAGGCTGAGATTCGCCGCTTCGGCGTCCTCCACGCTGGTGCCCGCCAGCTGGCGGCTGGTCTCCATGCCGCCCACCGCCTTGCGGGTGGTCTGCTGCAGCGCCTCGATCATCTGCTGGATCTCGGCGGTGGAGTCGTGGGTGCGGCGCGACAGCACCCGCACCTCGTCCGCTACCACAGCAAAGCCGCGCCCCTGCTCCCCGGCCCGGGCCGCCTCGATGGCGGCGTTCAGGGCCAGCAGGTTGGTCTGCTCGGCGATGCCGCTGATGGTGGCCAGAATGCCGCTGATCTGCTGGGCGTGGCCATCCAGCTCGTGGATGGTCTGGCTGGCGTCGGAGACCTCCCCCGCCAGCCCCGTGATGCTGCGCTGGCTCTGGCCGACCTGGGACTGGCCGGCCACCGCGAGGCGCACCGCATCACCGGCGGTGTTGGCGGCAAACTCGGCGTTGCCGGCGATCTCCTGGGTGGCGGAGGCCATCTCGGTCACCGCGGTGGCCACCATGACGATCTCGTCCTGCTGCTGGCGCACCCGCTGGCTGCGGGCCTCGGCCCCCGCCGCCTGGGTGCGGGACTGGGCCGCCAGCTCGACGGTGACGTCCCGCAACCGGCTGACGATGCCGTGCAGTCGCGCCACGAACTGGTTGAAGTTCTGGGCCAGCTGCCCCACCTCATCCTGGCTGCGGGTGGCGATCTGCACCGTGAGATCCCCCTCCCCGTGGGCGATGTCGGCGAGCGCCCTGGAGACCCGTCCCAGATCCGCGAACAGGTAGTTGAACATGGCGATGAGTAGGGCACCGAACACCAGCAGCAGTACCAGGGTCAGCCCCACCAGTTGCCACAACAGGGAGGCGAGCGGCGCCTCCAGCACCTCCTTGTACATCACCATGGCGAGCAGCCAGTCGGTGCCGGGCACGCCTTGCACCGAAAGCAGCACCTCGCGCCCGTTCAGGTTGGCGCCGTGCAGCTCGCCGTCGCGGCTCCACGCATCCAGCGCCGCCCCGGTGAGGCCGGGATCCAGCTCCGCCACCTGCTTGAGCGCCAGCTCCTTGTTCGGGTGGCCGACGATGAGGCCGGTGCGATCGAGCAGCATGGCGTAGCCCTCTCCCTGCACCTTCATGGCCAGCACCTCGTCGATGAGGGCGTCGAGGGAGAGATCCGCCCCGGCCACCCCGATCACCCGGCCCTGGTGGCTCACCGGCTCGGCCAGGGTCACCACCATCTGCTGCATGGTCACGCTGACATAGGGCGGCGTGACGATGAGCTTGCCCGCCTTGTCGGCGTTCTGGTACCAGGGGCGGGCCCTGGGGTCATAGTTGGCGGTGTTGAGGGCGGGATCGTGGCGGGTCATCTCCCCCTGCGCCGAACCAAAATAGGTGAGGCCGAAACCGCCGGAGGTGCGGGTCTGCAACAGGTGGGGCACCAGGGCCGTGTCGGGGTCGTGCGCAATGACGGCGGCCAGGGCGTCGACCGCGTGCTTGCGATCCTCAAGCCAGTTGCCGATGGCCACCGAGTGGGCGTGGCCGTAGTTGACCGCCTCGCTCTGGATGGCGTCAAGGGTGCGGGATTTGAGGGTGTGGAAGGCGACAATACCGAGCAGGGCTGCCATCAGCAGCACTACCCCCAGGCTGGCCGCGAGCAGCTTGCCGCGCAACGAGAGAGTCATGACAACGAATCCTTGTGGTAGCCGGGGGCCGGGAATACCCCCATCTTGGTAGTTCTATCGGCACAATGATGAACGGTCTTTAGTGAATCCTGATATTTTTTCATATATCAACAACAGAACGCACTACCAGCAACAGACTGTTCACTATTCCATGCTGACACCCGCAGGCACCACAAGGCCGCCCGAAGGCGGCCTGTCACTTACCCCTGATAGGCACCGGCGGAGTAGGTCAGCTCATAGCTGTGGCTGTAGATCTCGATGATGTTGCCGAAGGGATCTTCCATGTAGACCATGCGGTAGGGCTTCTCGCCCGGATAGTACTCGCGCACCGGCATCCGCTGCTTGCCACCCGCTGCGACGATGCGCGCCGCCAGCCCCTCGACATCCGGATCCTGCACGCTGAAGTGGAACACCCCGGTCTTCCAGAATTCGAAGTTGTTTTCGCGCTGCTCGCTGTTGGGGAACTCGAACAGCTCGATGCCGATCTTGTCGCCGGTGGAGAGATGAGCGATGCGGAAAGAGCCCCAGCCCGGGCCAAATACGTCGTTGCACATCACGCCGATGGCGGAGTCATCCTCGGTGATGGTGGTCGCCGGCATGATGAGATACCAGCCCATCACCTTGGTATAGAACTCGACTGCCTTGTCGAGGTCAGTCACCGTGATGCCGATGTGGGAGAAGTTGCGCGGGTAAGTCATAAGTCACCTTGAAATTGTGTGTGGGAAACAGGTGACATGATAGGAAGAGACGCCATAATGAAAAATAAGGTCAAACTAATGGAATACATAAATTAAATTTATGGTTAATCCACTCTGGCTCCACACCCTGGTGGTGGTGCATGAAACCGGCAGTTTTACCCGTGCCGCCGATCGGCTGGATCTCACTCAGGCCGCCGTCAGTCAGCATATCTCGCGCCTCGAGGCCGAATTCGGCCCCCTGCTGCTACGCAAGCCCCGTCAGCTGGAGCTCACCCCGCGCGGGCTGGTGCTGCTCGACTTCGCCCGCCAGCAGGCGCAGGCCGCCGAACAGCTGCGAGCCCGTCTCTCTGATGACGACCCTCACCGCGGCGCCATCACCCTCACCACCCCCGGCAGCATTGGCCTGCTGCTCTATCCCCTGCTGCTCGATCAGCAACAGGTGCATCCCGGACTCACCATCCAGCACCGCTTTGCCCCCACCCCCGACATAGTGCAGGCGGTACTGGCGGGGCGCAGCGATCTGGGACTGGTGGATCAACCGCCGGAGCACCCCAGCATAACCGCCGAGCCCTTCGCCCGCGAACCCCTCTGTCTGGTAGTACCCAACGACGGCGAGGAGCCGAGCTGGCAGCACCTCTGTCAGCTCGGCTTTATTGACCACCCGGATGGCCGCAGCATGGCTCAGCACCTGCTGGGACGACGCTATCCCGGCCAGCGCTTCGACGAGATCCCGCTGCGCGGCTTTACCAACCAGATCGGCCTGATCCTAGAGCCAGTCGCCCGCGGCCTCGGCTTTACCGTGCTGCCCCGCTTCGCCGTCACCGCCTTTGCCCAACAGGAGAAGATCCGGGTGCTCCAGAGCCGGATCGAGGTGATCGACACCCTCTGGCTTATCTACCGCGCCGAGTGGCCGCTCCCCGCCCGCCACCAGCGGCTGGTGGAAACCCTCAAGACGCAGGTCGGCGCCATCTGATGGACAAACAACAAGGCCGCCTCAAAGGCGGCCTTTTACTGTCCGGCGGCTGGGTTATTTGACCCGTGCCAGCGCCGTGTTGATCCTCAGGTTGGTCGCCTCCAGCCCCGGCTGCTGGCCGTAAAAGTCGAACGCCAGCTCGACCCCGGGGCGAAACAGCAGGCAGTGGGTGGAGCCGCCGAAGTGGAACATGCCGAGCTGCTCCCCCTTCGCGATCCGCTGCCCCGGCTGCACCGTCACCTCGCAGCTCGACACCTCCGCCATGCCCACCGGCACCACGCACATCAGGCCGATTTTGGGGTTGTCGGCCTCGATGAAGATGAGTGCCCGGGTCGCCACTGCGGTGAGGAAGGGCTGGGACTGGTTCGGGGCGCTGGGGTCGGGCCCCACCGGGCTGTCGAAACCCTGGTGGCGGTTGGCTAGGTAGTAGCTGCCGTTGACCACCTTGACCGAGCGCACCGTGCCGCTCACCGGGCTGTGCCAGCGGTGATAGCTGAGGGCGCTGAGGAAGGCCTGATAGAGGGTGCCCCCCTCGAACGCGGCGGCGCGCGGGTCGAAGTCCAGCAGGTTGTCCAGGGAATAGGGCTGCCCCTTGAGCCAGAAGGCGTCCTGCCGCCTTACCCCGGTCACCACCTGCAGCGGGGCCGACTCGCAGGCGTTGGCGATCACGCTGTCATCGTCCGGGGCCGTCACCGGCCGCACGCCGGGGCAGAAGCGGCGGGTGAAGAAGTCGTCCCAGTAACCGAGGATCTTGCGCAGTTGCTGGTTCACCAGCGCATTGGCAAAGAAGTCGTACCCGGCGGCCGTCGCCATGGGCCAGTTGAGCAGGGCATTGATGGGGAATCCGATCAGCCCGGCGGGCTCCTGGGTCTGCACATCCTGATAGGCTTCCGGGGCCGTGGTCATGATGCCGTTGAGCAACTGCAGGAACTCATCGAAGCTGCGCACCTGGACCTGACCGAGCGGCGTGCTGTGCTCGTGCTGCCACGCCTCGTCAAACATTCCCTGTGCCTGCTGATGCAGGAGAGGATCCTGCTCCACCAGCGCCTTCAATCCGGCGATCGGGGCCACCAGCGGGCGAGGCTGGCGGGTGACCGCCTGACGCAGCCGCTGTACCCAGCGCGCCACATGGGCCTGATCCCGGGGGACCCAGCCACCGGCATGGGCATGGGGGTGACGCATATCCACTGCCTTGTTCATCGCTCTCTCCTTGTTGAAGCGCCTTGGGCCCGCCGGATGCGATGCGCCTGAGGGCGCCATCTGGCAGGAAGCAAGGTGTAGCACAGGGGAAAAGCGGCCTCCATTGGCAGAAATGGCAGCGGCGAAGCGGGGAAAAAGAGGCTAACAGAGGCGGTGGCAAACGCCGGAAATGCGAAAGGCCAGCTCAATGAGCTGGCCTTTCTGAAAAATGGCAGGGGCGGCAGGACTCGAACCCGCAACCATCGGTTTTGGAGACCGCTGTT
>ERZ941706.554-NODE-554-length-11766-cov-3.834429_pt1 | contig 11766 bp, 11 predicted proteins | sample MGYA00521232_ERZ941706 | MGnify/ENA primary metagenome ERZ941706 (study PRJEB32759, sample SAMN07749893) | skin metagenome | biome: transportation; feature: city; material: polyester macromolecule | host: Homo sapiens | place: Hong Kong:ER line | collected...
GTGATGGGGCCGCTGAACGGAGGGGTGAAGGTGCTGATGTCCGGCCTCGATTACGAGCGGGTCGTGCTGTCGGGCATCCAGCTCGGCATCATGCAGGCGTGCCTCGACGTTGTCCTGCCCTATGTGCGCGAGCGCCGGCAGTTCGGGCGGGCGATCGGCGATTTCCAGCTGATGCAGGCCAAGGTCGCGGACATGTACGTTGCGCTCAATTCGTCGCGCGCATACGTCTATGCGGTCGCCAGGGCGTGTGACGCCGGGCAGACCACGCGGTTCGACGCCGCCGGCTGCATCCTGCTCGCGTCCGAGAACGCGGTGAAGGTCGCGGGTGAGGCGATCCAGGCGCTGGGTGGTGCCGGTTATACGAAGGACTGGCCGGTCGAGCGCTATTGGCGCGATGCCAAGCTGCTCGACATCGGCGCCGGCACCAACGAGGTCCGCCGCATGCTGGTCGGCCGCGAGCTGATCGGCCACGACGCGCCGCGCGCGCAGTAGGCCGCCATGACGACGTTACGATCGCTGGTCGATACGGACTCCGAGGCGTTCACCGCCAACGCCGGGCACAACCGCGCGCTCGCCGAGGCGCTGCGCGACACTGCGGCCCGGAGTGCGCTGGGCGGATCGGAGCAGCACCGCGCCCGCCACGTCGCCCGCGGCAAGCTGCTGCCCCGCGACCGGGTCGAGCGACTGCTCGATCCCGGATCGCCGTTCCTCGAGATCGGCGCGCTGGCCGCGAACGGCATGTACGATGACGGGGCACCGGGCGCGGGGATGATCGCCGGCATCGGCCGGGTGTCCGGCCGCGAATGCATGATCGTCGCCAACGACCCGACCGTGAAGGGCGGCGCCTACTTTCCGATGACAGTGAAGAAGCATTTGCGCGCACAGGAGATCGCGCAGCAAAATCGACTGCCATGCATCTATCTGGTCGACAGCGGCGGCGCCAATCTGCCGCATCAGGCGGAGGTGTTCCCCGATCGCGATCACTTCGGTCGCATCTTCTTCAACCAGGCTCAGATGTCAGCCGAAGGCATTCCCCAGATCGCCTGCGTGATGGGCAGCTGCACCGCGGGCGGCGCATATGTGCCGGCGATGTCCGACGAGAGTGTCATCGTCCGCAACCAGGGCACGATCTTTCTCGCCGGACCGCCCCTGGTGAAGGCGGCGACGGGCGAGGTCATCTCGGCTGAGGAGCTGGGAGGGGCCGACACGCACGGTCGCAAATCCGGCGTCGTCGATCATGTCGCCGAGAACGACGAGCATGCGCTGCTGATCGTTCGCGACATCGTCGCAACGCTCAACCGACCCAAGACGGTCGACATCGAGATCACGACGCCCCGCCCACCCAGGCTCGATCCGCAGGAGCTGTACGGCATCGTGCCGCAGGACGTGCGTGCGCCGTATGACGTTCGCGAAGTGATCGGGCGGATCGTCGACGGGTCGGAATTCCACGAGTTCAAGGCGCTCTACGGCACTACATTGGTCTGCGGCTTCGCGCGCGTCTGGGGGATGCCGGTCGCGATCCTGGCGAACAACGGCGTTCTGTTCTCGGAGAGCGCGCTGAAGGGTGCGCACTTCATCGAACTTGCCTGCCAGCGCCGTGTGCCGCTGCTGTTCCTTCAGAACATCTCCGGCTTCATGGTCGGCGGCAAGTACGAGGCGGAGGGGATCGCCAAAAACGGCGCCAAGCTCGTCACCGCGGTCGCGACCGCCGGCGTGCCCAAGATCACCGTACTGATCGGCGGCAGCTTCGGCGCGGGAAATTACGGCATGTGCGGGCGCGCCTATTCCCCCCGCTTCCTGTTCACCTGGCCCAACGCGCGCATCTCGGTGATGGGCGGCGAACAGGCGGCGAGCGTGCTGGCAACGGTCCACCGCGATGCGGAGACATGGTCGCCGGAAGAAGCGGACCGGTTCAAGGCACCGATCCGCCAGAAATACGAGGATGAGGGCAACCCCTATTACGCGACCGCGCGTCTATGGGACGACGGCATCATCGATCCCGCCCAGACCCGCGACGTCCTGGGCCTCGCCTTCTCCGCCACACTGAACGCGCCGATCCCCGAGCGCGCGCAGTTCGGCCTGTTCCGGATGTGATGGCCATGATCCAGAGCCTCCTCATCGCCAATCGCGGCGAGATCGCCCGACGCATCATCCGGAGCGCCAGACGCCTCGGCATCCGGACTACCGCGGTCCACTCCGATGTCGATGCCGGCATGCCGTTCGTGCGCGAGGCTGACGATGCCGTCTGCATCGGCACCGCACTGGCGGCCGACAGCTACCTGCGGCAGGATCGTCTGCTCGACGCCGCGCGCGCGACCGGCGCCGAGGCGATCCATCCGGGCTACGGCTTCCTGTCGGAGAATGCCGAATTCGCCGAAGCCGTCATCGCAGCCGGGCTGGTTTGGGTCGGCGCGCCGCCCGCCAGCATCCGTGCGATGGGGCTGAAGGACGCCGCCAAGGAGCGCATGATCGCGGCAGGGGTGCCCGTCACGCCCGGATATCTCGGCGCAGACCAATCGCCCGATCGCCTGAAGACGGAGGCGGACGCGATCGGTTACCCGGTCCTTATCAAGGCCGTAGCGGGGGGCGGCGGCAAGGGTATGCGCAAGGTCGATGCGCCGGCCGATTTTGCCGAAATGCTGGAGAGCTGCAAGCGCGAAGCGGCCGCGTCGTTCGGCAATGCGCAGGTGCTGATCGAGAAGTACATCCTGTCGCCGCGCCACATCGAGGTGCAGATATTCGGCGATATGCAGGGGAACGCGGTCCACCTGTTCGAACGCGACTGTTCGCTCCAACGCCGCCACCAGAAGGTGATCGAGGAAGCGCCGGCGCCCGGCATGGACGCGGAGACCCGTGCAGCGGTGTGCGACGCTGCGGTACGCGCCGCCAGGGCCTTCGATTATGTCGGCGCGGGCACGATCGAGTTCATCGCGGACGGATCGGACGGGCTGCGCGCCGATCGCATCTGGTTCATGGAAATGAATACCCGGCTTCAGGTCGAGCATCCCGTCACCGAAGCGATCACCGGTCAGGATCTGGTCGAATGGCAGCTCCGCGTCGCATCGGGCGAGCCGCTGCCGAAGCGGCAGGACGAGTTGTCGATCACCGGCTGGGCGATGGAAGCGCGGCTCTACGCCGAGAATCCGACTACCGGCTTCCTGCCCTCAACCGGCCTCCTCGACAGGCTGCGATTCCCGGCCGGGGTGCGGGTCGACAGCGGCGTGGAAGAGGGCGGGGAGGTAACCCCCTATTACGACCCGATGATCGCCAAGCTGGTCGTGCATGGGGACACACGCCGCAACGCGGCGTCGCTGCTCGCCAAGGCAGCACGCGGCACCGAGGTCTGGCCAGTCAGGACCAATGCGGCGTTCCTGGCCCGCGCGGCGGCGCACCCCGATTTCGTCGCCGGTCGCGTCGACACAGGCTTCATCGAACGTCATGCCGTTCGTCTCATTCCCCCGGCAGAGCCGTCGCAGACGGTGATCGACGCGGCAGCGGCAGCGATCCTCCCGCCCGTCACGCTCGACCCCTGGACGCGTCTGCGGGGATTTCGCGCGAACGCCGAGCCGACGATGCAGGTCGAAGTGGAGATTGCCGGCAAACCGTATCTCGCCTCGCCACATGATGTCCCGGCTGCTGTCATTGCAGACGGCGTGCTGTTTCTCGACGGCGAGGCCTGGCCGTTCGGACCGCGCCGCGCCGATCCTCTGGGCGGCGGGGGGGAGGGCGACGGCGCGATCATGTCGCCAATGCCGGGCCGTGTCATCGCCGTGCTGGTAGAGGCCGGAGAGGCCGTTACCAGGGGCGAGCGGATGCTCGTGCTGGAAGCCATGAAGATGGAACAGGCGCTGCTTGCGCCGTTCGACGGCATCGTCGCGGAGTTGAAGGCTGTCGTGGGCGCGCAGGTGCCTGAGGGCACGCTGCTGGCGCGCATCGACAAGGGAGAAAGCTGATGGCCGGACGCTGGTACGGCGACTGGACGATCGACGACCGGATCGTGCTCCCGCCCAATCCGGACGGACGCGGCGTGTCAATTCAGGTGGAAAGACGCTTGGCCGGCATCGTCGCGCTTGCCACCGGCCGCGAGCCGCCGGAGCCACTTACGGTGAAGGGAATCGCATTTACAGCGGAACGCCTTTAAAAACGTGGACGGAAGCTTCTCGTCTTTGACGAATACCCCCAATAATACCCCCAGGTTTGTTCGTGAAACCGAAGTGACCTATTCAGGTGCGGCTCGCAGGGAGCGAAAAAATTGCGGGTCCCGTCTTCCGTCCGGAGCGATGGAGAGCGCTGATCAACCGCAAATCGGACACTTGAACCGGAACTCGAGGCTCGGTCCTGTTTCTTATTCCTGTTCCGGTTTCCGTCGCTCGGCAGGCGCGACAACCGCAGGATGTCGTCCTTGGCGAGGCGGGGGCGCTGGGCTAAGCGGCCATTGTGCAGACCGCTTCGATATCCAGCGCCGGTGCGCTCTTCACGCAGGACTATCTGACTGACGGTATCTGCGAAACCGCATCATATTGCGCGATCAAACCAGTGGCGACCCGAGGGGCGCTGCTGGAGATCATTGCCACGTCACCGTTCCTGTCCGGCCTGAATGAAGCTTCAACCGACACCGAACTGGTACGGCCGGAGCTGGGTTTTCTTGGCTGGGCGCACCGCCTCACCGAGCAAAACAGAACTGTCAGACCAAGTTCCCCTACCAGCAGCCAATAGCTTCAAACTCGCACACCACCTTGTCGATCGCCCGACATGTAAGACCCGCCGCGCAGCCGCCCTGACCAAGTGGTAGAGCCTGATGGCCTGAGGTACTTCGTGTAGGCCGCACCCTATAAATCGGAGGCGAGTTGCGGTTCGACTGTCAGCACCTCACGGAGCCTAGACACGACATACAGCGGGACAGGACGGAATCCGGTACCATGCGATCATTTGATCGGGAGCGGTCGCAACTGTCAAAGGTACGCAAAACATGGAAGGGCGTAGGCCATGCCCCCGTCAAAGTTAGAAGAAAAAAGTTAGTTTTCTCAAGGTCTAATCGCAACGCAAAGGACTATGTATCCAACCCGAAACGATCGATCCCTGTCGCGGTGCAATATGTATCGAACGTTAACGATTCATTGATTTGTCATAACGTCAGCTTAATTTATCCACAGCTTCTGAACAGATCGAGTCGCGCCAATCGGCTACTTGAGCGATTGGCGGAACAGGGGGTGCGTTGTGGCCGAGATGAGCAGTCATGTTCATTGCGGGATGGCCCTTAGGCTTGCCGCTACTATCGCGTTGATGGCAAGCTGCGCTGCTCATGCGAACGATCTTGTCTACGAGCCGACGAACCCCTCGTTCGGCGGAAACCCATTCAACAGCGCCCACCTGTTGGGCATCGCGAATGCGCAGAATGACTATAAGGATCCATCGGCGACCGATCGAACCGATCCATCCCAACAGTTTCTGCGAACCCTTCAGTCGCGCCTGCTTTCCACTCTGGCGACGCAGATCACCGACGTCATCTTCGGGGAAGGCGGCGACGACAATGGGACGATACAGTTCGGCGATCAGCAGATAACCTATGTTCGTGGTGCTGACGACGTAACCATCACCATTTTCAACGGGCTGGACGGCACGACAACGGAGATCATCGTGCCGCTGTTCGAGAGCGACGGCGGCTGATGGGCAGGCGGCTTCTCTCCTTCGGCTGGATACCTGCTGCGAGCGCGCTGCTCTCCGGGTGCGCCGCGCACAGTGGCGCGGCGTGGGATGCGCCGATCGCCGTCCGTCCCACCCCGGCAACCGACACGCTCCGGTCGTTGCCGCCGGCGCGCGAGAAGGTTGCTGTGGCCGTCTATGGCTTCACCGACCAGACCGGCCAGTTCAAGCACAGCGAAACCGGCCAGACGCTGTCGCGCGCGGTGACGCAGGGGGCGACCTCGATCCTGGTCAAGTCGCTGCACGAGGCTGGGCAGCGCGGCTGGTTCACCGTGATAGAGCGGGAAAAGCTCGACAACGTCCTACGCGAACGCGCCGTCATCCGCGAGATGCGCGCGAGCTATCTGGGCGAGAAGGTCGTCAACCCGTCCGCGTTACCGCCGCTGCTCTTTGCCGGGGTGCTGCTTGAGGGCGGCATCATCGGCTATGACAGCAACACGAAGACCGGCGGGCTTGGCGCACGATTTCTGGGCATCGGCGCATCGACCGAATTCCGTGAGGACACGGTCACCGTTTATTTGCGCGCGGTGAGCGTCAAGACCGGTGAAGTTCTGGCCTCGGTCAGTGTGCGCAAGACGATCGCCGCAATCGGCGCCGGCGCGAATGCCTTTCGCTATGTCGCGTTCAAGGAGCTGCTCGAGCTGGAAACGGGTTTCACCTATAATGAACCGGACCACCTGGCGCTTCAGCAGGCCATCGAGGCGGCCGTGCACGGCCTGATCATGGAAGGCGCAATGCAGGACCTGTGGTGCATTGCGGCGACACCCGACGAAGGCAGGAAGCTGCTTGCCGAATATCTGGCGCGCCGCGATGGGCGACGGCCCGAAGAGGTTCGACTGCCGCTGACCCGGACCGGTCAACCGGTCAGCGGCACGTGCAACGGCAATGTCGCCTATCAGGTACCGGCCGGGTCCGTCGCAGCGCCGCCAGCCCCCCGAACCATTGGCCAGACAGTTGCGTCCTCGCGCTCCGGATTGCAGGCAGCGCCCAAGGCGCCCCTGCCGCGCGCTGCGCAAGAGAACGCAGCGACCTCGCCTGCTCGGCCGCGCTCCACCGTTCCGGCGGCACCGCTTCCCGCCACGGCTTCGACTGGGCCCGACACTTTCCAGAACCCATCATCCCATCGGCCGCCGGCGACAATGGCAAAGGACAGCCCCCTGGCGGCTCGACCATGATATGGAGGGATTAGGATGACGAGATAGCGCCCCAGTGGCGCAACAAGGCAAGACGGCCTGCCAGCGTTCGCGATTGGCGTCCCAAGCGCTGGCAGGCCCAAGATGGTCAGGATCGCGAGAGCCTGCCCAACACGAGACGAGCTCGCTCGCCCCTTATGGGGCGGCGGAAACGCGCACGCAAGCCGTGTCCGCGTGACCCGCGCCTGATCGTCTCCTGCTTGCAACACTCTCGCCGGCCGCGCGCGACGCCGGAAGCCGTGGCTGACGACAACGGCAACAGGGGAAACTTACCCCGCAATGGGAGTAATCGTGATGAAAAAAGCTACTTTTGTGCGCAGCATCTGCGACGGCGCTGGCGCTTGCCGGCCCGTCCTATGCGAACAATTCGACGAGCACGGTGAACCAGTCGGGCACCGACGGCCTCGTTGACGTGGACCAAACGGGTACGATTGCGGGCGCATCCAACTCGCTGGTCGACCAGTCGGGCTCCGACAACGAAACGCGGGTGATCCAGAGCGCAGGCAATGTCGCGGGTGACAACGCCAATCTGGTCAACGACAGCACTGTCAACCAGGCCGGCAGCGAGAATTTCGCCAGCGTCAACCAGGGCAATTTCGGTACGCCCAACAACCCGTCGATCGACAATGTTTCGTTGATCAGCCAGGACGGGTCGAACAACGACGCGCGCCTTCTGCAGCGTGGCGACGGCAATGACTCGACGATCGACCAGATCGATACGAACAACATCGCGCGGGTCCGCCAGCAGAGCAACGTCGATCTCAACACGTCGCTGCTGACCCAGTCGGGCGACAGCAACGAGGCGATGGTCGACCAGATGTCGGACGGCAACGTGTCGACCGTGACGCAGAGCGGCGCGTTCAACACCGCCAGCGTTGTACAGGATGCCGGGTCGGGCGTCCCCAACAACGAGTCGATCGTGACCCAGTCGGGTTTCGGCGAATCCGCGACGGTCACGCAGACCGGGGCGAGCAACTTCTCCGACGTCGCTCAGGACGGCAACTTCGGCATCGCCATCGTGACGCAGTCGGGCGACGACAATAGCTCGACGGTCGATCAGACGTCGCTGGATTTCGTCGCGCCAGGCAGCCTCGTGACCGTGACCCAGACCGGCAACGGCAATAACAGCGACGTCGCCCAACTCGCCGCGGAATCGACGATCGACGTGACGCAGACCGGCAATGAAAACCGGTCGGCCGTGACCCAGATCGCAGGCGCATCTTCGGTTACCGTTGCACAGGACGGCGATCTGAACCAGTCCGATGTCGGCCAGGTCGCGCTCGGTGGCATCGTCGACGTCGACCAGACGGGCGATGCGAACGTTTCGACGGTCGGCCAGCTCGGTGCGGCGGTCGCCGTCGATGTCAGCCAGAATGGCAACCGCAACCAGTCGCTGGTGCTCGAAGCCGGCGTCGGTGCGGCGGCGGTCGTCAGCCAGACCGGCAACAACAATGAGTCGAACGTCGGCCAGATCGGTGCGCTGGCGCTGGTCACGGTGACCCAGATCGGCAACCGCAACGGTTCGAACGTCGGCCAGCTTGGCGGCGGGGCTGTCGTGACCGTCGCGCAGGTCGGCAACGGCCATGAATCGACGGTAGGCCAGCTCAATGGCTTCAGCGGCGATTTCGGGTTCGTGCAGGTGCAGCAGTTCGGGGGCCGTCACGACTCGCTGGTGCTGCAGGCCGGCGGCAATACCGAAACGCAGGTCACTCAGGCTGGCTCGAACCACGACTCGACCGTGCTGCAGGGCGGCGATGCGCTTTATGTCGAAGTCAACCAGACGACCACGCTCAACAGCTCGGACGTGCTGCAGACCGGTTTCGACAACGCCCTATTCGTCACCCAGTCGACTGCCGGCAACGTTTCCGATGTCGACCAGTCGGGCAGCATGAACGTCTCATTCGTCACCCAGTAAATCCCGGTTCCGGACGTCAGGACCGGCGGCCGGTTGTTTCGTGAAAAATGAAGGAGGAAGACAATGAAAGCTCTTTATCTCGCCAGCGCCGCGGCTCTGGCCATCGCGACCCCGGCTATTGCGGCCGACAGCACCAGCACCGTCACCCAGACCGGCACCAACGGTCTGGTCAACGTCGACCAGGTCGGCAGCCTAGTCGGCAGCGAATCGACCGTAACCCAATCGGGCGACAGCAACGAAGCCTATGTCACCCAGGCCGACGATGGCGACAATCTGGATGCGCCGCCGATCAACGTTTCGGACGTCAGCCAGACCGGCGACAACAACCTTGCCGAAGTCTCGCAGACCGCGCAGACCATCGCGCTGGTGAACGAATCGCTCGTCGATCAGTCGGGTAGCGACAACGAAGCGTTCGTCACGCAGGTCGACGACGGTCAGGCTTCGGTCGTCGTCCAGTCTTCGGATGATAACTATGCCGAAGTCATCCAGGGCGATTCGATGCTCGCCGCTTCGGACTCGAGCTATGGGAACAGCAGCGCGGTGGAGCAGCTGGGTTCGGGCTCGCATTCCGCGCGGGTCGAGCAGATCGGTCGGGAGAATGCCAGCGTGATCTCGCAGGACGGCTTCAGCAACATCGCCGACGTGTACCAGACGGGCAGCCTGAACAGCTCTGACATCGTGCAGGCCGGGACCGACCTGTATACCGAAGTCGATCAGACGGGCAGCTTCAACACCAGCATTGTTGACCAGTCCGGTTCGGCCAACTTCATCTACGTCGATCAGTCGAGCGACAGCAACGTGTCGACCGTTACCCAGTCGGGCAGCGGTAACACGACTTTCGTAGCGCAATAAGATGGTGGGTCCCGCGTGCCGCATGCGTGGCACGCGGGACCCCCTCATCTTGAAGGATTGATTCAATGACCAGGCCCGCTGTCATGCTCGCCCTCATGCTCGGCACGGTATTGACGGTTGCGGCCCCCAGCCTTGCCCAGAACAGAGCGACAGTGGCGGTCGATGGTGCCGAGAACGAGCTGTCCATCGATCAGCATGGCGCGCTGGCGGCGACCGTGTCGGTGGAGCAGATCGGCACCGGTTCTACCGTCCAGGTGGTCCAACGCGGCGCCGCTCAGCACGCCGAACTGCGCCTCGAGGGCAGCGACCATGCACAGCATGTCATCCAGCAGGGTGACGGCGCGAACCGCCTGTTCGCCGAAGTCGCGGGCAGCGCGCATGCCATGACCATCGACCAGTTTGCCCTGGTGGGCGGGGCCAATGTTGCGACCGTCGTGCAGGGCGGGTCGGCCAACAATGCCGTGGTCACGCAGATGGCGGAAGCGGGAGCGATCAACACGATCCTGCTCGAACAGTTCGGAACGGGCAACGCCGCCGATCTGACCCAGCACGGCAGCGGCAACAACATGGCGCTCACTCAGGTGAACGATGACAATCAGGCCACGCTCGTCCAGATTGGCGACGGTCTGTCGCTGGCAATCGCACAGGACGGGGGCGGCAGCATCGCCGTCACCCAAACCGGGTCATGAACCCGCTGCTCATCTTCCTTTGCCTCGCGCAGGCAGCATCGCAGGACGCGCCTCCGGTTGGCCGGGACCGGGCACGGGTCGAACAGATCGGCCCCGCCCGGACGCCGCCGGTAACCGCACCTGTCCCGGCCCAGCCGGGGCAGCGCAACGCGGCGATCGGCCAACTGCCGCCGACGCTGGAGGCGCCGAACGCGCCCGAAAACGACTTGGTGCGCCCGCTGCAAACGGACGAACGCCGGCTCTATGCCGAAATGGCCGAAGTCTGGCTGCTGATCCGCCAGCGTGGACAGCAGCCGACGCCCGACCTCATCGCACGGGAAATCGGCCCCGAGGCGCTTGCGACGTTTCTCGATCAATTCCCCGGCGCGGCGGACATGTTCGGCAAGGACAGCCCGACGCTGCCGATCGACGATCCCGGTTCGGCCGATGGCGGAACGCAACCGGTCGGCCAGCCATGAACTGCGCGGTTCGCAGTGCCTTGGTGCCGCTCGCCATATTGAGCGCATCCGTTACGTCAGGAGCGACCATGGACGATACAGGTGCAGCGCTGATCTTGGAAACCAGCACAGACAGCGACGGATTTGTCGACATACGCGTTCGCGCCGTCGCCAGTCGGCCGGCGCGCCTTACCTATGCGCTGGAGGTGACGGGAGGATCTACGACTCGTCACGGCGGCTCGGCGCAGGTCGGTCCGGGGACGCACGCGCCCTTGTCCCGGGTCCGCATTCCTGCCGAGCGGAACTGGTGCGCCATCCTTACCTATCAGGATGAAGTCGGCGACCGCCATCGTCAGACGGCAGGACCAGCCTGCACTGAATTGCCTGCCGAAAATACCAAGTGAGGTGAAAACTTCCGGTGAATGACCAGCTCGCCAAAGTCGAACAATCATTGAAATTGAATTGTAATATGTAAATAATGCGTAAAATTCAAATAACCGTAACAAACATGATGGGATCAGGTCATCTACACATAGTCTCGACTCATCGACTCGATGCGGATGTCTGACAGACAATCCTATATATACTTAGGACGACTCGCACAGGAGAAGTCGTCATGTATCATAATAGTTTGAAGATTGTGCGCCGTTTCAAAGCGGCATTGGTGCTGCCCGTCGTTGGTGCTGTCGCACTGTTGGCAACGGACCACGCCGAGGCAGCAACGTCGAAGTCCCTGCCGGCGTCCGCTCAAAAGTTGTCGCCGTCGCAAAAGGCTGTGGCGGCGGAGCGTATCGTCGCGAAGCTTCCGAATGGTCGACGGATTGTCGTGAGGGTTCGGCCCAATGCCGCGATCGTGCGACTGCGCCTGCCGACGGGCCGGGTTATCGTGATCCGCATCCCGCGCCCCCAGCCGCCAATCAGCGCATAGGCCAAATCCTGCCCCGATCCGGCGGACACCGCCGGATCAGATCGGAAGA
>ERZ941706.561-NODE-561-length-11585-cov-4.942931_pt1 | contig 11585 bp, 13 predicted proteins | sample MGYA00521232_ERZ941706 | MGnify/ENA primary metagenome ERZ941706 (study PRJEB32759, sample SAMN07749893) | skin metagenome | biome: transportation; feature: city; material: polyester macromolecule | host: Homo sapiens | place: Hong Kong:ER line | collected...
CCGAGCTGGCCGCCGCCGAGGATGCCGATGGTGCTGCCAGGGGGGAGCATCAGGCGGGCTCGTCCGCGACGGCGTCGGTCTGGCGCTGGCGCCACGCCTGGAGGCGTTCGGACAGCGCCGGGTCGCTCGTGGCCAGGATCGCGGCGGCGAGCAGACCGGCGTTGGTCGCCCCCGCCTTGCCGATGGCGAGCGTGCCGACGGGGATGCCGGCGGGCATCTGGACGATCGAGAGCAGGCTGTCCTGGCCCGAGAGCGCCTTGCTCTGGACGGGGACGCCGAGCACCGGGAGGTGCGTCATCGATGCGGCCATCCCGGGCAGGTGCGCCGCGCCCCCTGCGCCGGCGATCACGACCTTGAGGCCGCGGGGCGCCGCCGACTTGGCGTAGTCGTATAGGCGGTCGGGGGTGCGGTGCGCGGAGACGACCTTGGTCTCGTGCGGCACGCCGAGTTCGCCAAGCACGTCGGCGGCGCCGCGCATCGTGTCCCAGTCGGACGTCGAACCCATGATGATGCCGACCAGCGGAGTGTCCATACCTGTCGTCTATCGGCGGCGGGGGGCGAGGGCAACGCTCGGGACGACGGTGGGGTGGAACATGGACAACATGAACACCTTAATGGAAACCGTCAGAGGGGTATCGTTTCCGTTTTGATGAAGGGTACGGTTTCGCCTCCGGCTGACGGGATTATGGATTCCCGCTTCCGCGGGAATGACGAGGGGCTCATCTCGTCATCCCGGCGCAAGCCGGGATCCATGGACTGCGCGCCATGCGTGGAGCGGGTCTCACTGCCCGCTTGCCTCCATGGATCCTGGCCTTCGCCGGGATGACGAAGGGGGCTTAGCGCTCGCTCAAATAGTAGCGGTCGGTTGCCTTCAGGTCGGCATCCAGTTCGTAGACGATCGGCTGGCCCGTGGGGATTTCGAGGCCGGTGATGTCGTCGTCCGAGATGCCCGACAGGTGCTTGACCAGCGCGCGCAGGGAATTGCCGTGGGCGGAGATCAGGATGCGCTGGCCGTCCTTGAGCGCGGGGGCGATGCGGGTATCCCAATAGGGGAGGACGCGGGCGATCGTGTCCTTCAGGCTTTCGGCCTGAGGGATGGCGATGCCGGCGTAGCGGCGGTCCTGGCTGAGGTCGTAGGCGCTGCCCGGTTCCAGCGGCGGCGGGGGAACGTCGAAGCTGCGGCGCCAGATGTGGACCTGTTCGTCGCCGTGGCGGGCCGCGGTCTCCGCCTTGTCGAGGCCGGTGAGGCCGCCGTAATGGCGTTCGTTAAGGCGCCAGTCCTTTTCGACCGGCAGCCACAGCCGGCCCATCGCCTCGAGCGCAAGGTTGAGCGTCTTGATCGCCCGCGTCTGGAGCGAGGTGAAGGTCATGTCGAAATCGAGGCCCTTGGCCGCCATCAGCTCGCCGGCAGCGCGCGCCTCGGCGGCGCCCTTTTCCGTGACGTCGACGTCCCACCAGCCGGTGAAGCGGTTTTCGAGGTTCCAGGCGGACTGGCCGTGGCGGATCAGGACGAGCGTGGGCAATCAGGCCTCCAGTGTCAGGGTCATGTAGCGGTTCTGCGTGCTGTCGGCGGGATAGTCGGCAAAGGCGCCGCAGTCCACGAAGCCGAAGCGGCGGTAGAGCGTATGCGCGGGGATGAAGCGGTCGCCGGTGCCCGTTTCGAGGCTGAGCCGGGTGATCCCCTCGTCGCGCGCATAGGCGATCAGCGCGGCGAGCACCGCCGCGGCAACGCCCTTGCGACGATGCGCGTCGGCGGTGCGCATCGATTTGAGTTCGGCATGATCGGCGTCCAGCCGCTTGACCGCGCCCATGCCCGCCAGCGCATCGCCGTCCCAGGCGGTGAAGAAGGCGGTGTCGGTGGCAGCCAGCTTCTCCGCACCCAGTACGAAGCGAAAGGCCGAATCGCCCTCGCCTTCCGCGAAGGCGTGGTGTTCGGCGATCAGCGCCGCGGCTGCGGGCGAGCGCGGGTCGTCGCGCCGGACGTTGATTACCCGAGCGTCGGTCACCCGAGCGTCGGTCATAGCGTGTCGATCATATCGGTCAGCACTTCGAGGCACGAGACGGCGAGCGCCTTCGACCGTTCGCCCGACCAGCCGAATTCCGCGTCAGGATTGGGATCGTGGTCCTTGAACGGCATCTCCAGCGTCACCGATACCGCGCCGAAGCGCTGCGCGAGCTGGTTGGTGGACATCGACAGATTGGCGTTGCCGGCGCTCGACTTCTCATAGCCCTTCTCGACCTGGAAATCGGGCGTGTGCGCGGCGAGGCGGCGGCCGAAGTCGGAGAATTTGGCGCCGTGTTCCTCGGTCCAATTGGGAATGCCTTCGAAGCCGGCGATGAAGTTCGCCGGAATCGCCTCATCGCCGTGGACATCGATCGCGAAGGCGACGCCGGTTTCGTCCATCGCATTGCGGACGCACAGGACCTCCGGGCTGCGTTCGGCCGATGGCGCGTGCCATTCGCGGTTGAGGTTCACGCCCGCGGCATTGGTGCGCAGGTGACCGCGGCGGGTGCCGTCGGGGTTCATGTTGGGGACGATGTGGACGGTCGCTTTTTCGAGCAGCGGACGGGCGGCGTCGCTGGTCAGCCAGTCGAGCGCACCCTCCATCCACCATTCGGCCATCGATTCGCCGGGATGCTGGCGGGCGTAGAGCCAGACGGGCTTGGGGCCGTTGCCGATCTTGAAATAGTCGATCGCCTGGCCGTCGAGCGTGGTGCCGAGCTGACGATGCTCCACCCCCGGCTCCGCCGCGGTGCGTGCGACCAGATCGTGGTGCATGTCCATCGTGTAGGGCGCGAAATAGGCGAACCAGGCGAGCTGGCCTTCGACGGTGTAATCGAAGGAGAGCACGCCGTTTTCATACGTCGTGTCGATCATCCGCCATGTGTGCCGGTCGGTGCTGGCGCGCGTCTTGTAGCCGGGCCAGCCGAACGGATAGGCTGATTCGCCCGCGTTGAGGATGCGGAAGGTAAGGCGCCGGCCGTGCGCACCGGCGACGCGGAAGTAGAACCATTGGAAGAAGTCGGACTGGTGGTCCTTGGCGATTTCCAGGTCGATGCGGTCGCCATCGATGGCGATCACGCGGATGTTGCCGCCGTCGAAACCGGCGTCGATGTGGAGGGTCATGGGGGGCTCGATCGGTTTTGGAGGAGGGAGGTGACACCCTCACCCTTCGCCGCTTCCCTCTCCCGCCGGGAGAGGGAGGGAGGCGCGTAGCGCCGGAAGGGTGAGGGTGAGATTAGCGGACGCTGATCGTGCGGCCGGACTGGCCGGGGAAGCCGGTGAACAGCGCGCGGGCGAGGCGGGCGGCCTGCTGGTCGGCGCGCTTGAGGTCGCTGACCCCTTGCGCCTTGCCTTCCCAGATCGGCGACAGATCGGCGCGGCGCTTGATCGTCACGCTCAGTTCCGCGACGAGCAATTCGGTCGGGCGGCTCTTGCCGATCGGGAAGCTGAGGCCGCCGCCCAGGCCCACGCCGCCACCACCACGACCGCCGCTGAAGCCGCCACCACCGAGACCGATGCTGACCGGCGACTGGCGCGGCGGCCCTTCGCGGCTGGTGCGGGTGAAGCCGACAGTGGCGACATAATCGGGCATCGCACCCTGCGGCGGCACGGTATAGCCGGCCTTCAGCAACTCGCCCTGCACTGCGGCGGCATAGGTCTTGAATTCCAGGCTGGCGGGCGCGCCGCCCGACAGCGGCTCGACCGCGATCGTGCCGCGCGGTATGGGTTCGCCCAGATGATAGCGGACGACGTCCGTCGGCGGCAGCGGGCCCGTTGTCGTGCAGCCGGCAAGGGCGGCGGCAGCGAAGCTTAGGGCCAGGAAGGGGCGGATGGTCATCGGGGGCTGCCTTTGCGGTACGTTGCGCGTTGGAAACGCTCTAACGCCTGCGCCGTTGCTTGACTATTGGGGCCGTGCTCTCTAGGCGCTCGCGCTTTCACCGACACCACCCAAACACGAAAAGAAGCGAATCGATCATGAAGATCCGCAACAGCCTGAAGTCGCTCAAGGACCGTCATCGCGACAACCGCGTGATCCGTCGCCGCGGCCGCACCTATGTCATCAACAAGACCAACCGTCGCTTCAAGGCGCGCCAGGGCTAAGCCATTTTGGCGCAACCCATGGCCGATGTCGATGCGCGTGCCGTCACACCGACGGCGGTCATCTTCGACGTCGGCCGGGTCTTGTACGACTGGGATCCCCGGATCCTCTACCGGCGCCTGATCGACGACGATCGGGCGCTCGATGCGTTCTTACGCGACGTGGTCACGCACGAATGGCATTTCCAGCATGACGCTGGGCGCGACTTCGCCGAGACCTCGGCGGAGCTTTCCGCGTTGTATCCGCAGCATGCGGAGCTGATCGCCGCCTGGGGGCCGCGGTTCCTGGAGAGCATCGGCGAGCCGATCCCGGGGATGCACGCGTTGGTCGACGAACTGGAGGCGGCGAACGTGCCGCTCTACGCGATCACCAACTTCAGCCACGAATTTTGGCCGCCGTTCCGCGCGCGCGAGGCGGCGATGTTCGATCGTTTCCGCGACGTGGTGGTGTCCGGGGCGGAGAAGATGGTGAAGCCGGACCCGGCGATCTACCGGCTGGCGCTGGAGCGGTTCGGGCTGGAGGCGTCCTCCACGGTGTTCATCGACGACAATGCGGCGAATGTGGCGGGGGCGCAGAGCGTCGAGCTGATCGCGCTGCACTTCGAGGGCGAGCCGAAGCTGCGCGGTGAGTTGCAGGCGCTGGGGCTGCTGTAAGGCGCCGTTCGCCGCACCCTCAATTTCCGTCATCCCGGCAAAGGCCGGGATCCATGGATGCCCGACGTTGGCATCTTGCATCCGACGATCGCCCCGCCTCCATGGATCCCGGCGTGCGCCGGGATGACGAAATTGGGGGTGGGCGTCACCCCCCTCCTTTGTCATTCCCGCGCAGGCGGGACTCCATAATCACTGCGAATGAGAATGGAGCCGCAAGGCTAGCCAGTATGAATTCCCGCCTGCGCGGGAATGACGGAGGGTGGCTAGACCCGCTCCACCGCGTTCACCGCATCGGCGGCGCGCAGGGCCGCGATCAGGCGCATCAGTTGGTGGATGTCGTGGACCTCGACGTCGATGACGTTGGTGTGGAAGATCGAATCGCGCGTATCGAGCCGCAACGCGATGATGTTGGCGCGGTGGGCGCCGATGATGGTCGACACGATGCCGAGCGCGCCGGGTTCGTTCTTTACCTGTACGCTGATCCGCGCGACTGCGCCTTCGCCCTGGTCGCCCCAGTCGACATCGACCCAGTCCGTCTCGTCCGCCCCGCGTTCGGCGAGTTCGGCGAGGACGCGGCAGTCGATGGCGTGGACCTCGATCCCCGCGTCGGGCCGGCGCAGGCCGACGATGCGGTCGCCGGGGACCGGGTGGCAGCATTCGGCGAGATCGAACGCCACGCCCGGCGTCAGGCCTTTGATCGAGATCGCCGTCGACTGCGGCGCGATCAGCGCCAGGTCGGCACCGGCGGAGCCCGGCATCAGCGCCTCCATCACCGTCGCGTCGGATAGCGTGCGGCGCGCGATCGCCGCCATCAGCGTCGCCTCGTCGCCCATCTTGAGGCGGGTCAGCGCATGCGCGAGCGCGTCGGCGCCGAGCTGTGCGGGCAGGCGGCGGACGATGTCTTCGTAGAGCTTGCGCCCCAGCGCGATCAGCTCGGCGCGTTCGGCGTGGCGCAGGTGGCGGCGAATGCCGGCGAGCGCCTTCCCCGTGATCGCGAAGTTGAGCCAGCCCGGCTGCGGCACCTGCCCCTTGGAGCGCAGCACCTGCACCTGGTCGCCGTTCTCGATGACGGTCGACAGCGGCACGACGCGGCCGTTGATCTTGGCGCCGACCGCCTGATCGCCCAAGTCGGTGTGGACGGCATAGGCGAAGTCGATCGGCGTCGCGCCCTTGGGCAGCTGGATCAGCTCGCCCTTCGGCGTGAAGGCGAAGATGCGATCCTGGTACATCGCCATGCGCGTGTGTTCGAGCAGCTCTTCAGGGCTGCCCGCGGTTTCCAGGATTTCGACGAGGTCGGCGATCCAGCTGTGCTGGCTGTCGGCGCGGACCTTCTTTTCCTTGTACGCCCAATGCGCGGCAAGGCCGAATTCAGCCTCCGCGTGCATTTCGGGGGTCCTGATCTGGATCTCGATGCGGGCATTGTCGGCGTGAATCACGCTGGTGTGCAGCGATCGATAGCCGTTGCGCTTAGGGGTCGAGATGTAATCCTTGAACCGGCCCGGCACCATCGGCCAGCGCTGGTGGATGACGCCCAAGGCGCGGTAGCAATCCTCGACCGTCGGCACGATCGCGCGGAACGCCATGATGTCGGAGAGTTGTTCGAAGCTGATGTGGCGCTCGCTCATCTTGCGCCAGATCGAATAAGGGTGCTTCTCGCGGCCCGTCACCTCGGCCTCGATGCCGGCGCGCCCCAACAGCAGCTTCAGGCCCGACCCGATCTTGGCGATGCGATCGCCGCCACCGGTCTTGAGCAGCTCCAGCCGCTTGGTGATCGATTCATACGCTTCGGGTTCGATCTGCGCGAAGGCGAGCGTCTGCATCTCCTTCATGAACTCGTACATGCCGATCCGCTCGGCGAGCGGGGCGTAGATGTCCATCGTCTCCTTCGCGATCCGCCGCCGCTTCTCGGGTTTGGCGATGTGATGGAGCGTGCGCATGTTGTGCAGCCGATCGGCCAGCTTCACCAGCAGGACGCGGATGTCGTCCGACATGGCGAGCAGGAACTTGCGCAGGTTTTCGGCGGCCCGTTCGTTCTCGGTCTGCGCCTCGATCTTGGAAAGCTTGGTGACGCCGTCGACCAGGCGCGCGACGTTGCCCCCGAACAGGCGCGTGATCTCTTCGGGCGTGGCGACCGTATCCTCGATCGTGTCGTGGAGGATCGCGGTGGCGATCGTCTCGTCGTCGAGCCTCAGGTCGGTCAGGATGCCTGCCACCTCGATTGGGTGACTGAAATAAGGGTCGCCGCTGGCGCGCTTCTGGGAGCCGTGCGCCTGCATCGAAAAGACATAGGCGCGGTTCAGCAGCGCCTCGTCGGCGTCCGGGTCGTAGTCGAGTACCCGATCGACCAGTTCATATTGCCGTAGCACGCCCCGTACATGGGCGAGGGTGCTGCCGCTTTGCAACATCTTGTTGCAGAGCGGCAGACGATTGTGCGGGGATTAGGCCTTCTTGGCCTTGGCGTTGCACTTGGCGAGCTGGTCGGCGTCATAGGCGGCGCCGGCGACGGTGAAGCTCGACAGCTGGCCCAGCTCGCGCGCGGCGAGTTCGCACAGCACGGCCGGACGCTCAGGCGCCGCGCCGGCAACGAAACCGCCGTCGCGGGCATGCCACACGGTCGAGCGTGTGATGAAGCTCGCCTTCGCCGAGGGCGCGGCGGGAACAGCGACGTAGTGATCGGTAGTGGCGGCAGTGGCGCTAGCGGTGCCGAACAGCGTGGCAACAGCGAGCGTGAGACCGGAAAACAGCTTCATAGATGGTCCTCCCAAGCGGAAAGGGCCCGATTCGCCGGGCGTTGCGGGCCGGCTACCGATTTTGGTTTCAAGTTGCAACGTAAAACGGATAAGGGGTTCTACGATCGACAAATTGTGCGATAGGCTGTGTCCGATCAGACGAGGATCACCATGGCGACATCGGCCGAGCGACCCGACCCCCTGTCCGCATCCCCCGCGTGCGACACCCCCGCGCCGGTGCGCGAAACGCTGCGCGAGACGCTGAAGGAATGCAGCCTGCCCGCCGCGCTGGAGGCGATGGGCGAGCGCTGGGCGTTCCTGATCCTGCGCGCCGCGTTCAACGGCCTGCATCATTTCGAGGAATTCCAGGGCGAGCTCGGCATCGCGCGCAACATCCTGGCGAACCGGCTGGGGCGGCTGGTCGAGCACGGCATCCTGCAGCGCGAGCCGATGCCCGGCGACCGGCGCAAGATTCGCTACACGCTGACCGAAAAGGGCCACGCCCTGCTGCCGACGATGGTGGCGCTGCGGCAATGGGGCGAGCGGTGGGAATTGTGTGCGCCTGCCTTCCCGATCCTGGTGGACGCGCGCGACCGCCGGCCGATCGCGGCGGTGGCGGTGCAGGCGCATGACGGGCGCGTGCTGGAAAAGGGGGATTTGATCTGGGCGTTGCCGGAGGATGTGGAGACGTAAGGCGGCGCTCTCTTTACCTCCTCCGTCGCCCCGGACTTGGTCCGGGGTCCACCGGGCCGCAGGGGAATCGAAAGAGGCGCGCGTCCTGCGCCTAGCCGCAGAGTGGACCCCGGAACGAGTCCGGGGTGACGAAGGAAGTAGGGCGGCCGAGGGAGTCTAGAGCGCTTCCACGAACGCCCGAACCGCGTCCGGGATCGGTACCGGACGACCGGTGGGCAGGTGGACGTTGACGATCACCTGCGTGACCTGCGCATGCAGCGCGCCTGTCTCGGCATGGGCCATGTCCATCGCGATCGTCAGGCTGGAATTGCCGATCCGCGCAACGCGCACGCGCGCTTCGACCGTATCGCCCCAGACGAAGGGCCGGAGGTAGTCGACCTCTGCCTTGCGGACGTGGAATTCGGTGTGCGTCCAGACCTCGCCCAGCGCCTCGCCGATGCCGGTCCATTCCCAGAATTCGGTCGCGGCGACATCGGCATATTCGAGGTAGCGCGAGTTGAAGACGACCTTCTGACCGTCGATCTCGGCGTAGCGGACTCGGAAGCGGGTCGAGAAGCCGGCGGTATCGCTCATGCGGCCGCGGCGCCTTCGCCGGACTGGTCGGGATCGGGACGATGCCCCCAGCGCACCAGCGACCAGGCGCGCTCGTGGAAATAGAACAGCAGGATCTTGGTGACGACCTCGGTCCCCGCGATCGACCCGGCGATACGCGCGTTGCCGCTGGTGAACAGCATGCCGAGCACGAACGTGTCGATCGACCCGACGGTGCGCCACGACACCGCCTTCAGGAACGAACGCGGATGGCTTTCCAGCCCGCGGAAGACGAACATCAGCCCGCCGTCCGACCGGCCGACCGGCCCAAGGACCGATCGGGCGTGTTGACCCCCATGGATTGCAGGTAGCGCTTCACGTTGCGCGCCGCCTGGCGCAGTCGCTGTTCGTTCTCGACCAATGCGATGCGCACGAAGCCTTCTCCATTCTCGCCGTAGCCCACCCCTGGGGCCACCGCGACCTGCGCGGAAGTCAGCAATTGTTTGGAGAACTCAAGGCTGCCTAGATGCGCGACCGCGGGCGGCAAGGGCGCCCAGGCGAACATCGATGCGCGGGGGCTGGGGATGTCCCAGCCGGCGCGGGCGAAGCTTTCGACCAGCACGTCGCGGCGCTTGTGATAGAGCTGGCGGTTCTTTTCGACGATGTCCTGCGGGCCATTGAGCGCGGCGCAGGCCGCGGCCTGGATCGGCGTGAACGCGCCGTAGTCGAGATAGGACTTCACCCGCGTCATCGCCGCGATCAGCCGCTTGTTGCCGACCGCGAAGCCGATGCGCCAGCCGGCCATGCTGTAGGTTTTGCTGAGTGAGGTAAATTCGACTGCGACGTCCTTCGCGCCCTTCACCTGCAGGATCGAAGGGGTCGGATTGCCGTCGTAATAGAGCTCCGAATAAGCGAGGTCGGAGATGATCCAGACCTTGTTCTCGCGTGCCCACGCCACCAGCCGTTCGTAGAAGGCGAGGTCGACCGCCTCCGCCGTCGGGTTCGACGGATAATTCACCACCAGCACGCTCGGGCGTGGCACGGTGAACGCCATCGCGCGCTCGAGGCTTTCGAAATAGGCCTCGTCGGGCGTCGTCGGCACTGCGCGGATCGTTGCGCCGGCGATGATGAAGCCGAAGGTGTGGATGGGGTAGCTGGGGTTGGGCGCCAGCACGACGTCGCCGGGCGCGGTGATCGCGGTCGCCAGGCTGGCAAGCCCTTCCTTCGACCCCATCGTCACCACGACTTCGGTTTCGGGATCAAGGTCGACGCCGAAGCGGCGGCCGTAATAGTTCGCCTGCGCGCGGCGGAGGCCCGGAATCCCCTTCGACTGCGAATAGCCGTGCGCGTCGGGCTTCTTCGTGACCTCGATCAGCTTGTCGAGGACGTGCGGCGGCGGCGGCAGGTCGGGGTTGCCCATGCCGAGATCGATGATGTCCTCGCCGCTCGCCCGCGCCGCGGCCCGCATGCCGTTGACTTCGGCGATGACGTAAGGCGGCAGGCGCTTGATGCGGTAGAATTCGTCGTCGGACATGGCTCACCTGATCGTGGGACGGACGCGACCCTAGACCCGGTACGCGCGTTTAACCACTTCAATCGCGGTGTTCAGCGCAGCCCGTGACCGCTACGATGCGCCAAACGACGGTGCAGGAAGAGGATGCCATGGCCGATCCCCAGACCGATTCGACTGACGCACCGCGCGGACCGACGCCGGATCTTGCCGACCTGCAGCATTGGACCTGGGTGATGGGCCGTGCGCAGCAGATGATGATGGAGCAGGGCATCGGCCTGTTCGCCGCGAGCGGCGCAGGGCAGGTGGCCGGTGCGACCGGCTCCACGAACCGGCTGGCGCAGCAGGTGCAGGATTATTGGAGCGAGAATCTTGCGCTGTGGCAGCGCTTCGTCGATCCCGCCGCCGCGCCGCCACCCCCGCCGCAATCGGAAGGCGACGCGCGCGACAAGCGCTTCAAGGCGGCGGCGTGGCGCGAGGACCCGTGGTTCGACTGGATTCGGCGCAGCTACAATCTGATCGCCGACCATCTGCTGCGCGGGGTCGAAGCGCTGGACGGCGTGCCGGACAAGCAGAAGGAGCACTTGCGCTTCGCCGCCAAGGGGCTGGTCGATGCGATGAGCCCGTCGAACTTCGCGCTGACCAACCCCGAAGTGGTCGCCAAGACGATCGAGACCAAGGGGCAGAACCTGCTCGACGGCCTGAAGAACATGCTCGCCGACATCGGCAAGGGACAGCTGACCCACACCAGCGAGGGCGCGTTCGAGGTCGGGCGCAACCTGGCGATGACGCCGGGCAAGGTGGTGAGGCGGACGCCGCTCTACGAGTTGATCCAATATACGCCGACCACGGAGCGCGTGCTGGCGACGCCGCTGGTGATCTTTCCGCCGTGGATCAATCGCTATTACATCCTCGACCTGACGCCGGAGAAGAGCTTCATCCGCTGGGCGGTGGAGCAGGGCATCACCGTCTTCATGGTGTCGTGGAAGTCGGCGGATGCGTCGATGAAGGACGTGGTGTGGGACGATTACGTCACCGCGCAGGTCGACGCGATCGACACGATCCGCGCGGTGCTGGATGTGCCGGCGGTGCACACGATCGGCTATTGTGTGGCGGGGACAACGCTGGCGGCCACGCTGGCGCTGCTCGCCGCGCGGGGGGAGGCGGAGAAGGTCGCATCCGCCACCTTCTTCACCGCGCAGGTCGATTTTTCCAAGGCGGGCGAGTTGCAGAACTTCGTCACCGACGATCAGCTCGCGATGATCGGGACGCTGTCGCCGCAGGGCTTCCTGGACGGGCGCTACATGGCGGCGACGTTCAACCTGCTGCGCGGGCGCGACCTGATCTGGAACTACGTCACCAACAA
>ERZ941706.563-NODE-563-length-11565-cov-6.276108_pt1 | contig 11565 bp, 6 predicted proteins | sample MGYA00521232_ERZ941706 | MGnify/ENA primary metagenome ERZ941706 (study PRJEB32759, sample SAMN07749893) | skin metagenome | biome: transportation; feature: city; material: polyester macromolecule | host: Homo sapiens | place: Hong Kong:ER line | collected...
TTCTTTGGCAGTATTGTACTGATTCCCCAGTGGCTGCAAATGAACCTTTCCTACACCGCGACTTGGGCCGGCTATTTAACTGCAACCATGGGCTTTGGTAGTTTGACCATGTCACCAATTGTGGCAAAGCTTTCGACCAAACATGACCCGCGCGCACTGGCAAGTTTCGGTTTGATTTTGCTGGGTGCTGTGACCTTAATGCGGGCATTCTGGACCACAGACGCCGACTTTATGGCGTTGGCTTGGCCGCAAATCCTGCAAGGTTTTGCTGTACCGTTCTTCTTTATTCCACTGTCAAACATTGCACTGGGTTCGGTGCTCCAGCAAGAAATTGCATCTGCTGCGGGCCTCATGAACTTTTTAAGAACCATGGCAGGGGCGATTGGTGCTTCAATTGCAGTCACAGTGTGGGATGACCACGCTAAAGTTGCACGCAGTGAAATGGTGTCAAACCTTCATACAACTGAAGTACAAAACACACTTTTGCAAAATGGTTTTTCGGCTGACTCGACCTTAGGAATTATTTCTAACCTTGTCGATAAAGAAGCCATTACCATGTCGGCAAACCATGTGTTTTTGCTATTTGCGATTGTGTTTGTCTTTGCAGGGCTGGTCATTTGGCTGTGTCCAAAACCCAAACAGGTTAGCGGTATGCCTTCTCACTAAATATCAAAAAGCATCTCTTCGGAGGTGCTTTTTTTAGGCCTACTACAAAATGAGCAGGTTTATAAATAGCAGATTTTGCCTGTATTTAAAGAAATAAAGCATGCCAGAATTGGGCAAATCAGTTATAAAAGAGTGTGATAACAACTAAGGAGACATCACAAAGAGCACAAAATAAACACCCTTAATCATTTAATATTATTAAAACTTTATTTTTATCAAAGATTAAAAAACTGAAGACCTGAAAACAAAGAAGCTTGCATGGCAATTGCATGGATAGGCAGGCGTATATATTGGAGTTATCACGTGAATAAAAGATATTCATTTTTGTTCAGTAGTTTATTAGCAGTCGGTTTATTACAAGGATGTGGAGATGACTCCTCGTCAGATCAGCCCAAGGATGATTCAAATACAACCCCGCCCAATTTAATTGTAGATAATGACCCGACCAGTTGTAGCAAACTGGCACAAGACGGTTCAAGCGTGGTAGTCGGTTCAAACCAAAATGGTGACCCCGCCGCACCAGAGGGTGCTTCGGGTTATAGACTCGGTAACACGGTTAAATACGCAGATAAATATATGGTGGTGGCAAACACGCCACTTGCGGTAAAAGCAGGTTGTGATGTGTTAAAAGCAGGCGGTAGCGCAGTCGATGCAGCCGTTGCGGTACAAGCCGTACTTGGTTTGGTCGAGCCACAGTCGAGTACCATTGCCGGTAGTGGTTTTATGATGTATTACGATGCCAAAACCAAGCAAGTCACTGCTTATGATGGCCGTGAAACCGCACCTGCTGCAGCCAACGAATTTTATTTAATTCGCCAAAATATATATGACCCAAATTCACCTCCGCCTGTACCAAGTGCCCGCCGTAGTGGTCGCTCGATTGGTGTGCCGGGTGTGATGCGTTTGCTTGAACAAGCACAAAAAGAACATGGCAAGCTTGAATGGAAACAGCTTTTTGGTGAAGCGATTGGTTTGGCTGATAACGGTTTCCGTATACCGGGGCGTTTGGCAGATGCCATTGCAAGTAATGCGAGCAATTTAGCGCTCGATGCAGATGCAATGAGAATCTATTTTCATTCAGATGGTTCACCACGCAAAGTCGGCGAGACCATGACCAATAAAGAATATGCAGATACCCTCAAAGCAATAGTCTCCGAGGGTGCAAATGCATTACATACTGGTCGGATTGCTCAAGCGATTGTTAGTGAAGCTGGCCGAACTGAAGGAGACGACCCAGCAAAAACTCCTATTACCCCAAGTTTGATGACCTTGCAGGATTTATCGAACTATCAGGTGAAAAAACGCGACCCGATTTGTACGACGTACCGTGACCGTTACTATGTATGTACCATGCCACCTCCATCTTCGGGAGGGATTGCAGTTGCACAGACGCTGGGTATTTTAGAAAACTTTGATATGTCGCTCTATCCACCTAAAAACCCTGAAAATGAAGGCGGTGTGCCCGATGTGATGGGCGTGCATTTAGTGTCTGAGGCAGAGCGTTTGGCCTACGCCGACCGTGACAAATATGTAGCAGATACCGACTTTGTTCGTTTGCCGGCACAGGGTATTCCAAGTTTTATTGATAAAAACTACTTAAAACAACGTGCAGCACTGATTAACCCGAACCAAAGTATGGGCGTAGCACCAGCAGGTAATTTCAATACAGCGGCAGGAGTGGATACCACTGTTGAACATGGCACAACTCAGTTTACGATAGTAGATGCCTATGGCAATGTGGTTTCAATGACATCGACTGTTGAATCGAGCATGGGTTCATTCCACATGGTGGATGGTTTCTTGCTGTCAAACCAGTTAACTGACTTTAGCGCGAACCCTTATGACAGCACTGGGGCACTGGTTGCCAACCGTGTAGAAGGGGGCAAACGCCCACGTAGTACTATGGCGCCAACTTTAGTGTTTAAAGGCACCACGCCAGATGAGTTTTATATGGCAACAGGTTCACCAGGTGGTGGTACCATCATTCAATATGTGGTTAAAACTTTGGTAGGTGCATTGGACTGGAACTTAAATGCACAGCAGGCGACTTCGCTTGTAAACTTTGGCGCGACCAATAGCAAAAACACCAATGTGGATAGCTCGAATGTACAGCTTTCCTTAGTTGACCTGATTGAAGGTTTAAAAGCAAAAGGGCATGGCATATCGAACACTGCACAAACCAGTGGTATTTCAACGATTATGAAAGTAAATATAAATAATCAAAGTAAATACGCAGGTGGGGTAGACCCACGCCGTGAAGGGATCGTGCTAGGCAATGGTGCTTTATAGAGCAAACTTTAAAAAAAGCTGTCATTTTTGGCAGCTTTTTTTATAAGGGGCCTTGAAAAAAATAAAAGGCACTCCATTATGTAAGTATGTTCATCAGTGGCAGACTGTTGATAAAATGCACAGCATTTTATTTTAGTTATGCTATGATGTGCAGAAATTCATGGGGATGTTATTGGCTTCGACGCCGGTGATGAAACTCATAGATGCATGCCGAGAGCGCATTTTCTCTCGTAAATAAAATTTGCATTTAAATAGTCGCAAACGACGAAACTTACGCTCTAGCTGCCTAAGGGCCGCTTGTCCGCTTCCTAGAATACTTGTGGTCTGGGAACCCGACTGAAGCGCACGCACACAAGTCCGTATAGAGTCAAGCCTCGGGGCTTTATACCAAACTTAGAGGATCGCACCTTGTACCCTGTTCGTCGGGTCACTTGGTGTTAAAACAATAGACGATATCTAAGCATGTAGTATTCTCGAGCGTAGTGCTGGCGGACGCGGGTTCAACTCCCGCCATCTCCACCAAGATTCGTGAAAAGCCCTGAAACGTAAGTTTCGGGGTTTTTTATTGTTTTGAAATGGGGATATTTGTTTAAATTAAAAGTATTTTAGATTATGTCTTTGAATAAATACTAATAAAGCGATTTTATAAATATTTTTGAAAGTTAAATTATTTGTTGAATAAGTTGTTTAGTAAAGAGTATAGATAAATATAAGATTATTTATTTGAGTAAAAAGCTCTAAATTATAATAAATATTTTTTTTAAAATGACATGTAACTTGTTAAGATATTTTAAATATTTTTATTAAGCATAAACTCATGGATCTAAAATCAATACATGCTATTTTTACAGATAGAATTTTAAGAATACCTTCATATCAAAGAGGCTACTCTTGGACTAATGATGCTGAAATTAAGGAACGTAAAGATCTAGTAAGAATTAAAGGTCAATTGATGGATCTTTGGAATGATATTCAAAATATCCCTAATGATAAATGGCATTATACTGGATTACTAACTTTAGCTGAACATACAAGTCCTGATTATAAAGAGTTTTTACCTAGAAAAGCACAATATTCAATAGTTGATGGTCAACAGCGAATTACTTCGATTTTGATTCTAATTACTGTGTTGGTTAAATACTCAAAACAATTTGATTATGAATTTGGAGACCGTGAGGGAGATACTGAATTTCATTATCTTTACATTTCTAAAGGCACTAGAAAAGCGTATATCTTTGGTTATGATCAAGATAATCCAAGTGATAAATATTTTAGAAAACATATACTTGGGCTTGATGAGATTGAGGGGGATAGTAAGGAGAGTATTTATACTGAAAACCTGATTAAAGCACGTAAGTTTTTTGAAAAAGCTGTTGGATTTTATCTAGAGGATGCTAGCAATAAGGTAGAAGCATTGCAATTTCTATTTGATAAGGTAACAACAGGATTAAGGCTTAATGAATATATTTTACCTAATGAATTGGATGAATATGTAGTTTTTGAAACTATGAATAATAGGGGGAAACCTTTATCTCAACTTGAGAAATTAAAGAATAGGCTCATGTATCTTATTGATAAAATGAGCTTAAGTCTTGATGACAAAAATGAACTTATAAAATCAGTAAATACTGCATGGATTACTATTTATCAATCATTAGGAGCTGAAAAGAGTGCCCCTTTAGATGATGACGATTTTATTAAAGCACACTGGATCATGTATTTTGGGCAATATGATCGGTCAGAGTCTAATGTTTATGCCCAACACTTGTTTAATCATTATTTTACGATTGAACGTGTATATGGAAATGAATTAACAGCTTTAGATATTCTAAAATATGTTAAATCTCTGCAAAAAAGCTCAATTTATTGGAATCAAATACATTATCCTAAATATTTTGAAGATGCTGATGATAATGTACGTATTAAAATTTTAGGACTACATCGTGTCGGATTTAGGGCTGCGTTTAAACCTTTAGTATTAGCAGTCTTACACAATAAAGATAAATTTAATTTATTTGATATTTGCACACGATTAGAAAAATTTGCTTTTAAAGTTTTTCATGCTGCTGATCGGCAGTCAAATACAGGTGATAGTAAGCTTTACCGATTGTCTGCATCAGTTTATAGAGGAGAAATTGATTCTCAAGCAATTTGTGATTCAGTTGAAACCTACACAAAAGAATATTATAGCTTTACTAAATTTAAAAACTTAATTGAATATCTGATTGAAGAGAAGAAAGGTTTTTATAAGTGGAGCGGTTTGAAATATATATTTTTCGAGTATGATCAATTTTTAAGGGCAAAAAATAAAGTATCTGCTGTAAATTCACAGTTAATTTGGCAAGATTTTAAAAATAGAGATTCGATAGAGCATATTTATCCACAAAGTGCTTCTCAGAGTTTAGAAAACTTTTGTAATGGTGACAATTCATCAGAACGCAAAAGTGCATATGATGAGTTACAACTTAATTGGCATGAGTTTAGTATTTTCACTGAAGGCGAAAGAAAGAGATTATGTAATAGTTTGGGTAATCTTTTAGCGATTACTCACTCAGATAATTCAAGTATGCAAAATGATCCTTTCAGGTTCAAAGCAGATCAATCAGAGAAAGGTAGCCAATATCGTAATCGTGGATATAAATACGACTCTTTAAGTGCTCAAATAGTTGCAAATGAATCAATTTGGAGTCCTGATCATGTTAAAAATCGTGGTTTAGAAATTTTAGATTTCATCTTGTTAAAATTAGATGAAGATCAAAACAAGCTCTCAATAGATGAAAAGGTTGCATTGCTTGGACTAGATTTCCTAATTAACGAGCCAAAGTCACTTGTTAATTCCACTTATGAGGTTGAGGATAATGTCTGAATTCTAAATAATTTAGATTGTCTAATACTTGTTATTGCTGTTTTTGATTTAGGAAAGAGACCTTCACTTTAGTTGAAGGAATTATCAAATTGATTCAAGTTAAAGATGTTCAACTTGGATCAATTTGGTTTTTTTCTTTTGAAATCGTGATATCAAAAGATGATTATCTGCCCTGATACTAAGTTAGAGTAATACCTCAAATTCCTAGGCAAAAATGATTAAACCATGTCATATCAATATGAAATTAACTTTATTAAAAAATCCCTTACTTCATTTCTTTTAGTCAGCATGTCAATGTTTAGTGCTAATAGCTTTGGCTACACTCCCAAAGATTTACAAGGTATATGGGCAATGCATCCGCTTAATAATGGAATTGCCAACTTAGTTAAGTTTTCAGGAAATACAGCTACTTTACATCCTGTGCAATGTGATTTTGAAACGGGTCTTTATACGGTAGATAGTATTGAAAAATCGAACTTTAAAATTAATAAGCAAAATCAAATTGAGTTGTATAATGAACAGGGGGAGTTTGAGCAAGCATTAAGAATTATAAGTATCACCGATAATCGGCTTGGGTATGCCCACCCGACAGGCAAATTTTTTCAAAATCCTGCTGAGTGTGGAGGTCACAACCCGAAACGCTGTAATCACCGATCACAAGGCCTAAAACCAAAATAGTTTTATAAAATTTCATATTATTCTCGTAATGATTGGGGATATATCAATGAGAAAAAATAAACCGCTATATTTTAAGTTTTAAAATCATTTTTAAAGGCAATAGTTAACCCGCATATAAAAGCAATAAAATAAAATGACTTAAATTTTAAAATAAAAATAATTTATAAATTTGAAAATTTAGATAACAGAAAACCCAAATTTTAAACAAATAAAAAGTTTATAAGGGAGAGGGGATTAATCTAAAAAAGGTCATGGTCAACTCCTGAAAATTTATGGAGCCCTACCACCAAAAATCACCGTCAATTGATTATGGTGGTAGAACGAAAGGGGGTTAGCAGACTGGGATCCAAGGAACCAGCACGCGCGAGCGCGTCCCCCTCCCGTCCTACCGCAAAGAAAAGGGACGCAAGGGTCTAACGACTTATAGTGGAACTATAACCCGCCATGGATCTACGGTCTGCTAAAACCGACTGGCAATGTAGGCCAGCGGGACCATAATAATCATAAGTTTTTAACAGGTCAATTCAATTTAAATAAAATATTATAAAAATTTTAAATATAAATTTATATTTTAATTAGACTCAAAAGTTAATATCTCTAAAGCTATAAATTAATAAAAATAATAAAGCTAAACTAAACGTTTAGCCTGTGCTTAAAATGTGTAACGGTAATTAATAAATACTCGGTGCTGGTCCCAATCTTTACGGGTCATACCATTTATTTTCTCACCTAGGTTTGCATTTTCAAACTTTGACTCATAATGCAAAAATGAATAACGCACATCTAAGTTTTTAACCCACGGCAAGACATAACTTACCGTAAAGTCAAAGTAACGCTCTTTACCCTCAATATCACTGCTGATGTTACTTTGGTGCGCGCCAAAGCCATAAATATACTTCGCTTCGGTTTTTAAACCTTTCACATAGTCTTTCCAGTTATATTTCAGGCGAAGGGCAACGGCGGTTTCATCGTTGTTGGTAAAGTCTGGGCCAATGGTCGCAGAGGTCGGAAACGGATTGGTGCCGTGATCTTGCGTTAAAACCGAGTTGCGGGCGGAGTGCACGGCAAAGTTATCTTCAATCCAAAAACCATCAAACTTTGAAACGGCAATGCCACCTTCGAGATTATTCTTGGCTACATTCACATCTATAAAATAACCATTACCACGGTTATTAATGTCTTGACCTTTGACACAGTCCAGCTCGGTTTCGGCACCGCATTTAAACAGCTTGCCATCATCACGCGAGAAAAAAGCACCTGTGTTAAATGTCCACACCAAGCCATGTAAGGGCAATTTATATTGAGCAATCGCCCCATACTTTTTTAAATAATCTTTGCTATTTAAATATTCGGCATTTACGCTCCAGTTTTTGTATTGATACTTGGCACCAAGTAAACCGACATAATCAATGCGCTCGTCATTTTCAGTCACCAGTTTTTCAAATGAGTCCATGCTGCGCGGTTTCCAGCGGTCATAGTAAGCGATGTAAGTCTGTAGCTGATCATTCAATTGAAACTGACCACTTGCCCCTGAAAAAGTATCGGGCACTGCGCGGTTATTGGTGCTTTTAAGTAATAGCGAGTCTTGCAACTGACGGCCTAATTTAATTTCGCCTTTGTCGCCCAGTTTTGCTTTGAGGTAGAGCTGTCCTAAAGTTGCAAAATTTTGATCGAGCTTGCCGTTATTTTCAACCTCTAAAAGCTGAGCGCTCGGCTTGCCAGAGTCAAATAACTTGGTGACAGCATAGAGTGAACCATCTACTCCAAGCCAGTCCCACATGTAAGGTGACTGATAATTTAACTCAAGTCCTAACGCACTTTGTTCATATTCACTTGACGAAGGCGAAGGGTTGGCAAGCGTAGGGTGGGCAGTGCCTTCATCGTTCCAGTAACGGGTGTTGAGTTTTAATTCTAACTTGCCAAATTCTTGAGGAAGCTCTGCACAAGCATTGCTCACACTGCTTAAACCAATACAGCCCCATAGTAAATATTTATTCATTTTAAATTCCTTTTTTAAGCATGAATAAGCCCTTTGCCTAACGCTGGGTTAGGCAAGCTTTTTATGAAATGGATGAATTAAGGAGAGAGTTTTTCGAGCACTTGGCCTTTGGTTTCAATGGCAAACAAGAAGGTCACAAGGCCACCAATGAGCGCCACAACAGCAAGCACACTAAACACATATTGAATGCCATAACCACCAACCACGAGGCCGACTATAACTGGCCCAATTGCAGAGCCGGCACGTAACCAAGCGGTACTAAAACCAATGCCCATCGCACGTAGGCGAGTTGGGTAAAGTTCGGCAGCGTAAAGGTATAAAGAGAATGAAATAGTTTGCAAAATGGCATAGCTCAGCGTTGCTAAAATCACAACTTCCATCGCCGATTTTGCACCTAAAACCGAGAGGCTCATGAGTGGAATAATTGCCAAGAAAAACGCTGCACTGTACCAAGGGCGGCGGCCGACTTTATCAATCATTAACGCACAGATAATAGAGGCAATGACACCCACACCCGAAGTAATCCAGCCATAACCTAAACTGGTTTGCAGCGACAGACCAAAGTGTTGTTTGTAGAGAGATGGCAGCCAAGTCACCATGGCATTGTTCACCATATACACGCAAAACCACATGCCCCACAGAGTAAAAGTACGTTTACGGTAAATGCCACGGAACAGTTCGCGCCAGTCGGTTTTTGCCATGCCTTGCGGGTTAATTTCTTTAACCACTGGTTCAGACAAAGTTTTACCGCTTTTAATAGCACCGTCTTCAAAGCTTTTGACGACTTGATCTGCTTCTTTAAAACGGCCTTTTGAAGCAAGCCAGCGTGGTGACTCAGGCAAGAAAAACCGTAAAGGAATGACCAGTAATGATGGAACGAGCCCCACAATAAACATGACTTTCCAGCCGTAAATTGGCATCAGGAAAAATGCTGCCATGCCTGCAAACATAAGACCAAGTGGGAATAAAACTTCATAGAGCAAGAAAAACTTACCGCGCTTTTCTGCACCAATAAACTCGTTAATGTAGGCACTCGCAACAGGCACTTCGCCACCTGTGCCAACACCTTGTAAGAAACGGAAAATTAACAGCGACATTCCGCTCCACGCAAACAGACAGGAAATGTCCATTGCCACAAACAGTAAAATGGTAAAAGACAGCACTTTTAAACGACCGACTTTTTCGGCAAGTGAACCAAAAAAAATCGCACCGACTAGTTGCCCGACATAGCCCGCGGCAATGATCGCACCGACGTAGGCGGGCGTCAGGTGCCATTCGGTAATCAGTTGGGGTAAAGCAAAGGCAATTGCAAGAACAGTATAAGCGTCAAAAAAGGTCGCTATACCAATGGTTATACGCATAAATTGCAATCGACCGGTGACGGGTAGTCGTTCAAGTCTTGCAATAATTTCCGCATTTTTTTGATGATGACTAATTTGTTCTACATCCGCTAGATTTGTCATCTTCTATCTCCTTATTACTACATTCCTCGTAGTTTTTTTGTTCTATTTCGCACTGCCTGTTCACCACAGTTTGCATGCTTTTTATTATTGTTTTTAAGAGACATGCCCGATGTTTGGCCTCAGGCAGCGTACAGGAAAAAAAGGCTAGCGTACATGCTAGCCCGAATAGAATTTAAGCAACGGCTTGGGTTAAATCGACCTTGCCAATTCCGGCTTGACGCATCGCATCATGAATTTCTTGCTCAGCACCATCTGCCAGTGGAAGCAGAGGCGAACGTACAGTGGCATGGTCCAAAATTCCGCGAGCAACTAATGCATGTTTAAGCGCGACGGTGCCTTCCATGTGTGAACCGCGGTGATAAACATTGCGAGTCACTGGTAATAATTGGTCGTGAATCGCACGAGCTTTAGCGTAATCTTTAGCTTTACCTGCTTTAATCATTTCAATTAAAAGTTCAGGAGCAATATTGCCGTAGCCAACCAAAGCGCCGTCTACATCAAACATGGTGTGAAGCAAATATTCATCGTGGCATGTCAACACCTGTAAGTCTGGACGTTCACGGCGAATAATCGGGATTTCGACATCCCAGCGACGCATATTACGCACACCATTTTTCATGGCAAATACACCTGGCTGTGCAGAAATATCAAGTAGAGTGTCTAGGTCGTAAGTGGCCTTCGTTGCATCTGGATATTGGAATAAAATAGATGGCAAACCACTTTCTTCATAAATCGCTTTATAGCGGTCTTGCGGTGCGCCTTTTTGATAGCCAAAACGCAACCAACCATGTGAAGGGTAAATTAAACCTGCCGAAGCACCCGCGCTGACTGCACGTTTTGCTTCTTCTGCTGCAACCGAAGTACCTTCGAGTGTAATCCCTGCGATTACCGGAATTTTGTCATCTACCGATTTAACAAAGCTTTCGATGACCTGCATTTGTTCTTTTTGCGACAAGAATGTTCCTTCACCTGCATGCCCAAGAACAACCAAGCCTTTCACACCATCAATACTGCCTAACCATGAACCTAAACGTTGAATTGCATCATGGTCTACTTGTCCGTCACGGGTAAAAGGAGTCACAGGTGCTGGGGTTAATCCACGTAAATCTAAACTCATAATCGTACTTCCTATACAGTGTAATTAAATATTCTCTGGTTCTTAATCTGACTTAAATCGTGTTGTAGAGAACATGATTGGAGTATAGAAATAGGTGAGCTATGTAGGAATTACCAATTCTTGAATTTCAGTTATACTGAAAATGTATGGCTCAAAAATGCCAATTTACGATTTAGGAAGAATCGATGAATTATGAATTATGGAAAATATTTTTAGACGCAGTAGAACTCGGCAGCTTAAGCAAAGTCGCGATGCTGCATAACACCAACCAACCGCAAATCAGTCGGCAAATGAACGAACTTGAGGCGCAATGTGGCGGTCGTTTGTTTAACCGAACTGGACGCGGCGTTGAGTTGACCGATTTTGGCCAGCATTTACTTCCTAAAATTCGTTCATGGCTAAACGTGACCGATCAACTGAATAATGAAATTTTGCACTCGACCGATACTCCGATTGGTACGGTTCGTATTGCCAGTTTGCCGTCTAC